>VFQO010001020.1_pt1 | contig 24302 bp, 24 predicted proteins | sample 3512331 | NCBI WGS metagenome assembly VFQO01 (sample SAMN10412371, study PRJNA504923) | tailings metagenome | isolation source: Replicate 3 from Balatoc abandoned mine | place: Philippines: Itogon, Benguet | collected 2017-08-28 | reverse complement strand
TAAGTCTCGCTGCCCCTCCTCTGAAGAGGAGGGGCTTGCACCTCTCAATGTCCGCTATCGGTCGAAGTCAGACATTTCCGCCGCCCGCGCTGAACAATAAGGAGCATTGCGCTTGGCAATGCTAGACCGACGAGTTGTCGATGGGCCGACGCGGATGGCGGTCAGCTGGCAAACAACTGCCCGATATCTGCAAACGCCTTGAACTCCAGCGCGTTGCCGGCGGGATCGAGGAAGAACATCGTCGATTGTTCGCCCGGCTGCCCGGCGAAGCGCGTGTGCGGTTCGATGACAAACGTCACCTCATGCGCGATCAGGCGGTCGGCCAGCGCCTGCCAGTCGGCGGGGGGCAGGACGACGCCGAAATGTGGGACGGGCACCGCATGGCCATCGACCGGATTATGTCCCGCCACCGCTTCGCGCCGATCGACGCGGTGCGCGACGATCTGGTGGCCGTAGAGGTTGAAGTCGATCCAGTCGGTATCGCTGCGCCCTTCGGGACAGCCGAGTACATAGCCATAAAAATGGCGCGCGGCGTCCAGATTGTCGACGGGAAAGGCGATGTGGAAGGGGGCGATGTCGGTCATGCCGACTGTTTGCCGCACCCGCGCGCCAAATGCCAGTGCAGGACTTGGGTTGTGCGTCGCAACATGCTAGGCGCGCGGCCATGCTGACAATCAACGGAATCACTGTACGCCTTGGCGGGCGCGCCATCCTCGAACGCGCCACCGCGAGCCTGCCGGCGAAAAGCCGCGTCGGGCTGATCGGGCGCAACGGCGCCGGCAAATCGACGCTGATGAAGGTGATGATCGGCCAGCTCGACGCCGACGAGGGCAGCATCGACATGCCGCGCAAGACGCGTGTCGGCTATATCGCGCAGGAAGCGCCGAGCGGCACCGCGACGCCGTTCGACACTGTGCTCGCCGCCGATACCGAGCGCGCCGCGCTGCTCGCGGCCTCGGAAACCGAGCAGGACCCCGACAAGCTCGGCGACATCCACGAACGGCTGATCGCGATCGATGCCTATACCGCCCCGGCGCGCGCCGCGCGCATCCTGATCGGGTTGGGGTTCGACGAGGATATGCAGGCGCAGCCGCTCGACAGCTTCTCGGGCGGCTGGAAAATGCGCGTCGCGCTCGCCGCGCTGCTGTTTTCCGAACCCGATCTGCTGCTGCTCGACGAACCGTCGAACCACCTCGATCTCGAAGCGACGCTGTGGCTTGAAAACTTCCTCCGGGCCTATCCGGGGCAGTTGGTGGTGATCAGCCACGAGCGCGACCTGCTCAACAATGTCGTCGACAATATCCTGCACCTCGAGGGCGGCAAGGTCACGCTTTACGCGGGCGGCTATGACGCGTTCGAGCGTCAGCGCGCCGAACGCGCGGCGCAGCTCGCGGCGGCGAAAGCGTCGCAGGATGCCCAGCGCGCCAAGCTGCAAGACTATGTCGCGCGCAACAGCGCGCGCGCCTCGACCGCGAAGCAGGCGCAGTCGCGCGCCAAGATGCTCGCGCGGATGCAGCCGATCGCCGCGCTGGCCGAGGACCAGACGCTGGCGTTCGATTTCCCGAGCCCCGACGAGTTGAAGCCGCCGCTGATCACGCTCGACCTCGCCAGCGTCGGCTATGCCGACCGCCCGGTGCTCCAGCGGCTCAACCTCCGCATCGATCCCGATGACCGGATCGCGCTGCTCGGGCGCAACGGCAATGGCAAGACGACGCTCGCACGCCTGCTCGCGGCGCAGCTGACCCCGATGGCAGGCGCAATGGCGGCATCGGGCAAGATGCGCGTCGGCTATTTCACCCAATATCAGGTCGAGGCACTCGACGGCAGCGACACGCCGCTCGCGCATATGACGCGGGTGATGGAGGGCAAGACGCAGGGCGCGGTGCGCGCCCAGCTCGGCCGCTTCGGCTTTTCGGGCAACAAGGCGACTACCCAGGTCGCCAAGCTGTCGGGCGGCGAACGCGCCCGGCTGGCGCTGGCGCTGATCACGCGCGATGCGCCGCACCTGCTGATCCTCGACGAACCGACCAACCATTTGGACGTGGATGCGCGCGAGGCGCTGGTGCAGGCGCTGAACGGCTTCGACGGCGCGGTGGTGCTGGTCAGCCACGACCGCCATATGCTCGAACTCACCGCCGACCGGCTGGTGCTGGTCGATGACGGCACCGCGCGGGAATATGACGGCAGCATGGACGATTATGTCGACCTGATCCTGGGCAAAGGGCCGCAAAAGGATCGCGTGTCAAAAGCCGACAAGAAGGAAGACCGCAAGGCCGCCGCCGCGGCGCGCGAGGCGGCGGCGAAGATCCGCAAGGACGTGTCCGATGCCGAGGCCGATCTCGCCAAATATCAGGTCATATTGTCGGCGATCGACCGCGCGATGTTCGACCCGGCGGGCGCGGCGAACGAATATAAAGGCCTGACGATGAGCGAGCTGTCACAGCGCCGCGGCAAGATCGTCGCCGCGCAGGAAGCCGCCGAGGCGCGCTGGGTTGCGGCGGGCGAGGCGCTGGAGGCGTTTGAGGGCGCGGGGACGTAAAGGTCACGCAGGACCGCAACGTCATCACACTCCGTCATTGCGAGCGAAGCGAAGCAATCCAGAGCGGTTTACGCACACTCTGGATTGCCGCGTCGCTTCGCTCCTCGCAATGACGGGTCGTTTTGGCGGTAGGGCATCGCCGAGCATTGACTCTCCCATCTCAATCCATCATAATAGTTTCAATTGAAACTACATGGGAATGCGATCATGGCCGACCTCTTCGACAATCCACTGGGCCTCGACGGTTTTGAATTCGTCGAATTCTCCGCGCCCGATAAGGGCGTTCTCGAACCGGTCTTCCAGGCGATGGGCTTTACCCAGATTGCGCATCACCGCTCGAAGGACGTCCAATTGTGGCGCCAGGGCGGCATCAACCTGATCGCCAACTACGAACCCAAATCGCCCGCCGCCTATTTCGCCGCCGAACATGGCCCGTCGGCGTGCGGCATGGGCTGGCGCGTTCGCGACGCGGCGAAGGCCTATGCCGAAGCGATCGAGCGCGGCGCCGAGCCGGTCGAGACGACGCCGGGCCCGATGGAACTGCGCCTGCCCGCGATCCGCGGCATCGGCGGCTCGATCATCTATCTGATCGACCGCTATGGCGATGACCTCAGCATCTATGACATCGATTTCGTCTATGAAGAGGGCGTCGATCGCCATCCGGTCGGCGCCGGGATGCAGTTGATCGATCACCTGACGCATAATGTCTATGGCGGCCGCATGGCGCATTGGGCCGCCTTCTACGAGCGCATCGCGGGCTTCCGCGAGATTCGTTATTTCGACATCAAGGGCGAGTATACCGGGCTGACCTCGAAGGCGATGACCGCCCCCGACGGCAAGATCCGCATTCCCTTGAACGAAGAGGGCGCGGGCGGCGGCGGCCAGATCGAGGAATATCTGCGCGCTTACAATGGCGAGGGCATCCAGCATATCGCGTTCAGCTGTGACGATCTTTACGCTGCGTGGGACAAGCTGAAAGCGCTCGGCAATCCGTTCGCGCCCGCGCCGCCCGCAACCTATTACGAAATGCTCGCCGATCGCCTGCCCGGGCATGGCGAACCGGTCGAGGAACTCCAGTCGCGCGGCATCCTGCTCGACGGATCGACCGAGGACGGCGACCCGCGCCTGCTCCTCCAGATCTTTGGCCAGACGGTGATCGGCCCCGTCTTCTTCGAATTCATCCAGCGCAAGAAGGATGAAGGCTTCGGCGAGGGCAATTTCACCGCGCTGTTCAAATCGATGGAAATGGACCAGATCCGCCGCGGCGCGCTTCAGGTCGAGGAGCCCGCCGAATGACGAGCACGATCAAAAGTCCGATCAAACTCGGCGGCGTCCATCACGCCGCCTATCGCTGCAAGGACGCGAAGCAGACGGTCGAGTGGTACGAGCGCATGCTCGGCATGACCTACACCACCGCCTTTGCCGAGGATCATGTGCCGTCGACCGGCGAATATGATCCGTACATGCACGTCTTCCTCGACGCGGGGAACGGCAACATCCTCGCGTTCTTCGAGCTGCCCAACCAGCCCGACATGGGCCGCGACGAGAATACGCCGAAATGGGTGCAGCATCTGGCGTTCAAGGTCGGCAGCTATGACGAGCTGGTCGCCGCCAAGGCGCATCTGGAAAGCGAAGGCGTCGACGTGCTCGGCCCGACGCACCACGGCATCTTCAAGTCGATCTATTTCTTCGACCCCAACGGCCACCGCGTCGAGCTGGCGTGCGATATCGGCACTGCCGAGCAATATGCCGAACTCAAGCGCGTCGCGCCGCTGATGCTCGAGGAATGGAGCCAGACCAAGAAAGCGCCGCGCCACGCCGACTGGCTGCACGCCGCGGCGAACGAATAGGCGCTCAGAATTTCCGCGAAAAACTGACCAGGTCGGTATCGGGATCGCCGTCGCCGCAGATCAGTCCGCGCAGCATCTGCGCCGCCATCATCGAAAAGGTGATGCCGTTGCCGCCATAGCCCATCGCGGCATAGCAATTGGGCATGCGCGGAATGCGCCCGATCGTCGGCGTCCCGGTCCGGCTGTCGCCAAAGCTGCCCGCCCAGGCGTGGACCGGCGTCGGATCGATCATCGGCAGCAGCGCGCCGAGCTTGCGCGATAGCGTCGCCGTCTTGGCGGCAATCTTGGCATCGCGTTCGTCCGCGTCGCTGATCTCTTCATCCTCGCCGCCGCAAATCACTTCGCCCGCCGGGGTGGTGCGGATGTAGAGATAGGGATCCGCGGCTTCCCAGATCATCGCGGCGGTCGGCCAGATTGCGCGCGGTTGCGGCTTGGTCGCGATCGACCAGCTGGAGATGATCTTGTTCCCCTTGCGCGGGATGCCCTTCAGCATCTCATAGCCCGTCGCGACGACCAAAGTGCTGGCGCGGATTTCGCGGCCGTCAGCGCTGTGCAGCGTCACCCCGCTCGCGCCGGGTGCGACGTTGCAAATGTCGACCGGGCTATAGACCCGCGCGCCGCGTCCGATCGCAACATTCAAATACCCCGCGGCGAGACGCCGCGGATCGGCGGAATAATTGCCGAAGCCGATGATCGCATGGCGCCCCTTGATGCCATAGCGATCCTCCACCGCCGCGGGTTTCAGCAGCTCGATCTCGAATCCCGCGCGCCGCCGCGCGTCGGCTTCGCGCGCCAGACCCTCGGCGTCGAGGACATTGCCGTGCAGATAGATCGATCCGCGCGTCGCGGCATCGACTTTCAGCCCCAGTCGCTCGGTCCGCTCGCGCAGCGCGTCGACCGACTGGCGCGACCGGCGCCACAGGCGCTCGGCGCGGTCGCGGCCGATTCGGTCGGACAGCAGCGATAGCGGCGTGTCGATTTCATATTGCAGCATTGCGGTCGAGGCCGCGGTCGATCCCTCCAGCGGGCCGCGCCGATCGACGACAACGACCTGCAAACCCGCTTCGGACAGCGTTTCGGCGATCAAGGCGCCCGAAATCCCCGCGCCGATGATCACGACGTCGCAGCGGATGTTGCGGGTCAGGGGCTGGGTTGGGACGGTCGGGCGCCGCCGCGCCGACCAGATCGACTGGCCGGTCCGCAAATCGCGGTGATGGGTGACCGAGCCGTGTTTGGGGCGCGCGGGGGTCTTTGTCATCGGGGGCTCCGTGTCCTGGTTGCGGCAACACGCTCCTAATCCACGGTGCGGCTCCCGGTTGCAGGTCGCGGCGTTATTTGCGGTCCAGCCCGATGCTCTCCAGCGTCGCGCCGCTGCATTTATCGGCTTCCTTCGCCTCGCCATCGCCCGACAGCGCGCCGATCGTCAGAAAGCCTGCGACCACCGCGACGACGAAGGCGCCGGTTACCCACACCAGATATTTGTCGATGAACGCCTTGATCGGCGCCCCGAACAATTTGAACAAGATGCCGACCAGCATGAACGAGAAGGCGCGGCTCGCCAGGCTGGCCCACAGGAACGTCCAGAAGTTCATGTGAATGAATCCCGCGGTGATCGTCAGCAGCTTGAACGGGATCGGGGTTGCGCCCTTGATCAGGATGATCTCGGCGCCAAACTCGCGCAGGTAACAGGCGGCGGGCGGAAACGCATCGGTCAGCCCGAGCACCGCGAGCAGCCACAGCCCGACGCTTTCATAGAGGAAAAAGCCGATCCCATAGCCGAACATGCCCCCCGCGACCGACGCCAGCGTACAGATCAGCGCATAGCGCACCGCCTTTTGCGGATGGGCGAGGCACATCAGCCCCAGCATCGGGTGCGGCGGAATCGGGAAAAAGCTCGCTTCGACGAACGACACCAGCGCCAGCCAATATTCGGCGTGCGGATGCGCCGATTTTTCCATCGTCCAGTTGTACATATTCTGGATCAGCGACTTGTTGCGGGGGGTGGCGGTCATGCTGGTCCTTGTGTCACGCCGCCGTCGCGACCCTCGCTTCCCTATGCCGTTCGTGTCGAGCGAAGTCGAGACACGCTTGGGACGCGCATGCCTCGCGTGTCTCGACTTCGGCCTAGGGCCGAAGTTTATCCTGAGCGCCTGCTAAGGCAGTCGAAGGGCTCGACACGAACGGCAATGGTGTCCGATCAGTGCCGGAAATGCCGCATCCCGGTGAACACCATCGCCAGCCCCGCTTCGTTCGCCGCCGCGATCACCTCGTCGTCGCGGATCGAGCCGCCTGGCTGGATCACGCAGGTCGCGCCCGCCTCGACCGCCGCCAGCAACCCGTCGGCGAAGGGGAAGAAGGCGTCGCTCGCCACCGCGCTGCCGACGGTACGTGGACTTGCCCAACCATGCGATTCGGCCGCCTCGCGCGCCTTCACCGCGGCGATGCGCGCGCTGTCGCGGCGGTTCATCTGCCCCGCGCCGATGCCCGCGGTCGATCCGCCCTTGGCGTAAACGATCGCGTTCGATTTGACATGCTTGGCGATCGTCCACGCGAACAGCGCGTCGGCCAGCTCTTCCTCGGTCGGGGCGCGCTCGGTCACGACTTTCAGGTCGGCGCGGGTGATGCGGCCATTGTCGCGGCTCTGCGCCAGCCAGCCGCCGGCGATCGTCTTCATCATCAGCCCGCCGCGTGCCGGATCGGGCAATTCGCCGGTGAGCAGCAGGCGGAGGTTCTTTTTCTTCGCGAACACCGCGCGCGCATCGGCATCGGCATCGGGGGCGCAGACGACCTCGGTGAAAATGCCGCTGATCAGCTCTGCCGTCGCGCCGTCGAGCGGCCGGTTGACCGCGATGATGCCGCCGAACGCCGAAACATCGTCGCACTTCAGTGCCGCATCATAGGCTTCGGCGATCGTCGCCGCGGTCGCGACGCCGCACGGATTGGCATGCTTGACGATGACGCAGGTCGGATCGGCGGCGCGAAATTCGGCGACCAGTTCGAGCGCGGCGTCGGCGTCGTTGATATTGTTGTAGCTGAGCTCCTTGCCCTGCACCTGCTCGGCCTGCGCGATGCCGCGCGAGGCCGGACCGGCGGGCAGGTAGAGCGCGGCCTGCTGGTGCGGATTTTCGCCGTAGCGCAGCTCGGTCGTGAGCTTCGCGGTCAGCGGCAGCGTGTCGGGAAACAGCTTGCCCTGATCGGCGAAGGCGAACCAGCTGGCGATCATCCCGTCATAGGTCGCGGTGTGCGCGAACGCCGTGGCGGCGAGGCGTTTGCGCAGCGCGAGGGTGGTGGCGCCGCCATGGGCGTCCAGCTCGGCGATCAGCGCCGCATAATCCTCGGGCTCGGTGACGATGTTCACAAAGGCGTGGTTCTTGGCCGCCGAGCGCACCATCGCGGGGCCGCCGATGTCGATATTCTCGATGATCGTATCGCGGTCGGCGCCCTTCGCGACGGTTGCTGCGAACGGGTAGAGGTTGACGACGACCAGGTCGATCGCGCCGATGCCATGCGTCTCCATCGCGGCGACATGCGCGGCATCGTCGCGCACCGCGAGGATGCCGCCGTGGACGGCCGGGTGCAAAGTCTTGACGCGCCCGTCCATCATCTCGGGGAAACCGGTGAGGTCGGCGACGTCGAGAACCGTATGACCCGCTTCGCGCAGCGCCTTCGCCGTGCCGCCGGTCGACACCAGCTCGACGCCATGTTTGACGAGCGCAGCAGCAAGCTCGGTCAACCCCGCCTTGTCGCTGACGGACAGGAGGGCGCGGCGGACGGGAATCAGGTCGGTCATGGGAAAGGGCGGCCTTTGCAGGATGGGAAAGACGCCGCCCCCCTAGGCGGGTCGTAGCCTTTGGGCAAGTTTTGAAGGGTTCACGCGGAGGCGCGGAGGCGCGGCGAAGAAAGATTCGCGCCGAGATGCGGCGCGCACAGAGCGGATTTCTCTAACCCCGCTTGTGCTGAGCTTGTCGAAGCACCGTTCTTTCTTTCGATGTAAGAGAGTTAGAACGGCCCTTCGACAAGCTCAGGGCGAACGGTTTTGAGGTTGTCCTGTTCTCTCTGCGCCTCTGCGCGAATCCGTTAAAAACCTTACAGCCCCAGCGCCGCGGCGATCTGGTCCCAGCGCACGAGCTTGAAATTCTGCGCCTGGGGCGCGTTGTCGCCGTCCTGCGCCAGGAAAATGCCGTCGGGAAAGGCGGGGCCGAAATTGCCCGCCACCGCCTCGATCCCGTCGGTTTCGCTCGTCGCCCCAAACGCGCCCGCGGTCACCGCAAAGCGTCCGACATAGTCGACGCCGGGAAGACGGAACACCGCATAGGCATTGTCGCCCTGGCTCGACGCGATCAGGTAGCGTTGCCCCTTGTGGTGGATCGTCGCCAGCCCTTCGAGGTCGGCGACCAGCCGCTGGTTGTCGATCGGCGCGACCAGCCGCGCGGCGGCGCCCCGGCCGTCCTGCTTCAATTCCCACAAGCCGCCGACCTCCTCGCCGACATACAGCGTATCGCCGTCGAACACGCAGCCTTCCGACTGGGTCGCGATCTTGTGCTCCCACTGGACGGTGAAGCGCGGCGTGCCGTCGATGGAGAGCGTCCCCACGCGCACCGTGCCGTCCTTAACGATCAGGGCCGCGGTGATCGGCGCCCCCGGCGCGGTCTTTTTCAGGCACAGGCCATAGGCCTCGCCGCTGCCCGCCGCCGCGCGGCCCAGCGCGGTCAGCGCAGGTTTGGCACCATCGAGGCGGTACACCGCCAGATGGGCGTTCAGCCCGTCGTTGCGGTCGCTGGCGACGACGATGTCGCCGACGACATCGACATTGTTGACGAGCCCGCTTTTCAGAAACGCCAGATCCTTGCCGGCCAGGTCATAGACGTGCAGCCCGGCCTTTTTGTCGGTCGCGACGATCAACGCGTGGTTCGGGTTGGCGGGGTCGATCCAGATCGCCGGATCGTCAGCGGCATCGGCGCGGCCGGTCCCGACCGGGGCGGTCTCGCCGCTCGCGGTCACAGGGACCGGCGGCAGGCCGGTGATGACGGGCGCGACCTGTCCCGCGCAACCGGCCAGCAGCGATGCAAAAGCAAACGAAGTCAGCAGCTTCGATGTGCGGACGGCGGTCATGGCAATTTCCCCTGTTTCCTTTGGCACCAAAGGCGATTGGCGCGCCCCGTCCCAGCAAAGTGCGCGCGCGTCAATCCCACAATATTTCCGTCACTTAACTGTCATTCGATTGTCATTTTGGTCGCTGCAAACTGTCACACAGCAGCCCTAGACGCCCGGCAATCACAACGGGGGTCTGACCAACATGATTCGTCTTCTCAGTCTGAATTCTGCCGCCGCGCTGGCGCTCGCCACCGCCATGTTGGCCGCCCCCGCCGCCGCCGCCCAGGAGGCGCCCGACACGACGCCGATCCAGCGCGAGGATGGCACGATCACCACGTCGCAGGACATCGTCGTCCTTGGCAGCGTCGGTTACCGCAACCGTAGCGACGAGGCCGAACCCGTGCTGTCCTATGACAGCGAATTTTTCCAGCGTTTCGAACCGCTGACCGCGGGCGACGCGCTGAAGCGCGTTCCGTCGGTGACCTTCCTGTCTGACGTGATCGAGAGCGACGGCGCGCGCCTGCGCGGCCTGCCGCCGGGCTATACCCAGATCCTGATCAATGGCGAAAAGGTGCCCGGGTCGAACGCCGACCGCAGCTTCTTCCTCGACCGCATCCCCGCCGAACTGATCGACCGGGTCGAGATCGTCCGCTCCTCATCGGCGCGCCGCACCGGGGACGCGGTCGCAGGCACGCTCAACATCAAGCTGCGCGACGGCTATGAACTCGACGGCGGCTATCTGCGCGCCGGCGGCCTCTATTATGACGACAAGGAACTGGAACCCAGCGTCGGCGGCGTCTTCGGCGGTGCGCTCGGGCCGGGACGCTTCCTGATCGGCGCCAATTTCCAAGGGAGGCACAATCCCAAACAGAAATTCTCGCTGCGCTACGACGATTCGCCTGAAAATAATCCGAACTTCGCGACTGACGACTTCAACAACCGCGAGGACCAGGTCGATACGCGCGACGGCAAGGATTATTCGTTCAACGCGACCTATGACATCAAGGGCGACAGCACCGACTTCTCGATCAATGGCTTCTATGTCCACACCGACCGCACCGAAACCGAACGCAGCTTCGAATATGATCACCCCACCAATATCAACGGCCCGATCCGCGCGACGCCGCCGGGCAATCTGACCGTCGACAACGCCAATGTCGCGGTGATCGATCAGGACAATTACAGCATCAACGGCAAGCTCGCGCACCGCTGGTCGGCAGGTGAAACCAGCCTGAAGGTCGGTTACGCCCATTTCGACGAAGACCGTTTCGAAACCGAATATGAGGTGGAATTCGACCGCGCCTTGCCGCGCTTTACCGGCGACCAGACGCTGACCGGGATCACCGACAAGGAATTTTCGGTGCGGCTGGAGCATGAAATCGCGGTTGGCGAAGACACCAGGCTGCTGTTCGGCGGCCTGTGGCAAGACAAGGACCGCGACACTTCGATAACCGAGGCGCCGCGCGATCGCTATAACCTCACCGCCGCCAATCGGCAGGGCTACGACCAGTTCACCCGCAACCCGACCGAATTTGTTCGTCCTTTCGGCGCTTTTGTTCCCGCGGTCGGCGGGATCAACACGATCGAGGAAAAGCGGCTCGACGGCTTTGTGCTGGTCGAGGGCGATATGCCGGGCGTGAAGTGGGAAGCCGGGGTGCGCTACGAAACCACCGACCTCACCATCGTCGACCTGACCCCGCCCGCAACGCGCATCGACAATGACTATGCCAAGCTGCTGCCGTCGGCGTCGGTCAAGATCGACGTCGGCGCGCGCGGCCGCGTCACCGCGTCGGTCGCCCGGACGAGCCGCCGCCCGGAATTCAACTTCCTTTCACCGGCGCAGCTCGATGCGGAGCTCGGCGACAATGACCTGCTCGGCAACCCGCTGCTCGATCCGGAAACCGCGTGGGGTGTCGACCTGGGCTTTGAACAGCGCCTCGGCCGCGCGGGCATTGCCGGGATCAACCTGTTCTACCGCAAGGTGAACGACCTGATCGAGCTCACCAATACAGGTGTGCAAGGCTCCGAGGGTGCGGGCACCTTTGTTTACCAGCCGCAAAATATCGGTGACGGCAAGGTGTGGGGGGTCGAATTCGACCTGTCGACTGACCTCGGCTTCGTCGGGCTGCCCGACACCGGCGTATTCGGCAATATCTCGTGGCTCGACAGCAAGATTATCGACGAATTCGGCAAGCGCCGCTTCAACGGCCAGAGCGAATATGTCTATAATTTCGGGGTGATCCAGGACATTCCGTCGGTCGGCGCGGCGTTTGGCGCCACCTATCGCAAACAGGGCGGCGCGTTCGATCGCACCGTCGGCGAAGAGGTGCTCACCAGCTATGGCGCCGACCTCGAAATCTTCGTCGAAAAGCGCTTCGGCAAAAGTTTCACGATCCGCGCGGTGGGGTCAAACCTGCTCAACGGCGCCAAGCGCGAGACGTTCAACAAGTTCACGACGATCGAGGATCAGAACGACCGCAGCTTCGACGAATATGAACTCGAAAGCGAAAAGGCCGGGCCGGTGTTCCAACTGATGGCGCGCTACGCTTTCTAAAGCTTCGGTGATCGGCGCTTAGTCCTTGGGCCACCGGTTGCTGGATGCCCATGGGTGGGCGTCGGCTTTGGGGTGGGGTGCGGAACTATGAATCCTCCCCATCGACTTGCGATGGGGAGGGGGACCGCCGCCGTAGGCGGTGGTGGAGGGGTGGCGACGCCGCGCCATTACCCCTCCGTCAGCGCTTCGCGCTGCCACCTCCCCATCGCAAGTCGATGGGGAGGATCGTCACGTTCGCAACCAGTCGGAAGCTGCCTACCCGATATGCTTGAAAATCCACCCGATGCTGGCGCCGCCCGCGGGCGCGGTGCCGGTCACGACCAGCTGTTCGGTCGGGTGCGGGCGGCCTTCGCCGTCGACCCACAGGCTTTGCTCGACATCGAGCGCGCCTTCCGACGTGCGGAACTGCCACAGCGGCCCGCCGTTGATGCGCAGCAGCGCGCCCAATTTGTCCGCGGTCAGACTCGCCGAGATGTTGCGGCCGAGGTGAAAGCGCAGCGCGAACCCCTTGTCGCCCTTGCGCCGGGTGCGCGGGGCTGGGAGCAGCATGTCCTCGCCGCGCAGCTCGCGGCCATTGGGCGACAGGATCAGCAGTCGGCGGTGGATCAGCCCGTGGCGCCGCGCATAACCGTCGTGGCTCATCTCGACGCGGCTGCCCTGCGGCGTCTCGCGCCGGTCGAGCTCGACCTCGGTCACCCCCTTGCCCAGCGTGCCGTTGGCCAGGATCGCGGTCGAATTGGTGTCGGCGAGGATTAACGTCGAATGGGCCGCAGTAGTGCGCAGCCCGCGCGCGAGGTCCGCAGGGATCGTCGCGCCGGTCAGCGCCGCGCCGCCGCAATTGACGACGATGCGCTCGTCTCCATCGCTCAGCTCGAATGCCAGCGTCGAGGCGCAGCCCGCTTCGGTCACGCGCGCGATCGGCGGCGGCGCCGCATCGGCGAGCAGCACAACCTTGTTCGCGACCAGCCGCTGGTAGCCCCAGTCGCGCGCCTGTTTCAGCGGCCGGGTGCGCACCCCGCTCGCGGCAACGATCGCCTGGACGGTTGCCGCCGACGTCGCGCCGCTGCCCTGCCAGCTGCCCATGCCGCCGTCGCTGTGCAGCAGCCCCAGCAGCGCGGGGACCGCGCGCGCCAGCACCTCCTGCACGAACGGCGGCACTTCCATCCGGCGCATGTCATAGACGCGGGCGAGCATCGACAGCGCCATCACCGCGTCGAGCTGCGCCTGCGGCGAGCGTGAGATATTGCCGCCGTCGGCGTAGAAACTCGTCTCGAGCACCTTGCGCAGCCCCGCTTCGCCGAACACCTGCCGCGGTTCGCCGCCGGGCATCAGCAGCGATGCGGCGACGATCCCGACCCACGCGACCATCTGGCCGGTGCCGGGGCGCGTCTTGTCGGCGACGCGGTCGAGGTGGCGCGCGGCGCGCGCGAGGTGGTTGAGCACCGCGGAGCGATAGACCAAGTCGCTCGACGACAGGATCAGCGGTGCGTGGCACGCCCAGTACAGAATGCGCCACGCGGTATTGTCCGCCTTCCACGCCGGTTCGCTGACCGTCTCGCCATGCGTGCCCAGCCAGTGGCGGACCACCGCTTCGGCGATCGGGGCGCCGTCGGCGCGGGTGCCGGTGGCGGCCAGATCGCGCAGCCAGGCAAAGCTGTGCAGATAATCGGCAAAGGTCGGCGCCACATCGAGCGCGGCAAAATCGAGCTCGCCGAGCGGCAGTTTCAGCCCGCGATGGAGGAAATGCCCGGCGCGGATCGCCGTGCCGGCGCGGGTGTCGCCGGGCACCGGGTCGGCGGGCACGCCCAGCAGTTTGAGCGGGAAGCGGCCCTTCAGGCGGAATGCGTGCAGCGGGGTGCGCCAGGTCAGCCGGGTAATCGCATTGGCGACGCGGTCGCCGAGCGACAGCCCCTTGTCGGCGGGCAGGCGGATCAGCCTTTTGCCGGGTTCGATCGAATCGTCGATCGGCGGCGCGTCGGCGGCCAGATCGAGCGGCGGGTCGGCAGGGGCAGCGGTCAACGGTCTCCCCTCCATCGGTCAGGCGCCGCGCAGTTGCCGGATGTTGCCCGCATAGGCATCGGGCCCGCCGCGGAAGGTCGCGGTCCCCGCGACCAGCACATCGGCGCCCGCCGATATCGCCAACGGCGCGGTCGCGACATCGATCCCGCCATCGACCTCCAGCCTTATGTCGCGGCCGCTCTTGTCGATCATCTTGCGCACCGCCTCGATCTTGCGCAGCTGGCTGGAGATGAAGCTCTGTCCGCCGAACCCCGGGTTGACGCTCATGATCAGCACCAGGTCGATGTCGTCGATCAGATAGTCGAGCATCTTGGCCGGGGTCGCGGGGTTGAGCGACACCCCCGCCTGCTTGCCCAGCGACTTGATGTGCTGGATGCTGCGGTGGATATGCGGCCCCGCCTCGGGATGGACGGTGATGATGTCGGCGCCCGCCGCGGCAAAGGCGTCGAGGAAATGATCGACCGGGCTGATCATCAGATGGACGTCGAAGGGCAGCGTCGAATGCGGGCGCAGCGCCTTTACCACCGCCGGGCCGATGGTCAGATTGGGGACAAAATGCCCGTCCATCACGTCGATATGCACCCAGTCGGCACCCGCCGCCTCGATCGCGCGCACTTCCTGTCCCAGCGCGGCAAAATCGGCGCTGAGGATCGACGGGGCGATGCGGACGGAGGCGGGCGTACTAGTCATGGCCATCGGCCTTAACCATCAAGCCCTTGGGGGGCAAGCGGGCTCGCGGCGCTAGCGGTGGAAAAGCTCGTTGGGGCGGGTTTCGACCGGTTGTGGAGGTATCTTCTCCCCTCCCTCCTAGGGAGGGGTTGGGGGTGGGTAGCCGCCAACGGCGGCGCTCTACCTCGGCTCGCTATCGCTCGCACCCACCCCTAACCCCTCCCTGGCAGGGAGGGGAATGTATTGAATCCACCCCAAACCCGCGATCGCCTCGAAGCAATTCACCGCCAGCGCCAACCGCCCTCGGTCCGGGCGCGATAAATCGGCATCGGCGCCAGTCCCGCCAGAATGACCGCAACGGTCATCGCCACCGGACGGCTCTGCAACGCCACCGCCACCCCGGTGATCAATGCGATATGCAACGCCAGCAATAACCATCCCTGCCAGACGATCGGCAGCCCGGTGCCATAGCCGCGGCGTTTGGCGCGGAACCACGGCCCTTCGCGCAGGAAAACATGCATCATGATCCGCTCTCCTCTTTCGGCGGGCGGCCGCGCCGCGCGGGTGCGGCGGCTTTGAGCTTCACCCCGCGCCGCGCCAGCGCCTCGCGCAGCAACACTTCGATCTCGGCATTGGCGCTGCGCAATTCGTCCGCCGCCAGCCGCTCGACCGCCGCGTACAGCGCGGGGTCGAGGCGGAGGGCAAAGGCTTTTTTGGCGGACGCGGGCATGGTCTAGATCATCCGCGGGTTCAGTAAAGCGAACCGGCGTTGACCACCGGCTGCGTATCGCGTTCGCCGCACAGCACGACCATCAGGTTCGACACCATCACCGCCTTGCGTTCGTCGTCGAGGTCGACGACGCCCTTTTCGGACAATTGGGTCAGCGCCATTTCGACCATCGTCACCGCGCCTTCGACCAGCTTCTTGCGCGCTGCGATCACCGCCTCGGCCTGCTGGCGGCGCAGCATCGCCCCGGCGATTTCCTGCGCATAGGCAAGGTGGGTCAGCCCGCATTCGTCGACGGTGATCCCGGCGACTTCCAGCCGCTCGATCAGCGCCTTGCGCAGTTCGATGCCGACCTCGTCATGATTGCCGCGCAGCGTGATTTCCTGATGCTCGATGTCGTCATAGGGATAGCGCGAGCCGATCGAGCGCACCGCGGCCTCGATCTGCGCCATCACGAATTCCTTGTAGTCGTCGACGTCGAACAGCGCCTGCGCGGTGTCGGTGACGCGCCACACGACCTGCGCCGCCATTTCGATCGGGTTGCCGCGCAGGTCGTTGACCTTGATCTTGTCCGAAATGACGTTGTTCGCGCGCACCGCGATCTTCTTGCGCGTCAGCCACGGCAGCACCCAGCGCAGCCCCTCCTCGCGGTCGGTGCCCTTATAGGCGCCGAACAGCTGGATCGCGGCGGCTTCATTGGGATTGATCAGGTAAAAACCGCACAGGATCAAAAAGCCGACGACCGCCGACACCGCGACGACCGCCCATTTCCATGCCACCTGATAGTCTGCGGTGCCGTTGCTGATCCCCGCCCACAGCGCGGCGCCCAGCAGCAGCACCCAGATCAGCAGCATCAGATAACCGCTTTGCGTCAGCGCGCGCGTCTCACGACTGCGGTTCAGCGCGGGTGTCCCTCCATCAACCATCTTACCCTCCGACTCGATATAAAGATGATATCATATTTATATCGTTTTTGGTGACGGTCAATCGGAATCGGATGGGGAGGGCGCGCGGTGGAGCGGCCCTTACACTTTGGCCGTGGAAATGGTACCGCAAAGGTTTCCCAATATGGGTGAAAACGGCGGAAATCAGGCAATTCGGCTAAGCGCTACGGCCAAAGTGTATGTTCCAGAGGTTTACCAATCGAAACGACGGAAAAGCGATCTGTTCCTCTTGGCGCGCCGTCGATTGGTAAACCTACGGCCACATTGGTAAACCCACAGCGCTAACCGTCAGGGTCAGATTGACCGCATAACGACATCAACAGCCGACTGGTCTTTTATCCAGTCGCGCAGCCCCTCCAAGAAAACCTCATCATTCGCCATCGCTTCGGCGACTTCGACGGAAGTGAGCTTTGTCTTGGCCTGCTGTTTGAGGATGTTCTCTTTAACAGCCGCAATGAGGGCCGTGTGGCCTGCGGCAAGGGTCATGAGCACAAGCCAACGTCGCTTGTCGCCAACACCGCCGCCGACTTCGCGGAGCCAATATTCTGCTAGGCTATAGGCGATCATCATGCTCGCAAAATGCAGAGGCGCTTGATCCTTCAGCGCCTCTACCCGCTGATCGAAATTCCTGAGAACGGCTTTTGGGACGCTGCCGCGCTTTCGCCAAGTCGAAACGTTTGATTGGCTCGTGCCTATTATGGCGGCGAGTTGCGTGTCTGTCGCCACGGCTCCGCGCCGTTTCATTTCGTCGATCACAGCTTCGACGTCGCCAACGAATTCGGTCATCGCTTGCATAATGCGATTATTTGCGATATCGCAAATTATCAACTTCGTTGAGTGAGGTCATATGTCTTCGGTTCCGACTCTAGTGCTGCAAGTGCGCACCGGCTTTATCCTACAGGGATCATCGTTCGCAAGCTGGTGCCGGAGCAATCAAATTGATCGGGGTTACGCCCATAAGTGTGTCGCCGGTCGAAATAACGGCCCCGGCGCCGTTGAGCTTCGGAAACGCATCATCAAGGCCGCAAATGTGGAGAGCGGCGAGTGACGGCGCGCGATAGCGGCTGGATGACGGCTGTAGAGTTTGCAGCCACAATGAACATTTCGCGACAGGCGGCACACAAAGCGCTCAAAGCGATGGCGGCGGGCAACCCTTGGAAGGGCGAACTCTTTGCCGTCCGCAATGTCCAAGGGCGCGGCGGTGCATCGGGCAAAATCTATGAAGTCTGCTTAGGCGACCCCTCAGAGGCCGATGAGAAGGCTCTTATTCCTTTCTCGCTCAATCCCGCGCCGCCAAGCGTAGGCAATCAAGCGGCGGAGATTGAGCGCCGGTTGCGGCTGATCGGTACCGCCGCCGACTATCCGCCGCGATCGCCCGAGCGCAAATTTGCGCTGGAACAAGCTTCGCGCCGCGAAGGGGTGCCGATCCGGACGCTTCGCCGCTACCTCGCCGACGCCGAGCGTCACGGCTGGGACATGAACGCACTCGGCTATAAGCGGCCGAGCAATTCCGGCGAGCAGCGGGTATTTGTATCGCGCCCCTTCGATCGCGCATGGCGTGGCGCTGGACAGGACGAAGCGAGCCTGTCGGAAATGGGCGAGTGGGTCACCGCGATCCTCGCGGGCCTCTGGCAATCGCCAGTGCAGCGCGCCGGTTGGCGGCGCGTCCAGCTCGAAGCGACAACGGCGCTCCGCCTCGAATGTCAGGATCGCGGTTTGATGCTGCCCCGTGAGGCCTTCTACCTGTCGAAGCGCCGCGTCGGGACGCTGATCGAACATCGCATCGTCGATATCCGCGCGAACGATCGCAAGACCTATGACGATTGGAAGCCGCGCATCCGTCGCGACAATAGCAAGCTCGCGCCGATGGATCAGATCGTCATGGACGTGAAGCCGATCGACATCGTTATGTCGCGGCCGGACGGCTCCGAAGTCTGGCCGAAAATGATCGCGTTTATGGACACCGGAACGCATCGCATCTTTTGCCGCTTCGTCATGCTGGAACGCGGCGAGGGCGTCCGGCAAGAGCATGTCATCCGCGCGTTTCTCGACATGGTGAGCGACCCGCATTGGGGCTTCCCGCGCCAGCTCTACCGTGACAACGGCGTCGAGTTCTTCGCGCTCGATCGCATCAAGGAATGCCTCGAATTGGTCGCCCTGGAAGGCGTCAAGACGATCATCAATGCGCGGCCCTATTCGGGGGCGTCGAAGCCGATCGAAAGCAAGTTCGCGGTGATGGACCGTCAGGTCTTTTCGCAGATGCGCGGCTACGCCGGTAGCAACCGCATGGTCAAAAAGACACAGACGGTCGGAAGGCCGCCCGCCCGCTATCCTGGCTCGTTTGAACAGTTCGTCACCGAAGCGGAGCTGCGCATTGCTGACTTTGAAGGGATGCTCATCAATAGCGGCCCGTTCAAAGGCACAAGCCCCGCGCAATGCTTCGCCGATCATGTCGATAATGGTTGGCGCCCGATCCACGTCAATCCGCTCGCGCTGGACGCGGCATTCTGTCGGCGCGACGTGCGCACCGTCGATCGCGGCTCGATCAGCATTGATGGCATTCGCTATCGTCATCCCGAGCTACCGCATCGCCAACAAGTCGAAATTGCGCTGCCCTATCGGCGGGATGCCTATCCGCTCGCGAAGCTGCCCGATTTCGGCTGGGCCGCGCTCGATCCGGAAATTCTCTATCATCCTCAGGACATAGCAGGCGCGCAAGCGTCGGGCAGGGCGCAGCGCAGCGCCGATCGGAAGACGCGTTCGCTTCCCAAGCTCGCGGCGCCGATCCAGCTCGATCGCTACGCCGGCAGCCGCGTCGCCGATCTTCCAACCCGCGCAGCTCCGGCGCCGTTGATCGATGTCATTCTCTCCGAAGAGGCAGAGAACTTCGCGGGCGCCCGTATTGCGGCGGCGCAGCGGCCGAAGGCTCTCACGGCCGACGAAGAGCGGGTTCGGCGCCAGAAAGCGATGACCCGCCAGCTTGAGGAGTTGCGCCGTGCAAAGCGCTGAAATTGCCGAAACGTCGATTTATCGCATGATGCGCGTAATACTCGAAGAAACCCACGACGAACGCGGCATTTCCGTGCTGTCGGGTCCCCCTGGCATCGGCAAAACGACCACGATCGACGCGTTCGCTGGCGATTATGACGGGCAATGCCTGGTCGTAAAGGCGATGGCTAACTCGCATTCAATGGGCATGACGCCAGTTGCCGTCATGCAGGCGATAATTGACCGATTTTGGCAGGAATGGGACATATCACAGTATTATGCGCTCCGGCCTTCGATCCCGCACCTTAGTCGCGAAATTCGCAAAATTCTCACCAATTACTATGGGCCTGACGACGTAGAGCATGGTCGCCTGACGGTCATTTTCGATGAGGCGCAATATCTGTCGCGCGCGGCCATCGAAATGCTGCGATATTGGAACGATCCTGATCGGACCACGATGCCATTTCAGATTGGCCTGGTCTTCGTCGGGAATAACGAGTTCGCGTTGGCGTCAAGCAATGGAAGCGCGAGCATTCTATCCGACGCCGTGCGCGATCGGCTGCTCTATTCCGAGCAGCTCGGCCACACCAATCTTTCGGACGAAGATATGGCCAAAGTTGCCGCCACGCGTGGCCTTGCGGACCTCGCCGCGGTCAAGGCCATCCTTGCCTATCTGAGCGCCGCGAGGATCAAGCGCAGCTTGCGCCAGCTCGATCGCGTGATCGCCAAATGCGCACGCTTTGCCGACGGCGCGCCGATCACGGCGCAGCTCGTTAACGACGTTCTCAATCCGCAATAGGAGTAAGGCAGATGGTCAGCATCGCACACGGTGATGAATTCCCGCAGCTTCAAAAAACTATTGAGGAGGTTCGCAACCTCTTCGGTGACATCTACGACCTGACAGCGATTATGAACGACCAGTTCCGGTTGGATCAAATCGACGATAGCCGCGAGCGCCGCGCCGAGCTGGTCGCCAAGAAACTCAGCGAAGACATCGAGCGGCTGGCGTCCAAAATGTGCCAGCTTACCGAATTCGAGTTCCCGCGCATGGCGATGACATCATGAACTGGCCCGCCCGCTATAAGCTGATCCACCTTGCGCGCCGCCAGGTCGGGCCGCACGATGAAGCCGACTGGCGCGCGTTGTTGATGCGCGTCGCAGGCGTAGAAAGCATCAAGCAACTCGACGACGCTGGCTTTGATCGATTGATGGATCATTTTCGATCGCACGGCTTTGTCTCGGACAAGCGGCAGCAAGCCTATAATCGCGCCGATCGCGGCGACATGGCCAGCGCCGGACAGATCGCCAAGATTCGCGAGCTGTGGGATGCTTGCACGGGCGGCGGCGGCACCGACGGCGGCCTTCGCACCTTCGTGAAGAACCGGACCCGCGCCAGCGATCTCCGCTTTGTCGATCGGAACCGCGCCCATGTTCTGATCACCGCATTGACGGCCTGGAAAGAGCGGAACGAAAATCGGGCCGCTGGCGCGCCGCGCGACCCTGAATAGGCTTCGCTACCACTTTCCCTCTCGACGCGCCTCTTAGCCCCTCTTAAACTGTTTCTGGACGCCATTGCCACCGCTGCTGCCGACAGACCGCGTAGGCGCCAGCGAAGCCAGCGCCTCGCATGAAATACTTCATCTGACGCATTGAGGAAATGTTCCTCAATTGTTGCGCATGGCAAATCCTTCCAAATCTGTCCCGCCCGACACCGATGATATTTGCGCCTGGGTTGAATACCTGGGCGGCGACGCTGAGCAATTTCGGCGTCGCTTCGGCGGGCGCCAGATTTACATCCCTCACAGTATCTCCACGTCCCATCCTTTGGTTGAAGTGCTCGGCGCAGAGGTAGCATTCCGCCTCTGTGAAGAGCTTACCGGCATAACTGGTTATGTCCCGGTGCAACAAAACCGGGTTCCGGCACGGCGGCTGCTCGTGTTGATGCTCACATGGGCTGGCTTTGGCCTGATCCGCATTGCCGAGATCGGTGAAATGAGCGTCCGCCACGTCTCTGGCATTCGCGACATGTTTCGCCGCGATGGCCTTCTTCCTCCCGCCAGCGCGCGAAATTCTTCTAACATCGAAAGGTAACGAAATGCGCATCGACGCCACAAGCATGCGAAATCTGCTCACCGGCTGGAAAGCTGTATATAATAAGGGGTGGAAGGGCGCTGATCCGATCTTCGACAAGATCGCAATGGAGGTCAAATCCAACGGTCCAGAAGAAGCATATGTTTGGATGCGCGAGCTTCCGAATATTCGCGAATGGGTCGGTAGCCGCATCGTCCATATGCTGGCAAAAGACGGCTTCAAAATCACAAATCGCAAGTTCGAATCCACCGTTCGGATCAAGCGGACGGACATCGAAGATGACAAATTTGGCGCTTACGCGCCGATGTTTTCGGAGCTGGGTCGAAAGGGCGCCGAGTTCCCGGACGAGTTGCTGGCTGAGCTTATGGCGTCGGGTTTCACGACAGCCTGCTACGACGGCCAGAACTTTTTTGACACTGACCATCCCGTCGGAGACCCGGACAACGCCACCAGCGCGTCGAACTTCCAGGCTGGTGCGGGACCGGCATGGTATCTGCTCGATCTGAGCCGCGACGTTCGGCCCTTCATTTTTCAGAATCGCATCCCGTTCGAGCTGCAACGGGTCGATCAGTCAAACGACGAGCACGTCTTCCTGAATGACGAATATCTCTACGGGCTTCGCGGGCGCATGAATATGGGCTTCGGGCTGTGGCAGCTTGCTTATGCAAGCAAGGCAGAACTGACCGTCGATAACTATGAAACAGCCCGCGCTGCCATGGCGGGGCTGCGTGGCGAAAACAATCGCAAGCTTGGCATCAAAGCTACGCATCTTGTCGTTCCAACCGAGCTGGAGGGTGACGGGCGCCGCGTCCTCAAAAATACACTCATCACGGGCGGCGAAAGCAATCCTTGGGTGGACAGCGCCGAGCTCATGATTTCGCAATGGCTGTAAGGAAACGCCGATGAAAACCCTTTATCTTACCGTTCCCGTCGTCATGACACGGCGGCAAGGCAACAATTCGCAGCGTATCGAACTGGCGGAGTTCAGCTTCGAAAACCGCGGACCCGACGATCCGGAGAATTCTGCGGAGATTATTCGCTCCGCCGTCTCATCTTTCCATGATCAGAATGGCAATCCCGTCACGGAAGAAGTGGTGAGAGAACTCAAGCTCGAAGATGGCATCAAACGCGGCGCACGTAAGCTGTTCGGAGACTTTCCGGCATGACCGCACTAACCCACAAGCTCAAGCACCCACTCCAGCTTAAAAGCGGCGGAACGATCGGCGAAGTCACCGTCCGCGCAATCACCGGCAAAGATATGCGGCTGATCGACAAGTTCCAGAACCAGCCGATCGCGCTGACGCTCGCCATGATCGATCAGCTTTGCCAGCTTCCCGATGGCTCCGATGTTTTCCCTGGCTTCGCCGACGAGCTGCGCGAGGACGATATCGACGAGTTGGGAAAGCTTGTCATGCCGAGCGACGGCGATGGCCCGGCAACTGGCTAGATGCGCTCGGCTTCATCGCTGCGAGCTTTGGCTGGCAACCAGCGGTGTTGATGGATTTGGCCTGGAATGATGTCGAGCTTTGGCTTGACCAGGCACAGTGGACGGCCGCCGTTCTTCGCGGCGAAAAGGTGGAGCGATAAGTGGCGCTGAAATTTGCCATGATCCTGGAGGCGGTCGATCGGTTCACCCGGCCGGGTCGGCGCGCACAAGCGACACAGCGGGACCTGACGAAGGGCGCGCGCGAGCTCGCACGTTCCGGCGCGCCGGCGGCGCGGGCGATGGATCGAATGTCGGCCGCTGCAACGCGGATGCGCGGGCGCCTCGCTACCACGCTATCCAGCGTCAAATCTCTCGCCGGTCGCGCTGGTATGAGGGCGCTCGAAAAGGCCGCATATGGTGCGGGCTATGCGATAGGTTGGACGATCCGCAAAGTGGCGTCTCTTGCAGCGGGAATCGCCAAGCTTGCCGGTGGCGCCGCGATCTTCGGCGGCGGCGCGTTCTTCGGGGGTGTCATATCGACGACGGCAAAATTCGAGCAATTCCAGATCATCCTGGAAGGAATCGAAGGCTCCGCCGAAAAAGCAAAAGCGTCGATGAATTGGGTCCAGTCCTTCGCCGAAAAGACGCCCTATGAACTTGACCAGGTGATGGAGGCATTCGTCCGCCTCAAGGCCTACGGCATCGATCCGATGGACGGTACGCTGCGGTCGGCCGGTGACGCCGCGTCTTCGATGGGTAAAGACCTAATGTCCGCCGTCGAAGACATTGCCGATGCCCAAATGGGCGAGATGGAGCGGCTCAGGGAACTCGGCATCACCGTGAAGCGCGAAGGGGGCAAGGTCCGCATGATCTACGCCCGCAACGGCAAGGAAATGGAAAAGGTCGTCGACGATAACCGCGCTGCGCTCCGAAAGGGCGTGACGGGAATTTGGGACGAGCTTTTCGGCGGCGGCATGGAGCGGCAGGCCACGACATTTGCGGGCCTCATCAACAATCTTAAAGATCGCTGGACCGGCTTCATGCTGCGGGTCGGCCAAGCGGGCATTTTCGACAAGGTAAAGGGTAAGCTGCAAGACGTTCTCGCATGGCTGGATACCAAACTTGCGGACGGGTCGATCAATCGTTGGGCGACAGCGGTCTCCGACGAGTTGGGCCGCGTCACCGATAAGATTGCCGCGATGACCGATCGCGATTGGGAACGCTTTGCTTCTGATCTCAAAGGCGTCGCGAACGGCTTTCTAGCGATCGGCAGGGGCGCCGCCTGGGCGGCTGAAAAGGTCGCCGCGCTGGTTGCCTGGAATGATCGCGCCGGGGCGAGCAGCCGTTGACCTGACCCCCATCTTTCATCCAGCTGCAACCAGAGGCCGAGGGGTGTTGTCG
>VFQO010001019.1_pt1 | contig 24304 bp, 23 predicted proteins | sample 3512331 | NCBI WGS metagenome assembly VFQO01 (sample SAMN10412371, study PRJNA504923) | tailings metagenome | isolation source: Replicate 3 from Balatoc abandoned mine | place: Philippines: Itogon, Benguet | collected 2017-08-28 | reverse complement strand
CACAAAGCTTCGGTATAGCATTAACGGTTTTGCAGGTATTCCTGCAATAAAATGGTAGCTGCAATCTGGTCAATATTGCCTTTTTCGCGACGGTCTTTTTTCTTCATACCCATGTCTACCATGGCTCTCACGGCCATTTTAGAGCTATAGCGCTCGTCCACGGTTTGCACCGGGATATTGGGAAAAGTTTTTGTTAAAAGTTTAATGGCTTGCTTCACCAGAGGGGTAGCATGCGTAGGACTATCGTCTAAATTCAGGGGCTCTCCTATTAAGATCATTTCAACCGGTTCAGTGGCGGTATACTTTTTTAAGAACTCGATCAATTCCTTGGTAGGAATGGTGGTTAAGGCCGTAGCTATAATTTGCAAAGGATCTGTGACGGCAATGCCCGTGCGCTTTCCACCATAGTCTATACAAAGTATTCTACCAGCCATATTTCATAAATAAAGATGCAATCACGAAGATAGCAAATACCACAGAAGCAATGCCGTTAGACGTCATGAAGGCAAGGTTTACTTTGCTTAAGTCGTGGGGCTTCACCAAGCGATGCTGATTCATCAACATGCCCACAAAAACACCGTACCCTACAAAGTACAACCAATGAAATTCACCGTATACGCCTGCAAGGGTAACACAAGCTGCGCTACATACATGTAAAATGCGCGATACCAGCAATGCATTCTTTTTACCCAATGCCGCAGGAATAGAATTCAGTTGATGGGCTTTGTCAAATTCTGCATCCTGCAACGCATAAATGATATCGAATCCACTAACCCAAAAAATAACGGCAAAAGAAAAAAGCAGCGGCAACAAAGCAAAGCTGCCCGTAACCGCGAGGTAGGCCCCAATGGGAGCCAGTGATAATCCCACCCCTAACACTAAATGACACAAAGACGTGAAACGCTTGGTATAGCTGTAAAACAAGACCACAAACAACGCCACAAAAGACAGATAAAAACAAAGCGGATTAATAAACCAAGTGGCAATAACAAAAACAATGCTGTTCCCAATCACAAAACGCAAGGCAGATTCTGCCGACAAAATACCCGCAGGAATTTCACGAATGGCCGTGCGGGGATTCAATGCATCAAAATGACGATCCAAATAACGATTAAAAGCCATGGCTGCATTGCGGGCCGTAACCATACAAACCAATACCAAGCCCAATTTCTGCAACAATATCGGCGACAACAATCCTGCCATCGTGCCCGGCATTATCACACAGTCACCCGAAGCAGATGCCTGTGGAATCGCCAGGAAAAATCCTATCAAGGCAAAGGGCATCGCAAAAATGGTATGCGAAAATTTAACGAGACTGAGATAATTTTTTATCGGATTCAATATAGCTGAATTAACATTTTACATAAATCAAAGGGCCAACATGGCGGGCCTACCCTTTCTGAAAAACAGATTTCTCCGTGAGCGTCCATAATATAATGCCTGCCGCTACTGAAATGTTCAGCGAATGCTTGGAACCCAGTTGCGGAATCTCAATACAACCGTCGCAGATATCGAGCACTTCATCGGAAACTCCTTCCACTTCATTGCCCATTACAATGGCAATATTTTCATTTCCGGGATTAAACTCGTGCAGGAACACAGCCCCCTCAGCCTGTTCAACAGCGTATACTTGATAGCCATTCGCCTGAAGGGATTGCACAGCGTCTGCGGTGGATTCCGCATATTCCCAGGCAACGGTTTCTGTGGCCCCCAGGGCTGTTTTATGAATATCCCTATGTGGTGGACGCGGCGTATACCCGCATAGTACCATTTTCTCAATTAAAAAAGCATCAGCCGAACGAAAGACCGAGCCTACATTGTGCATGCTGCGAATATTATCGAGCACCACTACCAGCGGCGTTTTCTCGGATTGTTTAAAATCTTCCACCGATTTACGCCCTAATTCCTGCATAGACCATTTGCGCATGGGGCAAAGGTAAACTCATCCACTCATAAAATCCTGCGCAATTTGTTGCAGAAAAAAACTACATTAACCTTTTCAAATTAAACAGAAACGCAACCCATTTAGTAACACAACCCTAAACCAATATGAGAAAATTTGTAAAGCATTCTCTGCTCATGGCAATGGCTGCCCCTATTATGGCCATGGCCCAAACTGAGCCCGTAGACCAGGCAGTCATCAATCGCATCCGTAAAGAAGGATTAGAGAATTCCAAAGTAATGGACATTGTTTTTAACCTCACCGATATGAGTGGTCCTAGACTGGCCAATTCCCCCGGTTACAATCGCGCAGCCAACTATGCCATCAATACCCTAAAAGGTTGGGGGGTAGAAAAAGCAGAACTGGATGCCTGGGGTGAATTTGGAAAAGGATGGGAACTGGAGAAATCCTATATGGCCATGACAGCGCCTTATTATAAGCCCATTATGATCTATCCAAAAACCTGGACAGCAGGCAATAAAAAATTACAATCTGCAGAGGTATTGGTGATCAGAGCCAAAGACAGTACTGAATTGCAGAAATATGCCGGCCAGCTAAAAGGCAAAGTGATTATGCTGGATCAGCTAACGAATTACAAGCATAGCTTTAAAGCCGATGCAGTAAGGTATACCGACGAAGAATTGGCGAAAATGGAAGCTGCAACCATGGCACCAGCAAGACCTGTAGACACAGCTGCACTAAGAAGACAACAACAAGCCATGGCCGCACAACGTGGTGGTGGAGCAGCCCGTATGATGGCGATATTAAAAGACATGGCCAAGGCAGAAGGTGCAGTGGCAATGTTGAGCAGCGGAGGCACGAGAAGCCATGATGGTACCGTGTTTGCGCAAGGCGGTGGTGCGTATCAAGGCACAGCCCCAGAAAACTTTTTAGACATTGCCCTTGGATTGGAAGATTTCAACAGCTTGTTGCGTATTGCCAAAACAGGCACGCCGGTAAAACTGGATGTAGAAGTAAAAACAAAATTCCATACCAAGGATTTACAGGGTTATAATGTGATTGGAGAAATTCCCGGAACTGACCCTGTTTTGAAAAATGAAATCGTAATGATTGGGGGGCACTTAGATTCCTGGCAGGCTGGAACCGGTGCAACCGATAACGCATCTGGTTCAGCAGTCATGATGGAAGTAATGCGCATTTTAAAAGCCCTGAATATTTCTCCCAAACGCACCATCCGCATAGGCTTATGGAGTGCAGAAGAGCAGGGCTTATGGGGATCCAGAGGCTATGTAAAAAAGACTTTTGCCGATCCGGCTGATATGAAGCTTTTACCAGAGCACGAGAAGTTTTCGGCCTATTACAATATTGACAATGGTACCGGAAAAATCAGAGGCATTTATTTACAAGGCAACGAAGCCTGCCGCGATATTTTCAAAGCCTGGTTAACGCCTTTCAAAGATTTAGGAGCCGGAACCGTAACCATCAACAATACAGGCGGAACCGATCACCAGTCCTTTGATGGAGTGGGATTACCAGGATTCCAGTTTATTCAGGATCCCATTGAGTACGATACCCGCACCCACCACAGCAATATGGACGTGTTCGACCATTTGATAGAAGACGATTTGAAGCAAATGGCTACCATTGTGGCAAGCATTGTGTACCACACGGCGCAGCGAGATGCTAAACTGCCCAGAAAACCATTGCCGGCAGCCAGACCCGCTGTGAGAAGATAGGGCAAAAAATATACTACGGGTATCATTATATTTGTTGCCATGGCAAAAGCAGGCAACGATACCCCATTGATGCAACAGCATCGGGCGATTAAGCAAAAATATCCCGATGCTGTTTTGTTATTTAGGGTGGGCGATTTTTATGAAACTTTTGGGGAAGACGCCATTATTGCGTCCAAAGTATTGGGTATTACCTTAACGCGCAGAAACAATGGGGCAGCAGCATCCAGCGAACTGGCAGGGTTTCCGCATCACTCTTTGGAAACCTATTTGCACAAACTGGTAAAAGCAGGTCATCGCGTAGCCATATGCGATCAGTTAGAGGACCCCAAAACGGTCAAAGGCATAGTCAAAAGAGGGGTAACCGAAATGGTAACACCAGGCATTGCTACGAGCGATAAATTACTCGAGAACAACAGCAATAATTTTTTAGCCGCCGTACATTATACCGATAAAAAAACAGGCATTGCCTTACTCGATATTAGTACTGGAGAATTTTTTGGCGCCGCCGGCAATGAAGAATACATAGATAAGCTCTTACAGAGTCTGCAACCTGCAGAAGTGATTTTTGATCGCGGCTATTTAAAAAAATTCAAAGAGCAATACGGCACTAAGTTTTATACCTACACCTTAGAAAGATGGATTTTTGAACAAAGCTTTGCAGAAGAATCCTTACTCAAACATTTTAATACCCATTCCCTAAAGGGATTTGGGATGGACGACATGCCCGAAGCCATTATTGCGGCCAGTGCCATCCTTCATTATTTAAAAGATACCGAACATCCCAACCTCCAACATATCACGCGACTGCAACGCATAGAGCGGGAAGATTTTTTATGGATGGATCGTTTCACGATACGCAACTTAGAATTGTTGCCGACGCATGCAGAGGGACATCATTCTTTGTTGGAGGTATTGGATCATACGGTAAGCCCCATGGGAGGTAGATTGTTGAAGCGCTGGATGGTATTTCCGCTAAAACAGGAAGCATCCATACAACAAAGATTGGACGCGGTGGAATGGCTGATTCTGCATCCAGATACACGCCAACCCTTGTTAACGGCCATGAAAGCTTGTGGGGATTTAGAACGGCTGGTCAGCAAAATTGCTTTACAAAAAATAGGCCCACGGGAAGTGTTGCAGCTAGCCAAAGGATTGGCAGAGACCGCTGCTATTAAACAACTATTGGCCACTGCATCTAACCCTTATTTACAACATTTGTCTGCGCAATTGAATCCCTGCGAAACCATGCAAGAGCGCATCAACAGAGAAATACAGGAAAACCCTGCCGTCTTGATTTCGAAGGGAGGCGTTATAGCAGCAGGTGTTAACCAAGAGTTGGACGAACTAAGGGCCATAGCCAATGGAGGAAAAGAATACCTGGTAAGCATACAAGAAAGAGAAGCAGAAAGAACGGGGATCAGCTCTTTAAAAATCAGCTTCAACAATGTATTTGGTTACTATTTAGAAGTAACCAATGTGCACAAAAACAAAGTGCCATCCGATTGGATACGCAAGCAAACGTTGACAAATGCGGAGCGATACATTACACCGGAACTCAAAACCTATGAAGAAAAAATCATGGGGGCCGAAGACCGTATCCTTGCGATAGAGCAATCTTTGTATGCCCAATTGATACAAGACTTACAAGCTTTTATTGAACCCATTCAAATCAACGGACAAGCCATTGCTATCCTGGATTGTTTGGCCTGCTTTGCCGAGAATGCCTTATTGTACAATTACCGGAAACCCACGATACACAAGGGTTTGGAGTTGAACATACAAGCAGGAAGGCATCCGGTAATAGAACAAAAATTACCCGCCGATCAACCCTATATTGCCAATGATATTGTGCTAGACAATCAGGGGCAACAGATCATTATTTTAACGGGCCCGAATATGAGTGGTAAGAGTGCGCTCTTGAGACAGACCGCAATCATTACCCTGATGGCGCATATGGGATCCTTTGTGCCAGCCACGGAAGCTTTGATCCCCCTAACCGATAAAATATTTACCCGCGTAGGCGCATCCGATAATTTAAGTGGAGGCGAATCTACTTTCATGGTAGAAATGAATGAGACCGCTAGTATCATCAACAATATGAGCGAACGCAGTTTGATTTTGTTGGATGAAATTGGAAGAGGCACTGCTACCTATGATGGTATCTCTATTGCCTGGAGTATGGTGGAATTCATACACAATAGCCAAGAAGCTCCAAAGACTTTATTTGCAACACACTACCATGAGTTAAACGAACTGGAAGAACATTTGCCCCGTGTAAAGAACTACCATATCACGCACAAAGAGCTCAACAATAAAATTATTTTCTTGCGCAAAATGGCGGCCGGTGGAAGCACCCATAGTTTTGGTATCCAGGTAGCCAAGATGGCGGGTATGCCAGCCCCTTTGATCAAGCGAGCCAATGCCATTATGGAGCAATTGGAAAAAGCCCATGTGCGAGAGGAAGCAGGAATTCAAGGCGGCAAAAATGCAGTGAGTGAAGCCGTGCAAAATGCCTCTGTACCGAAAGTACAGTTGAGCATTTTTGATGCGCATACGGAAACTTTTGAAAGTATACGCGAGAAACTGAATGCGATTGATATCAATCAGCTAACGCCGGTAGAAGCCTTAATGAAACTCAATGAGATCAAGGCTTTGCTGAAATAAGGCATGAACAAGCTGCGTTAATCTAAAGCCGCATAGTCTTTTAAATAATGAAAAGGCTCGGTGAGTTGCCCATTCTCTAAAATGGTGGCATTCGAAATGGTATTGCTACCGCCCTTGCGAATATCGTCCAAGATATATTTAATGAGTTGCTCTCCAAAATAACGGCTAGCATCACGGGGCAATTCATTGGGTAGGTTACCTACGGCCATGATATCAATAGACCCCTCGATATAGGGTTCGGTTTGTTCACCGGTTTGCAAGTTTACCCCATACACCGGCACTTCAATGGTGGCATCGCCCAGGTTACAAGGCACAGAACCATATTTGTCATCGGTAATATCGGCAATGGTTTGGATGCGAAAATCAGGACGTTTTAAATCGTCCATTTCAAATAAACGCGGAACATTGTTTCCCCAGTAAATACCATTCATGAGCACATCGGTATGCGCGCAATAAGGAAGGAACAAACAATTGTATTCCTCGGGATGCTCATGAAAATGATCGCGATTGTAATGTTGGGTAGTTTTGTGTTGATAAAGATTACTACCCTTGAGGTGCACGTAAACGGGATACTCAAATTCTTTGCTCAGGTATTCATCAGGCTCCACTTCCTGCACGTCTAAAAGGTTCATGATTTCGAGAATACCATGGGCCACTCTCCCACTCCCAGTAACGGCAATTTTAATGGGTGGTAATTTTAGTCCAAAATAGGTATGAATCAGGGCGCGATAATCTTTGATTTTATGGACTCTTTCTAAAGAAAAAGCACCAGTACGATTGCCATACGCCATGATGCCGTTATGCGCCCCAACAATGCCTGCAAAAAAACCAAAACCAATGATGCGCTGACCGTCTTTGTGTTCGAGGCATTCATAATCGATCAGGGTAATATTTTTCTGTACCATGGCCTGCATGAGCCCACGGTTGTAAGGCTGCAGCTTCTTTGTATGAGAGAAAAACATATATCGCTTGTTGGGAATGAGTTGAGCAACGGGCACTTCTTTAATCCCCAACAATAAATTACAATCAGACAAATCATGGGTAAGCTCTACCCCAGCCTGGGCATATTCTTGATCGGTATAACAACGATTGGGAGAATACTCCACTTTCACTTGCACATCGGGCACATTTTTAATAAGCCATTTACACTGCGAAGGCGTAAGCGCCACCCGGTTATCCGCAGGAATTTTCCCTTCTTTGATTAATCCAATCACAAGCATCGTTCAAAATATTTCAACGAAAGTACAACAGGGCATCGAACCCGCACATGATATTTATCATTTTAGAAAGCTGTAAATTTGCGCATGAATTATTTTGAATTATACGGGATTACACCTGGCTTTACCATAGATACAGCGGCCCTGAAAAAAAAGTTCTACGAGCTGAGCCGCCAGTATCACCCCGACTTTAACGGGGGCGGCACGGCCAGCGAACAGGCAGAAGCCCTGGAAATCTCCGCTACTATCAATGAAGCCTATAAAACCCTACAAAACCCCGATTTATTAATCAAATATGTATTGGGATTAAAGGGGATGATACAGGAAGAAGAAAAATACAACCTCCCACCCGATTTTTTAATGGAAGTGATGGACTTGAACGAACAGGTGATGGAGCTAGACAAAACCGACACCGCCGCCGTAAACACCATACAAACCGCGGCTAAAAACCTACAAGATGAAATACATGAAGCTATTGCACCCCATCTGGCGAATTATTCGCACGATACTGTTACCGAAAAAGAGCTGTTGCAAATAAAGGACTACTACTACAAAAAAAAGTACCTCGACCGAATTCTATCAGGATTGCAATAGAATATTTTGGAAAATCAATTGGGTTAGGCTAATATTGCACTCCGATTTGAGGCCCAGATGGCGGAACTGGTAGACGCGCTAGACTCAAAATCTGGTTATCGCAAGGTAGTGCAGGTTCGATTCCTGTTCTGGGCACAAAGACCCGACACGCAAGTGTCGGTTTTTTTTTGCGCGAAACCGCCGCAAATACATTTGTGAAAGGTTGAGCGCGGAAAAAAACAGCGACGCCTTCGGCGGTGCGAGGTCTTTGGGTACGCCCCATTCTTGGGAACTGCAAGCTGAACGAAGTTCAGCGCAGCGAATCCTGTGGCGAAACGCAGTGTAGCCGACAATCCTGTTCACTAAAAAATGATTTCAAAATTTCGTCAAGTATAGAAATTTTTCTATATTCATTGTCCCCAATTGTTACTCCCCCTCAATATTAATTTACTGTTAGTAATACTGACCTTGGATTGCAATGTCTGGGAGTCAGGAGGCTTTGCTATTATTGAACTAAATAATTGAAAAGTATAATTAAAACAAAAAGAAATTTAAAAGTTTATTTACGCAATGCCAATCAATAATATATCATAAAAATAAGTGTAAAACATTGCATAAAAATAAACCATCAAAAAGCAGGCAACATATATTTAAGTGTTGTAGGCAACCTTAACAGACTACCGTGCAAGACATTAACTTCCGACACATAGCGACACAAATTGGTAACGATTTAAAGTATTTGACATCTGTTAACGAGATTGATAGAATTGGACAATCTATCTTAAGAATTAACAAAGAAAGTTTCCCTAATGACAGCATTACATCAGTAAGGGCTCAGACACTTTACAATTGGGTTTTGTCTTTAGCAAAGACCCCTTTAGAGAGTACAGAAAGAATTAAGCGGCTAATAAATTTTCTTCTTGAGTTGACCCCTGCCGAACATAAAAAAACGACAATAGAGTTTTTAGAAAAAAATAATTGCCCTTACAACTTGTTGTATAAGGACAGCTTTGATGAGTTCCTTAAAAGAAAATTTCACCCAGAAGTAGTTAAACATTCTCAACGTCTTTTTTTACAAGGAAACTATTTTCATTCCGTATTTGAAGCGGCCAAAGCGTACAATAAAGACGTGAAAATAAAATCTCAAAGTGACAAAGACGGTCAGCCTTTGATGCTTAATGTTTGGGGCTGTGACAACGGTGTTTTAAAAGTTACTAATTGCCAAACACAAACTGACAAAGACTATCAGGACGGACTAAAATTTATTTCGGGCGGACTTATGAGCGCAATACGAAATCCAACAGCACACGAACCTGCGATAAGCTGGCCCATTGACAAACAAGATTGCTTAGATATATTGAGCTTGATTTCATTTTTATATCGGCAACTTGACAAATCAGTTTATTTCAGACCATAACAACCATCCTTTTAAAATTCACCATATGACATCTATTCCTCTACCAGTATTACAGCTTCTCGAAGAATATAAGCTTATTTTTAATGCAGTTAATTCGGCGACACAACCAATACAGGTCTATCCGGGAAACTCTCAATTGGTTTCGGATTATGGTAAAATTTCAAATCCAACAGAAGCCGATACCTTTTTTGCAATCTACGGTGTAGGTAACGCAACTTTTGGAGTGCATATACCGTTTGAAAGACAAATTGCCTATGAGTTATTATTGGAGATTTTGAAATCTTTAGACCCGGTACAATATCATAGAATTCACAAAGGAACACCTTATTATTTTATTGGCTGGACTGCTTATCAGTATCGTGACTTTGCAAAAGCTATTTTCTACATGGATGCAGCAGTAAGTGAAGATTTAAAATTTCCTGATGTAAAAAACAAATCTTCGACAAGACCATCCCTTGAGTTTTTCTTATTGAAATCAGACCCTGGCCCATCTGGACTTGCTACACATTTAGCTCTTCGTGACGTAGTTAAAAAAACTCTTCAAAAGTACAACAGTTATGGTGGTGGAGTAATTACTATTGATGGCTTTCGCAATAAGTTTATTGATGACTTATTGTATGCTGGTCCAAAGGACAGGTCGCTATTAACAGCACTCTATACTTTTCTTTTGGAATATCAGGAAAAAGAAAAGCAAATTAAACTTCGAAGTGATACTGGCGGTACAATACAGCCATTCCTTGACCATTTATTTGATGGAGCAAGACTTTTGGAATCTCTGTTAGAAAAAAAAGGAGGTACAGGAACATTACACCCTAAAATTGTAAACACATCAGCGATAGCTGTTACACGCAGTGTTCTAAAAGGTAACAGCACATTATCGGATGCAGAACAGGAGTTCAACAATCAAGTTGCCGCTGGAAGCTCATTTCAAGATTGCAATTTTGCGTCTGCATATATAATAAGAAACACTACTGGACACAGCCTATTATGGCCTGACCAGTTCACATCCGGTAATTCATATGCAACATTATACAATAATCTTATCAACTCAATTTTTTGGACAATAGAAAAACTATGGCCGTAACGATACAAAAACAAGATTGCCTACATCATTTAGTTTTGCGTCAGCAGAGCTGACGGATCAAACCCCAGCTTTTGCACTACTATAGGCCGCATATCTGGCTTGACCCAACACGGATGAGCTGTAGAATATGCTCTCAACATTTGTAACTTTAAACATCAGCAGTTACGTGCAGGAATATTTTCAAATGCCCTGCCGAACGCAAAGATATCAACGTTACCAGCAAGGCTAAGGAGACACCTTAAACAAACTAAAAACTTTTGAATGATAGAGAATAAAGCAATTACTTACAGTTTACTTGCACATATTAGAAATACCGGCACATTAATAAAAGGACCTATTGACCCTTTTATTCCCTTAGTTAAAAGAGCACTCTATAAACTAAACGCCAAAGGGGTACTTAGTGGAAAATCAATAAAGGAAATACATGAAATAACAACAGATTTATACACTATTGATTTCCCTATTTCTGTTTTAAAAACAATTTTGCAAGAGATTGCCAAAGAAGTTAATACCGAAGAACAAATAAATTTTCAACTATTTCAAGATGGTGCTTTCGCTTTAAAAAATTTCTTTTTTGAAGATTTTGAAGAACAAATACAAAAAAGTAAAAGAGAAGTTGAAACTTTGGAGAAACTCTTTGTAGATTTTTTGAAGCTAAATAATATTGAAATCAAGGACAAGACAACAATTTTTGACTTTATTGAAAAAAATAAAATTTCCATCTCCAAGTATTTAGCCAATAGCCAACATAGTAATGGAAAGGATTATACTATAGAAGCTCAGTTTGTAGATTTTTTTAGGAAAATACCTGATGTCTTTGAAATTATACGGAATATCTATTTAGGTTCCATAATTTCAAGTTACCTCGAATACAAGACAGAAAATGCCGCTCAGCAAGTTGAACTATTATTTGATACAAATTTTTTAATCAGTCTTATTGACCTAAATACCCCTGAATCCACGCATACCTGTAATAAGCTCTTAGAAGTTTGCAATAATTTGGGTTACACGTTTACTGCGTTGAATGATACAATTGAGGAAACTAAATCTTTAATTTTAAAGAAAGCAGAGTATTATTCAACGTCTGTACTATCAAAAAGAGTTAATCCCGAGGATATTTATAATGCTTGTGAAAGACGAAATTTAAATAAAACAGATTTAGAAAGGATAGTTGATAATTTAGAAGAAACTATTTCTCAAAAAGGAATTTCTATTTTGCCCAACACGGAAAAGTATAAAAACAAAGCAAAATTTAGTGTGGAATATGAAGCATACAAAAAATATCGTTTTTCGCACTATGCAGCTTTACACGATGCTACGGCATTATATTATGTAAGGGAGAAACGAAATAAGAAAATTAGGGAATTTGAAAAAGTAAATTGTTGGTTCGTAAATAACTCGATTACTCACGACACAGAAGAGCAAAAAGAAGAATACAATTTTAATAATGACTTTCAACCTGAAATCATTAGAGCTGATGAACTTCTAAATATACTTTGGTTGGCGAATCCAAATCTTTCTAGTTCAATCAATGCAGCCGAACTTGTTGACATAGGCTTATCTTCAATTGTTGCACTTACATTAAACAGCACTTTGCCAAAAGCAAGTATAATAAGAGAGTTGGATGAAAATATTCAGAAATATCGAGGCGAAACAATTACCGACAAAGATATTCTGCTAATTTCCTCAAGAATTTCGCACCGTCAATTAAAAAATATTACAGAATTAAATTCAATTGCAAAATCAAACCAAGAGGAGTTCGCAAATAGAATCAAGCAAGAAGCACAAAAGCAGCAAGCTGAAGATAATGAGAGAATTCAAAAGCTTGACCAGCTATTTCAAAAATTTGAGAAGCAAATCGTTAGTTTGGATAAAGCGAGACACGATCTGAAAGAGAAGAAATCAGAACTTGAAAGTGAAATAAAAACAACAACTGAAATTTCAACTGCTAAAGATCAACAAATTTCTGAACTGCAAGGGCGTTTGGCAGTACTTGAAAGTCAACTTAGCAAAGACAAAAAGAGGCAGCAAGAAAAAGATTCAAAAGATTATATAGACAAGCGAGTAATCAAATGGAGACAGCGGACAAATTACGAACTGATAGTTTGGTTAGCAGGATTCATATTGGGAGTTATTGCTCTCTTGTGGAAAAGTGAATGGAATACAACTAATGCAATCGCAAAATATCGAGAACTGCAATCAGACTTTATAATTGGAAATATATTAGTGGGACTTGCATTTATATTTTCAGCAATAACTTTTAAAAAATGGTATGACAAGAACCACAATTACTCAAATATTGAGAACTTCAAGAAGAACATTGACTTACCAGATTATTTAAAAAGTGATTAACTCGACAACCCAGCTGTTAAAATAGCATTGGCAATATAGCTGGGCTACGAATATATTCTCAGCATTTTTCACTACTCAGCTTTGTTTCCAGTAGAAGAACAACACCGAGCAGCAGAATAATTAATGAGCTTTTGTATCTTTAATCAGAAGCGGTACCGAGCAGAAGGAACAAAGAATACCGCCACATCGCTAATACTTTTACGTAACCAGAAAGCGTATTTCGAAAGTGGAATAGTAAAAGAGTATAAAAACAAACGCTTGAAACATAAGTTCAAAAACATATACTTATTTTAATTTATCAACTATAATTCAGACTTAGAATTGAATAAGAAATATAAAAATGGCAAGAAATAAAGAAGAAAAAACATTCAACGCAAGAAAATATATGGAAATAGCTATTCAGATAATGAATAAGTCTATTCAAGAGCCTAGACAAGACAAAGTTAGCCCTAAGGTAGGTGCAGTTTTAATTAAGCCTGATGGCACGGAAGAAACTGCATTTAGAGGAGAACTTCGACACGGAGACCACGCAGAATTCACTTTACTAGAAAGAAAAAACCGCTGTAATCATTTAGACAACTCTATTTTATTTGCCACTTTAGAACCTTGTGCACCCGGTGCAAGGAAACACCCTAAATTGGGCTGTGCTGAGCGAATTGTTAATGCCCGTATTAAGAAAGTTTGGATTGGCATAGAAGACCCAGACCCAACTGTTGACCGAAAAGGCATCAAATATCTTTTGGACAATGGTGTTGAAGTAGAAATGTTTGATGCCGACCTTCAAAATTTAATACGAGAAGCTAACAGACAATTTATCAAAGAAGCAGAAGAAAGAGCTAAGTTAGCAAATGATGAAAAATCACCAATGGTATTATCTGAAAAGGAGCGAACCGAACCAAGAGCAGAACTAGACGATTTATCGAGAACTCATTTAAATTCTTTCATCAATAAAGCGAAACTAAATGTAGAGTGGCATACACCTAAATTTTATAGAATTCTCACACAAATAGGTATTTTAGAGTACAAAGACGAAAAGTATACACCTACAGGCTTGGGATTGCTCTTGTTTGGAGAACGTCCACAACTAATCTATCAAAATGCTTTGATTAGAGCCACTTTTAAAACCAAAGGTAGAGGAGAAGATATCGACACTATTGAGGGGCCATTAATTTCGCAAGCTGATAAAATTCAACAATGGTATGAAAACCATATTGGGAAACAAATTGATCGTTCATCTGTTGAACGTAAAGTTACTTATGATTACCCTTTGGTTGTTTTTCGTGAAGCAATAATTAACGCAATTGTACACAGGGATTACGACATTGAAGGTGCTCCTATTTACTTTGAAATTAACGATGATGCAATAATTATCAAAAGTCCAGGAGAACCAGTTAAACCAATTACTCTAGAACAAATCAAGAGGTTCAATGCTCCATCTCTAAGTCGTAATCCAAAAATAATGTATGTATTCGACCAATTAGACTTAGTAGAGCAAAGGGGTTTAGGTTTCCAAACAATTAAAGATTTACCGACAAAGTATAATTTACCTCTTCCTTTAGTATCGTACGAAGCTCCTTATATGGTTTTAACATTTCCAAGAAGTACTGAGGCTATTAAAAAGGTTTCTGACAAGCCAAACGTTTCAAGGCTTAAAGATGCCCAATTGAAAGGTTACGAATGGCTTAAATTTGTAGGTGAAGCAAGTACAAGAGATTATTCTACTCATTTTGGCATCGGATATAAAACTGCCCAAAGACACCTTGCAACTATGAAAGAACTTAATTTAATAAGAGATAACGGAGAAGACGCTAATTCTCCAAATTATAAATATGTTGCTATTGAGTAAGATAGTCAGCTTGGACAAGAACTTGGACATTATGTCCAAGTTGGAGAAAATAATCATACTTTAAATATGGTAGTTGGACAAGAAGTTGGACATAGTGTCCAAGTAGATAAAATTAATAGTGATACAGACTCTATTAAAGATTCAAGAGTTGAATAAACAAAGAAGTATTCGCTACCTAGTATTAAAAAGAGCCAGTTTCCGATGTGAGCTCTGTGGTATTTCAGCAGAAGAGAAAGCATTAGAAGTAGATCATATAACCCCTAAGAATTTAGGCGGAGAAGATTCAATCAATAATTACCAGGCATTATGTTATTCATGCAATGCCTCTAAAAAAGATAAGGACGATACAGACTTTAGAGGACAGCATGATAAATACAACTGTAGAGATAAAGAATGCTTATTCTGTAAAATGGACAAGAAAAGAATAATAGCAGAATCCAACTTGGCATATGCCATTCAAGATAAATACCCAGTCTCAACTGGACATACCCTAATTATACAAAAAGACATTTCCCGGACTACTTCGAAATTACTCAGCCCGAATTAAATGCAGTTAACACCCTCCTATTACAAGTAAAACAAACACTTCAATCAAAGGACGATTCAATTTCAGCATTTAATATTGGCATAAATTCGGGTCCAGATGCCGGACAAACAATTTTTCATACACATATCCATTTAATCCCTAGAAGGAATAAAGATGTAAGTCAACCAATTGGAGGAGTTAGAAATATTATACCCGGTAAAGGAAACTATAAGAAATAGATAATTTTCAAACGGATTAATAAAATTCTCTTTCTCCCACCCTGAAGCTTTCATATATTTACTAATCAACAGTTTAGTAAAATTCTACCATGAAATACATCACAGTCGTAGCAGCCATAATCATTCACAACAATCAAATCCTGTGTGTACAACGATCAGAAAACAAACTAAACTACATTTCCAAAAAATGGGAATTCCCTGGCGGCAAAATTGAAGAGGGTGAAACCAGAGAAGAAACCATTAAAAGAGAAATATCGGAAGAATTGAAAATGAACATTAAAGTAGAGGAAGAGTTCATAACTGTTTCACACCAATACCCCGACTTCCATTTGACTATGCACAGTTTTATTTGCAGATCTGAAAACAAGGAACTAACATTAACCGAACATATTGATTACAAATGGCTGGTTAAAAATGAATTGAATCAATTAGATTGGGCCGCTGCAGATATCCCTATAATGATGAAATTAATGCAACGATAAGATGAATTTGTCATACGCTCAATTAGAACAAAGTTTAAAGACGGGATTTATCGATCATAAGCTTCCCTCCGATCATTCCTATTTACCTAATTTATTAGTAAATGATAAAAAAGAGAGTAAAAAAGTACTTACTACAATACTACATAACTTAAATAAATGTGAGGAATTTTGGTTTTCTGTAGCGTTTGTCACGACCAATGGAGTCGCAACATTAATAGAAACATTAATCAACTTAGAACAAAAAGGGATTAAGGGCAAAATACTTGTATCACAATATTTGAATTTCACACAACCTGAGGCATTAAAAAGGTTAATGCAGTTTAAAAACATTGAATTAAAGATTGCCATTGACAATGCCTTTCATTCAAAGGGGTACTTGTTTAAAAATAAGAATATTTATGATTTAATTATTGGCAGTAGCAATTTAACAGCAACAGCATTATGTACCAATATTGAATGGAATCTTAAAATATCGGCAACACCAGAAAGCTATATAATACAAAACGCTATCAAAGAGTTTTACTCAGAATTCGAGAAAGCTGTTAAAGTCGATAAGCATTTCATAGAAAATTATGAGATACTTTACAAAAAACAAGTTGATTATTCAAATCTTGTAAAGAAGGAATTAGTCTTATCAAATCAAAAAGATATTGTTCCTAACTCAATGCAGGTTGAAGCTTTACAAAATATTGAGTATTTGAGAAGCCAAGGAAAAAACAAAGCACTTTTGATTTCAGCAACAGGGACAGGCAAGACCTATTTGTCTGCATTTGACGTTAAAAAATTCAATCCTAAAAAGTTCTTATTTGTAGTACATAGACTGAATATAGCTAAAGCTGCTATGAAGTCTTACAAAAGCATTTTCGGAGATTCGGTTAAAATGGGTATCTATTCGGGCTCTGATAGAAATCTTGAAGCAGATTTCATATTCAGTACAGTTCAAACTATATCAAAAGAAGAACATTTAAAACAATTCAATGAAACATACTTCGATTATATAGTAATTGATGAAACACATAGAGCTGGCGCAGAATCCTATAAAAACATAATTCAGTATTATAAGCCAAAGTTTCTCTTAGGAATGACCGCAACACCAGAGAGAACAGATGGACTAGATATATTTAAACTATTCGATTACAATATAGCTTATGAAATAAGATTACATAGAGCACTTGAAGAAGATATCCTAAGCCCGTTTCATTACTATGGAGTAACTGATATAACAGTAAATGGTGAAATATTAAATGATAATAGTGATTTTAACTTGTTGACTTCAGACGAAAGAATTGACAGAATAATAGAAAAAATACAACTGTATGGATGTGATAATGGTATTGTAAAAGGATTGATATTTTGCTCTACAGTTCAAGAATGCAATAGTCTTTCAAAAGGGTTCAATTTAAGAGGATTAAAAACAATATCACTATCTGGTGGCAATAGTGAGGAAGAGAGAGCTGTAGCAATCTTACAACTCGAATCGAATCAAAATGAATTAGATTATATTTTCACTGTAGACATTTTCAATGAAGGAATTGACATCCCTAGTGTGAATCAAATTATCATGCTGAGACCAACTCAGTCTGCAATCATTTTTGTACAACAACTAGGTAGAGGATTAAGGAAAATAGACAACAAGGAGTATTTGACAGTAATTGATTTTATCGGAAATTATAAGAACAACTTCTTAGTACCTATCGCCCTTTATGGAGATACGTCATACAACAAAGACACTATTAGAAAACTATTATCAAGTGGCAGTAGTTTTATTCCTGGCACTTCAACAATCAATTTTGATAAAATAGCTCGTGAGAAAATATTTGAAGCTATAGATGCTGCAAATATGCAAATGCGAAGAGATCTTGTTAATGACTATACTCTATTAAAGTTCAAATTGGGTAGATCACCCATGATGGTTGACTTTATAAACCATGGTTCAAGAGATCCTTATTTATATGTTAACCACTCTAGATCATACTACAACTTTGTTAAATCAATAGATACTGACTTAGAAAATACACTATCGAATCATGAAACCCTAATTCTTGAATTATTTTCAACAGAGATTAATAATTCAAAGAGAGTTGAAGAAAGTATTCTTTTAAGAGAACTAATTGAAAAAGGTGAGATAGAATTAAAACAGTTTAGAAATTTAATTCAAACTGAGTTTGGGTATGAAGTATCAGATGAAACAATTGCATCCTGCATTAATAATCTCAATTTTAAGTTCGTAAAAAAAGAGAAGCAAATTGTTTCTCAAGAAAATGTACAATTAATAATTGGCGCAGACTTAATAAGTGCACTTCAAAATGAAACTTTTCAAAAATATTTAATAGATAGTATAGACTGTTCAATTATAAAGTTTAAACAACTTTATAAAAAAGAGAAATTCATTGGCGGATTAATCCGCTATAATAAATACAGTCGTAAAGATGTTTGTAGAGTATTGAATTGGCCACAAGACATAAGCAGCACTGTTTATGGCTATAGAACAAATAATGCTATAACACCTTGCTTTGTAACGTATCATAAATCGGTTGACATTACAGAATCGACTAATTACAATGATCACTTTATAGATCAAAACATATTTGCTTGGGAATCTAGATCAAATAGAAAAGTAAACAGCCCAGAAATTCAGAATGTTATAAAATCAAAACGAATCCTACTTTTTATAAAAAAAGAAAATGGAGAGGGAACTGACTTCTATTTCATGGGGGATGTTGAAATAATTGAAAATAGTATCGAACAAAGTGAGATGCCTGATTCAAAATTACCAGTTGTTCACTTTAAATTTAAACTTGACCATCCAGTTGAAGATTCAATTTATGAATATATTACTAGCAAAGTAGATGATCAAACTAAGCTAAGACTACCAGTTCAAACGGAGCCGATTGAATATAAAATAACTCCATTTAGAATATTAGATCAAGACGAGATAAATCCATATAAAAATTGTATACCGGTTTTTAATGTTAAAATTGCTGCTGGAGAATTCAGTGACTTGCAATTTTCGGATCAAAATGATTGGATAGCTTTAAACAAACCATTCAAGTATTCAGAGGACTATTTTGTATGTCAAGTTATAGGTGAATCTATGAATAAAGTTATACCAAATGGTTCCTGGTGCTTATTTAAGAAAAACCCTGCAGGATCTCGAAATGGCAAAATCGTCTTAGTTCATCATGGTAATATCCAAGAAGCTGATTTAGGAAAGGGGTTAACCATTAAGAGATATGAGAGTCAAAAGGTTGTTAATGAAGAAAGATGGCTTCATAATTCAATCACTTTAAAACCTGAATCTGATAACCCAAAATTTGAAAGTATAATTTTGAAAGATGATGAGTTAATAGATTTAAAAGTGGTTGGTGAATTTATTGAGGTTCTAAAATAACGCTTTTATGAAATTCTACCTTGGTGTAACAGACAATAAATGGTATAATTATCTCAGCCAAATTAATCCTGAGGATATTAACTTTTGGCAACCTGGAGGAACTGTAAGTTTTAAAGTACTAACACCAGGAGCTCCTTTCCTATTCAAGCTTAAAAGCCCATTAAATGCGATTGGGGGAATAGGTTTTTTCTCAAGTCATACATTCCTACCAATATCGATAGCATGGGACACTTTTAAAAATAGAAATGGTTGTGACAGATTTGATGAGTTTAGTAAAATGATTCTGAACTATCGAACAGATAAATCAAATATTAATCCAACAATAGGATGCATAGTTCTGACTAATCCAATTTTCTTTAAAAGAGAGGACTGGATAGAAACACCACCTGACTGGGGCAAAAGTATAGTTCAAGGAAAATCCTACGACAGTGAAGATGCAATCGGAAAAATTGTATGGGAAAAAGTTGAGTTGTTACTCGAAAAATATTTGCACATTAATTCAATTGATATTGGCAAAAGCCAATTTCAATACGAAGAACCTATTTCCCCAGCATATGGCAAATCCATTTTAACTAAAGTTAGGTTAGGACAAGGTGCATTTAGAGTGCTAGTGACAGATGCATATTCCCGAAGGTGCTCAATAACTGGTGAAAAAACATTACCAGTTTTAGAAGCAGCACATATAAAACCATATGCAGAATCTGGCCCTCATTTCATTTCTAATGGTCTTTTATTAAGGTCAGATATGCATAAGTTATTTGATGGAGGATATTTAACCATAACCAATAACTTGAAAATTGAAGTAAGCCAACGAATTAAAGAAGAATTTCAAAATGGCAAAGAATACTATCAATATCATGGAAAGGAATTGCTATACCTGCCAAAAAGAGAAATTGATAAGCCTAATGAAAAATATATTGATTGGCACAATAATAAAATTTATAGAGGTTAGCAACTAAGAATAAACTAGGAGTTTATTATCCCCACACAGCCCCAATCCCCCCTCACCTCACCTCTCCTCTCCTCTCTATAAATAGGTTACAACCACCATATTTTAATTGCATTAAATTAAAATATACCACCCATGCTCCAAGTAACCTCAATTGAACACCTCAAACAACTCTCCAATATCAACGGAAGAGCAGAATTCTATTTACTCCTAGCTGGAGGATTATGTAGATCATCCAAAGAAATCCATTACGATGAACAAACCAAACGATTCGATATATACAATGAAATAAATGACACCTATCAATCTAACCTAACAGAAAAGGCCTTACACACAAAGACCAATATTCCGGAAGCAATCAAAAATGGAGTCTTTTATTACCATGGGGTGCAATTGTGGGGGATATAAGAAATAATCCGCCCCTCTTCCCCTCGACAGCTATAATCCCCCCCCCCCCCCCAAACCCCCCACCATGAACACCCTCAAAATCATCATCAAAAAGAATGGCTCGACCAAATAGCCGCAGGAACCAAAAAAATCGAATACAGAGCAGAAGTCCCATTCTGGACATCCAGACTATTCGACACAGAAGGCAAAAGAAGAATGTACGACCAAATAGAATTCATCAACGGCTACAACAAAGACGCAAGAAGACTCATCACTACATTTGAAGGCTTCACTACCAGAAACAATACCTACTGCATTAAAATCGGCAAGATCATAAAATAACAGTCTGACCCACACCCTACAGCTTTAATCCCCCAAAACACCTCAATGGAGCTTATTATTACCACAGCTTGCCCTCCCCGAATGCGCCAAAATCACACTAAAATCCATATCTATCACAAAATGCTTAAATTTGACTATTACTTCAAATATGCTATTAACGGGAGCCAAAATAGAAACAATAAAAAAATACTTCAAAACAAAACCAGTTTTGAAAGCCTATTTATTTGGTTCACAAGTAAAAGGAACTGCTGATTTATCAAGCGACATTGATATTCTAGTAGATTTAGATTACAGCCAAAAAATTGGCTTACAGTTTATACAAATGAAGCTAGACCTTGAGAAACTGCTTGGCTCTCCAATTGACTTAGTATCGTCAAACGGTGTATCCAAATACATTAAGCCATTAATAGATTCTGAAAAGCGTCTGATTTATGAAAAATAAAATAGGGGATAAAATTAGAATCCAACATATTTTAGACGCTATTCAAGAAATTGAGACTTAATTATCTTCTGCTGACCTTCCCATTTTTCTTGAAAATTCAATGATGCGATTCGCATGTATAAAACAAATGGAAATTGTTGGTGAAGCGAGCAAACATATAACAGAAGAGCTGAAATCGAAATTCCCTGAAATTGAATGGTCTCAAATCATAGGAATGAGAAATGTATTTGCTCATGAGTATTTCGGCATCGACTCTTGTTTAGTGTGGGAAATAATCAAAAAAGATCTGCCTGTATTGAAGTCAAAAATGGAGGCTATTTTGAGGTCTTTAGAATAGTTTGTTTTTCTGAAATAATGAACAATTTCCCACACCCTACAGGTTAAATCCCCCAAAAAATTTCCTCCCCAATATAAATAGGTTACAATCACGCTTCTTTACTTGCAGCCAATTAAAAGTAACTACCATGCCAATCATCCCATGCCAATGCTGTAGTAAGCAATACGATAACACCATTACCTGGTACATCTGTGATAAATGTGATTTTAGAATTTGTAAAGTTTGTATCGCAAGACACAGAGGTAGATACAGTAAGGGTGGTTTTAAGTGCAGCCAATGCGCTTTCGGATATATGAAAGGCCCGAAAAAGATGTAGTGGTAAAATATTCGCTACAGCTTTAATCCCCCCCCAACCTACCACCATGCATACCTTAAAAATCAACATAAAGAAAGTACGACCGCATAGAATTCATCAACGGATATAACAAAGACGGAAGAAGACTCATCACAGGATTTGAAGGCTTCACCACAAGAAAAAATACCTACTGCATTAAAATCGGGAAGATTATTAAATAACAGTCTCGCCCACCTCCACACGGCCCCAATCCCACCAACACCTGAAATACAAACATTCCAGAAGCAATCAAAAATGGACCCTTTTATTAGCACGGGGTGCAATTGTGGGGGTTATAGTAAAATTTAGAATTTAGTCTAATAATGGTTTGAATCTAAATTTCTACTTTGCTTTAAACACTTAAAAAATGAATTATAAAAAAGCGCCAGCAAGTGGAACAATCACTATTTCATTTAGCTTCTTAGGTATTGCATTCTTATTGCTAGTAGGTTTAATACTTTGTATATCATTATTTGACTATTATACCAAGATAGAAATAAAACTTACAGAATACTTATCAATTGCATCATTTGGTTGTGTAACAATTGGATTATTATACAATGCCATATCACTGCAATATAATTTTCAGATAAATAAAATGAAATTTGAAAAAGAAGCTGAGTCTGAAAGAAATGATAAAATTAAATTCACATATGAAGTAACTTCAACTTGGTGGAAATCGGACATGTCATCTAATTCTGAAACCGCTAAAAGATTCATTACACCTTATAAAGGATTACTTAATCAATCTTCAAAATTAATTGAGTTTAAACACAAACTAGAAAGCCCTGAGGGCTATGAAGTAAGAAGGTCATTAATTGCTATTTTAAACTATTTCGAGAATTTATCGTTATTAATAGAAGATGGCATGATTGATGAGGAAATATTAAAAAAATGCTTTAGGACATTATTTATCACATATTATCATAATTTAAAAGAATACATAAATGATGAACAATCTGGCAATAGTGGTGGAAACTCTAAAATATATATAAACTTTGTTCGTTTATGTAAGAAATGGGAACAAGACTAATTAGTATTTATATATTTGTTGTACCTTAAATTAAATTAAAAATCATGAAGAATAAAACGATAAGAGATTTCGAAGGACTCTAATAAAAAATTTAAAGCCGCTTTCTAAGTGGCTTTTTTTATGTTCAAAGCGTATTTGAGGAAAAGATTTTGCGCTCAAAACCTTACAGCTCTAATCCACCTACCCAAAACCCACCACCAAAAAGAATGGTTCGACCAAATAGCCGCAGGAACCAAAAAAACCGAATACAGAGATATAGTTCCATTCTGGACATCCAGACTATTTGATACGGAAGGTAAAAGAAGAAAATACGACCGAATAGAATTCATCAACGGCTATAACAAAGACGCAAGAAGACTCATCACTGCATTTGAAGGCTTCACTACGAGAAACAATACCTACTGCATTAAAATAGGGAAAATCTTAAAGTAAAAGTCTCTCCTACCACCACACGGCCCCAATCCCCCAACACCTGAAATACAAACATTCCAGAAGCAATCAAAAATGGACCCTTTTATTAGCACGGGGTGCAATTGTGGGGGATATGAGTTAACGTTAATTCACCTTGCGTTCAAGTATAAATACCTAACAATACACCTACCCAAAAGGGTATTTTCAAGTAAATAAAATTATTTTTAAAAGTTCACGAAAAGTGAACTTTTATGTACATTTACAATAGAATTAATGAAAATAAGGCTAATCAGTAAAAAGTCTATCCATGACTTTGCTGCCCAACACGCAAAGAGTCGAAGCGCATTAAAGCAGTGGTTAACACTTATAAAAAATGGATGATTGGGATGAACCTAGAGATATATGTGAAACTTTTGGTTCAGCTGATTTATTAGGCAATGGAAGCAATAGAGTTGTATTTGATATTGCAGGCAATAATTTCAGAATGATTTGTAAATATCATTTTGGAGAAAAGCAAATCCATTTATACGTAAAGTGGATTGGAACCCATGCTGAATATTCAAAAATTTGTAACAATAATAAACTCTAAGTTCAAGTAATAAGTGCAATTTTTTGTTGTAGCACTTGATTAGGGGTTAA
>VFQO010001018.1_pt1 | contig 24333 bp, 29 predicted proteins | sample 3512331 | NCBI WGS metagenome assembly VFQO01 (sample SAMN10412371, study PRJNA504923) | tailings metagenome | isolation source: Replicate 3 from Balatoc abandoned mine | place: Philippines: Itogon, Benguet | collected 2017-08-28 | reverse complement strand
GTCCGAGATTGTCCGGCGCAATCGCCATGATCGACATTAGTGTTAACACGCCCTAGCGACCTACTACGAGGCGCGCCGGATTCGGAGGGAGGCCGACAGACCGCTCAACTTGGGGTCCAGGGTCCTGTTCTTCGGTCGGTAGCTAAGGAAGACCCCCTGCTTGAGCAGCATGAGGGTTGCCAGGACCATGTGGGTGTCGTCGCGAACGCTCGACTGGATGGGGCTGGCAAGCAAGTAGGCATCCGAAATGCTGGAGTAGTCCACGCCATCGGGCCCTGGTCCATCGTCGTGGATCTCAACGACCAGGTAGCCCTTGGGATCAGAGGGGTCGTCCAGGATGCGGATCTCCAGCGATCCCCCGATCGGGGAGTGCTTGATCGAGTTCTCCACGATGATGCGGATCGCGCTCAGAAAATTCTCCGAGTGCAGCAGTCCCGTGGGGTTGGTGGAGTAGTTCGCCTTCAGGGTTACAGAGGACTGCATTTCGCGATCGCTGAGCTTGCCAGCGTTGATGCGAAGGACCGCCTGCAGCACCGAAGTCAGCGATACCGGCGCCAGGGAATGCGACACGTCATCGGTCATGGCAGAGTCGGCCATGAACGAGATGGCTCCCGAGAGCTCCATGAGATCACGTCGCAGGCGGTCTGCTTGAAATCCGAGCTCCTCCCCAATCGTTTGGCTCCTGGTGCGCTTGAGTGATCCAAAGGCATCCAGCTCAGCGAAGTCCGAGGGAACCTCCAGGCGAGAGGCCAGGATCTCGAGCTGTTTGAGCACGGGGTCAGCAAACTGAGGAAGACGCGTGAGGAACTGCTCGTAGATGTGCACCGAGATCTTGTTGCGCACCTGATCCAGGGTTTCACCCAGGTCTGCGCTGATGTCGTATGCAAGGGTCAGCACGCCGCAGAAGTTGCCCATGTTGTCGTACATGGGTGACAGGCTGCTGGCCATGGTGATGTTGTCGCGACCCTCTGGCCAGATCCAGCGAAAAGTGGTCGTGGCGGCCTTGCGCTCATCGATGCAGCGTCGCATTGTCTCCATCGCCGGCTCGATGTCGTCAGGATGCATGTAGCCCAGCACAATGGACGGATCCAAGGGAACGCCAAGGCCATGCTTCCACCGCTCAGGCGTCCAGTACACGTAGACCGTCTTGAGGTCCTGGCTGTACAGGTGGATGCGGAATCGGTTGCTGACCATGGGCAGCAAGCCCTTGATGACTGGGTTGTTGTCCGAGATCGAGTCGATCTGGTGGGTCATGCCAACCATCAGCTGCTCGTTCATGCCGATGTCGACCACCGCCGACTCCACCCGGAAGGAGCCTGGCGGGCTCGCCTCCAGGGCGCCTGGGATCACTGAGTCCCCTGAGCTATTGATGGAGAAGTCAACCGCGCGTGCTACACCAACAGGGGCGGCCGCGGTGATCTGCCTGATCACGCGCTCGGGATCCTTCTCCCGGGTCAGGAACCACTCGAAACGCCCAGAGGGCCGCCGGGCCCAGAAGGATGTGCGGGGCAGGTGTTCACCAACTGCTTCAAGCTGGGAGAAGAGGGCGCGAGTGATCTTTCGCTCTCGCAGGAGCAGCAGGTAGAAGATTGCCGAGGCGAGCAGGGACAGGCACAGCAAAGCACCCAGAAATGCCAGCGCCGGCTCGACCATCCCCTCGAGCGCGAGCCACAGGGCGAGCCCAAAGGCCACCACCCCCGCGCCGATCGCCATAGCGCCAGAAAGCACAAAACGCATGGACTTGCCCATGCGTTTGGAGTTGTCGAGGTGGGGAGTGCTGTGCTGGGACTCAGACATGGATGCGGGTCGCCGCGAGGATCGGCATCCGTCAATTGTCTCAGGCAGCCCGGTCAGGCGCCTGGTTTGGGCGCTGAGAGTGTCCGGATCAGCGACGAAAAGGTGTCACAGAGCTTGGTCGCCCGCACCGGATCCACCCCGTGACGCTCAAGCCATCCGCTCATGCCGTCCGTGGCAAGCACAATGGCCAGATCCAGTATCTGCTCGCGGCTCAGGTGTGCCAGGTCGGCCAGGTCCTCGGCGGAACCGAACTGCTTCTTCACGTTTTCGGAGCGGCGGCCCAAGCGGCCCATCGCCAACTCCATGCCGTAGCGGGTGTCCTGCGACAGCGGAGCCAGGGAGTAGAGACTGAAGTCGCCAGAGTTGGTGCGGCGATCCATCACGACCTGGGCGACTTCGATGGCGCGCTCAGCACCCGACTCAGCGGCCAGCCGCAGCGTAGCGTGCACGTCTGCCAGGGTTTGCAGGAAAACCGAGTCCAGCGCACGCAGCAACTCTTCGTCCTGCACCATGGGAGAGACTCCACAGGTGACCGTGATCGGCGAGTGGATGAACGCGGGGGTGTCCTTGAATCGCAGCGACCAGTCGCGAATGGTCGATGACTGCATCAGGGTGAAACGAGTGAGCGAGTCCGCGGCAGCGTCCTCGCGGGAGGCCAGGCTCTGGTGCGCGATCTCAGCCAGACCGATGTTGAGCTTGGCGCCAGCAACCTCGGTGACGTTGACACGGACCTCGGCTTTGGAAGCCTTCGCATGGAAGGCGGCGGCCACCTTTCGAACGAAGATTTCACTCTCGGGTTGGCGCACGGCGTGACGCACGTGCTCGATCTCCAAGTGGCCGTTCTTGACGGCGCCATGCAGGAAGCTGTTGAGGGCGGCAGAGGTGTTCAGCGCCTCGAATGCGGGTTGGGTCATGACTATATGGTCCTGAAATAGACGGTGGCAATGCCTGGTCGGGGCGCTCAGTGGGGCAAGGCGCCGCCCATATGCGTCGACATGCGAACCCGCGCCAGGGAGTCCACGCTGAGCAGCAGCACGCTCTGCGGGCGATCCTTCATCAGGAGCAGCACCGCGTCGGGAAGCGGGCCGACAACCATCTCGGCCTTGCCAACCTTGAGCTTCAAGGCGTCACCCTCAAGGGTGATGCTGTCGATACGCCCGCCGTAGGGCGCGACGATGCACGTACGGGCGTCGTCTCCCTGGCCGGTTCGCATGATCGTGAAACCGACGGCGTGAGAGGCATTGGGCGCGCCAGCAGCGCTGCTTTGTTCAGTGGCCATGGAAATCGCCTAGTTGTAGTCAGAAAGATCGTATTCTCAGAAGTCCTCAAGCACCAAGGCTTGAGTGCGCAGAAAAAAGCCCGAACCTAGCGGGTCCGGGCCAAGGACGCCGTTCAGGCGCCACCCCAACCGAAAACCATCGCCACGCTCAGCGCGCAGCGGCATCAAGCACGCCATCGCGAAGGCCCTCGGGTACGCGCGGCTTCAGATCCTTGGGATCACCGCCGCGGGGGAGGTGCTCTTCGATTTGATCCAGGGCGGGCCCGGTGATCTCATTGAGCTGGCCGCTCGCCCAAACATCGTCCCAGCTGCCTCGGGCAGCACCCTTGGCGTACTCGGTGGCACGGGCTTCGAAGAAGTTTGCGTGTTCCACGCCGTTGAGGATGAAGTCCAGCCAGTCCAGCGGGTTCTTGGTCACGTGGTAGCGGGCCTCCAGGCCCAGACCGGCCAAGCGACGATCAGCGATGAAGCGGATGTACTGCTTGACCTCGGCAGGCGTCAGACCCTCGATGCCACCCTGCTCGAAGGCCAGGTCGATGAAGGCGTCCTCCAGGGTCACCATCTCGTCACAGATGCGGCCGATCTCCGCCTGCAGCTCCTCGGTCCAAAGGTGCGGATGCTCGGCGACGTAGGTACGGAAGAGCTTGGTCATGCACTCCACGTGCAGCGACTCATCCTTGATCGACCAGGTCACGATCTGGCCCATGCCCTTCATCTTGCCGAAGCGCTGGAAGTTCATGAGGATCGCGAAGGTCGAGAACAGCTGCAAGCCCTCGGTGAAGCCGGAGAACACAGCCAGCGCACGGCAGACATCCGCCTCGCTGTCGACGTTGAAGTTCTCGAGGTAGTCGTGCTTGGCAGCCATGACCTCGAACTGCTTGAAAGCCTTGTATTCGACCTCGGGCATGCCGATGGTGTCGAGCAGCAGGGAGTAGGCGTGGGCGTGCACAGACTCCATGTTGGCGAAGGCCGACAGCATCATCCGCACCTCTTCGTTGCGGAAGGCCTTCATGTACTTGTCCATGTACGCCTGACCGACGTCCACATCGCCCTGGGTGAAGAAGCGGAACAACTGGGTCAGCAGGTTGCGCTCGGCCCCTGAGAGCTTCTTGTTCCAGTCGCGCACATCGTCGTGCAGCGGAACTTCTTCCGGCGTCCAGTGCATCTTGTTCTGCATCTGGTAGGCCTCGAAGGCGAATGGGTAGCGAAACGGCTTGAAGTAGCCCTTGGCATCGCACACGGTGGTGAATGCGGGTTCCGCCAAGGCGGAGACTTCAGTGTTCGTCATTGCGTTCATGGTGGGGTCTTTGGGGTGATTTGGTATGCGTAAAGGATATCAGAAACGCACGATTTCGCCAACCCACACAGGCGGAACAGCTGAACTCAGGCGCTTGAAAGCATCTGAACCTTCCCAGGCCGCTCGACCTCGGCTTGAATTGCCTGGGCAGCGAGAGGGTTTCGAACGATCAGACTGTGAAGTTTTCCGCAGCCAGCGATGGTGCTCGAATGGTAGGCAACCGCATGGGTCCATGCGCCCTGGCGCACGTGCTGCAGCCGATCCCTGTATGCCTCATCCCCTCGAACGAGAAAGACCGTTGCCGCGGAGGCATCAGGCCGCACCGAAAAGACCCAATGACCGAAGAATCGCGCCCATCTTTCCTCCAGCCCGACCGAATCTTGAGGTGTTGCCCCGTTCTGAGCAGGCACCTTTGAGCAGCGAGAGCACACCACGATGATGTTCTCTGCCGCATGGCCGCCTCCCCGGGGAAGTGGATCGCGATGGCAAAAGAGCGACGTCCGCTTCTGCCCAAGGGATCGGCCACAACGCTGACAAGCCCTTGCAGCCGAAAGCGCCTCGATCAGGAGTTGTTCACTGACCTCTGAATCCAGCCCAAACCTCGAGGCCAGGCGGTTGCCCTCTGCGGCCGTGCGAAAACACGCGCTGCCCAGGCGAAAGACCTGCGAGGCCGCTTGAACGAGCAAGGACTGGGCGGGCCGATCAAGCCCCTTGACCGAGATCATGGCGAGTGGGATGGTAGTAGCTGACCTACATCCCGGGAAGCCAGTTCACACCGGTGCGGCGAACCAGCTCCTGGTAGGAGATCGGCGCACCGATGCGTGCGGCGTCCGAGTTTTCGCTCCAGTGAGCCCAGGCACGGCCTGCGGCCGGGTCGTAAACCAGCTTGAACATGTGGGTGGGAACCCAGACACGACCGACGCCGATCGTCTTGACGGGCTGAGAGGCGAACACAGGGGCCGTGATCACGTACACCGGACCCTTGGCGCGCATCACGTAGCGACGGGTGTCGATTTCCACCTTGGCCCAGGCGTTTCGGTTGAGCTCGGCCGATTGTGGGACGATGTTGGCCAGCGAGAACGACTGCGCCATCGCCTGAGGGGTATCCATGTTGGCCGCAGCGGCCATGTGGCCACGGTCATATCCGGAGCCACGGTAGTCCTCCAGCGTCGCCCGCTCACGTGCGGGGAGGCGGGCATCGGAGAAGAACACATCCGTGCGGGCCTCATCCCTGGCGGCCTGGATTCGCTGGCGCGTGAGCACCTCAGCCACATACAGAGGGGTCTTCGTCACACCGGAGTGCAAGACGGCAAAGCCGTCGAAGCAGAGGGCCCGAACCTGCAGCTGCTCAAGCCCGCTCATCTCAGGGATGTTGGAGCCGAAGAAATGGGCGGCGCACGAGCCGAAGTTGCCCGTCAACTGGGGCAGGTTGACCTGCGGAGCAGCATCGGGAAGTTGGACGCCGAGGCGGCCGACAACCTGGGCGCCGGCGGCGCCAGCCACGGCCGAAGCGGCGGCACCGGCGGCCGCGGCCTTGGCGCCAGACCAGGCACCCGTGATCGAGAAAGCGTGGGAGGCGCCAGCAGCAAGAGACAGCGCCAGCGCGGCGGCGGAGAGGAGGCTTCGTGCAGTGATCATGGAATCAAGATATCGGATCAGACGCCAGAACCCAGGAGGTGCAGGAAGGCGTTGAATCCAACGCCGCCGGGCGGTCAGGGGCGAGGCCGAACCTTGAGCTTGGAGGCGCTGGGCTTCGTACCAGGTGCAGAGGGCACCAGCTTTGGCTCGGTGTCAATTTCCATCCGCTCGAAGCTCTTCTCCAGGCGAAAGTGGTTGACGATGTCCATGCGGTTGTTCTCGGAGTACTGGAACGAGGTGTCCAGGCCGAAGTGCTCGCAGGCCTCCTCGTATTCACCTTCCTGGATGTCGTCCAGACAGGTCACCAGGGAGTCGACCAGACACCCTTCGGCCACGTTGCTCACCTGGGGTGAACGCAGCATTTTGCTGCGCTGCTCGGGCGTCATCACCTCCCAGGCCGCGCGAAGAAGCTCCTGCAGGTCGCCGATCTCGTAGTCGTTGCCACTGTCATCGCCGTGGCGGGTGGCCAGCTGCAGGAGGTCTTCGACGGTGTTGGTGTCGTCGAAGATCTGAAGATCGGGGGCGGTCGGTGCGACGGATTCGGTCATGATGGGCTGGAGTGCTGAAGGGATTCGGGAAGTGGTGGGATAGGGGGTGGGAGCAAGCGCTCAAGCTCTCACGGGTTGCGCCACTTGGTGCTCTTGTCGTCGTTGATCGCGAGAACCCACATCTGGTTCTTCACCTGACGTCCGCGCACCTCGACGTCACGAACAAACCAGCCGCCCTTGGACTTGAGCTTGGCGTCGATCGTGTAGCTGCATGAGGCGTAGGCCTTGATCCACTTGTCCGGATCCTGACTGAAGAGCTTGTAGCCGCCCTTGATCTTCTCGATGTCGCGCTCTGCCGCTTCTGTGCACTCGACGTCGGAGATCTTGTACTCCTCGACGTCGTGAAAGTTGGGGTTGACGTCTTGGGAGACACGCCAGGCCTGGATGCTCTCGGCATCAGGGCGGCTTGAGCCACACCCCACGAGGAAGGCGCAGGCGCCAACCAGGGCGGCAGCGAGGGTGATGCGAGGCGAATGGGGCATGGATGCTCCTTTGAATGAAGTGACGATTCAGGGCGAGCTGGCGAAAGGGCTCAGCGGTTCGGGCGCAGCTGCGAGAAGGCGATCCATGCGCCAACCGGCAGTAGCAGGCCGAGGGCGATGAAGGCGCTGGGCACAACCGGCATGCGAAAGAGCGAAAAGACGGTGAAAAGGGCTGCAAACACTGAGAGCGATGCCACCGCAACGCACGCGATCCAGCCAAGCGCGCTCAGGAGGGCGATGATTCGAAGCACGCTCGACGCTCAGGGAGCCATTCGCATTTCGAGCGACTCCGGCGCCACTGCGGCCAGATCTCGCTTGAACGAAAGCAGCCGGTAGCGAGCCATGAAGAGCTGGAAGGCATCCTCATGCTCCATGGGCAGGATGCGCTCGTGAAGGGGGTCGATGCCGCTGACATCCACCGCATCGCCGTACTTGTCCTCGACGCACATGGCGTCAACCGCCATCAGATCCCGCTGTTCCGTCTTGAGCAGGATGAGGTCAGCTCGCTTGATCAGCGGGTTGCCCAGGTGGCGCAGGTCGTACACCGGCGCCATGGCGGCCTCGATGCGCAGCTCCAGCGCCTTGTACTCGGGGAACATCTTCTTCACGGGCGAGGACATGTCGCCAATGAAGGCCTCAGCTGCGTCGTGAAACAGCGCATCCCACGCCAGATGCTCCGGCACGATGCGCGAAACCAGCACGCTGTGCTGAGCCACGCTGTAGAACCCCTGGGTGTGCCCGGTGTAGCGGCAGATCTTGGAGAGCGCGCGCGCGATCTCCTCCACCGTGATGTGCTTGAGGGACTCGGCCGGATTGGCGAAGTTGAAGCGGTGGCCACCGTAGGTCTTGATTTCAGGGCGCATGTTTGTGAATTCAGATCGATGAAGGACCCGGCCGTGGCCGGGGTTCACAAGGCAGGGCTTAACCCTCGCAGGACAGGCAGGTGGGCTCGGCGCTGGTGATTTCCTGGCGCGTCACCTTCATGGAGACGTCGTCGGCGCGCTTGATGGACTCGCTGCGCAGGTAGTACATCGACTTCAATCCCTTCTTCCAGGCGTTGAAGTGCACGATGTGCAGGTAGCTCAGCTCCACATCCGCGGGGAAGAAGACGTTCAGGCTCTGCGACTGGCAGATGAACTCCTGGCGATCGGCCGCGTGTTCGATGATCCAGCGCTGGTCCAGCTCCATCGCGGTCTTGAAGACGTCCTTCTCGTCTTGCGACAGGAAGTCCAGGTGCTGCACCGAACCCTTTTGCGACAGGATGCTCTTCCAGGTCTCGTCGTCATCACGGCCGTAGTCCGCAAGCAGCTTGGCCAGGTAGACGTTACGCACCTTCCACGAGCCCGAGCCGGTCTTGTGGGTGAAGATGTTGGCGCGCTGGGGCTCGATCGAGGCGGAAACGCCGCCACAGATGATCGAAGACGAGGCATTCGGAGCCACGGCCAGCAGGTGCATGTTGCGCATACCGGTGCCCTCGCCATCCTCACACTCACCGCGCTCTTCGGCCAGAACCTGGGAGGCGGCAACCGCCTGCTGCTTCAGGTGCTTGAACATGCGGCGGTTCAGCGACTTGGCCATCACACCCTCGAACGGGATCATGTTGGCCTGCAGGAAGCTGTGGAAACCCATCAGGCCGAGGCCGATGCTGCGCTCACGGCGAGCTGAGTAGATGGCGCGGCTCAGGTACTGCGGAGCGTGCTCGATGAAGAAGCTCAGCACGTTGTCCAGCATGCGAACCAGGTCGCCCACGAAAAAGGGGTTCTTGCTGTACTCGTCGAACTTCTCGGCATTGACCGAAGACAAGCAGCACACAGCGGTACGCTCTTCGGAGGTGGCCAGGGTGATCTCCGAGCACAGGTTGGAATGGTTCACCCGCAGGCCCAGGCGCTTCTGAGCCTCGGGCAGGGCACGGTTGGATGCGTCGATGAAGTGGATGTAGGGCTCACCGGTCTGCAGACGCAGCTCGAGCAGACGCTGCCACAGGGCCTTGGCGGAAACCCACTCGACGATCTGCTTGGAGTTCGGGTCGATCAGGGCCCAGTCGTCACTGGCGAAGGGATCCTTGGTGCAGCGCTCGATGATCTGCATGAACGCATCAGGAATGTTCACCGCGTTGTGCAGGTTCAGGCACTTGCGGTTGACGTCGCCACCGGTGGGCTTGCGCATTTCCAGGAACTCGACGATCTCGGGGTGGCCGATGTCGAGGTATGCGGCATAGGAGCCGCGGCGGGTCTCGCCCTGGGAGAAAGCCAGAACTTCGCTGTCCACCACCTTCATGAAGGGGATCACACCAGAGCTGGACGAGCCGGAAGTGGTCTTGGCGCCATTGGAGCGGATCGCACCCCAATAGCCACCGATGCCGCCACCCACCGAAGACAACCACGCGTTCTCGGTGTAGTGAGCCGTCAGACCCTCACGGGAGTCACCAGGCATGTTCAGGAAGCACGAAATCGGCATGCCGCGGAACTTGCCCTCGAAGCAGCTGCGAAGGAAGTTGGTCTCGTGGTTGCGGCCGAAAGCGATGCGGGTGGGGGCGTTGGAGAGCACCGGAGTGGCGAACATGAACCAGCCACGGGAGGCGTAGTCATACAGGCGGGCCGCATGCTCCTCGTTGTCTGCCCATGCCAGCGAAGCGCGCAAGAAGGCATCCTGAGGGCTCTTCTCGCCAGGCACCAGGTAGCGGTCGTCCAGGGTGGCGCGACCGAAGTCCGTCATCAAGGCATCGCGGCTGTAGTCGGCTGCCAGGGCGAAAGGGGACAGGTGCTTGGGGCTGATCGGGGCGTTCATTGGGGTTTCCAGTGCGAGGGGTTGATTTGTATGCGTATAGGATATCGGAAACGCATCATTCCAGCAAGGTTGCAGGGTCTTGCGGGGAGACTGGGAGCAGGCGGAAGCAGGCGCATCAGGTCGACGGCCTGCCCCCTTTTGGATTGGCGTGAGAAACAGCACACCTTTCTTCCAGCTCGCTCGGCAGTTTCTTCTTCGGGGTAAAGGCGCCAGTAGCCACAGAAAGCAGATGTGATATAGTATACGCACGATATCCGGGCCTTGCCCACCCTACCTGAGAGTAGCGTCATGTCCATCCCCCGCGCACAGATCCACGAGCAACTCCAGCCTTCGCCGGCCGCAGTCATGGCCACGCAAGCCCTGTTGAGCAATGGCAGCGCTCGCAGCCCCATGGCCACGCGTCTTCGCGACAGCATCGTGTTCGATGAGTCGGTCATCTTCGAATGTGTCAACGAAGCCATTGGTGAGCTCGATGCCCACCGGGCCGAAGTGATGCGCCGTGCCCTCTCCACCGACCAGGCTTTCGGCCTGGCCATCAAACGCCTGACGGTGGATGTGGGAGTGGTGCTCTCGCTTGCGAAGACCTTCGAAGACGATAGCGACTTCCTGGACTCGGCCGCGCTGCTCAACGAGATCGACTTTCAGGCCTTCGATGGCCGGATCGCCGATTTCGCGCTGCTGCTGGTGGAGACGGACATGCGCAACTTGAAGGACGCCAAGGACGGCCGACCGAGTGCCGACGCGGCGATCTACGAACTCCTCCAGTACGACGTCATCAAGCGTCGCCTTCAAACGCTTCACGCATTCGTGAGCATCGCCCGCAAGTCGGGCCGGCAGGGTGGCGGCACGACCGCCCACTGACCACATCCTTCAGGAGCATCGCATGAGCAAGTTCGCCCAATTGCAGTCCTCTGCCATCCTGCAGATGGCGGGCGAGGAGCCCCTCTCGCAAAAGATGAGCGCACAAGCTCGCCAGTTCGCCGCGGCCGCTGCGCTGATCGTGATCGCAGGCATTGCCGACCCCGCATTGGCCCAGAACAGCAACTCACCCGTCAACCCGAGCAACTGCGCCAAAGTGGGCGCCGGTGTGGGCGCGATCGTGGGCGGCATGGCTGCAGGCAAGGGCGCTGACTGGCAGTCCCGCGCCCTGGGCGCCGCGCTGGGTGGCTTCGGCGGGAAGGTGGCGGGCCACTTCCTTTGTGCCCCGCGTGAGCAGCAAGTGCCGCAGCAGGTGCAGCACCCGCAGCAGAGGGTCGTCTACGTCAACTCACAGCCGCAGCCTCAGCCGCAGGTGGTCTACGTCCAACAGCCGGCGGCTGTAGCGGTGCAGCGACCCTCATCGGGAACGGCCCATCAACCGGTGGGGATGCAGCCAGCCAGCCGGGTTTCCGGCGGCGATGGTGGGAACTGGGCAAAGTCCATCCCCCCGGCCACGATGCAGCACGCAACGGCCCTGGCCAACGCAAAGTACCTGCCGGCAACGCCTGCTGAGGCAAATGAAGCCCTGGCCAAGATCTCGGCCGGCACCAAGATGCAGGCTCTGTCGTCGGCCGAAAAGCAGCGCCTGGACGCCTACACCCGCGACGTCCTGGACAAGAAGGTCGCATGGAAGTCGGCTCTCTACGGCACCGACGGCAAGGGGGCGGATCCCGCGGCGGTTGCCGCCGCCCAGGCCGAGTTCGAGGCCGCTCGCAAGGAGTACGCCGTCGTGGTGTATCGCCTCGCCGCCGGCTCCCAGGCTGAAGGCAAGGCTGCCGTCTCGCCCCGTGATGTCTCTCGCTACCTCGAGGTGAGCGCCTCCCTGCTCGAACTGCCCACGCAGCGTGGTGTGACCTGGCAGCAAGTCGTCAAGGCCGACACGAAGCTGGAGAACGAAAGCCCGCAGTACAGCGCCGAAGTGGCCAAGGCCAACGACGCGCGCGTGAAGTACCTGCGCTGATCAGGCGCCTGTACATCCAGGGAGAAGCCCACCGTGGAAGTGGAGCTGAAAACGCTGCTGGAGTGGTCGGGCACGGTGCTCGGCCTCATCGGCGCCTTGCTGCTGGCGATGAACACCCGAGCCTCCCGATGGGGCTGGGTGGCGTTTCTTGGAGCCAACATCTGCGTCGCTGGCTTCGCTCTGGAGATCGGCGCCAACGGTCTGCTCATGCAGCAGCTTGGATTCACGGCAACCAGCCTTCTGGGGATCCTGCGGTCTGACTTTGCGCTGGCGCAGTCCTTTCGGGCCTGGCGCCGGATGTGGTTCAAGAGCACGTTGATCAACTTGCGCGGCAAACCTCGCCCTTCAGGGCGGGGAAGGATAGCGCCGCACAGTGAGATGGGGTAAAGCCCTGTCGAGCTGGGCGATCAGACTGGTGTTGCCTGCTGCTCAATGTACCGGCGGACCACAGCAATGGGCGCTCCGCCGCACGAAGCGGCAAAGTAGCTTGGACTCCACAGCGCCCCGCGCCAGTAGTACCGATTGGCAATGTCCTGGCGCTCGACGCGAAGGCGTCGGCTCGACGCGCCTTTGAGGCTGTTCACGAGCTTGGACACCGATACGCTGGGCGGGTAGTTCACGAGCAAGTGAACGTGGTCAGCCTCGCCATCCATCTCGACCATCTGAGCACCGAAATCCTCGCAGACCTTGGCAAACATTGGTCGGAGCCGCTCAATGGCGTCTCCATCGAACACTTTGCAACGGTACTTTGTCACAAAGACCAAATGTACATGCATTGCAAAAACGCAGTGTCTACCTGTTCTGAGTTCTTGTTTTGTGTCCATAGACCAAGTATACTTTGAGCGTGTCAATCATCAAGGCTTATCGATTCCAAATTCGCACTCGCCCCCGCGACGATGCGCTGTTGCGCCGCTTCTCCGGCGCCATGCGCTGGGTATGGAATCGAGCCTTGGAAGAACAGCGTGCGCGGTACGCGCGCGGCGAGAAGTACGCCGGCTATGTGGACATGGCCAAATGGCTCACCGCCTGGCGCAACGACCCGTCCACGGCCTGGCTGTCCGAGTCCCCCATCCACCCGCAGCAACAGGTGCTACGCCGCCTCGATGAGGCCTACCGCCGCTTCTTTGCAGCCGCCAAGTCAGGCACCGCCGGCGGCCGTGGCCGCACTGGGCCGCCTTCCTTCAAGCGTCGCGGAGAAGAGCCTGGCATCCGCTATCCCGACCCCAAGCAGTTCTCGCTCGATCAGATCAACGGCCGGATCAAGCTCCCCAAGCTCGGGTGGCTGCGCCTGCGGATGAGCCAACCGGTCGATGGCGTGCTTCGCAACGTGAGCATCACGCGAGAAGGTGCTGGTTGGTTCGCCTCGCTCCAGGTGCAGGTTGCAGAGACCGTGCCGGCGCGGGGTGTTGCACCGACGCTGGGCGTCGACCTGGGCCTGGCCAAATTCGCTGCATTGAGCGACGGGCAGACTTTCAATCCATTGAAGGCGCTTGCGCGCCAGCAGCGGCGCTTGCGCCGCTACCAGCGTTCGGTCTCCCGAAAGGTCAAGGGATCACACAACCGGCGCAAGGCGGTCGCCCGCCTGGGTAACCTGCACCGGCGCATCGCGCGCCAGCGATCGGACTGGCTGCACAAGCTCACGACCGACCTGGCCGACGCCCATCCGGTCATCGCCCTGGAGGATCTTCGGATCCAGAACATGTCGGCCAGCGCCAAGGGGTCGGTCGAAGCTCCGGGGAAGAAGGTGCGCCAGAAGGCGGGCTTAAACAAGTCCATCCTGGATGCGGCCTGGGGCGAGTTCGCCCGCCAGCTCACCTACAAGGTGCAATGGCGCGGTGGCCAGGTGATCCTGGTCAACCCGGCCTACACCAGCCGCACGTGCCGCATCTGCGGGCACGAGGCGGCAGAGAACAGGAAGACCCAATCGGTCTTCACCTGCGTGGCCTGCGGTCACACGGAAAACGCGGACGTTCACGCCGCAAAGAACATCTTGGCCGCGGGGCACGCGGTCTGGCTCAAGGAAGAACTTCTGAGAGTCGCTGCCTGTGGAGGAGAGGTCAGTCGCGAAGCGCCCGAGCGTCAAGCTCGGGTGAGGCGTGCAGCTCCGATGAAACAGGAACCCACCGAGGCGGAGGGTTTGGTATGAGCTTGCCTCACACCAATCCCGCAGCAGTAGGAGTCCTCGGCCTTCAGGCCGGGGAGGATGTCAACAGTCGCTCCGCTGTCAGCCGCCTGGAATGACGCCTCTGATCGACCAATGAGAAAGCGGCCCGGAAGAGGGCTGCTTTTTTTGGCGAAACTTTAGATAATGATTAACCTATAAGATAACCAGCATGGACAAGATTGCACCCACAGGAACCAAGCGAGTCGCCCTCAGCGCATCGATGCATGCTCTGTGGTCGCAGACGGCTCACGTGCTGTTCCTCGACTCGCTCATGAAGGTGGGCCGCTGGAAGCCCTCGGAGCTGGCCTTCCACGGGGGCACGTCGCTGCACCTGTCCTGGCAGTCCAGCCGATTCTCCGAGGACCTCGACTTTCTGCTCGCACGCACGGAGGTCGACATGAAGTCGGTGATCGTGGCGGCAGAGAAGTCGATCCACGCAGGCTTTCGTCACTTCGACTCGCTGTTCGAAGTCAGCCTGAAGGACAAGACCAAGGATGGAGACCGTATGCTGGTCTACCAGGTGGTGGTCTCCCACCCGAAGGTCGTGGGCAACGCCATGGTCAAGGCCGAGTTCTGGCGTACGCCCCTCGAATATCTCAAGGCCTATCCGACGGAGCTCCGTACGCCCAAGGCGCCCATGGACTACCTGGGCGTGATGTCATACCCCGTGCCGGCGGCGACCCTTCAGACGGCTTTCGCCGACAAGCTGGTCGCCTTTGCCACCAGGCCGCACCTGAAGTGGCGCGACATCTACGACCTGTGGTGGATCGGCACCCAATCTGGCCAGAAGCTGGACATGCACGCGGTGTGCGAGCAGTTCCTGCACAACCTGACGGCCTACACCACGCTGGGTGGGCTGCCGCCCCATGAGGCCCTGGCTGAGTTCCTCAAGCGCGACAGAGCAGCCGTGATCAAGCAGGCGGACCCAGATCTGCGCAACTGGCTGCCGCCGGATCTGTGGCGAGCGCTGAACCCCCAGGGAGTCGAGCAGATGGTCGACTACGTGTACGCCACCCTGAAGGCCGTGAGTGATCAGGCGTACGAGCTGACCAAGCAGCCCAGCACAACTGCTGTGCACAAGCCGAGGCGCCCGTGAACGAAGTCCAGTCTCGCACTTCGGTGCACGATCGGCTGCAGGCCTTACCTGACGTGTTCGACCTCACAAAGTTCGAGCTCGTCACGGGGATCGATCGCACATCAGCCAAGGTGATGCTCTCCAGGTGGATGGCCAAGGGCTATATCGAAGGCGCAGGCCCGAAGGCTGGCATCTACTTCAAGCGCCTGGGTGCGCAGATGGACCGCAGCGAGCAGATCGAGGCCGCAGTCCGGTTTCTGTATCCGCAGTCAGCGGTCTGTGCGGCGACGGTCTTGCATCGATCCGGTTGGACAACCCAGGTGCCGCGCGAGCTGCATGTGGCCGTTGAAACCCGGCCGACCTACGTGCAGTTGCATGGCGTCGTTCTTCACCCGCGGCCTCAGGCCTGGTTCGCCACCGTCGAAGACAAGGGCGGGTTCGCCAACCAGCCCCTGAACATGCGCCAAGGACTGCGTTGGCTCAAGCCGGCGTGGGCGCTGCAGGACATGCGAGCGAATCCGGATGGGTGGGTACCCGATGAGGACGATCTTGACGTGCCCAGCGAGCAGGGCGCGGCCAGGGAGCTTGATCTCGCTCAGACGGTCCTCATGGCCAGTGAACCCAGGCCCGCTACGTCTCGGTCAACAAGGCGAAGGCCCTAGCTGAATGGAGGGCCTGGGTACCGAGGCTTGTGTCTTTACCAGTAGCGGTAGTGGCTGTAGCCGCTGTACTTGTTATTTTGGACGTCTCGCTTTGGACGGGGAACGTCGACGCGTAGGTTATTGGGGATTTCGTTCTCTTCACACCATCTGGAGTAGTCGCTCGTCGACGTATCCGCATTGCGGGTTGGGATTCTTGCGATCCGATCCAGCAATGAGGGCTCTGTTTGTTGACTGCGACGACGTGAAGTTGCCAACCTCCCCTTGTGGATGAACACCTTGCGCCACGTGGGGCAAAGCTTGACCTTGAAGTGCCGAAGAAGATCCTCGTATGCGCCAACCCCAAGATCCATTCGAACAAGTGGAAAGAGGCCTGCGAGATCGCGAACCTGGTAGACCTGAGAAATGCCGATCAACTTCAGCTTTTGCAAAGTTTGCGGCTCAAGCCACGGGCGAAGCTCCGAGATATCAGCATGATCCGCCGGGTAGTTGATCTCATCAGGTGTGCACAACCCGACTCGCCACATGTCCAGCTTCGACGTCGAGCAATGCACTGGAAGGTTCGCGTCACTCAGCCTTTGAATGACTTCAAGGGTACTTTTTTGGGCGCCAAATGCGTTGACGAGCGTCTGAAGCGAGAGCGATCGCAGTTCGGCAATCGTGATCAGCTTGCGACGAACGCATTCGGTCATTTGCTCGGAGGTAAGACCCAGCTCGAAGATTGGAGAGTCATCATGTAGGTCATCACGAGCAGGGGCTTCCCGCGAGCGAATCTGTCGTGAGAGCTCCTCGGCGTACAGATTGATCAAGGGAGAAGGCTTTGGCGATAGTCCACACCGGTTGAGTTGCGAAATGACTTCTCTTAGTTGCTTCCGATTGAAGAGTCCAGACCAGTACAACCAATCAGTGGTGAATTTGGCGAAGTCCTGAAGGGTGAAGATATTGCGCTCACCAAGACGTGAACAAAGGTTGCGGCTTAAACCAAGACGAGGGAGCGGAGTGTCACGCGCAAGATGGCCATTCTCGGGAACCCTCTGAGAGACGCGTGGCGTAGGAGGTGTCCAGTGAAACCCCTGAGTTTCCTGAGCGCTGGAGTCGTGAGAACAAGATTCTTCTGCGCTGCATTTCTGTTGAAGTTGCAGCACCCATCGACGCAGATCCCTGAGGCAGGAGGCAAGGTGCCGTGGTTCGATCTTCGCAAGGTCTCGAACGTCGACGATGGGAATGGGCTGAGAAGCTTCGCTCACAGGATGATCTTCCTTCGATTTGACTGAACGCCTGCCTGCTACGGCAGCCTTGCGAGCCCAGGTCCGTATGCAGCTCTGGCAAAGGCTTCAAGCAGAGCGTTTCCAGTCCTCTTGGTTCGAAGGTCGACGTAGTGCACGACGACCTCAATCTTTCCGCCGCGGACCTCACGCATCACGCGGTTCACCTGGCGATCGCCTTGCCAGCGCTTGCCGGTGTAGCTGTGACCTGCTTTGATTGATTTGGGATCAAGTGCCATGGATCATCCGGCTCATCGGCGCCGCGCCGCTGCCTTGCGACCCGGGCGCATCCGGGCGTTGTCCGCGAAGTCGCTCAGGTTGCCGCACTTATCCTCCATGCGCAGCATGTCACGCGCGGCCTCGGCGAACTTGTCGCGCGAGGGCACGACAGTCTGCTGATTCACCTCGCCATCGACCAGGACGCGCACACCATAGCCGTGGCCCTTCATCCGGGTGACCTTGACCTCATGGGTCACCTCGCCCTGCAGCACCCTGTTCATCACTTCACTCCCTTGTCGCCTGATTTCACGGTGTTGGTGTTGACGTAGGCGGCGCGCTCATGCCGGCGGATGGCGCCCGCGCGGCCAGCCTTGGACCAGTCGTAGACGTGGCCATCGGGCGTCTTGCCGTTTTCGACCGCATCGACCCCAGGCTTGCCGACATGGTCGGGGTTATGCGAGACCATGGTCACAAAGGCCATGCCATCGCGCCGCTTGGTCTCGACAAGTGCAAGCGCTGCGCTGACATCACTCTCGTCCTGTGCGTTTGGATTGCCTAAGTGATCGGTCCAGTAGACCTTGAAGGTGATCATTTCGGTAACTGCGGTAGGCGTAGGCGGGTATTCAAACGGTGGCGCGATAACAGAAGGACCATGACTCAGCCTTCATCAGAGTCGATCATGTGTTCACCTGAATTGACGCCACAGATACTGGAGCGGGAGACGGGGCTCGAACCCGCGACATTTTGCTTGGAAGGCAAGGGCTCTACCAGCTGAGCTACTCCCGCAGGAAAGGGGTGGAGGAAGCTGAGGGAGTCGAACCCTCGATCGGTTGCCCGATGCCGGTTTTCAAGACCGGTGCAATAGACCACTCTGCCAAGCTTCCTTGAAATCGAAGGGTAATGTAGAATGCTTAAAGGATATCATATACGCATGTGAATGACAACACAGTAGCCGGGAGCTTGAGAGAAAGAAAGGAAAAGGCCTGGAAGATTGCTCAACCAGGCCTTTGGGTACGGATGAGTGTTTCCACTCTTCCTTATTGCAGCAACGGCTCTCACCCCGGATAACCACAACGGGAGAAAGTTTAGCATGAAGATAGGCGAGAAGAGAAGCGAGATATTGCAGGGGCCACTCACGTTCGGCTTCGATATAGGCATGGCGTCGGTCGGCTGGGCCGTTCTGGGCGAGACACGGATCATCGATCTGGGCGTGCGCTGCTTCGACAAGGCCGAGACCGCGGACAGGGGCGAATCCCTGAACCTGGCCCGGCGTGGTGCTCGGCTGATGCGCCGTCGACTGCACAGGCGCGCCTGGCGCATGACCAAACTGGCGCGCCTACTCAAGCGCGAAGGTCTGATTCTCGACGCGAACTTCTTCAAAGCTCAGCCCACGTTCAAGGATTCCGCCTGGACGCTGCGCCACCAAGGGCTGGACCGCAAGCTCGAACCCGTCGAGTGGGCGCGTGTGCTCTACCACCTCTGCAAACACAGGGGCTTCCATTGGTTCAGCAAGGCCGACGAGGCCAAGGCCGAAGGTGACGCCAAAGGCGAAGGAGGCAAGGTCAAGAAGGGCCTGTCGCAGACCAAGGCGCTGATGGAGAGCAAGGGCTACCGCACGGCCGCCGAAATGGTGCTGGCCGAGTTCCCCGAGGCCCAACGCAACAAGCAAGGCAGCTACGACAAGGCGCTCTCGCGCGTACTGCTCGATCAAGAATTGGGCAAGCTGTTCGAGGCGCAACGCCTGCATGGCAACCCGCAGGCCGGGTCACCTCTGGAAGTTGCCATTCGCGGAACCACGGGGGATCAACCCGGCGACCGGCGCAGCGGCTTGTTCTGGGCGCAGAGCCCCATGCAATCCGTTCTGTCCATGCTGGGCAAATGCACATTCGAGCCGAACGAGTACCGCGCGCCGAAAGCCAGCTTCACTGCCGAGCGCCATGTCTGGCTGACCCGTCTCAACAACCTGCGCGTCATCGTGAACGGTGAGTCGCGACCACTAGGCGATGCGGAGCGTCAACATGTTGTGCATCTGCCATATCAGGCTGGCGAGAGGTACACCTACAAGAGCCTGCGCAATGCGCTGGTCAAGAGTGACCTGCTGCCGGAGGACTTCCGGTTCGGCGGCCTCTCTTACCCCAGCGCTCGACAGAAGGAAGAAGCCAAAGCCAAGGACCCCGAAGAACAAGCCCTGGTAAAGCTCCCCGCCTGGCACGAGCTGCGGCTGCACCTGAAGAAGGCAGGGTTGGAACCCGAATGGCAACAGATGTCGACCGCCGCACTGGAGGGTCGACCCGAGCAATTGGACGGCATCGCGTGGGTGCTCAGCGTGTTCAAGGACGACAGCGACATTCGGGCCGAGCTGGCCAAGCTGAACCTCCCGGGAGGTGATCGGATGACGGAAGCGCTGCTGGTCATCAGCTTCGACAAATTCAGCAACCTTTCCATCAAGGCCTTGCGCAACATCGTTCCGCTGATGGAGAAGGGATTGCGCTACGACGAAGCCGTGGCGCAAATCCCCGCATACGGGCACCACAGTCAGCGCTTTGTCGCCGGCAGCGGCCAGCACCGGTATCTGCCAACCTTCTACGAGAACGCGCGAACGAAAGGCGGCAGCATGAAGTTCCGCGAAGATCTGGATGTGCCGCGCAATCCCGTGGTGCTGCGCGCACTCAACCAGGCACGCAAGGTGTGCAACGCGCTGATTCGCGAGTACGGGCCGCCCACGGCGGTGCACATCGAGATGGCGCGGGATTTATCGCGTCCGTTGGACGAGCGGCGCGACATCGAGAAACTGCAAAAGGAATACCGAGACCGCAACGACCAGGCCCGAGCACAGTTCCACGCAGACTTCAATCGAAAGCCCAGCGGCAGTGAGTTCGAGAAATGGATGCTGTATCGAGAACAGCACGGCAAGTGCGCCTACTCGCTGGATGCGCTGGACCCGCATCGCGTCATCAACGACCTCAGCTACGTGCAGATCGACCATGCCCTGCCCTATTCACGCAGCTACGATGACAGCAAGAACAACAAGGTGCTGGTGCTGACGCGTGAGAACCAGAACAAGGGAAATCGCACCGCCTACGAATACCTCACCAGCTTCGAGGGCGGCGAGGATGGTGAACGCTGGCGCAACTACAAGGCCTGGGTGGACGGCAACAAGTCCTACCGGCAAGCCAAGCGCAACCGCCTGCTGCGCAAGAACTACGGCGCGGACGAGGCCAAAGGCTTCAAGGACCGCAACCTCAACGACACGCGCTACATCTGCAAGTTCTTCAAGAACTACGTCGAGCAGCACCTGCAACTAGCCAGCGAGAGCGAGGCGCAGCGTTGCGTAGTGATCAACGGCCATCTCACGTCGTTTCTTCGAGCGCGCTGGGGCCTTCTGAAAATTCGTGAGGAAAGTGACCGCCACCATGCCATGGATGCCGCTGTGGTCGCCGCCTGCAGCCATGCCATGGTCAAGCGCCTGTCCGACCACGCGCGGCGCAAGGAACTGGAGTTCCTGCGCGAGGGCTTCCCGGACCCCGAGACCGGCGAGATCCTCAATCCGGCCGCGCACCATCACTTGGTCGAACGCTTCCCCGAGCCCTGGGAGCATTTCCGCCATGAACTGAAGAGTCGGCTCCACACCGATTCGGCTGACGAGTTGCGTGCAGAGATGTCGCGGCTGGGCACCTACCCGCCCGAGGCGCTGCAAACCCTGCGCCCTCTTTTCGTGTCGCGTGCGCCGCAGCGGCGCAACGGTGGTGCGGCCCACAAGGACACGATCTATGCCCAGCCTGAGCGCTTGCGAGCGCAAGGCGGTGTCACGCAAAAGATCCCGCTATCCAGTCTGACGCTGAAAGACCTGGACAAGCTGGCTGACCCGCATCGAAATCAGAAACTCTATGCCGCTATCCGCGCAAGGCTTCAAGCGCATGGTGGCAAGGGCGATAAGGCGTTTCCCGCTGATAACCCGCTTCGAAAGCCCGACAAGCAAGGCGACCCGACCGGTCCCATCGTGCGCTCGGTCACGATGGTCATCGACAAGATGAGCGGCATTCCCATTCGCGGCGGCGTAGCCAAGAACGACAGCATGTTGCGCGTGGACGTGTTCAGCAAAGCCGGGAAGTTTCACCTAGTTCCGGTGTATGTGCATCACCGGGTCAAGGGGTTGCCGAATCGAGCCATCGTGGCGTTCAAGGATGAGGGCGACTGGACCGAGGTCGATGACTGCGAGTTCTTGTTCTCTTTGTACCCCAGAGACTTGACACGGATCACTTTGAAAAAGGAAGTGCATCTCGGGTACTACGCGGGTTGCGATCGTTCTACCGGAACGCTCAGCATTTGGGCACATGACAGGAACAACAGCATCGGCAAAGACGGGCTGATCCGCGGAGTCGGCGTGAAAACCGCCGTCAAAGTCGAAAAATTACACGTCGATACTCTCGGCCGCATCTACCCCGCACATCCGGAGACCCGCCTTGGTCTGGCGTAGCGTCGTCGTCTCCAAGCCGGCCAAATTGCGGCGCGAGCACTTCGCACTGGTGGTGGAACAGGAGCAGCAAGCCAGTGTTCCCTTCGAGGACATCGCGGTCATAGTGCTCAACCACCGCGAGATCACACTCACGCATCCAGTGCTCTCGGCCTGTGCGGAGTACGGCATTGGCCTGTACGCCACGGGCGACAACCACCAACCCAGCGGCGTCTTTTTGTCCTTTCAGGGGCACAGCCGTGCCACGCGCATGCTGCGGCTGCAACTGGACCTAGACCGACCCACAGCCAAGCGGGCCTGGGCCACTATCGTGCAAGCGAAGATCCGCAATCAGGCCTTCGTGTTGCGCACCATGAACGAGGGAGACCACGAACGGCTGGACTCCTATGCACGGCGCGTGCGCTCGGGCGACACCGGCAACATGGAAGCGCAGGCCAGTGCGTACTACTTCCCTCATCTCTTCGGCAAGGGCTTTCATCGCAGCCAGATGAGCTGGACCAACGCCGCCCTGGACTACGGCTACGCCATCATGCGTGGCGCATGCGCGCGGGCACTGGTGGCACACGGCATGCTGCCCGCGGTAGGGCTGTTTCACAGCAGCGAGCAAAACGCCTTCAACCTCGCGGACGATCTGATCGAGCCCTACCGCCCCATCGTCGATTTGCACGTTGTCACCAGCCGCAAGACCGACGACAAGCAGGATCTGAGCCCGGCGGACAAGGCAGCACTGGTGGGCCTGCTCAACGTGGACGTTGGCATGCCGCGCGGTGTGATGAGTGTGCTGGCCTCGGTGGAGCAGGCCGCCGAAGGCCTCGCCCGGCTATATGACGGTGGCAGCGAGCTGGTTCTTGAACTGCCCCGGTTGATCGGCTTGAACCAGCACCGCTACGAGATGTAGTGCGCACCATGAGTCGGGACACGAGGCGGTTCATGCGCATGATGGTGTTCTTCGACCTGCCCGTCGTCACCAAAGCGGACCGTCGCGCCTACACGGCGTTCCGCCGCTTCCTGCTCAACGACGGCTACGACATGATTCAGTTCTCCATCTACGGCCGCATCCTCAACGGCACCGACGCGGAAGAGAAACACATGAAGCGGCTGCTGGCCAATCTGCCACCCGAAGGTTCTGTGCGCGTGCTGACCGTGACGGAGAAGCAGTACGCCAGCATGAAACTGCTGGTCGGCATGCCGCTGTTTCAAGAAAAAACGGTGAACTCAGCCCAGATCTTGTTGTTCTGAACGCCGGATCTCAAAAGAAAAACCCGCGCCAAGCCAAGCTCGGCGCGGGTTTCCGGGGGGCGTAGTGTAGCTATCCGGGGTGAGAGAGGGAGCTACAACGAGCTCTGCAGCTCGCGCTCCAGCGCGAAGAGTGTAGCTATCCGGGGTGAGAGAGGGAGCTACAACCCCAGACCAGTCCGATGCCTCCTGGCCCGCAGTGTAGCTATCCGGGGTGAGAGAGGGAGCTACAACCAGGGGTCTGCTCACCTAGGTGAGCAGGGGAGTGTAGCTATCCGGGGTGAGAGAGGGAGCTACAACTGAGATCAGCCTCACCCGCCAGAACCACATAGTGTAGCTATCCGGGGTGAGAGAGGGAGCTACAACCTTCGGCGCTCGCATGGAGACAAGGGGGAGAGTGTAGCTATCCGGGGTGAGAGAGGGAGCTACAACAAAGGCGGCGTCAACGCCTACGTGGTCAACAGTGTAGCTATCCGGGGTGAGAGAGGGAGCTACAACGCGCTGGTTGATGTGCTTCTCCAGGCGGCGAGTGTAGCTATCCGGGGTGAGAGAGGGAGCTACAACCAGCGCCTGGTCGGGTGTTGAAGCCGACTTAGTGTAGCTATCCGGGGTGAGAGAGGGAGCTACAACGTGATCAACCGTGGCATCCACGTAACCAATAGTGTAGCTATCCGGGGTGAGAGAGGGAGCTACAACGCGCAACGAGGTCATCGACATCCTTGACATCCTCCCCGGCCTGAAGGCCGAGGATTCCTACTGCTGCGATCTTGGGGTGAGCCACGCTCATACCAAGACCTTCGCTTCGGTGGGTTCCTGCTTCACCGGAGCTGCGCGCCCCACCCGAGCTTGACGCTCAGGTGCCGCGCGACTGACCTCTCCTCCACAGGCAGCGGCTCGCCGAGCTTCCTCGTTGAGCCAGACCGCGTGCCCCGCGGCCAAGATGTTCTTTGCGGCGTGAACGTCCGCGTTCTCCGTGTGGCCGCAGGCCACACAGGCGAAGACCGCTTGGGCCTTCCTGTTTTCTGCCGCCTCGTGTCCGCAGATGCGGCACGTGCGGCTGGTGTAGGCCGGGTTGACCAGGATCACCTGACCGCCTCGCCACTGCACCTTGTAGGTGATCTGCCGGGCGAACTCGCCCCAGGCGGCATCGAGGATGCCGCGGTTGAGGCCGGACTTGGCCGCTACGTTCTTCCCCGGCGCTTCAGCCGTACCCTTGGCGCTGGCCGACATGTTCTGGATCCGCAGGTCCTCGATTGCAACGACCAAATGGCGATCGGCCAGTTCGGTCGTGAGCTTGTGAAGCCAGTCCGACCGCTGATGCGCGATACGCCGGTGCAGGGCACCCAGGCGGGCCACCGCCTTGCGCCGATTACTGGATCCCTTGACCTTGCGGGAGACCGAACGCTGGTAGCGGCGCAGGCGCCGCTGCTGGCGCGCCAGGGCCTTCAACGGGTCGATGGATGTTCCATCGCTC
>VFQO010001017.1_pt1 | contig 24334 bp, 31 predicted proteins | sample 3512331 | NCBI WGS metagenome assembly VFQO01 (sample SAMN10412371, study PRJNA504923) | tailings metagenome | isolation source: Replicate 3 from Balatoc abandoned mine | place: Philippines: Itogon, Benguet | collected 2017-08-28 | reverse complement strand
ACCCAGTAATTGTGCGCGGTGCAATAGCGCGCATCGTCCGAGGCGAGGAACAGCGCCATTGCGGCAATGTCGACCGGCTGGATGCGGCCATCAAGGCATTGGGCAGCAACGATTTCTGCCTCACCCTCGGGCGAATACCACTGCATCTGGCGCGGGGTCTGGACGTTGCCGGGGATGATCGTGTTGACCCGGATGTTGTCCCGCCCAAGTTCCCGCGCAAGGCTACGGGTCAGGCCCTCGATCGCGGCCTTGGCGGTCTGGTAGATCACCAGATCTTTCAGCCCCAGATGCCAGCTGATTGAGCCCATGTTGACGATCGACCCGCCGCCCGCCGCCCGCATCGCAGGGACCACGGCCTTGGCGGCGAAGAACTGGTGCTTGAGGTTCACCGCCATCCGCTCGTCCCAATAGGCGGGCGTGACGTCATCCAGCGCATGGCGATCATCGCTCGCCGCATTGTTGATCAGCACGTCGCAGCCACCGAGCTTGGCGATCAGCTGTTCGATCTTGTGCCCGTAATCGGCGCAATCCGTGATGTCGCAGCGCAGGAAGTGCGGCGGGATTTCGGCATCAGCGAGCCGCCGGATGAGCTGTTCGCTCGGGCTTTCCTGAATGTCGACAAAGGCGACGGCTGCGCCTTGCCGGGCGAAGGCTTCCACCACCGCCTCACCAATGCCGGAGCCGCCACCGCTGACGATCACCTTGCGCCCGGTAAGGCTCGGGTAGATCGCGCTGTGCACGCCAGCGCTGCTCGAATGCGCGTCCAAAACTTGTCCCCATCCCTCAGTGAGGCGGCGGATGATCCCTAACCGGCGCGCCTTGTCAAATCGTGTTGTGCCGTCAGATCCGGTCGATGAGACCGCGCGCGGCAAGGTTGCTTACGAAACCGCCGATCCCCATCGTCCATGCCGGAGCATCGCGCGAGGTTGTGACGGTGTTGGCCAATGTGCCCAGCCGGTGCGAGCGGATCGTCACCACATCGCCCACCTTGTGCGTGAAACCCGTTCCCGGCGTATCGCGGTCCTGTGTCGGCGCGAACAGCGTCCCGCAGAACAGGACGAAGCCATCGGGGTAGTGATGCTCCGACAGGCACTGCGCCACCAGATCAAGCGGATCGCGGCTGATCTGGCTCATGTCGTTGCGGCCTTCGAGGCGGTAGCCTTCGGGGCCTTCGATGGTGAGTTCCACATCGGCGCTGCGCACATCATCGATAGTGAAGCTGTCGTCGAACAGGCGGATCAAGGGGCCAATCGCGCAGCTGGCGGTGTTGTCCTTCGCCTTTGACAGCAGCAGCGCGGAGCGGCCTTCGAAATCGCGCAGGTTCACGTCATTGCCGAGCGTCGCGCCGATCACCTCGCCATGCGCATCGCAGACCAGCACGACTTCAGGCTCGGGATTGTTCCAGTGCGAATCCGATCGCACCCCGACCATCGCGCCCGTGCCCACCGCCGATAGCACCGGTGCCTTGGAGAAGATTTCCGCATCCGGGCCGATGGCTACTTCGAGATATTGCGACCACATGCCCTCTTCGATCAGCACGGCCTTCAGTTGCGCCGCAGCTTCACTGCCCGGGACGACAGCGCGGATTCCGGCGCCGACCTTGTCTTCAAGCTGCGCACGGATCGCGGCGGCTTCATTGGCATCGCCGCGCGCCCGTTCCTCGATCACGCGCTCGATGGCCGAAACCGCGAAGGTGACGCCGCTGGCCTTGATACACTGCAAGTCGATGGGGGTGAGCAGGCGCCAGCCATCGGGCAATCCGTTCTCAACAGGGCCAATCAGTGCGCCGCCGCCGAAGCTGCGCCGCGCGACGGCACCCGAGACCGTGCTGACCATGCCGGTAAGATCATGGATCATGCCGCCTTCGATGGCGATGACGCATGGCCCATCGGGCGATTGCGCCCGGCCGATGAAATGGCCCTGGCGGTAATCCGCCGGCAGACTTTCCAGTATCCTTTCGGCCATTGCTGGCTCTTGCCCTCCTCAGTGATAGCGCTACCATAGAACCGCAATTACGGGCCGACAAGCCCCCAAAGCGAGCGATAATCGGGAGGGAATGGGATGACAAGCAAGATGACCGGACTGGTGAGCGCGCTCGCGCTGATGATGACGGCTGAGACCGCTACGGCGCGCGATGTGACTGCCGCGTTCGGCTATCTCGCTTACGAATCGACCGAGGCCGAAGCGCCTGCACCTGAAGGCGCGTTTCGCAATCCGGTGCTGCCCGGCTTCCATCCCGATCCGTCGATCGCGCGCGTGGGTGACGATTTCTATGCCGTCACTTCGACCTTCAGCTGGTTTCCCGGCCTGCCGATCCTCCACAGCACGGATCTGGTCAATTGGCGGATCATCGGCAATGCCATCGACCGCCCGACGCAGCTCGATTTCAGCGGGCTCGGCACCAATCGCGGGCTGTTTGCCCCGGCGATCACGCATCACGATGGGCGCTTCTGGATCGTCAACACCTGCATCGAATGCGGCGGCAATTTCGTCATCACCGCCATCGATCCGGCTGGGCCGTGGAGCGATCCGGCGTGGCTCGATTTCGGCGGGATCGACCCCTCGTTGTTCTTCGACGCGGATGGCAAGGCGTGGATCGTGTACAATGACGCGCCTCCGGGCGAACCGCAATACGAGGGCCACCGCGCCTTGTGGCTGCAAGAGTTCGATCCGGCCGCGATGGCAGTGCTGCCGGGGCGCACTTTGCTGGTGGATGGCGGAGTTGATCCCAGCACCAAGCCGATCTGGGCGGAGGGGCCGCACATCTACAAGATTGGCGCCTGGTACTATTTGCTTACTGCCGAGGGCGGCACGGCGGACCAGCATTCGCAGACGATCTACCGCGCGTCCAAGGTGACGGGGCCCTATACCCCCGCACCGTTCAACCCGATCCTGACCCAGCGCGATCTCCCCGCTGGCCGCCCTGACCGGGTTGAGGCCACCGGCCATGCTGACATTGTGCAATTGGATGACGGATCGTGGTGGGGGGTGTTCCTCGCCACCCGTCCCTTCGCCGGGCAATCCACGCTGATGGGGCGCGAGACATTCCTGTTGCCGCTCAGGTGGGAGGACGGTTGGCCGCGCTTCCTTGACCGGCAGGAGGCGGTGCCGCTGGTGCTGGCCAAGCCGAACCTGCCCGCATCGCCCGCATCGTTATGGACACACTGGCGCGATGAGTTCGACGTCGCTCTATCCGATGAATGGATTGGCCTGCGCACACCGGGCCAGATGCCGCAATTCGCGATTGAGGCGGGGGCGTTGCGGATGATCGCCGGACCAGCGGCGGCGGGCAGCTTCGGCAAGCCGGCGTTCGTCGGTCGACGCCTGCGCCATCACCGTGCAGAATTCACCACCCAGCTGACCTTTACGCCGGAACGCAGCGGCGATTTTGCCGGCCTGCTGGCCTTTATGGACGAGACCCACTTCCTCGCCGCAGGCAAGGAGCGCGGGCGATTGGTGGTGCGGCTGCGCACCGCGGCCGAGCAGGACAGCAGCGGGGTGATCGTCGCCGAACAACCGCTCACCACCGACGCGCCGATCGAACTCAAGCTCGCGCTCGATGGCGGTAGCGCGCAGGTGTTCTGCCGTGCGGCGGGCGACAGCGCATGGCAGGCCGTCGGCGGGCCGATCAATGTCGAGCCGCTCGCTTCGGTCCATGCCGGGTTGTTCACCGGGCTGGTGGTTGGCCCCTATGCCTTCTCGCCTGGTTAGCGGGCAGGGTCAGTTGGTCTTGAAGACATAGACCGGCCCGATCTCGACCGATTGGGCGGCGCCCGCAAAATGGAGCGTGATGGTTGCATCCCCCGCACCGAAGCCCCGTGTGGCGGTGAAGGGCAGGTTTACCATCTGCCAGCGGTCGCCAATCTTGAAGACCTTGTCGCCAAAGCCCTCGTAAGGCGGGATGCTGCTCTGCATCCGGGCGTAGATGAGGCCCTTGCCATCGTCAGTCTGCGCGCTGATCGTGCGCGCGACCACGGCAACCATGAACTGATCGCCCTCCTTGACCTCAGGAATGATCGGGAGCGCGGTGGTGAGATCCCAGCGGTTCTCGCCCACCTGCGTGGTGGTGAAGCGGGTGGCTTTCTGCAGCCAGATTTCGGGGATATTGAGCCCCTGCCAGCTCCCGCCTGCACCGCCATGCGCCCAAGCACGGTTGATCGGATCATTGATCAGCTGCCCGGTGCTGCGCAGGGAATCGGGCATTTCGATGCTGGCCGGGTCTTTCAGGCTCGGCTGCGGCGCGGCAGCGGCGACCTGCTTGGCGACGATGGTGGGCGAACCCTTGACCACGATCGCCTGACCAATCTCGATCTGCTGCCGCGCGCCTGCCAGTTGCAGTGCGACGATGGCATCGGCCTTGCGGATGCGCTTGTCGGCGCGCGCGCTTACCTCGTGCCATTCCCAGTCCGAGCCGACGAGCACGTTCGTATCGCCGAACCCCCCATAGGGCGCCGTGTTCTCCTGAAAGCGCACGCCGATGATCCCCTTGCCATCTGACCGTTCGGTGCTGACCACGCGGGCATAGAAGCCCATCGTCACCTGATCGCCCGCGCTGATCTCGGAAAGCAGGGGCACGTTGGTCGCGACGGCGTAGGGGAACGCGCCCTTGGCCTTGATGTCGAACACCCGCGCCGCGCCGCCGCCGGGAATGTCGGCCGCTTGCCGCCCGCTGGTTTCGAAGCTTTCGCCATAGCTCGCCCAATCGATCCGGGTGGGATCATTGATGAGATCGCCCGGCACCTGTTCGTCGAACGCGGCAAGTTCGGGCGGGAGCTGGGCCAAGGCAGGCAAGGCAAAAGCCAGCAGGGCCGAGCCAGCAGCAAGGGTGAATGATGTACGGTTCATGGCCTTAAGGCTCCTCATCCTTCAGTTCTGTTCCTTGAGGCCCACCGCGCCCAGCATTCCCGGCAGCCACTTGCGCTGGTTCTGATCATAGAACGGGAAGGTGTTGGTGTAGGCCCACATGCAAACGCCGATCCCGGTGGGGGCAAAGGCATCAGTGATCATGCGGTGATACTTCACTCGGTCGGCTAGCGGAATGTGCGCATCATATGCGCCGACTTCGCCCATGAATGGGGTCTTGCCGGTGCGGGCGATATAGGTCTGGATCGCGGCCACATCGCGCGCGAGCTGGGCGGCATCCTGCGTCGTCGGGAACACGCGGCCCACGGGCGGCATATCGGGCTTGGTCCACTCCGCGCCCTGGTGGGTATAGGTGAACGGATCATAGTAGTGGAACGTTGGGTGGATGTTCGGGTCTTCGGGCAGCGGCAGCGTTTCCAGCGACCTGATCCCGCTCCAGTTCTCCCCGCCGATTATGACCGCGCGGGTCGGATGCAGCGCGCGCACTTCCTTCAGCGCCGGGGCGAGGGTGGCGAGCAGATTAGTGTGGTTGAAGTTCTTGTGCGGCTCGTTCTCGAGTTCGAACCACAGCGTATCTTCGGGATAGCTCGCAAAGCGCGCGGCGATTTGCTTCCAGACCCCGCCATGCCATGCGGCCACGTCCAGCGGATCGTCATGGATCGGGTCGAAATGGTGGCTGTTGAGGATGACGTTGAGTTTCGCCTCCAGCGCCCAGTCAACGATCTGCTGCACCCGGTCCATCCATTTCGGATCGACAGTGTAGGGCGGCTTGTCGCTGGACTTGTTGTGCCAACGCACCGGGATGCGGACGGTGTTGAAACCGGCAGCGGCGATCCGCTCGAAATCGGCCTTGCGGGCCGGAGCACCGCCCCATGCGCTTTCGCTCATCGGTTCAAGAGTGTTGCCCATGTTGATGCAGGTGCCGACCGGCAGCGGCTTAGTGACAGGCGCAGGTGATTGCGGGGCCTTCGCCAACGTTGCGGATGTCAGCCCAAGCGCCGCGACGCTCAGCGCCGATGCCATAGCAAAGCGTTTCATTGGTCTCTCCCTCGATGCAGCCTTGTTGGCTGCCTGGTTCATTCCACGGCGCAGCGTCGTCAACGCGTCAGCGGCACGGCAACACCTGCTGCGCATCACTCCCCAGCCGCACTTCGGCGATAGCGAAATCGGCTTTGCCTTCGGTCTCCAGCACGAAGGGGCGGGTCAGCTTCGCAACATCCGCGCCCTTGTCGCGCAGGCATTTGAGCGGGATACCATAGCGGATGTAGTCAGCACTGACCGGCATGGCGATCTCGGCAAACCCGCGGCTGCCGGGGCCGGTCGCACCGATCCGTGCCTTGGCGGGCGCATGCCAGCTGCGCAGCGTCACCAGCAGCATGACATCGCCATTAGCCTCGCGCGTGACATCGACCGCATCGAAATTGACGAGTTGTACGCTCGCATTCCCGCCGGTGATCGCAAAGCGCCTGGCGCCTTCCTGCACCTTGTGGTTCTCGGCCGTCACCCGCATCCGCCCGCCCAGCGCTTCGGCGGGGAGGGTGGTGACGCGCGTCTCGACCTCGCCTTCGGTGCCGGTAAGCATCAGCGACCAGCGCGCCGCCGGGGTGCCTGCATTGAACCACATCCTGCTATCGCCAGCGAGGCTTTGGGTATCGAGTTCGGGCAGCATCGCCCAATCACCCGACTGCGCGCTGTAATCGAGGCCGAAGCCTAGCGGGAACAGTGCGCCTTCGCTCAGCAGTGTGGTGCGCGGCCAGGCGGCGGGCAGAGTGCCGGTGAAATCGAACCGCGGCTTGCCCGCGCTGTCGGCCACCAGCACATCGGCCACCCCGCCGCCTTCGCTACCCGGAAGCCATGCGACCACGAAAGCGTCAGCGGTGTTGAGCGCGGGGTTCACATAAAGCGGCCGCCCGGTGATCATCACTGCGATCACCGGAATGCCCTCAGCCTGCAATTTGCGCATCGTCGCGTATGGCGCGGTCAGTTGGGGATCGAGCACCAAAGCCGCCCGGTCGCCCTGGAACTCGGCATAGGGGGTCTCACCGAACACCACCACAGCGGCAGCGGGCTTTTCTGTGTAGCTGCCATCGGGTGATAGCACGGCGCTGCCGCCGCCTGCCTCCACTGTCTGCTGCAATCCGCCCCAGATCGAGGTCGCGCCGGGGAAGTGGCGGTTGTCGATCCCGGTGCCTTGCCAGGTCAGCGTCCAGCCACCGGCCTGACGCGCGATATCATCGGCTCCGTCCCCTGCAACCAGTAGCCGCTTGCCCGGCGCGAGCGGGAGCACGCCTTGGTTCTTGAGTAGCACCAGCGACTTGCGCACCGCCTCGCGCGCAACCGCACGATGTTCGGGCGCGCCGAGCAGTTCATATTGGCCGGAATAGGGGCGGTCGGATGGCTTGCCCGCTTCGAACAGCCCGAGCCGCGCCTTGACCCGCAGGATCCGCGCAACCGCATCGTCAATTCGCGCCACCGGGATCGCACCGGACTTCGCCCGCGCCAGCAGATCATTGTAGATCGGTTTCCACGTGTCGGGCGCCATGTACATGTCGAGGCCTGCCATCAGCGCCTGCGGGCAGGCCTCGTTGGTGCAGCCCGCAACCTGTCCGTGGGCGTTCCAGTCGGAAACGACGAAGCCGCCAAAATCCATCTGCTCCTTGAGAACGCCGGTGATCAGCGAGCGGTTGCCGGTCATCTTGACGCCCTGCCAGCTGGAAAAGCTGACCATCACGGTGGAAACGCCCTCGGCAATCGCGGGGCCATAGGGTTTGCCGTGAATGTCGCGCAAAGCCTCCTCGCTGACCGAACTGTCGCCCTGATCGACGCCGTTATCGGTGCCGCCATCGGCAAGGAAATGCTTGGTCGAGGCGATCACGTACGGCCCCGCCAGCAGATTGTCGCCCGTGGGCGGCCCCTGCAACCCGCGGACCATTGCGCCGACATAGGAGGCGACGATCTCAGGATCGGAGGAATAACCTTCGTAAGCGCGGCCCCAGCGGAAATCTTGCGGCACGGCGACTGTGGGCGCAAAGGTCCATTCCTGCCCGGTGACGCGAATTTCCTTGGCAGTGATCGCGCCGATCCGCTCGATCAGCGCCGGATCGCGCATCGCACCCAGCCCGATATTATGCGGGAAGATCGTCGCGCCGATGATGTTGGAATGGCCATGGACCGCGTCGATGCCCCAGATCATCGGTATGCCCACGCCACCGTCCGACGTGTCGACCGAGGCGAGGTAGAAATCGTCCGCTGCCTTCAGCCAGTCGGGCGCGGGGGACAGGTCGTTGCCGTTGGGGCCGCTATTGCCGCCTACGAGCAGCGAGCCGAGCTTGTATTTCCTGAAGTCATCTGGCGTGACGCAGCACAGATCGGCCTGCACTAACTGGCCGACCTTTTCCTCGATTGTCATGCGGGCCATCAGTGCGGCGATCCGTGTTTCATGTTCGTCGCGCCTGAGGACAGGATAGTCGTAGGCGGGCCAGATCGAAGGATTGGCTGTGCCGGGTGCATCAGGTGCGACCGTCTCGGCAGTAGCTGGCGCGGGTGTCTGCGGCGTCTCCGCCGAAGAAGTCGCCGCCGTCATGGCCGAGGCCAATAGCCCCGCGACAAGGCAAGCCCGTGAGCGACCTGAATGGCCTGTCATTTCCCTCTCCCATGGCGGTACTGCCCGCCATACCCCTGCGTCTTTGCTAACGCTAACATTGATGTTGGAAAATCTGTAGCGCGAAGTCAATCCGGGCGGTAGCCGGTTGGCAAAGGGCGGTGGGAGGCCTCATCTAATCGTCTGAATCGAAAGCTGATAGTGCCGCATAAATACGAATGCAGAGGCGCTTCACAATAATGATAGCGATACCATAAAGGCCCTGAGATGGAGGCGGAGCGCGATTCGAGCGGTGCGCGCCCCAGTAGTCAGCCGCGCGCGACGTTCTCCAGCAATTCGCCGGTGACAGGGTAGCCTGCGTCGCTGAGGATCGTCAGCCACGACTTGCCGCCCTGCTCCACCACTTGCGGCATGATCGTGCGTACCGGGATCGCCTCGGCCTGCGCGCGGGCCTCTTCGTAGCTGGCAAACAGCGCGAGGCGTTCAAGGTTGCGGCGGGTCGGGAAGATCAGCTTGATTTCGCCGCTCTCCGCCGCGTCGAGCGCACCCTGCGCGCTGGTCCAGAACAGGTGGGTGTTTTCCGCATGGTCGATCGACACATCGACAGCTCCAGTGCCGAGATTGGCGAGGTAGAACCGCGTGTCATAGACGCGAGCAATGGCCTCGTTCCTGGGGAACCAGCGCGCGAACGGCGTGATCTGCGCCAGGTCGAGCGTCCAGCCGAACGCATCCAGCACCGGGGCAAGCGCGCCCGTTTTTGCCAGCATCGCGCGCGCATCGGCTGCGCGGGCGGCGTTGATGTCACCGGCAAGACCGAGTGCGAGGCCGGTTTCCTCCAAAGTCTCGCGCACAGCCGCGATCTGGTGCGCGGCTTCGTCGGGTGCGAGGCCGCTCGCCGCCGCCACCTCTTCGCCCAGCGCGTAGTCCGCCGGATCAACTCTGCCCCCCGGGAACACTGCCATCCCGCCCGCAAAGGTCATGTTGCGCGATCGCACAGTCATCAGCACCTCCGGCGGCGCCCCGTCAGAGGCATTGCGGAAGATGATGATGGTGGCAGCAGGAATGCCCTGAGGGCCAGAATCGCGGTTCGTATCGGTTGTCATCGCGGTAAAGGATGGCCTTGCGGCAGGCGCTTGCCAAGAGCGAAGGCGCAGTCCTGCCGGGTTTCGGTCAGCTTAGCGCTTCGCAATGTGTGGCGGGAACGAGGGATGTCGGAATGCTTTACAATCTGGTACAGCAGCCACTTGGCGCAACCTAGAATATTGTTGGAATTTCGAGACTTCCTATGTTTGGCACGCGCTGTGCATCATACGTAGCGGTCCTAATGGTCTTCGAAGCGAGGTGCGACCCTTCCTGGTCTCCGGGTTGCGCCTCCCCAAAAAGAAAAGCGCTCCGCACTGGTCCTGCGGAGCGCTTTTTTGTTTTCTAGCCCTCAAGCGCCGGGCGCAGCGGGTGTCCAGCCTGCGGCTGTTCAGCTTCGCTTCCCGCGCTGCTTGGCTTCCGGCCTGACCGGCCGGCGCGCGGTCGCGCTTGCGGCCCTCCGGGCCGAAGCTGCGTCTCAATGAAGCGCTGGTATCGGTCGCGTCAGTGACCGCAAGGGCGACTGCCCGCCCGCAGGCGCCCGGAGCGAAGCGGAGGGACAGCGCCGAGGACGAACGCGCGGAGGCGCGTTCGCAGAATTAAGCCAACTTGACGCCGCTTTGGTCCATCAGCTGCTGCAATTCGCCCGCCTCGAACATCTCCATCATGATGTCGCTGCCGCCGATGAATTCGCCCTTCACGTAAAGTTGCGGGATGGTCGGCCAATCGGAGAAGGCCTTGATGCCCTGACGGATTTCCATGTCCTGCAATACGTCGACGCTCTCGTAGGCGACGCCGCAATGGTCGAGAATGGCAATGGCCTTGCTGGAAAAACCGCATTGCGGGAACAGCGGCGTGCCCTTCATGAACAATACGACGTCATTGCTGGTGACGAGATCGGAGATACGGGAATTGGCGTCGGACATGGTGCGTTGCGCCCCTGATGCTTTGGGTGGGTGTTGCGTAATTACGTGGGGACCACGGTGGTGACTTGCAAGGCGTGCAGTTCCCCGCCCATGCGTCCGCCGAACGCGGCATAGACCAGTTTGTGCTGGGCCACACGGCTGAGACCGGCGAATTGCGGGGCGGTGACGGTGGCCGCCCAGTGGTCATCGTCCCCGGCAAGGTCGGTCAGTTCGACTGTCGCGCCGGGCAGCGCGGCAAGGATGGCCTCTTCGATCGCCGCAGCGGACATCGGCATGGCTTAGACCTCGCCGAACAGCTGGCGCCGCGCTTCGACGGTCATTTCTTCCAGCTTGGCGCGAATGTCGGCTTCGTTGACATCGGACTGCGCCGCCGTGAGATCGCCGAGCAGCTTGCGCACCACGTCCTCGTCACCCGATTCCTCGAAATCGGCCTGCACCACCGCCTTGCGATAGGCGTCGGTCTCTTCAGGGGTGAGCTTCATCAGTCCGGCCGCCCATTCGCCCAGCAGGCGGTTGCGGCGCGCGGCGATGCGGAAGGCGGTGTCATTGTCGAGCGCGAACTTGGCTTCCTCGGCGCGTTCGCGATCCTTGAAGTCGGTCATGTGCTTGCGTGTCCCTTCCGATACGATCCGCGCCAAGCGATAGAGGCGGGCGGGCGCAGCTTCAAGCGGGAAGCCGCGCCCGCAGGCCACTAATCCATCGTCACGACCAGCTTGCCCACGGCCTCGCGCGCTTCAAGCTTGGCGATGGCATCGCCCGCGCGGGCGAGGGGGAAGGTTTCGCTGACCAGCGGGTCAATCTTGCCGGCCTTCATCAGATCGAACAGCTCGTTCACCTGCGCATGGAAAGCCTCAGGCTCTCGCGCGGTAAAGGCGCCCCAGAACACGCCGCAGATGTCGCAGGACTTCAGCAGGGTGAGGTTCAAGGGCATCTTGGCGATCCCGGCGGGGAAGCCGACCACCAAGAAGCGGCCTTCCCACGCGATGGCGCGCAGGGCGGGCTCGGAATACTGCCCGCCGACGATATCATAGACGATGTTTGCACCGTCCGGGCCGCAGGCTTTCTTGAAGGCCTCGGCCAACGCCTTTGACGCGTCCTTGTCCATCGCCTCACGCGGGTAGATCACGACCTCGTCGGCTCCGGCTGTGCGAGCGACTTCACCCTTGGCCTCGGACGAGACGGCGGCAACCACTCGCGCGCCGAAAGCTTTGGCCAGTTCGATAGCGGAAAGCCCAACGCCGCCCGCCGCGCCGAGGATCAGCACGGTGTCACCCGCCTTGATATGCCCGCGATCCTTCAGCCCGTGGATGGTGGTGCCGTAGGTCATCAGCAGGCTCGCTGCCTTCTCGAACGGCACGCCATCCGGCACCGCGAACATCCGGCCAGCGGGCACCACGATCTTTTCGGCGAGACCGCCATTGCCGATCCCGGCCAACACCCGGTCACCGACCGCAAAGCCTTCAACCCCTTCGCCGAGCGCTTCGATTACGCCTGAAATCTCGCCGCCCGGCGAGAAAGGGCGCTGCGGCTTGAACTGGTACATATCGCGGATGATCAGCCCATCGGGATAGTTGATCGCGCAAGCCTTGACCGCGACCAGCACTTCGCCCTTGCCGGGGGTGGGGGTCTCAACCTCGTCGAGGGTCAGCGTTTCAGGCCCACCGATGGCGTGGGTGCGAATGGCTTTCATGGTGTCTCTCCCTTGGAATCTGTTTCAGGCGGCGGTGCCTCGCATCAGCCACGGCTGAGCGGCGGTGCGCGCCACTTCGAAGCCGCCAATGGCTTCTCCCCGCGCCATGGTCAGCCCGACCTCGTCGAGCCCGCCGAGCAGACAGTGCTTGCGGAACGGGTCGATGTCGAAGGTGAAGCGGTCCTGATAGGGGGTGGTGACGGTCTGCGCTTCGAGATCGACGGCGATCTCGAGCCCCTCGCGCGCCACTTCCAGCAGCCGGTCCACCGCGTCCTGCGGCAGCACCACCGGCAAGATCCCGTTCTTCACCGCGTTGCCCGAATGGATGTCGGAAAAGCTGGGCGCGATCACCACGCGGATGCCAAGGTCGAGCATTGCCCACGCGGCGTGCTCGCGGCTCGACCCGCAGCCGTAATTGTCGCCCGCGATCAGGATTGGCGCGCCTTTGTAGGCGGGATCGTCGAAGACATTGCCCGGCTCTGCCCGCAGCACCTCGAATGCGCCTGCGCCAAGGCCTTCGCGGCTGATGGTCTTGAGCCACTTGGCCGGGATGATGATGTCGGTATCGACGTTCTTGAGGCCGAGCGGGATGGCGCGGCCTTCGACGCGGGTCAGCGGTTGCATCGGGCGGTTGTCCTCAATCTGTTTGCGGCGGCTCGCCCGACGGGATCGGGCCGGGCTGCGTCGGCTCGTTCGGCTTTTTCTTGCGCTTGTTTGTGTAGAGCAGCGCGGCAGCGATCGCCGCCGATCCAATGGCACCGGCCGCAGCGATGGCGGCGTTGCGGGTGGTGTTTGATTTGGGCTTGTCGGTCATGACTTGTCCATGCGCCTCACACGCGGGGGTTTCAAGGGGTTGGCGTCACACCAAAGTGCGCACGTCGGCGAGCCGCCCAGTGACAGCGGCCGCCGCCGCCATCGCAGGCGAGACAAGATGCGTGCGCGCACCGGGGCCTTGGCGGCCGACGAAATTGCGGTTCGAGGTCGAGGCGCAGCGTTCGCCTGGCGGTACCTTGTCAGGGTTCATGCCGAGGCACGCCGAACAACCCGGCTCGCGCCATTCGAACCCGGCGTCAGTAAAGATACGGTCGAGCCCCTCATCCTCGGCCATGGCCTTCACGAGACCCGACCCCGGCACGACGATCGCCCATCGGACATTGTCGGCCTTATGGCGGCCCTTGAGGATCGCGGCGGCGGCGCGCAGGTCTTCGATCCGGCTGTTGGTGCAGCTGCCGATGAACACGTTTTCGATCGGCACCTCAGTCATCGGCGTGCCGGGGACAAGGCCCATGTAATCGAGGCTTTTTTGCACAGCGACCCGCTTGCTCTCGTCAGCGAAATCTTCGGGGGAGGGCACGCGCCCGCCGATTGGCACCACGTCTTCGGGGCTGGTGCCCCAGGTGACGCTCGGCTCGACATCGGCAGCGTTGATCGTGACCGACTTGGCGAACATCGCGCCGTCATCGCTGTGGAGCGTGCGCCAATACGCGACCGCCGCGTCCCATTCCGCGCCTTGCGGGGCCATCGGGCGGCCCTTGATGTAGGCGAAGGTGGTATCATCTGGCGCAATCAGTCCGGCGCGCGCGCCAGCCTCGATGCTCATGTTGCAGACCGTGAGGCGTTCCTCGACCGTCATCCGCTCGAACACGGCCCCGCGATATTCGATGACGTAGCCAGAACCGCCCGCCGCGCCGATCTGGCCGATGATGTGAAGGATCAGGTCCTTGGCGCTGATGCCGGAGCCAAGATCGCCCTCGACCCGAACTTCCATTGGCTTCGATTGCTGGAGAAGCAGGGTCTGCGTCGCCAGCACGTGCTCCACTTCGCTCGTCCCGATGCCGAAGGCCAGCGCCCCGAGCCCGCCGTGGCAGGCGGTGTGCGAGTCGCCGCAGACGATGGTGGTGCCGGGCAGCGAAAAGCCCTGCTCCGGCCCGACCACATGGACGATGCCTTGTTCTTTCGCGGTCGCGGGAATGTAGCGGATGCCGAACGCGGGTGCGTTGACTTCTAGCGCCGCGAGCTGCGCTGCGCTTTCGGGATCCGCGATGGGCACCGGCGCGCCCTTGGCATCAATCCTCGCGGTGGTCGGTAGGTTGTGATCTGGCACCGCGAGCGTGAGTTCAGGCCGTCGCACCGGACGCCCGGCGATCCGTAGCGCCTCGAACGCCTGCGGGCTGGTGACTTCATGCACCAGATGGCGGTCGATATAGATCAGTGCCGTCCCGTCATCGCGCGTCTCGACAACGTGCGCGTCCCAGATCTTTTCGTAGAGGGTGCGAGGGCGGCTAGCCATGATCGGGTCCATTATCCGGGGGTGAGAGTGCGGCCCAATAGTCACGATTGCCGAGCCGTGGCAAGATTGCGGCAATTCATCGACACGCCTTGGTGGAAATTGTCATAATCTTGCGCTAGCTTACAGGCATGTCAGCAAACGAATCCCCCGCCGTGGCCTTTCTTCACCCGATCACCGTCCAGCCGGGCGACATCGACTTCATGGGTCACGTGAACAACGCGCGCTATCTCAACTGGGTGCAGGATGCGGTTCTGGCGCATTGGCGCGGGATTGCTCCGGCTGAGGATGTGGCGACCAAGGCTTGGGTCGCGCTCAAGCACGAGATCACCTATCGCAAGCCCGCCTTCCTCGAAGATGACGTGATCGCCCAGACCGTGCTCGAACGCTTCAACGGCGCACGGGCGTTCTATTCTACGCTAATCAAGCGCGGCGAAGAGGTGCTGGCCGAAGTGCAATCGAGCTGGTGCTGCATCGACGCTGAAACACTGCGCCCGGCGCGCATTGGCGAGCATCTGCGCGAGTTCTTCTTCCCCAAAGGGGAATGAGGGCGCGGCTAGTCTGGCTTCCTAGAGCATCGGCCCCCAAGCCGCCGTTCCGCAGCGCGTAGCATAATGGCGCTAAATCGCTGCTTGATGGCCGCGTGAATTATATTCGTTTCCTAACAAGTGATGTTGCAATCCATGCAGCAATGCGTGTGGGTGATCGCGTGTTACCAGCTAGGAAAACGATATGACCGAAGAACGCATCACTGAAACGCACACGCCTGAAGGCAACACTCACACAACCACCACAATCGTCTCCGATCGGCCAAGCTCTGGCGGCGGCACCAAGTGGGTCGGGTTGATCGTGTTGGTTCTGATCGCCGTAGCGGCGCTGTTTGTATTCTCGCAGATGAGCGATTCCGAAGCGGCCAAAGATGCTGCCGTTGGCGAAGCCGCTCAACAGGTGGGCGATGCTGCTGAGCAGGTCGGCGCAGCGGCCGAAGAGGCCGTCGATAAGGTCACGAATTGAGCGCAGCGCTCAACCTCTGAGCGGCTCATTTGTCGGCGGGATAGATGGCACTGGCAGGCTCGTCGGGCCAGACTTGGCCAAGATTGTCGACCAAGCGACACCGGCACTCTGCCGTTATGATACAGATTGGGAAAACTGAAATGAACTTGATAATCCTATTGATCGTCGGTGGCTTGATCGGCTGGGTCGCCAGCATGTTGGTCGGCGGCGGCGGCGGTATTCTGATGAATGTGGTCGTGGGAATTGTTGGCGCGCTGCTCGCCGGATTTCTTCTCAATCCCTTGATTGGCGGCGGCAACATCCTCAGCGGCGATCTCAGTCTCAGCGCGATAGCCGTTTCGCTGCTCGGCTCGATCATTCTGCTGGCAGTCCTCAATCTGCTCCGCCGACGGTAGTACTGATCCGCAATGTCTAGCGACCAAAACGCCGGTGTCCCAAGGGCCGCCGGCGTTTTGTCTTGCGCGATGCACGTTCGCGCAAACGCAATTGCCTTAGGGGCCGCGCGGTCTATACGCATCTGCATGGCTTGCCCGTGCGTATCCTTGGTCCGATGAACCCGCATTTTGCCCCAGACTTCACGCTGCCCAAGCGTACCTTGCAGAGCGCCATCGGCCTTGCGCTGGCGCTGGCGATTGCCGGGAGTTGGCTGGGCATCCACGCTTACGGCATGTTCGTTTTCGAACTGACGTGGTCGAACTGGCCCTTCGCGCTTGCGCTGGCAGCGGTGCAGTGCTGGCTTTCCGTCGGCGTATTCATTGTCTGCCATGATGCCATGCACGGGACACTGGTGCCCGGTCAGCCGCGCATTAACGGAGCAATCGGCGCGGTGCTGCTGGCGCTTTATGCGGGGTTCGCATGGAAGCAGCTGCGCGATGCGCATTTCGATCATCACAAGCTGGCCGGCCGTCCGGGCGATCCCGATTTCGACGAGCACAATCCGGGCAATTTTCTCCGCTGGTACGGCACCTTCTTCCGGCGCTATTTCGGCTGGCGCTCGCTGCTGTTCGTGCACACGGTGGTCGGCGTGTACTGGCTGGTGCTGGATATCCCGATGGTGCAGATTGTGATGCTGTATGGACTGCCTGCGCTGGGATCATCACTGCAGCTGTTCTACTTCGGCACCTTCCGCCCGCATCGGCACGAAGCAGGTGAAGACGCGGGTGCGTTTGCAGACCGCCACAACACCCGGAGCGAGGATTTCGGCACGCTGACGAGCCTCGCCTCGTGCTTCCATTTCGGCTATCATCTGGAACACCACCGGCGCCCCGATGTGCCGTGGTGGGCGCTGCCGCGCGCACGCCGGGCCGGGGTGGGTCGCCCTGATACGTTCGAACGCGATTTGATTGAGAAGGTGCCTGCATGAGCTGGCTCGCAATTTTCCTGACCGTGATGTCCTCGCTGATCGGGATGGAGCTGTTCGCGTGGGTTGCGCACAAGTACATCATGCACGGCTGGGGCTGGGGGTGGCACCGCGACCATCATGAGCCGCATGACAACGTGCTGGAAAAGAACGACCTATTCGCGGTGGTGTTCGGCACCATCAACGCTGCAATGTATATCTACGGCTCGGTCTACTGGGACTGGCTGTGGTGGTTCGCGGTCGGCATCACGCTCTACGGCATCATCTATACCCTGGTCCACGATGGTCTGGTGCATCAGCGTTACTGGAAGTGGGTGCCGCGCAAGGGCTACGCCAAGCGGCTGGTGCAGGCGCACAAGCTGCACCATGCGACGATTGGCAAAGAAGGCGGTGTCAGCTTCGGCTTCGTCTTCGCGCGCGATCCGGCCAAGCTGAAGGCCGAGCTTAAGGCGCAGAAGGAAGCCGGGCTTGCGGTGGTGCGTGATAGCGCCGGGGCCGATGGCTACGAGACAGTCGGGCGCAACCTCTGAGGTCTCCGTCTCTCCCCGTTCCAATGGAATGGGGAGGGACTAGCCAGTCGCCAGCCTCGCAGCATGTTCCTTCACCAGCGCGATCATGTTTGGCACACCTTGGGTGCGGTTGCTGGATAGCTGGCTCTTGAGATCGAACGGGGCGAGCGCGCCCATCACGTCCATCTGCGCGACCTCGGCGGCGGGCCTGTCCTGCACGGCGGCGATGACCAGTGCGACAATGCCCTTGGTGATCGCGGCGTTGCTGTCGGCGAGGAAATGCAGCTTCTGCTCCTCTTGCGAGGCGGGGTAGACCCACACCGCGGCCGAACACCCACGCACCAGTGTCGCATCAGTCTTGAGCGCATCAGGCATAGGTTCGAGCGCGCGGCCAAGCTCGATCAGCAGGCCGTAACGCTCGTCGCCTTCGAGGAATTCGTACTCTTCGAGAATGTCGGAAAGGGTGCGCATGGGCGCTGCGTTACGCAGGGTGGCTGCGAAACGGAAGGGGGGAATTGCCCCTAATGTCAGCCTCTCAACCCGCCGGGCCGGGTGAGGGCATAGTAGATCACATAGAACCAGCTGAAGAAGCCGTGGACGATGGCCCAGATGATGGACTTGTTGACGCTCCAGCTGATCGCCACTGCAATCGCCGTGCCAAGCCCGATGCCCGCCTGCGTCGCCGTGTTGCGGGCTGTGCTCACAGTTCGACCCCGCTGGCGATGGCTTCCAGCTTACGGATACGCTCTTTGAGATCGGCAAGTTCGATCCGGGCGGTGCCGATGCTGGAACCGTCGGCAGACGCAGGGTGGTGGGCGTTGCGGTCCAGTTCCTGGCGCTTCAATTCGAGCCAGCCATGCCAAGCGCGCAGCAGGGCAGCGGCAACGACCACGAGGCCGATCAGGCTACCGCTGGTGAGGATCAGCGTGGGGTCGAGAACGGGCGTCATCATTCGCTCTGTTCCTTCTTCAACGAGGGTGCGGCAGCGGGAAGATCCCGCAGCGCTTCGATTTCCGCAGAAATCCGCGCCTGTTCGCGCGCATCTCCGCTGTTGGCGTCGGTCGCGATGCGCTCGAGCACCTTTATCCGTTCCTTGAGCTCGGCCAGCTCGCGCTTGGCAGCTTCCAGCTCGGCGGCGCTGCGGCCATCATCGCGCGTGCCTATTGTCTCGTTGCCATGCTGATCACTGGTGATCCCAGCGCGGGCTCTGGCGGTTTGCACCACCCCCCAGACAATGATCGCAATCAGCGCGACGACGGCCCAGCCGGTCATGATGTCGCGCCTTCGCTTTCGCGCTGCGAAGCGGCGATGGCAGGGATGTCCCGGCGCAGCGCCTCAATCTCGTCAGCCAGCAGGCTGCCGCGATCCGTGGCGATCCGTTCCAGCACGCGCAGACGGTCTTCGATCATCTGCTGCCGTTCAGCGATCTCGCGGACGCCCGGACTTTGCGGGTCGGCAGAAGGCCGCACTTCATGGCGCAGGCGCTTGCCCTGCATCACCTTGTCGACGATTCCGTTCAGCGTCAGGCCCGTGATCAGGACGATCGCGACGATGGTCATCGCTATCAGAACCATCTCGCCCATCACGCTTCCCCCTTGTCCTTGAGACTGGACAGCGCACGGTCCCGCAGCGCGTCAATTTCCGCGCCGAGGTGGTAGCCGCCGTCGGTGACGATCCGCTCGACATTGATCAGCCGGTCCTTGATCGCGCCAAGTTCAGCGCGCAGTTCGGCGTTTTCTTGGGTCAGCAGTGTCACGCGTTGCGCGGTTTGTTTGTCCGAGCCGGGTTTGAGCGACTGGCCCCACATGCCTTCAAGCGGATAACCGTTCTTGATCTTCATGCGGGTGGTTTGGAACGAAGCCAGAATACCGGCCGCGCCGAGCGTGAAGCCTCCGGCGATGATCCAGCCGAGGTAGGGCAGAAAGTCGGCAGGCTCCATTACACGCGCTCCTTCTTTTCAATGCCGAGCGGCACGCCTGCGCCGTCCTCATCCACCCGGCGCTGGTCGCGCAGGGCTTCGATTTGGGTGGCGATATCGTAGCCGCGGTCAGTGACGATGCGTTCGAGCACTTGCACCCGGTCTTCCAGTCGCTGGATCTTCGAGGCGTATTGCGCAGCTTTTTCGGCGGTTTGTTCGGCGGTGGAGCCAATCTGCATCTCAGCCATCTTCTGCTGGTGCTTGGTCCACAAGGCGACGATCGGGATCATCAGGGCGATGATCGGGATCATGATGCCCAGGTTTCCTGCGTCCATTGTCTGTCCCTTGTTGCGTGTGTTTTGGCTTAGCGCAGCCGCTCGATCTCGGCGGTCAGGCGCGGGTTGCTGCTGACATAGTGGGTTTCCACTGCGGCCAGACGGCGGTCGACGTCACGGAAGGCAGCGCGGATTTCGCGGGCGGTGCGCTTCGGGCTTTGACGCACGGACTGCCAGTACTTCTGCTCGCTTTCATCCCGGTAGAGATGCGGCGGCTTCTTGTTGAGGATGAAGCCGGCCACGAAATAGGCCAGGATCGACCAGCCACCGGTGATGAACATCGAGAAGAACGCGGCCATGCGGACCCAGAAGACGTTCACCCCGGTGTAGTCGGCGATGCCGGAGCACACGCCCATCAGCTTGGCATTATGCTTGTCACGGTAGAGCGTGGTGCGGGGGCTGTTCATGCGCGGGTTCCTTTCTTCTCGGCCATCAGCGCTTCCAATTCGCGCAGCTGCTGGTTGTCTTTTTCATGATCGGCGATCAGGCGGCGGGCGGGGGTGAAGCTGGGGTCGTCGCTGGCGACCAGCCGTTCGACCGTGTCCATCCGCTCATCGAGCCGCTTCGCGAGGTTGTAGAGCTCCTCCAGCAGCACTTCGTCATCGACGGTGATCGTCGCAGCGGTCTTCCACTTTGTCATGTAGTGCAGAATGACCCAGGGCAGCCCGATGAAGAGCGTGGCGATGATCATCACCGCAATCAGTCCGTCTTCCATGGTCTATTCCCCCTTCTTGTCGTCGGCCTTGCCGAGCGCTTTCTTCATTGCGGCTAATTCATCATCGATCGCGTCCGACCCGGCGAGGGCGGCGATTTCATCGGCGAGGCTCGGCGGGCCGTCCTCGGCGATCCGCAGCGCGTCGGCGCGGCCTTCGGCGTAATCGACCCGGCGTTCGAGCTGGTCGAAGCGGGCGAGCGCTTCGTCGGTACGCTCTGTGCTCATCAGCGTGCGCAGCTTGACGCGGTTCTCGGCGCTTTCGAGGCGCGCGGCGATCGCGGTCTGGCGGCTGCGGGCTTCGCGCAGACGGTGCTGCAGCTTGGCGATGTCTTCCTCGTAGGCGCGCAGGGCGTCGTCGAGGACGGCGATTTCGCTCTTGAGCTGGTCGGCCATGTCGCCGGCCTTCTTCTTTTCGACCAGCGCCGCACGGGCGAGGTCTTCACGATCCTTGCTGAGCGCCAGCTGCGCCTTCTCGCCCCAGTCGGCCTGAAGCCGGTCGAGCTTCATGCAGTGGCGGTGCATTTCCTTCTGGTCGGCAATGGTGCGCGCCGCGCTGGCGCGGACTTCGACCAGTGTTTCCTCCATTTCGAGGATGATCATGCGGATCATCTTCTGCGGATCATCAGCCTTGTCGAGCATGTCGTTGAAGTTGGCGGCAATGATGTCGCGGGTACGGCTGAAAATGCCCATGAAGGCTACTCCATCGAGAAACGAATTGACCCGGTCCAGGGGAGCGACTCGGTCGGACTCCTGGTCGGCAGTTGCCCGGCGAGATTGCGTCGGGGTGGGGCTGCGGCGCAAGGCTTCGATTTCCTCGTCGAGCCGCGACAGACGCGTGGCCGAAAGCAGGCGGGAGGGTTGGGCCGGAACATCGCTGTCGTAGGCAGCGCGAGTGGGCTTCGCGGTGCGGTCAGCATCGGCAGGGGGGACATCCTGCATGGGGCGTTCCGGCCCGAGGGGGTCAAAGGGGTCGCCCACCTTATGCAATCTCGATCATCGCGCCGGATTCGGCAGCGGGGTGAGCGATCGGGGCGGCATGGGCGGCGCTGGGCTGAATCTGTGACGAGAGCGCGATCATCATCACCATCGCGGCAATGCTGGCCATTGCTGCCTGACCAAGCTTCGTGTTCCAGAAGCTGTCCGAGGAACGGGCGTTTGCGGCGTTGCGGTCGATCATAGTGAGCCTCCCAAGTGGTATGCGTGGTGTTGCTCGGTATTCTGCAACCGCCGTGCCAAACCGCGAAAATGGCGGAATTGCGCGGTTTTTGATATGACGCACTGTGGAAGCATTGGTCTGTATTGCCAAGCATTGGTGTTTTTCACTATAGTTTGGAAGTGAAGCTCGAAAGCCAGTTCATCGGTCAGTCAGGGGCCTTTCTCGACGCGGTCGAACGCGCCAGCCGCGCGGCTGCGATGAACCGTCCGGTGCTGGTGATCGGTGAGCGCGGTACGGGTAAAGAACTGATCGCCGAACGCCTTCACCGCCTGTCGAGCCGCTGGGACGAGCCGCTGGTGACGATGAACTGCGCCGCGCTTCCCGAAACGCTGATCGAGGCCGAGCTGTTCGGGCATGAAGCAGGCGCCTTTACCGGTGCGACCAAAACCCGCGTGGGGCGGTTCGAGGAGGCGGATCGCGGGACGCTGTTCCTCGATGAACTCGGCACTCTGTCGATGGGCGCGCAGGAGCGATTGTTGCGCGCGGTCGAATATGGCGAGATCACCCGCATTGGCGCCTCACGCCCGATCCGCGTCGACGTGCGGATCGTGGCGGCGACCAATGATGATCTGCCCGCGCTGGCGGCGAGCGGCGAGTTCCGCGCTGATCTGCTCGACCGGCTCAGCTTCGAAGTCATCACCTTGCCGCCTTTGCGGGTGCGTGAGGGCGATATCGGCGTGCTGGCCGAATATTTCGGACGGCGCATGGCGGCAGAACTGGACTGGGAGCGTTGGCCGGGGTTTGCGCCGCACGTGATGGATGCGCTCGAGGATCATCCTTGGCCCGGTAATGTCCGCGAGCTGCGCAATGTGATCGAGCGGGCGGTCTATCGCTGGGACGCGCCGGACATGGCCATCGCCCATGTCCAGTTCGATCCCTTCGACAGCCCGTGGCGCCCGCGTCCACCGGAACACCGACGCAGCCATACGCAAACGGCGGCGGCTGGTACGGCCAGCGCTGCATCCGGCGCTGCGGCTGTTGCAGGCGCCGCGCCGAGTTTCGATAGCATCGAGGATCTGCGTGCTGCGGTCGACGCGCATGAGCGGGCCATCCTGGCCCATGCATTGGGAAAACACCGTTGGAACCAGCGCCAGACCGCCCGAGCGCTCGGGCTAACCTATGATCAGCTGCGTCACTGTATTCGCAAACACGCCCTGATGGAGGGGCAGGACTGAACTGCCGATCCGATCGGACAATCTGAATTCTGGCCCCACCGGCAAGCGCGGCGCCTTGCGCGGTTCGCTCTTGCCAAATCCGGTGTCAGCGATTAGTTGCACCGCCAATCCCGGCATTGTCGTGACAAGGTTTGGATGTTGGCGCCTCCGGGGGCCGGCCCCAAACTCCATTTCCGTAATGCCGACTCGTACGCAATTCCTTTGGGAGCATGAATGGCCGATATCGCGCGCCTGACCCAGTTGATCGAACCCGAGGCGACTGCCCTGGGTTTCGAACTGGTGCGCGTTGCAATGCTGCCGTCCGAAGCTGGCGATGGCGGGATGGCCTTGCAGATCATGGCCGAAGACCCTGCCACCGGGCAGCTTGTGATCGACCAGTGCGCCGCGCTTTCGCGCCGGGTCTCGGACGTGATCGATGCAGCTGAAGAAGTGGGCGAAGTGCTGATCGAAGGGGCCTACCACCTCGAAGTCAGTTCGCCCGGGATCGACCGTCCGCTTACCCGCGAAAAGGACTACGCGAATTGGGCTGGCCACGAAGTGCGCATCGTCATGGACAAGAGCTATGACGGTCAGCGCGTCAACAAAGGCGTGCTCGGCGGGCTGGAGGATGGTATGATCCTCGTTGCGGAAGTGAAGGCAGGCGATGTGCGCCTGCCGCTTGATCAGGTTCACACGGCCAAGCTTGTCCTCACCGACGCGCTTATCGCCGCCACTCGCCCGCTGGATACCAGCGGGGCTGACGAACTCATCGAAGAAGATACAGAGAAGGCAGACGACTGATGAGTGCCATTTCCGCCAACAAGGCTGAACTGCTTGCGATCGCCAACGCGGTCGCCTCGGAAAAGATGATCGACAAGTCCATCGTCATTGAGGCGATGGAAGAAGCGATCCAGAAATCCGCGCGCAACCGCTATGGCGCGGAAAACGATATTCGCGCCAAGCTTGATCCGCTGACCGGCGATCTGACGCTGTGGCGCGTGGTCGAGGTCGTCGAAGAGGTCGAAGACTACTTCAAGCAGGTCGACATCAAGCAGGGCGAAAAGCTCCAGCCGGGCGCTAAGGTGGGTGACTTCATCGTCGATCCGCTTCCCCCGGTCGATCTGGGCCGCATCGACGCGCAGAGCGCCAAGCAGGTGATCTTCCAGAAGGTCCGCGATGCCGAGCGTGAGCGTCAGTTTGAGGAATTCAAGGACCGCCAGGGCGAAGTCATCACCGGTGTGATCAAGTCGGTCGAGTTTGGCCACGTGATCGTCAACCTCGGCCGCGCCGAAGGTGTGATCCGCCGCGACCAGCAGATCCCGCGCGAAGCCGCCCGCACCGGTGAGCGCGTCCGTGCGCTCATCACCAAGGTGGAACGCAACAATCGCGGCCCGCAAATCTTCCTTAGCCGTGCGCACCCCGACTTCATGAAGAAACTGTTCGCGCAGGAAGTGCCCGAAATCTACGACAACATCATTGAGATCAAGGCCGCCGCCCGTGACCCGGGCAGCCGCGCGAAGATCGGCGTGATCAGCCGCGATTCCTCGATCGACCCGGTCGGCGCTTGCGTCGGCATGAAGGGCAGCCGCGTGCAGGCTGTCGTGCAGGAATTGCAGGGCGAAAAGATCGACATCATCCCCTGGTCGGAAGACACCGCGACCTTCGT
>VFQO010001016.1_pt1 | contig 24352 bp, 20 predicted proteins | sample 3512331 | NCBI WGS metagenome assembly VFQO01 (sample SAMN10412371, study PRJNA504923) | tailings metagenome | isolation source: Replicate 3 from Balatoc abandoned mine | place: Philippines: Itogon, Benguet | collected 2017-08-28 | reverse complement strand
AAGCTAATTTAAAGGCATATGCTCAAAAGCTTTATAAGCAAGATCCAACTTTTAAAAGCATCAGGGATGAAGATATAGAAATTACTCAAAGAATTCGGACTCTACTTTTTGATAGTAGAGAAAATACTCTTTGAAAAGGCTTTTCCAATATATTGATTTTTTTAACAATATATTCACTTTTTTTCCTTAGGATAGGTAAATAAGAAAATTCAAAAAGGAAATTCAAGCATGTTAGTTCAAAAATTCAACCTTAAAATACTCGGTGCAGTCTTATTTTCAGTATTCGTATTGTTTACTGAAAGCAGAGCAGAAGACCCAGCAGCTTGCATGAATCAATGTAATGAAAACAGGTGCAAAGCTAATCCCGCATTGTTAGCTGATTGTGAAAAATGGTGTGGTCCAGGGCAACGCGGTCTCTATGAAAGATGTAAGAGTGTTGTACCGGTATCATCAGCCCCAGTTGCGGTGTCTCCTATACCAGAGTTAGCTCCACCAGTTGCAAATAATACTCCAAAAGTTGAAGAAAAAGCAAAGATCATAAAAACTATTAATCAAGATTTAATGCGAAAGGCTCGTCATATAGTTCGTCCTATCGTTGCACGTAATTTGGATAAATGTCAACTAACATTAGATGGAATAGAGGATTCGAATTTTATTTATGGCATCCATAATTTTAGCAGATATACTATGACAGAAATGACATTGGTTGATCAGCTAAATGCCGATATTATTAAGTATTTAAGAACTGGTAAAAACCCAACGTTTGTGGATCGCGAAATTCCCCTTGACAAAAAGAGAACATGTACGAATGTATTTGATGGTGTTAAGGAAGCACTGCTAAAGGAAAATATTACTTTAGACACGCTTGGAGTGGGTCAAGAAGGAGAACCTGGACTTCCCGAAAATGGATTGTTGAAATTCGAATAATAATAGGCTTCGATTTCACTACCGTATGATTTTTTAAAAACATAGGCGGCATTCGTTTTGATGGGGGTGGGTAAGAATGAGCAGATCAATATCAAAGCCTCGTCTCGCATTTGAAAGAGGAGCTTTCGTAAGTAATCAAAGCTTCTTCTAAAAGTAGAGAACACGGGTGATTGAACGGTTTTCCTGAAAGGAGTCGGTGACTTAACTTCCTCCTGCCGGCCCACCATAAAGCAAAGTAAGAGAGCCACACCCACCACAGCCATCAATTTTTCAACACGCTCAAAATGGTTTATGAATGAAAGGTTTTTTCTTTTAAACGAAGAAGAATTTTTAATTATCCTATCACATAAGATATATTTGTTATTTTTTAATTTCACTATCTGAATAAATGCCCTCAAATCTTTGTCTGAATAAGAACAAGGAACCATGCATGCTATAGTAGTTGTCAGGCATTGATTATTTGAATAATCTATTTTATGGTCAAATAATTGAGGCTTATTAGATCATGCTTAATGTTTGAAATAACAGGTTTTATATGAATCATAAAACTAAGATCTACTCGTTTCTTAATGAAATGTGGAATACAAAAACTGAGCAGCTTGATGAATTACATAATATCTTTTCTGACAAACTTATTGCGAGAAGCCCATTAGGAGATAAAATAGGTTCTGAAAGTTTAAAGGGAACAAATATTACATGGTCACATGGTTTCCCTGATATGGCATTATCAAATATTGATATCTTTGATGCAAATAACGTTGTTATCTCAGAATGGCGAAGCCAAGGAACAAATATAGAAGGATTTAATGGATTTAGGCCGACGGGTAAGAAGGTAGATTATACTGGGGTGACGATCTTTCAATTTGAGGGAGAGAAAATCGTTCGTTATAAGTGCATTATTAATATGCTTGATATCTACGATCAATTAGGATTTTTTCTTGAGCAAGAAACTTATGAAGGTCAGAAGCTAGCACGCAAAAATCATGCGTTATTGATCGAAAAACTTAAGACTCTTACGTCTAATGCCTTATTATCAACTAGAGAAATTGAGTGTTTAAGCTTCTTCGTTCATGGATGGTCAGCAAAACAGATAGGAGCTCATTTAAAATGCTCTTACCGTACGATTCAAAATCATCTCTCATCTGCTATGGATAAGCTTGGCTGCCATTCACGGATTCAAGTATTTGATTACCTTGTTGCGGAAGGATTAAAACCTCTTTTTGAAGATTTGTATAAATTATGCTTTAATAACTATTTTACGAAAGAGCTTGCAGCATGAAAGCTAAAGTTCAAAGCACAAAGATTACTTTATTCCCTCGAATTATTTTATCTGCTTCTTTAGGAAATACTTTAGAATTTTATGATTTTGCAACTTATGGCTTTATAATGCCAATTCTAGCGCCTTTATTTTTCCCTTCATCTAGTCCCCTAAATAGTCTTTTTTTAGCATTTGGAGCTTTTGCAGTTAGTTTTTTAGCAAGGCCTTTGGGAGGTATAATTTTTGGCTATATTGGAGATAAGTATAGTAGAAAATTTTCATTTTCTTTAAGTCTTATATTGATGGCGATTAGTACAAGCCTGATAGGCTTATTACCTACTTTTAATCAAGTTGGTATCTTGGCTCCTCTCTTACTTACTTTTTGTCGTATATTCCAAGGCTTATGTATGGGAGGAGAATTCAGTGGTTCTTTGATCTTTGCAACTGAAAATTTAAAAGGGGAAGCAACTAAATCAGCTTTTATAACCGGTAGTATTACGGCAGCCGGTGTTGTCGGATGGTTTTTAAGTTCAACCGTTTGTTCTCTATCACTTAAACTTGAGCAAGAATACGCTTGGAGAATTCCTTTCTTATTGGGAGCACTTGTTGGAGTTGTTGGCTATTATTTAAGGCGTGCTAGTATTTTAGAAGCGCCCCATTATCCAAAGACTATAAATAATGAGATCAAGATGAAAAATGTAGCGTGGAGGAACATCTTTTCCGTTATGGGGATTGGAGCTTTAATGGGAGGTCTTTTTTATGGATTGCAAATTTTTCCAAATAGTTTTCTCCCAACGTACTTTTCATCAATTTCGCAAGCAAAGGCTTTATCTTATACTTCTTTTGGGATTGCAGTTTATATGTTGTCTCTTCCAATAATGGGATATCTCTCTGATAAGTTTAGTCATACACAATCTATGTTTATATTTTCTTCCTTAACAGTCGTTTTGGGGTATCCTATCTTTGTTTTGTTAATGTCAGGAAAATCAAGTTTGATTATACTAGCTGAATTGATCTCCTCATTGTTACTTGCCGGTTTTATGGCACCAGCAACTTTTATAATGACACAAGCTTTTCCACCTCACCTTAGATACAGATTAGTATCGTTTAGCTATAATTTAGGGGCCTGCATATTTGGAGGGTTAACCCCTGGAATTTTTCTTTTCTTGATTGAAAAATTTGATTCACTGTATGCTCCAGCTTTTTATTTAATTCTTTGCGGTGTCTTTGGTTTATTCTCCAGTTATCATTTAAGTCACAATAAACAGCATTTATTTAGATTTTTTCTCGCAAACTTAAATCGAAATTCTAAAAAGTAAGTATTTTATACTCATCACAAAAAGATTTATGAAAGCTATCCTTTCCTATGTATGAACATTCATGGAAGGAGGAAGAAATGGTTATAGATTGTGACTTTCATCTGACAAGAAGAGAATTTGAATGTCTATCTTGGTTATCAGAGGGAATGACGGCGAAAGAGATCGCAATCAAAATGAACATATCTCATAGAACCGTTGAGCAATATGTGAAATCCCTCAAGGAAAAGACAAAGCTTTATAGGAGATCTCAGTTGGTTACTCTTTTTAAAAAAGAGGAAGGAGCTATAAATTCTCTAAATTATTTATAATTTTTGTATTGATGAAATACTTTTATACGTATTTTTTACTTAAGTAGTTAATACGAATTTCTTAAGAAAAAATGTTAAAATATAAGATTAGTAGGACGAGAGACTAATGATAATAATTACTTCCCCTCCCCGTCTCTCTCCTTATAATAAATGTTGTAATTGGTAGTACATTAAAATACCTTTGTAGAAGTTTTTAAAAGCTTGCTAATAAAATTACTGGTTTCAAATATGTTTTATAATCTTTGTTTTAAGTTGAAGTTTGCGTTCAAAGCCTTTAATGCTTTTTTTATCGTTTTATTGCTGATATTGCCTTGCCATAGTTCAAGCTTAATTAGTGAAGCCGAAGAAATGGAAGCTTTAGTTGATTCTCCATTAGGGAATAATTCAACTCTTCAGAGCCACGGTTTGGACTTAATCAGTAAAGAAGGACAAGAAATGGAAGCTTTAGTTGATTCTTCGTTAGGGAATAACTCAACTCTTCAAATAACATCTTATTTGCAAGAAGTCCTATCTGAACAAGAGAAAAGCAAGAAAATTAAAACTAGCATAGCAGCCTCTCTCGCAATTCTTTCTAATACAAGTCTTTTTTTTCTATCACAGGATATGATTCAACAAGTAACAGGGAGCCAATTGTTTGGTTATATAGCGGGTCCAGCTTCTCAAATTCCTTTTATCTATATCACTTATGATTTAATTTATAATCTACTTTCACAGATTCAAAAAAGTCACAATCCTGTTTGGAGGGATATTTATGACAATTTGTCACATAGAGATAAGATTAAATTGTGGGTTGAACAAATATCTTATTATTGTATGGGGACAGTATCTTCTGCAGTATCAATTTACTACTCTGATAAATACTTGTCCCCATTAATTGGAGAATTTAAATGGATAATCATTATCCCTACTTTAATTGGACAGACGATTTTAGGAGCTGAAATAACCAAATTAAGTGCACGCGCCTTTATTAATGAAATCAAAGAAAAGTATCTTTACGCTTATTTAAGCGATAAATCAAAAAAAATCTTTGATGTCAAAAAGAAAATAAAATTTATCATTTCTCAGTTAAAAGAATTTACTCCTGAAGAAATTGATAATCTTTTTGATAATCTTCAAAAAGGAATTTTTGATATGTTACCATCTATATATGAAACAGAACAAGCTACGTTATGTCAAAAGACTACGCGATTACTTTTAGGAGCCAGCGGTTGTATTATTGGTATTATTGGTCCTTATGTCATGGTAAAAGCTACAGAAGTCGCAATGTCATGGATGTTAAAAGGCATAAGTGGTCTTGATGAGAATTTTATAAGTACAACATCTATGGTTACGGGTTACTTAGGAGGTATTACAGCCGCAGCGCTCAAAGGCTATGGTACTATTTCGACTTTTTACGATTTATATGGTTATTTTGGAGATCTTGTTAAGTATTTCCGAAATAAAATTCAAATAACAAAAGTGAGATTTCTTAGTGATACTGTTTCTCTAATCCTTGGTGTAATCGCTACTTCTCCTCGGATTAAAATTATTGTCGACAATGATCTTTCCCCTTTAGGTTTAAGAATAATTGTTACTGCTTGCACTATTATTTCGACGGCCTCAACAAATTTTTTTGGTTGGAAAGGTCTATTTGTCAGGTTGTTTGATGGAACAAGCAAAAAGCAAGAAGTAATAAAATCTTTAAAAAGAATAATAGATGATTTAGCTAGCATGAAACAAGAAGTTATAGATGATTTGCATAATTATCTTTCAAATCGATCTCAACAAAGCATGTGATTAACTATTGTCCTCAATAAGGTGTCAGCTAAATTGATGATTAGCCAGAATTTAGGAATTGAGAAATTAAAAAAATAATTTTTGTTATCCATTAATTTTAAAAATGGACAATCAGTATTATTAAAAAATTAAGGTTTTAAACTTTAATAATTTACTGCTAAATATGATGCACATCCGTGGGATAATCACAATGAAATTACATTCAGTAAGTAAAAGATTCTTGTATTGGATTTATCTTTCTTTGTATTCGAATTATTCTATTTCTGGTGAGATTCCAAAAGAATTTACTTATCTACATAAGGTGGATCCCAGTATTTACCAAAGTATGAGTTTTTCAACAAATGATAACTTTGTAGGTTGCCCTCTAGATGGTTATGAAGGAGCCCAGATTATTTGTACTAGAAAATTAGCGTCGGTGCTTAAACAAGTACAAATAACGCTTAAGAAAAAATATCCTTTTTATTCATTGCAGGTGCTAGATGCGTATCGTCCTGTAAGAGCGGTTGCTCATATACAAAGATGGGCAAAAGATCTAAAGGACCAAAAAACAAAACTTAAATACTACCCGTTTATAGATAAAAAGGAGCTTTTGGGAGTTTTTATAGCATCAAAAAAGTCATCCCATAGCAGAGGTAGTACGGTTGATATCGTTATCATAGATGAGAGATCAAGAGAACGTCTAGACTACGGCCCAAGTTATTTTGGTGAATATACACATTTTGATTATAAAAAACTTACACGACAACAACGTTCAAATAGATATATGCTTCGAAAGCTTATGAAAGAGCATGGGTTTAAACCTTATGATTTAGAATATTGGCATTTTACACTTCAAAATGAACCATTTTTAAAAATCTATTTTGATTTTCCCATTAGAAATTCAACAAAGTGAATTAAATTTAAGAATTAATTACTTTCGCAAGAATTATAATTTATAAATCCGGGAAGAACAAAAGATTTTAAAATAAGCTGTACTGGGAAGACTACCGTTAATATATAATTTTTAAACTGCCAGCTGATAGCTTTATATTGTGGAAAACAAGTAAATTCACAGCTCATAAGCAAATCTTGAAGTTTAAAATTACACGTTTTAAATATATCTATGGAAACGGAAATACCAGTTTTTAAAGCTTTTGAGATAGCTTCTTTCATAGTCCATAAAATTGTTAATATTGTAATTTCTTCAGCTTGAGGGAAAAGGCAACTTAACTGTGCGAATTCATCTGGCAGTATCATAGCCCTTAACGCTTCAAGATTGTTTATTTTTATTTCTTCCATATCTATCCCCATAGGGTATTTTTCAGGAAAAGCAAGGGCAATAGCTTTTGTTTTTCTGTGAGAGATACTAATTCCCATATTTGATATATAAGGAGAAACAATTATAGGTTGTCCCCAAACTCCTGCCGTAATAAGGATGTCAAGAGGATTTAATCTTGGAAAAATTTCTAAAATTGCTTTCTTCGCACAATAGCGACCAGATAAGAAATTTAGCTTAGCTTCGTGAGATGAAAAAGCTTCAAACATCTCTATCTCTTGGGGATGCAAAAAATTAGATGGCATCATAAGTAAATTTTTTGAGACATTTTCATTCAAACTGAATGAATTAATGATGGGTACATCATCGTGTAATAAAGGTAAGGAGAATAAGAAATCATTCATTATAAAAAAGATTAAATCAAAATATTAATTTTATATATTAAAACTGTCACAAATAAAAACCTTAAATCACTGTTCCTCTTGTATCCGTATTTTATACGGATACAAAATGATTTTTTTACTATTAAAATAAATCAGAAGCATGAATATAGAAATTGTTAAGAAAAGATTGCAGGAAAAATATTAATAATAAAGATGAGTACATATGAAATTTAAAATAAATTTATCATACATTATAATATTATTCTGTGCCTCAATTACAGTTAGTAAGGCCTCAATAAATAATGAATTAACTGATGAAGATAAAGAATCAACTGTACCTTTGATTAATAATTATCATCCTAAAATAACTTCATATACTCAATCAATTATAGTTGATAATACAGAGAAAGAAGTCATACAGTGGCTAGATAAAATCATTTTTAATCAATCTTCCTCGATAAGTAAATGCGCAAAAGTTGGTATTTTTGTAATAGAGGTTTTTAGTGGACTAGCTCGAGGCGCGGTGTATTTTAAGTTAGGTTATAAACTGGCTGAACGTATAGTAAGTAGTGTTAGTTCTCCAGGGAAAGAAATACTGTCCTCAATTTATGGTGCTGGGGTTGCTATTCCAATGACAATTTTAGGCGCAAGCACAAGTGGAGATTTTTTTAAGAAAATGATCTCTAAAAAACATCCAGAAGAGAAAAATATTGAATACGAATTAACAAAATTGGAAAGGGTTGCGACTGTTGGAGTTAAGAGTATAACATTAACATTTTCAGCAATTTCTTCAACGACTGTAACTTATCTAACTTATGCTGAGTTTAAAGATATAGGATGGTTTTGGTTAGTTGGAGGAGTCCCGAATTTTTATGTAAGGACTTTACTAGACTATTATGCAATACCAGAATTAGTAAAAACAGTATATGGTCAGATTAAAACACCTTTAGATCGATGTATTGCAAAGAATAATCCCAATAGCAGACAGGATTATATGACCGCTGTAAAAGATAGACTAGAGAGTTCTCAATCTTTTATAACTTCTTTAAATCACACTCAAGCTTCCAATCTTCTTAAAAACTTTACTGAAGAAAAAGAGTCTCTTTTAAAGCAAATAAAGATATTGACTCACCCTGAGGAATTTATAGAAGATCCAGTCCTAATACAAAGAGATAGTGTATTAAAAAAAGTTGTAGGATTTGTAGGGGGATGTGTAGGAATTTATGGTACATGGATATATCTGTCTGCAACAGAAATTGCCTTTAACTCTATATTATCTTTAATACCAGATATTAATGAATCAGTGATAGCCTCTGTCAGCAAGGGTTTGGCTATAATAGCGCTTACATCTGCATCTGCAATAACAGCTATAGCTACATCAAGCAGCGTTATGAAGTTTTATGAAGGTATTACAGGTGTATGTACTTCTATTAAAAATAAATTTTTTTCTTGGTTTTATGGAAGTGAGAACGAAATACAGTCAAACCTTCACAATGATCAATTACATAAAAAGAAACGTTTAGCTGTAGCCATCTTATCTACAATTTTGGCTGCCTGGAATGCGAGCCAGTTGATAGAAGTTGCCATAGAGTTTAATCAACTAGAGGACGTTTTGGCAAGGCTAGAACTTGTGGCCTCTTTAATCACTCAATTTTCTTTCACTTTTTGGGCTGTAGATGAAGCTTTACTCAGTTTATTAAAAGCAGGAGATCCTCGAGAACCTCTCTTGGAAAAAATAGAGAAAATCAGGAAAAAGCTTCCAGATATGTCAGACAAGCACTTAGGTTCATTGAGAAATATTCTGGATAGGTCATTAGAAAAAATAGTAATTTGAAGGAAGAATCATGAGCTACAATAATACAATAAAAGATTTTAATGCCATTTTTAGTAATTTAGAAAACCAATTAAAAAGGGATGAAGTCTTATTAAATTTGACTGCTAATGAAAATATTCTTTCTAATACAGCGAACAGGTTTATGAATTCAATTTGGGCATCAAGATATCATCTTGGAACCCTAAGAGATTATGGAGAAAGTGATTTTGTTAATAAGGGTGGTTTATGTTTTAGAGGTTTAAGCAATATATACAAGCTTGAGAAATACGCAAAAGACTGTCTTATAGAACGTACAAATGCTATTGATTGTGAAATGCGATACCTATCAGGTGTACATGCTGTTGTTACTAATATTAATATTCTTACTAAACCTAATGATCTTATTTTATCAATTTGTCCTTCAGAAGGAGGCCATTTTGCGACAAAAAATATTGTTGAATATTGTGGTCGCAAACATGATTTTTTAAAGTTTGATATCGCTGATTCAACTATTGATATTGACCATCTCAGAAACTTAACAAAAAAATCTCCTCCAAAAGTGATTTTATTTGATCATGGAGCAACCCTATTTCCTTTAAATATTAGTGAGGTGCGTTCAGTTTTATCTGACGAAACATTGATGATCTATGACGCTTCACATGTTCTAGGATTAATTATAGGAAATTGTTTTCCAAATCCTTTACAGCAAGGTTGTGATATTCTGCAGGGTAACACACATAAATCATTTCCGGGCCCACAAAAAGCTCTGTCATTTTGGAAATCATCTGAACATAACAAGATAATAGACGGGCTTGACCACGCCTTTGTTTCTTCTCAGCATACTCATCACTCTATAGCTTTGTATATAAGTTCCTTAGAAATGTATTGTTTTGGAGAAGCTTATACAAAAAAAATGCTCGATAATACGCAATTTTTTTGTGAATTTCTTGATCAGAAAGGAGTTCCTTTATTTACGACTACAAAAGGGTGGACGAATACAAATGTGTTCATGATTGAGTGCAATTCAATGGACGAAGCTTCACAATATTGTAAAAATTTAAATAGCATAGGGATTAGTACTAATGCTCGGAGAATTTATGACAAACCTTGCATCAGAATTGGTACGCAGGAAATTACAAGAAAAGGGGTAGGAAAAGAGATTCTCGAGGAGATAAGCGATATTTTCGCATTGATTTGGAAGACCCCGGACGAAACTCCAAAACAAAAAAATCGCATAGACGAGATTACTTCAAGCATGAAGAATATTTTGTTTAGTTTTGACCACATAATGTGCTGAGGGAAAAATGAAGAGAGTTTTTTTAACAAATTTTCAAAAACAACTTTGGCTAGAATGGAAAATTAATCCAAATAGTAAAGCTTATAACATTAATTTTTGTTATAGGCTGAAAGGTAATCTTAATATAAAGCGCTTAAAAAACGCTGTACTAGATGCGTATAAAAAATGTGGCCTATTTGGATTAAGATTAAAAGAAGAAGAACATAGAGCTTATTTTGAGACGTCGGATGAACAAGAACTTATATGGGAATTTATTATCTCTGATCAGACAGGCGACAAAAGTGAGGAATTTTTTGAAGAAATTTTTCAACAATATTCACGTCCTTTTAAGTTTGATAATGAGCCACTGTATAGAAATTTACTTGTTAAAAATAGTGAGACTGATTACTTTTTTTGTTTAACTATTCATCATATTATTTTAGATGCAATTTCAGCAAGATTATTAATTGCGAATATAGAAAAAAAGTATAATGGAATAAATAATGAAGATCCCCAACTATCATTTATAAAATCAACGATTGACGAGATTTTACCAGATGATCTTGCCTACTGGCATGACCGTTTAACTAATCTTACTCCCTATATCAAATTACTTGAACGAAATGAAAAATGTTTGAATTTTAAGGGGAGACGTTCTTACTTTGAATTGGATGAAAGTACATCTCAGCAATTAATTTCTTTCAGTCGTGCTCAAAAAAGTACACTTTTTCTCACAGTTGCAACTATTGCTAAGATATTACTTTATCGTTATACCCAACAAGATGATTTATGTGTTGGATATTCGATCAATGTTCGGAAACCTGAAGAAGCCCACGCACTTGGTTTTTATATAAACACCTTACCTTTGCGCACTTCTTTAACTTCAGAATTAACAACAATTGAGCTCTTACATATTGTCAAAGAAAATCGATTAAATGATAAAAAATATCAAAAAACACCTACTAGCCAGATCATTAATTATTTGAGGCAATTCGATAACGGGGCTACAGGGCATCTTTTTAATGTTTTTGTTAATCAATCTCTTTCGTTTACTTCTAAATTGGAGTTACATGATGTTAAATGTGAGCATGTCCATTTAACCCATACTGATCCTCAATACGATTTACTTATAAGTTTTGATTTAATTAATGACACTTTGTGTTTTGAATTTGAATATAACCTTGAGAAATATGATTCTTCTTTTATCGAGAGTTTGCAAAAAAGCCTAAAAATTTTATGTCAAGAATGCATTCAAAATCCACAACTTAGTATCAGTAAATTGAATCTTCTTTCAGACGTGGAAGAACAAGAAATTGTAAAGCTTTCATCGGGAAACTCCAAGGTTATCCCTTATTCACTATGGACACCAAGTATAATCCAAGAGGTGGCCAAAAATTATTCCGAGAATACGGCTCTAATATTTAACAATGATTCACTTAGCTATAAAGAGTTTGACCAAAAAATAAACTCATTAGCTAGTTGTTTAAAACACTACCATTCTAAGGATGATTATATAGGTGTATGCTTAAGTAGAAGTCTAAATCTAGTTCTAGCCATTCATGGTATACAGAAGGCAGGAAAGGCCTATGTACCTCTCGATCCTGAGTACCCACAAGATCGCTTAATATATATGCTAAAACATAGCAAGATTGGTTTGTTGATAACAACAAAAAAACATCAGAAACTTTTTGACTCTCTAAATTGTTCATTATTATTTATTGAAGACTTTGATTGGCAGCATAAAACTACGCAAAATTTTTCAGGCGCACCAGAAGATACTTCTTATGTTATATATACCTCAGGCTCAACAGGTGTACCGAAAGGTATAGCTATTCCTCATAAGGGGCTTGTAAACCGAATTGATTGGATGCAGTCTCAATATCCAATTACTTCCTTAGATAAAGTACTTCACAAAACGCCGTATAGTTTTGATGTGTCAGTATGGGAACTATTTTGGCCTCTGATGATGGGAGCTTCTTTAGTAATTGCTCCTCCAGAAATACATAAGGATCCGTTGCAACTTTCCCAATATATTGACCAGCATAATATTACTGTTATGCACTTTGTCCCTTCTATGTTGCAAGCATTTCTCTCATTGCATGAATTGGGGACAAATCAATCTTTAAGATATGTTTTTTGCAGCGGAGAAGCGATTTCATTCGCTCAAATTAAAAATTTTAAAGAGCATTTTCCTAATGCTAAGTTACATAATCTTTATGGTCCTACCGAAGCATCAATAGATGTTACTTTTTGGGATTGCAGCAAATCAACTGAATCTCTTACCCCCCCGATTGGTTATCCTATTCAGAACATGCAATGTCTTGTACTTGATTTTAATAAAAAAGTTCAACCAATAGGCGTGCCAGGTGAGCTGCACTTATCAGGAATAGGGCTTGCAAAAGAATATATCAATTCTCCAGAATTAACAGCCAAGTCTTTTATTTCTAATCCGTATTCAAAGTGGGGAGAAGTATTAGATACTGAAAGGATGTATTCTACAGGAGATTTAACCAGGTATCTTCCAGATGGAACAATTGAATATTTAGGTCGTATTGATAACCAAGTAAAAATTCGTGGGTTTCGTATTGAATTAGAAGAAATTCAGAATGTTTTAGCTTCTCATCCAAGTATACAGAATGCACTTGTTCTAGCAAAAAACCAAAAGTTAATATGTTACTATAAAGTAAATTGTTCAAGTAATGGATCTCAAAAAATTGAGGATGAGGTTCTTAGAGTATATTTGCGTGAATCGTTGCCAGAATTTATGCTACCCAATTACTTTGTTGAAATTGATACTTTCCCTCTAACTCCTAGCGGCAAAATTGATCGCAAGAAATTACCAGAACCACATATTCAAATTCAAAAAAATAAATTTGAGTCACAGACAAGCAAAAATGACGCGAGTTCGTTTTTAACTAAGGCGGATCCAAATCTTTTTAAGACAGAGACAATCCTTAAAGATATTTGGCATGAAGTGCTGGGTCTACAAGAGAATAGTTTTAAAGCAACAGATAGTTTTTTTAAACTTGGTGGTGACTCTATATCTCTTTTGCAAGTAATAGCAAAAGCACGAAAGAAAGGGATAGAAATTAAACCGCACGAGTTTTTATCAAATCCTACTTTTGAATCTATAACCAAGAACTTAAAAATTGATCTTAATCAAGAAACACCTGATCAAATAATAATACAAGACGAGAATTTAGAAGAAGATTTTGGGTTGTTACCAATCCAGCAATGGTTCTTTGAAAATTATGAGCAATCAAAAGAACATTTTCATCAATATTGTATACTGAAACTTTTACCTAATATTAATGAAGCCTTACTCAAAGAGGCTATAAACCATCTAACCAATGAGCATAAGTCCTTTAATTTACGTTTTAAAAAGGTCTCAGAGGTTTGGAGGCAATATTACGATCTCAAATCTTCTGAAAATTGTATTTTTGAAATTATAAAAAGTAAAAAGAATTACCAGCAACTAAAAGCGGATTTAATAAAGAAAGCTTTTAAAAGTACAAATATTCAAAATGGCAAATTATTTATTGTTTACCTTATTGATACAGGAGTAGAAAAGCTATTATTTTTGGCTGCTCATCATTTAGTAATTGATTTTGTTTCATGGAAAGTATTGTTTGATCGTTTAGAAGAAATTTATGAATCTTTATTAAACAAAAATATTATTGATACTCCTCAACAACAATTCACAATTAAAACTTGGTTCAAAAATCTGATAAAGTATGGAAATAACTTTGAATTTAGAGAAGAGATAGATTACTGGCGCAATCAAATACACTACATGAATTCTTCTCAATTACTGAGTTTTAAGAATCAAAATAAACAATGCATCGAACTGACCCTAGGGAACATTAAATACTCTTCGCAAGATATTCAAGATATAATTCTTGCGAGCCTTACATTTGCATTTAAGCAACAAGAACAAAACAAGGAAGTTATTATAGAAAGAGAAGGGCATGGTAGAGAGCATATCAAGGGCCAACCTTTACTGGTTGCTGATACAGTTGGATGGTTTACAACAAAGTACCCCACTAAATATCATACCAATAGTAAAAGTTTGAACCAGCATCTAGAGTATATAAAAGGTGAAAAGAAGCATATCCCTCATAATGGTTTGGGGTATGGTATTTTAAAATATCTTAGTGCTCCATCTATTGCACAACATTTTAATTTTTCCTCAAGGATATCATTTAATTTTTTAGGACAACAAATAGATTTTCCTCGAACAAATTCAAGCCTTGTTGAAAGAATGGTAGAACCAATTAATCTTGCAAAAGGATCTCAAGCTAATTCACCTTATGAGCTTGATTTAAACGCAAGAATTGAAAATGGGAAATTATTAGTTGAATTAGAGTATGCTAACTTAATTTACGATATTCCTGCTCATGTAATAATCGGAAATTTTAAGGGAAACCTTAAGGCTTTAATTGATCAATCACAATTTTTGCCTGTAACCCCTTTTCAAGAGGGATTAGTTGCTTATTGTCATGATCCAGAAAGTAGCAAATCTTATGTTTTGCAATGGCAATTATCTCTTGAAGGTAGAATCAATTTTGAATTATTTAAAAAGGCGAGTGAACTACTTATCCAGCGCTATGAAATTTTACGAACAATATTTGTTTGGGATAATGAACAATTAACACCTAAACAAAAAATACTAGAATATTCTCCTGCTTTAATAAAGTGGTCTATGAATGATCTTAGAGAACTTACTCTTGAAGAGAAAAATACCTTTATAAAATCATTTTTGAAAAATGATAAAAAGAAAAGTTTTAATATATCTCAAGAGAACCTAATTCGATTTCACATATTTATTTTAGAGGATAACAAATTTTTATTAGTTATTACGACTCATCATCTCATTATGGATGGCCAATCGTCATATTTAATTAGAAAAACTTTACTTGAAAACTATGATCAATTATACAATAAAGAACAGAAAAATTTTGCTTCCCAAACATTTTATCCGTACATTAAATGGATAAATATTCAATCGAAGCAGGAAGCTAGGTCCTATTGGGCATCTTTATTAAAAGAGTCTATGCCAACGTTCTTGGCAAGAAATACTAATAATAACAACACATACAGGACTTTAAAACAAACATACACCTTGTCGTCGAAATCTATCGAAATTTTACAGCAAGAAAATTTAACCTTAGCGGGATTTTTTAATGCTGTTCTTGCTTTGATAATTGCTAATGACAGCCATCAATTCAAAGTAAGTTTAGGAAATGTAATATCTTTACGACCTTCTGATTTAGAAGATGCTGAGAGCATCATTGGACCCTGTATAAATACTATACCTATTATAGTTGATACCTCTAACAACCTTATTGATATATTGGAATTTACTAAAAATATTCACCTACAAATGATCTCATCCTATGAACATGCTTTCTTAGGTATAACTGAAATCATGAAACAGGCCAATAACTCGAGACTTTTTGATGTTCTTTTCTCATTCCAAAACTATAGAAAAGAAACTATAGAACTTTCTTCACACCTTAATTTGAAAGAAGTTTCAAGTAATATTTCTTCTCATTTTCCTTTATCTATTGTCTTTGACTATGAAAACCAGCATATTGTTTCGTATGTGCGTTACAAAGTAAATTCATTTACTGAGAATTATATTTTAAGCATACTTAATAGAATATTTAACTTATTTGAAAAATTAGAATTAATTAAAAATAAGCCTATTAAAGATCTATCTGTATTACTTCCTGAAGAAAAAACTTTTCTTGCCAGCATTAATAGCACTTCCCATGATTATCAAACTCAAAAAACAATCAGTGATTTGTTTGATGAACAAGCAATAAAAACACCTGAAAAGATAGCCCTTTTTACAGATTTAGGAGATAGAGTTTCATATCACGAACTAAAACAAGCATCTGATAATATAGCCCAATGTCTTTTAGCCAAAAAGATTACAGGATGTGCTGTAGGAGTTTATTTGCCGCGGAATCCTCAGTTGGTTGCAGTAGTTATTGGTATATTAAAGTCGGGGAATTATGTCGTAAGCTTAGAGATTGATTTTCCCCAGGAAAAGATTGAACAGATTTGTAAACAGGTTTCAATAAGTGTAATTATTACTAATGCTTCTTTAGCAAAAGAAAAGACATTCCTAAAAGAAAAAAAATTAATGCTTGTTGATACTTTTTCTAGCAAAGAACTAAAAATTAAACTTCCAACAATAGATCCTTATAACACGTGTTTGGCAAATTACACTTCTGGGTCAACTGGTACACCCAAATTAGTACTAACTAATCACAAAAGTCATGTTAACAGATTGACTTGGTTAAGAAAGACTTTTCCTTTAGATGACAATGACTTGTGCGTATTAAAAACAAAGTTATGCTTTGCACCTGCTTTTCGGGAAATTTTTGAACCATTAATTCAAGGTAAAAGCTTGTTAATCTTGCCTGAAAATACAGCCAATGACTTAGAATTGTTATTAAATCTTATCAATAAATATAAGGTGACTCGAATATTTTTAACACCTTCATTTCTGAATGCGATTAAGCAAGTTAATAAGCTTGAGAGCTTAGCAATTATTAAACATTTAGAAATTAGCGGTGAATCTTTAGAAACAAGCTTACTTTCTAGCTTGCAGGCTAAACTTCCATCAACACGAATATATAATCGCTATGGCTGTACAGAAGTCGCATCGATGATCTACGCAGATTTAACGGATGCTGGCTGCCAAACTGCTGTGAATAAATTATGTTATGTTGGAAGGCCCGCTCACAATACGTGTGTATATGCGGTTAATACATGGCTTCAACCTTGTGGCATAGATGTCCCTGGAGAAATATTAATTGGAAGTGATAGCCAAGCCCTCGGCTATTCAGACCCCGCTTTAACAACAGAATCATTTATCGATAATCCTATAAAAGATTTAACTCTAGAATCTCCTATCAAAAATTATTATTCATCAAAGATCATATTTAGAACAGGGGATCTTGGAAAAATTCTTCCTAATGGCATGGTAGAATATATTGGAAGAAAAAATAGAATGATAAAAGTAAGAGGTTTTCGAGTTGAGCCAGAAGAAGTAGAATTTTACCTTCAACAATATAAAGATATAGAAAAAGCTATTGTATTAGCTCAAGACGTGAACTCTTCATCATCTAATCTGGTTGCTTTCGTGAAAACTAGCAGCAATATAACTGTTAAAAATAATGAGCTACAGATATTTTTGAAAGAACATCTGCCTGCTTACATGATCCCATCGATAATAGTATTTATTGAAAGTATTCCTTTAACGCCCAGTGGGAAAATTAATTATCAAGAACTCATAAAATTAGCTAGCGTAAAACATACAAAAGAAAATGAATCACTTACAAAAAAACAACGAATTCTTAAGGAAATTTTCAGTCATATTTTGAACGTGAATATCGAAGAAATTTCTCTTTATGATAATTTTTTTGAAATTGGTGGTAACTCTCTTTTAGCTTTTTCTTTAATTCAACAGATAAAAAAGAATTTTAAGACGACAATAAAAATTCATCAGCTATATGAATGCCCCACTATTTTACTATTGGATTCTTTTTTAGAAGATAGAAAAAATCAAGAGAAGAAGACTCTTCATCATATGAAGATCAATTTTAAAACCGAAAACAAAAAAATTTTTATGCTACCCCCAGCAGGAGGAAGCCCTCATACTTATAAAAGACTTGAAGGGTTTCTCTCATCCAACATTAGTATAATAGCTTTTGAAGCACCTTACCTTGATCCAAGTCTCGAAAAAGATTGTAATTCCATAAATTTTATTGCTAGCTATTACCTAGAAAAAATAAGGGAGTTTCAAGAAAAAGGACCTTATTCAATTTTAGGATGGTCGTTTGGAGGTACCGTTGCATTTGAGCTGGCATCTCAATTAAAGAAAAGTGGTGATGCTGTTCAAAATCTCTTTTTAGTTGATCCTGGATTTAATCTAGAGAGTTATACAGGACGATTTTATGATAGCAAACTATCTGAATCTTCAGTTTTGTCCATTTTTAAAAAACAAATCAAAAATTCTATGATTTCAGATGCAGAGGTAGAAGCAATCTATCGTCGTATGTACAAAGATGCTCTTCTTATTAAAACCTATCAACCAAACTTTTATGAAAGCGATGTCATACTGATAAAGCCAAAAGAGATAAACCAAAATGAAAGAAACTACCAGCTTAAGTATAACGGTTTAGATTTTTTTGTAAAAAAGGAAATCTATTTACATTCGTTACCAGGAAACCACATCACAATGTTAACGGATTATCCTCAAGAATTTGCAGAATTAATTAATTCATATCTAGAGGTGAAATGAATATGAAACCAAAAATATTAATAATGGATGTTATCCATGAAAAGGGCATAGAAATACTTTCTAGCTTTGCAGAAATTGAAGATGGAAGCAACATTTCAAGAGCTGAATTGCTAACATTTATAGATAAATTTGATGCTCTTGTTATTAAAAGCGGTAATATTATTGATAAAGAAATACTTCAGGCTGCAAAACGTTTAAGAGTGATTGGTAGAGCTGGAACAGGTCTCGATAACATCGACTTAAAAACAGCAGAAGAAAAAAAAATAGAGATAATTTGCTCACCTTCAGGGAATGTTTGTTCTGTGGCAGAATATATTGTTTGCATGATGATTTTTTTGTCGCATCGCCTTCATGAGGCGCATATTGGAGCATTAAAAGGTGATTTTAGACGTGCTAACTGGCGAGGCAGAAATTTAAATAACTTAAATGTAGGGTTAATAGGACTTGGACGCATAGGAACTGCAGTAGTTAAAAAGTTAACAAGTTTAAATAATAGAATTTTGGCATATGATCCCTTTTGTACAAATAAAGATGAGTTTATTGATAAAGGTGTAACCTTTTATACAAATTTGTATGAAATGCTCAAGCATAGTAATATTGTATCTTTACAACTTCCATTGACGTCTTCTACCTATCATCTTTTGGACAAAAAAGCTTTTTCAAAAATGCCCAGAGGAACAATCATAATTAATGCGTCTCGTGGCGCCCTTATTGATGATGATGCATTAAATGATGCCTTTGAAAGAGGGATAATTAGTTTTGCAGCTCTGGATTCACTAGATCCTGATCCGCCCTATAATGAGCCACCTACGGAATGTTTTTTCAAACACAGGTGGATTGACCATCCAAAAGTATATTACACGCCTCATATTGCTGCAGGCACTGAAGATGCTTTGCAGGAAGTTGCAGTCGAACTAGCATTAAAAATGAAAGGATTTTTTTACAATGGTAAAAACTCTTTTTGATAAAATTTGGACCGATCATTTAGTAAAATCTTTGTCGGATGGCAGGGATATTCTTTATATCGACCGCCATCTTATTCATGAAGTTACAAGCCCCCAAGCATTTAACAATTTAAACCAAAATGGACCAAAAGTTTTAAGACCTAAAAAGCATTTTGGCGTGAGTGACCACAACGTCCCAACCACAGAACGAGAAAAGCTTGACCTTAACTCTGAATCAGGAATTCAAGTCAATGCACTTCAATCAAATTGTGAAAAATATTCAATAGAATATTTTGGTCTTAATGACCCTCGGCAAGGCATAGTACATGTTATCGGGCCAGAATTAGGTATTACGCAGCCTGGTCTTACAATTGTATGTGGTGATAGCCATACAACAACCCACGGAGCTTTTGGAGCAATAGCTTTTGGTATAGGCAGCTCTGAAATCGAACACGTATTGCGTACACAAACATTAGTCTTAAAAAAACCTAAGAATTTCTTAGTTCAATTCGAGGGAGTATTACCAGAAAATATTTCCTCCAAGGATATAGCTTTATACCTTATTTCTAAAATTGGCGCTTCAGGTGGTACAAGTTACGCTGTGGAATTTCAAGGTGAAATTGTGGATGCAATGAGCATGGAAGCAAGGATGACCTTGTGTAATATGGGAGTAGAAGCTGGAGCACGTTTTACAATCATACGTCCTGACGAGAAAACTTTTTCTTTTTTACAAGGAAGACCGTATAGCCCAGAGCTAGATTTACAGCCTCTTGCTATGAAATTTTGGAAAAACCTCTTTTCTGACTCTAATGCTTATTTTGAAAGAAAAATTAGCTTAGATATTTCAAACATAAAACCTCTAGTAACATGGGGAACCACACTAGACATGGTTATTCCAATAGATGGATCCATACCATCCCTAGATTCCTTTGAAGATGACGCACAAAAACTTCAAGTCTCTAGAGCATTAGAATATATGGGATTAACACCTGGAGATCCAATAATAGGAACGCAGATTAATAAAGCTTTTATCGGTTCTTGCACGAATGCTCGCTTAAGTGACCTGAGAGAGGCAGCAAGAATTGTAAAAGGGAAGAGAATTTCACCTCACGTAACTGCACTTGTTGTTCCTGGATCTATGCAAGTTAAGGCAGCAGCAGAGAAAGAAAATCTTCATCAAGTATTTCTTGATGCTGGATTTTCATGGAGAAATTCTGGTTGCTCAATGTGTATTGGTATGAACGAGGATAGTTTATTACCTGGAGAAAGATGTGCCTCATCATCAAATAGAAATTTTGAAGGCCGACAGGGTCGTGGAGGTAGAACACATATCATGAGTCCTGCTATGGTAGCTGCAGCGGCAATTGCAGGAAAAATTGTAGATGTAAGGGAATATTAAAATGACAATTTTTAAAGAGATTCTAAGCTATGCAGCCGTATTAGACCTTGATAATATTGATACTGACATGATTATCCCTCAAAAATATATTAAAGGCATATCAAGAGAGGGCCTTGGAAAACACTTATTTGCTTATAAAAGGTATTATCAAGATTCACTCAATCCAGATTTTATACTTAACAAACAACCTTTTGATAAAGCAGAAATTCTTATTGGAAATAAGAATTTTGGATGTGGTTCCAGCCGTGAGCACGCTGTATGGGCAATTAAAGATTTTGGTATTAAAGTAATTATCGCAGAGAGCTTTGCAGATATTTTTTATGAGAATTGCATCAAAAATTTGATACTTCCAGCTATTGTTGAACACAAAGCCTTAAAGCATATTAAATATGCTGCACAACAAAATAACAAGATTTTAGTAAATCTTGAACATAAAAAGATCTCAGTGTTATCATCAAGTTTTCCTTTTGAAATAGATGAATTTAAGAAGGAAATAATTTTAAATCAAAAAGATGAAATCACTTTCATCTTAGGATTTTTGAACGAAATTTACTTATTTGAGTCAGAGCAACAACAAAGGATGCCATGGTTATGGACGAACAATATAACAAAATAGCTATATTTTCTGATAGGGCTCCACAGCCAAGAGGATTATACTCGCAAGCAATCAAATTAGGTAATTTAGTTTTTTTAAGCGGTCAATTACCTTTAAATCCGTACACTAATGAACTTATTAATGACACTCCATTAGAAGCGTATCGACAATGTTTTAAAAACCTAGAGTCAGTATGTATAGCTGCCGGAGGAAATTTGAATCTACTTGTAAAATTAACAGTTTACCTTAATGACATAAATATATCTCCTTTACTGGATGAAGTGATGTCAGAGTTTTTCTCAAAACCCTATCCTGCTCGTTCAAGGGTTTTCGTTAATAACTTATCAATGAATTCGCCTGTAGAAATAGAAGGAATCATGTGTATATAAAATTAATTCTAGTAGCAAGTCAGTATGGTAAAGATTATCTAGAAACTGCTGAAAAATTTATTAAGAAGGCACTCAATATATTTAATCAATATAAATATATTGAAAGTTATACTTGTTTAAAAATTTAGGAGATTTATAGGTAAAGAAAATCTTTAACAGAGGTAAATGCGGGAATAAGTTCCAATCTTAGTTATCTATCAAGCGAGCTATCAGCCATTTAAAATAAGCCCTAGAAATAGTGAGAGTGAGCTTTCCGCAAGACCCTTCAAATATTAAAAGAATTCTAGTTAAACTCAAAAATTCTACTTAATAAACTTATATCAATCTATGCATTGGAGAATTTGATGATGAGTAACCGCAGGGAAATATTACATATTGTACCATGGGCTTGTTATGGAGGTACTGAATATTCAGTATTAAATTTATGTAGAGCGCAACCTCAAAATAATCATTTTGTTTTATTTTTAAGTAATGGTCCTATCACTAAAATATTTTCAGAAAATGGGATAGAAAATTTTGTATTAGACTCTTTTTCTTTCCCACGAGCGAAAGAGAAAGAATTTTTTCAAGCAATTGAAAAATCTGAAGTATTGCATATTCATGATCTAGAATATAGGCCTGAAGTACATAAGTTTGTAAAACAGTATAACAAACCGTACCTAATGTCATTACAGGGTCGAGCAATATTACCGAAATTAAACTGTCCTATAGTGTGTTCTTCCAAAACTCTTATTCAAGAACAACGTGCAGAAAATGAATGTTACTTAATTAATAATGGAGTTGATATATAAGAATACAGTCCATCTAAAGAGCTTTTATCGGTGGAAAAATTTATAATTATAAGAATTTGTAGGCCAAATCGTTGTGCAGATTATTTTATAGAAGCGGTAAGACATAGCCTAAATAAGCATCCTCATGTTGAATTATGGTTGGTAGGAGAAGAAGGAGAATCGACATCTAATATAAAATATTTTGGCATAGTAGATGAGATCAAGAGTTTATTAAAGTAAGCTCATCTTTTTGCTTATGCACCTCATCCTCATATTGGTACTCATGATCTTACGGTATTACAAGCAATGTCAACAGGAGTGCCCTCAGTTGTTACAGATGTTCCTTCTGTAAATGAATCAATTACTCATATGCATGATGGCTTATTAGTATCGTTCGGCGATATTAATGCTTTTTCTCAAGCTGTAAATTATCTTATAGAAGACAAGAAGACTCGACAATTATTAGCATTCAATGCTCGAGATACTGTATCCAAAAAATTCAATATTAAGGAAAAGGCAAATTTGTACGATAGTCTATATCAAAAAATTGCTACACCACAAAAACATGGTTTCAGGTGATTAAAGTAAAATATAACTTATTCAATTCTAATTGAATTAATTATATTTTAAAGATATAAGTTTTCTTTAGTATCCGTATTTCATACGGATAAAAATAATTCTTTTTATCATTAAAAAATAAAAAAAAACCCAAAGGACAGAATTAAGAGCAGATAAACATCCTTTTAAGCTTATTAATTACTGAGGTAAGGGGGCCTTGCATATGAAAAATTCTTTAAATTTAGCACCTATTCTAGAAAACACCTTGCAAGAAAATGTAATTGGGGTTCGCAAGACCATTCTTGAAAGTCTATATGGAGCAGGAGGGGGACATTATGGTGGTGCTCTCAGTGTCGCTGACATTCTGTTCATATTGTATACAAAGATAATAAATTTTGATCCGCTAAATTTAGATAATTTTAAGCGTGATAGATTGATACTTTCTAAGGGGCATGCTGCCATAGCACTTTATTCAATGCTTGCTCATTTTAACTTAATTGAAGAATCTTCCCTCATTAATTATGGAAAAATTATTGCTGGTTTGGAAGGACACCCAGATATGACAAAGACAGCTGGAATTGACTTTTCAACTGGATCGTTAGGCCAAGGCTTATCTGTTGGCATAGGGATGGCGATGGGATTAAGAAAAGAAAACAGTCATGTGTGGGTTATTCTTGGCGATGGTGAATGCCAGCGGGCAGGTCCATCCCATTAACTCGGGTTAAAAATAATAACAAACCAAGATTACAGGGAAGGCTAAAAGATCTCTTTGATGGCGTTGTTGAATAAGTTTTACATATTCTAAAGAACACCTTTGAGCTTGAGCATACAAAGCATAAGTCCATTGTAAACGCTTTTAGCCATCTTAAGAGTTTTACTCAGCCTTGATTTTGTAAGCAGGATCTAAATAAATAAGAGCATTATGAATTTCAAGATAAAGGCGAACATTGTCATAAGTTGGATTATCAAGTGCTCTTTCTAGAAGCACCTTGTCAACAATTCTTAAAGATGGGAGTATTTAATGAAGTGTGTCAGTTCTGATAATAATGTAATTATTGTAAGGAA
>VFQO010001014.1_pt1 | contig 24404 bp, 21 predicted proteins | sample 3512331 | NCBI WGS metagenome assembly VFQO01 (sample SAMN10412371, study PRJNA504923) | tailings metagenome | isolation source: Replicate 3 from Balatoc abandoned mine | place: Philippines: Itogon, Benguet | collected 2017-08-28 | reverse complement strand
ATCTGGAAATCGAGTTTGTCAAGATTCAATTTAGCGGACATTTTACCTTGTTTATTTAAATAATATTCAAATATATGGACTAAAATTTAGATAATATCTATATTTTATAATAAATGTTTGAAAATATATCAATGAAAGCCTTTTTGCCTTAATTTTGATTTATCAAAGTAACAAATTAGTTCTTTTTACTGTGGGGTGATGAAATTTTTGGCAGACATACCCTCTTGTCTCGGGGGTGAGGATAACAGGATAAACGTAGTGTAGAGCCGTCCTAGTAGCAATATGGGGACGACCAGGGTCGACCACTGAACTTTGCGCTATAGCTAACTGCCTCGTGGAGGTTCGATCCCTCCCCCTACAGCATTAAAAAAGCCCCGGTCTATAGATCGGGGCTTTTCTTTTTACCAGGTATTTTATCTGGCTATTTCAATCGCATCCTCCAGCCTGCATACAGCATTCGTCCATTGATAGGTCCCCAAACCAGCGAGGCATCAAAATAAGGGCTGAATGGATTGGCGGCGGATACAATCACCCCTTGCTGAAAAAAATTGGTTAGGTTTTCTGCACCTATATAAAAATCCATATGCTTGTTTTTTCCAATGGTCTTGCTTATTTGAGCAGCCATCAGGTAAAAATCAGGTGATTGGGTTTCCCGCTGAAAAGCAATTGGGTTGCTTGCTGTGGAAGGAATTCGTTTTTGTCCATTATATGTAATGGTATAATTGAATTTCCAGTTGTTCTCGGTTGTGTAATCCAAACTTAGGAAAGCACGGTGCTGAGATACAAATGGTCTTTGTAGCAAGTCATTTCCATAAGTGGTTTTTACATCAAAAAACCGATAAGCCATTTTTACTTCTAACTGGCTGATGGGTTCCATGCTGATTTCGGTTTGAAAACTATTGGAATAGGACTTGCCTTTTAAATTATAGAAACGGATTTCATTGGTGGTCTCAAGGTCAGTAACCACTTGGTTGGTAAAATCATTTCTGTAGAAGTCAATAGCAAGACTTGCTTTTCTATTGAATAGTCTGAAGGATTGATCAAAACTAATGCCTCTGTTCCAGGCAATTTCTGGGTCTAGCCCATAGGCTTTTCCTGCAACACCTCCAATAATATTGAGCTGTCTTGCACTTACCAATATGCCCGTATTCTCCGCAAAAATATTCGCAGTGCGTTGTCCTCTTCCTGCACTGAAACGGATAATACTTCCTTTAATGGGTTCGTATCTGATATGTAATCTGGGTGTTGCAAATGCACCAAACAAACTATTGTAATCTCCTCTAATACCAGCCACTAGGCTGAATTTTTCTGTTGGGGTGTAAGTGTATTCAAAGAAAGCGCCACTCACTGTTTCTGTTCGTTTGTAAGGATTAATATTGAATACCTCGTCATAGGAATCATGCTGCAAACTCATTCCGGTTCTGAACTTATGATTGGTATTGCCAATAATGCTTTGATAAATCAGGTTGCTGTAAAAACTATTCTGCTTTGCATTGTAAATGGTTTTGCCAAAATAGGAATCCTGGTCATGGCGAATCGCAGCAATTTGTAAACCAATGCTCTTGTATACTTTTTGTGGAAATACATATCCGATTTTGGCAAATCCCTCGTAACGGTTAACATTGATTCCCAAACCATAAATACTGTTCGAGTTCTGGTGACGATTCGGATCAAAATTGGTTTGACCACCTGTTTTGTTATCCTTCATTACTTTGAACCCAACTTGTGCCATCCATCCTTTTGAATCATTGTATTGGTATCTGTTTACCATACTAAACTGGTTGCCAGTAGGTAAATCGCGGAAACCATCTTTATTGAAATCTATATTGGCATTGTTTAAAAAGTTATCGTGCAATAATAGGCCTGCAGACCACTTGCTGTTTAATTGTGTTTGCAGATTCAGGTTTAAATCTGTTTTGCCAAATTCATTGACATACATATTTGCTAGCAATCTTTCACCAATACCTGGCTTTTTTAGTTCTACATTAATTTGTCCGGCAATGCTTTCAAAGCCATTGGCAACTGATCCAACACCTTTGGTCAATTGAATGGATTCAATCCAGGGACCTGCAATCGAATTTAATCCAAGCGGCGTGGCTAATCCCCTTGGGCCTGGTAAATTTTCTACTGTAAGTTGAGTATAATTGCCGCTTAAACCTAACAACTGAATTTGTTTGGAGCCAGTAACTGCATCGTTGTACGAAACGTCTACCGAAGGATTGGTTTCGAAGCTTTCACTCAGATTACAACAGGCTGCTTTTAATAATTCTTTCGCAGTCATAATTTCTGAGCGAATGGGGCTGATGGTACTGATATAACTAGACCTGCGGGTATTCGTAACCGTTACATTATGCAAAGCCTGGTCATCTGCCAAGATAACTTTTAATGTAGATGGATTTTCTACCGTAAAGGTGTCTGCCTTATATCCAATATAACTGATGATTAAACGGTTGGATGCACTGTTTAAAGGAATACTGAAGTAACCTAGGCTATCGGTAAGCACTCCTCTTTCTGTGTTGAGCCATTTTATACTGGCCTGAAACAAGGGATTGAACTGCCCCTTTTTATCTGCTTCCAGTACAATGCCTCTTACTTCGTCGGTATTGATATTATCGGCCTCGTGCGCTTTCTTTCCTTCGTCGCGATAGTGGCATCATTCGGGTAAAGCGTTGTAAACATTGTTCTTTGCTTTTTTATTGAGCAGATCATGCCCGGCTTCCACAATCCTATCTTTCACTTTATTCAGGTTGGCAATAGTTGGGAAATATTGCAGTGTCAATATTTTAGAATCAATGTCCCAGTCTGCTTTTTGTACGCCTTTTCCTTTGGCTGCTTCTTCAATTCTTTCCTTACACATTTCACAAGCGCCTTCTACTCTGAATTGTACGGTTGTATACGTAGTATCTGTAGCTATTTTGTTATTTGTCTCTTGAGCACTTACGGTTATGCTTACCGTCATAAGTGCGATAAATCCCATTAAGTATTTTTTCATCTTCTTCTGTTTAAAAGCACCCGATTGCAGTTATTTCAACCGGGTGCTGAATGATTAATGCTTACTGTGTGCAGGCTTAGCTTCTTTTAAAGCCATGCCGCATTTGCTGCATTTAGCATCTTTTTTGGTGCTGGTAACATCTGCATGCATAGGGCATACATAGGATTTTACTGGCGTTAATGCCATTTTGCATTTGCTGCATTTGTCCTTTTCTGTTCCTGTAATTTCAGGATGCATTGGACAGGAATGCGTAGCTTTTGTACTGTCCTGTTTAGGAGCAGTGTGCTGTGCATAAGTAGCAAGGCTTAAAAAACCTGCTAATACGAGCATGATTGTTTTTTTCATGTTGGTTTAATTTATAAATGATAAAGAAGATGCGATGGAACGCGAGAATACCCGTCTAATTGAATAGGGGCATAAAAGGGTATTAGCTACGGTATTAAATTCTGTAGTTGCAATACAACTGATATAGGGAAACGCCGGAATGAATAAGAGGCGGACCGTTAATTGGTTGGTTTGGGCTGATACCGATGTTGAAAGCGGTAAATTCAATTTCAGGTGAAAAATAAAGCGGCTCAAAATGCTCAAAAGATGGTACTGCTGTTTTAGCTGATTGAGCAAAATGCGTATCCTGTTGCTTTACAAATTTTACTTTGGTCTTGCAGCAGTCCTTCATTTTGTGTTTCATTCCGCAGCTATTCTCTTCTGCAGGAACAAAACTGATGCTGGTAGACTTTCTTTGGTTGCAACAATAGAATTGCTGTATGCTTACCCAAAACTGGCGGTTGCATAAATGGTCAGTAATACTATGAGTCCCCATTTCTTCACTCCACAAAACTACCATTGTTTTTGAAATGGATGAGTGGGGAATTGTTAAAATGCCGCTTATCTTCGCGCTTATGGGTCAGAAAAAACTTATTCGCTTCGAAGCAATTAAAACTTTTCCTAATGTTTTAGAGTATCCCCAGGATATGCAGGGGAAATGGGCTTCTTTTTTTAAAAATGAAAACCCCATTACCTTGGAACTGGCATGCGGTAAGGGAGAATATGCGGTGGGTCTTGGTAAAATGTACCCAGACCGTAATTTTATTGGCATAGACATAAAAGGGAACCGTATTTGGCGAGGAGCCAAAACTGCCCTCGATGAGCAGTTGACCAATATTGGATTTATTCGTTCCCATATAGATAAAATTACCGATTACTTTACCCCAGGTGAAGTAGCTGAAATCTGGATTACCTTTCCCGATCCGCAGCTTAGGGGTTCTCGATTTAAAAAGAGGCTTACCCATCCTCGGTTTTTGAGACTGTATAAGACCATTCTTAAAAGCGGCGGTTTGGTTCACCTTAAAACAGATAGCCCCGACCTTTATCAGTTTACCTTAACGGTTATCAACTTATTTCAGTTTGAGTTGTTGTTTTCATCGGATAATGTGTATGCTATGGACAATATTGCTCCGGAGCTTACCATTAAAACACACTATGAAGGGCTAGACATTGCGGGCAGCAATCGGATACATTATTGTTGCTTTAGATTGAATCGACCCATTCCGGTAGAAAAAGATAAAATTTTAAAACAATTGATCAGTGAGTCAGCAATTGATTGAGGGCAAGGATTTTTATTACGACGATAAGGGATATATGGTCCTTACCGAAGCCTATCATTTACAAAAAGGATATTGCTGTGGATACGGATGTCGTCATTGCCCTTATGAGTACGAGTCGGTGCCAGAGCCCAGGAAATCACAATTATTGCAGGAGAAGCCATCCTCTTCTAATAAAGCTTAATGCTTTTGTTTATAAAGTTCAATTCTTTTAAATATGGCAAAATTGAAACAAGTGCTTCCCAGTGGCGCCAGAGATATTTCCTTTTTTGAACAGGTTTATGAAGTGGTAAAACTGATACCGAAGGGGAGGGTCACTAGTTATGGAGCCATTGCCCAATTTCTGGGAACCAAGATGAGTGCCAGAATGGTTGGCTGGGCCATGAACGCCGCACATTCCAATCCCTTAATTCCTGCACATCGGGTAGTTAACCGAAAAGGATTGCTTACCGGCAAAATGCATTTTGCCACACCTACTGAAATGGAAGAGAGGTTGACTAAAGAAAAAGTTAAAGTAAAGGAGGATCAGGTGTTGGATTTTGAAAAAATATTCTGGGACCCTTCTGTAGAATTATCTTAAACTATATTTGCGCCCCATGAGCACAAAACCTGTATTACATACCATACTTTCTCCTAAATTATTAGACATATACGATGTTAGTAACAGCATTGTGGTGGTGATAGATGTTTTTCGTGCAACTTCAACCATTGCCACTGCATTGTACAATGGAGCTGCCAGGGTTATACCTGTTGATACCGTTGATAAGTGTATACAGATAGGGAAAAATACGGGCGGGATTACAGCTGGCGAAAGGGATGGAAAAGTGATAGCAGGTCTTGAACACGGTAATTCTCCAGCCGAATATCCAAGAGAATTTGTAGAAGGCAAAACCCTGGTTTTAACAACTACCAACGGCACTAAGCTATTGCATATGGCTTTGCAGAATGGGGCTTCAGAAGTGATTACGGGGTCTTTTCCTAATTTATCTGCTGTTTGCGAATACTTAATTGAGGCAAAGAAAAATGTAATCCTGGGTTGTTCTGCCTGGAAGGATAAATTCAATTTGGAAGATACCCTTTTTGCAGGAGCCGTTATCAGCAAAATAAAAGAGCATTTTACCATTCATTGCGATAGCAGCTTAATGGCCGAAAATATGTATGACCTGCACAAGGATGATTTAAAATCTTTTATCAGAAAAACCACCCATTGGCACCGACTGGCACAATATGGTCTTGAAAAAGATCTTGAATATTGTGTTACACCCGATCAGGCCAATATTTTGCCTTTTTACAAGAATGGAGACCTGGTAATAAAAGAGCGTTAAATAACGGTAGATTCCTGCTTATTTTCACTTTGAATGCGGTTTTCCTAACCCTTTTCTTTACTTTTGCAAATTGGTCTTTTGGGACTGACTTTTTGCAATGGCACTACCGTATTTAGTTAAGCATATATACAATTTTGGTACCGATGAAGTAATTCGCAGAGGCAAGAAAATTCATTCGTTGGGTCAGGTTGAACTAGTGGAGTATGACGACCTCCTGGGAAATATTATCTTCCGTGTGAAGGACGACGGTTATAGTACTTTTTATAAAGTACATGTGAATCAGTTTAAGGATCCTTCTACCATTTCCTTGCGCTGCAGTTGCCCTTATAATCTTTCTGAAGTTTGCAGACACAAAGCTGGTGCCTTGTTTCATCTACAGGATTTGCTAGATAAAAACTTACTGGGCGATCGGGAAACAGTTTACGATCAGAAACATACGGTTGTTAAAATCAGATTACTCGACCTGAAGCTGTTTAAAATGCTTAGTGCAACAGCGTCTTTTGAAAGCGCAGAAGAATACCTGAGGACCAATACAGCTACCATTAAGGAAGCAAAAAACGAAAGGGTTGTTGCTGAGCTCGAAATGGATGGTGTGCAGCATGTAGTTGTTCTTCAGAAAAATGAAGAGCGCAATTTCGATACCAGTTGTAATTGCAATTCGGACAGTTCACACCCGCTTTGTGTACATAAAACCATTGTGTTTTTACAATTGCTGAAAAACCATGGCGCCAATTATTTTGATTCAATCCGTAACTGGGATAAAGAGAAAAATAAATTACTGGCGCTTTATGGGTATTCATTAGCAGATGATCTAAAAGGTAAATTTGAATTTACCTATACAGACGGTAAACCTTTTCTGCGTGTACTGGATAGCAGCATTAAAAGAGTAGGCATTTCGGGGAGTCCGGAATTAAAGCCTGTATTACAGGAGAAATTGGATGCCCCTGAAGTTATTGAGCAGGACGCAGAGCAAGAAGCAACTTGTAAGCTTGGGTTGGTTGTTACCAGTGCAACAAATCAGTATCCCTTCATTCAAATGGAGGTAATTCAAGGTGAACCTGACGATCAGTTATTGAAATATTTGGGAAAAACAGAAAAGCTGGATTTAACCAAATTCATCAATACGGCTGTGTTTTCCGAAGATGATAAAATGCTGATTCAGCAACTTCGCAAGCTAATGTCTGCTGAAGTGAACCGCTACCTGAATAGAAATTCCCCTTTTAGTGGCATTTGGGAAAATATTATTCAACAACACAATGATGAACTGCCGGAAGAAACAAAGGGGTTGATTAACGAGTACCTGCATCCAAAATTCAAGAAACTTTTTGCAGAGTACACTGCTTCTTCCTTTGTGTTCTATCTGCCCTCCGGAAAAAGATTTGTTACGGAGAATCTGGTTAAGGCCCGCTTTTCAGATCATTTTATTCAGCCATCATTCAGCATTAATTTCAAGGACAATCAATACGAAATTACCTGTACTATAGAATTACCATCCAAAACCATTTCACTAAGTGACAATGTAATGGAAAGCTCTTTTCTATTTCAATACCAGGATCAGTTCTATATCTGGAAAAAAGCAGAAGATATTTTATTGGTAGAGAAATTTCTGCCAACTGGTAAGATCATTGTACCGGCAGCCGAATGGTCGGAACAGCTTGCCAGTTTTATTCTACCGCTTTCCCGAACCCACACTGTGCAGTTTGCCAATGTTAAAAAAGAAGAAATCAGGGATGCAAAACCTGAAATTAAAATACTATTGAAAGAGAAAGGGGAATACCTTTTGTTTCAGCCTGTATTTAATTATAAAGGAATTGATATTCAATCTACCGATAAAGAAAAATTATTCTTCCCTCAGGCTGACCGTTTGCTGGTGATTCATCGAAATATTGCTGCAGAAAAAGAACTGATGAGTCGTATTGAGCAGTTGCATTCTGGTTTTGTTAGACCAATGGATTCGAATGTGCTTGCATTAAAAGGAAAAGATGTATTGAAGAATAACTGGTTTTTCCTTTTCATGGATGCAGTAAAGGAAATGAATATTCCTGTTTATGGTTTTGAGGCATTGAGAAATTTCAGATTCAATACTGCAAAGCCTTCTACCAAAATATTTATTAGCAGCAATACCGATTGGTTTGATGCCAAAGTGGAGATTCAGTTTGGGGAACAAAAGGTAACCATTGATGATGTAAAAAAAGCCTTGGCTAACAAACAACAGTTTGTACAGCTTACAGATGGCACTTTGGGAATATTACCAGAAGAGTGGGTTAAGAAATATGCACTATTGTTCAGAGTTGGAGAAGGGAAGGCTGGCAATATGAAACTGAGTAAGTATCATTTCAGTGTGATTGAAGAACTCTATCTGCAAAGAGATGAGGAAGAACTCTCCTTTCAGCTAGAAGAAAAATATGAACGGATTAAAGGCAATCATGAAATTAAACCAGTACCAGCACCCGCACACTTACAATCCATTCTGAGGCCCTATCAGGAGAGCGGGTTCCAGTGGTTGAATTATTTAAGGGAAGTGCAGTGGGGAGGAATCCTAGCAGATGATATGGGATTGGGTAAAACCATTCAGGCACTTTGTTTTTTACACCACCTGAAAATGGAGAACGGGCGATTGAAAGCACTGGTTGTTTGTCCTACGACGCTGATGTTTAATTGGCAAAATGAAATCAAGAAATTTACACCTGATATCAGTTTTTATGTGCATCATGGCGGAGCCAGATTAAAAGATGGCATCAGTAACAAAGCGTATGATGTAATTATTACTACTTATGGAACACTCAGAAGTGATATTAAGCAGTTTGTGGATGTTGCTTTTGATTATGTGATTTTAGATGAAAGCCAGGCAATTAAAAATCCTTCGAGTAAAGTAACCAAAGCTGCTTCTTTATTAAAAGCCAAAAGCAGACTTTGTTTAAGCGGTACTCCTTTGCAGAATAACACATTCGATATTTATGCGCAAATGAATTTCCTGAATCCAGGTATGCTCGGAAGTATGGAATTCTTTAAGCAGGAGTTTTCAATACCCATTGATAAATTCGGAGAAAAAGAGCAGAAAGACCATTTAAGAAAATTATTGTATCCTTTTATTTTAAGACGTACAAAGGAGCAGGTGGCTAAAGACTTGCCTGAAAAACAGGAAATGGTATTATTCTGTGAAATGGGAGATGAACAAAGAAAAATTTATGAAGCCTACCGAAATGATTATCGGGACAAAATTTTGGGTGTTGTAGAAAATCAAGGTATTCAAAAGTCGCAGTTGACTATTTTACAGGGGCTGATGAAACTAAGACAGATATGCGATAGCCCTGCCATTATAAAAGAAGAAGAACGCTATCCCAATGTTTCAGTAAAGCTGGAAGAACTGGGCAGAGAGATAACTGAAAATATCAGCAATCATAAAGCCCTGGTATTTTCCCAGTTTCTTGGTATGCTTTCATTAATTAAAGAGAAGATGAAAGAGTTGGGTGTTGATTATGAATACTTTGATGGAAGTAGCACTGTTGCTGAACGTGAACGCGCCATACAAAGGTTTCAGAATGAAGACAGCTGCCGCGTATTTTTAATTTCCTTAAAAGCCGGGGGTGTAGGTTTAAATCTTACGGCTGCCGACTATGTATACATTGTGGATCCTTGGTGGAACCCCGCAGTTGAACAACAGGCCATTGACAGAACTCACCGGATTGGTCAAACCAAAAATATTTTCGCGTACCGGATGATTTGTACAGATACAGTGGAGGATAAGATTTTAAAACTTCAGGAACGAAAGAGAAATCTTGCTAAGGAAGTAATTACGGATGATGAAGGATTTGTTAAAACTTTAACAAAAGAAGATGTAGAGTACCTATTCAGTTAAGGATTTCACCGATTTAGACTCCGAAGTTTCCTATTATCATGATAGCTTGCCATTAAAATTTTTCTTCAAGTATTCAGCTTGAAGCAATATTAGTTTTATGTTTTCAAATTCAGCATTATGCGCATATTATTTTTATTGATTGGGATAGTTGCTTCTTTTTCTGTAATGGGACAAAATACTGCTACTTTAAAAGGTAAATTGGTAGATAGTGTGGGTAAGCAGGCATTGAAAGATGCTTCTATTACTGTTTTGGAAGCAAAGGACTCCACCCTGGATGTTTTTGGATTAGCCAAGCCCGATGGAAGTTTTGTGGTAGAGAAAATTTCTTTTGGAGAAATGATTGTGATGATCAAGTTCCAGGGATATGAATCCTTTTCTAAAAAAATTACTTTTTCAAAAGCAAATGCAAATATTGATTTAGGTACCATTTATTTAAAATTGGCTGCAACAGATTTGGGCGAAGTGGTTGTTACTCAATCTCCAGTAACTATTAAAAAGGATACGGTTCAGTTTAATGCTTCTAGTTTTAAAACAAAACCCAATGCGGTAATGGAAGATTTGCTGAAAAAATTGCCTGGTGTTCAGGTAGAAGCAGATGGAACGGTTAAGGCCCAAGGAGAAAACGTACAAAGGATTTTAGTGGATGGAAAGCGATTCTTTGGGGATGATCCCAAATTGGCTACCAAAAATTTACCTCCAGATATGATTGATAAAATCCAGGTATTTGATGCTTTGAATGATCAAAGTGCATTTACCGGATTCGACGATGGTAACAGAATCAAAACCATTAATATCACAACCAAGAAAGACAAGCGCAAGGGCTATTTCGGAAGAGCAGTGTTGGGGGGAGGTTCCGATTCTCAGGAAGGACGTTTTGATAATAGCGTAAACCTTAGTCATTTTAATGGGGATATGCAGTTGACTTTTACGGGTCAGGCCAATAATGTTAACAAGCAAAATTTCAGCGCACAAGATTTATTTGGCGGTGGCGGTGCAGCAGGTGGTGGTGCCCGTGGCGGCGGCGGTGGTGGCGCCAGAACAGTTACGATTTCCAATGCACCTGCCAGTAATAGCGGAGGGATTGTTCAAACCCTGGCTGCTGGTTTAAACTATAAAGATGTTTGGGGTAAAAAAACGGAAGTTTCTGGTAGCTATTTTTTCAATGACTTAAAAACTTTTAGAGAGCAAAATAGTTTTACGCAAAACTTAATTCCGGGGAATCCAGATTCATCTATTTTTAATAGTCAGGTAAACAATTCTGTATCCAGGAATACAAATCACAGAATCAATTTAAATATTGAACATCAGTTTGATTCATCTAACTCATTAATTATTCGTCCGAATATTAGTTATCAGGAATCGGAAACAGCAACGGACGTTACCACATTTTCTACGAGAGGTATCAGCAAGAATTTAAATAATTCTGTTGCTTCAACTGATAGAAGTAATAAAGGCTATAATGCCAGCTTAGAGGCAACTTTTAGACATCGTTTTAAAAAGAAAGGAAGAACTTACTCCATAGCATTCAATCCAGGTCAAAATATAAATGACGGCAATACGGCTAATTACTCAATCAATAACTTTTTCAATACCCCCACTCCTTACGCCGATACTATTAATCAAATTGGGGTGACCAATAGGGACAGTAAAACAATGAATGCTACTTTCTCTTATACTGAACCCATAGGTAAAAATCAAATTCTAGAGTTTAATTACAACTATAACAATAATATCAATAATTCAGGTACCCGCACTTTTGCATTCAATAAAACAACCGGACAATACGATTTGGTGGTTCCCAATTTAACCAACGTATTTGAAAATAGCTTTAACTCGAATCGTGTTGGATTAAACTGGCGCATACAAAATGCGAAATATAATTTCAGTATAGGTTCGGGCGTTCAAGTGGGAGAGCTTGTAAGTAAAAACATTACGCGAGACAGTTCTATTAAACAGAACTTCGTGAACTTTTTCCCAACTATGAATTTTCGCTACGATTTTTCAAGAACAAAGAATTTGAGGGTTTTCTATAATGGTAGAACTGCACAGCCATCTGCACAGCAATTACAGCCTGTTGTTGATAATTCCAATCCATTGAATATTACTACCGGTAATCCTAATTTGAAACAACAATTCATACACACATTCAGGGTATTGTTTAATTCTTTTGATGTGGTTACCCAGAAATTATTCTTTGCTACTATCAATGCCAACTTTACTGCAAATGATATACAGAACTCCACTACTTATTTGCCCAATGGTGCGCAGTTTACCCGTCCGGTTAACTTGAGCGGCACCTATAATATCAATGGTTTTGTGAATTATGGATTTCCTTTGAAAAAGCCAAAGAGTAATATCAATTTGGGTATTAATTTAAGCAGGAGCCAAAGTCAGACGCTGGTGAATGACTTGAGCAATTATACAAGAAATACAACAGCCGGATTCAATGCCTCTTGGACAACCAATATCAAGGAAGGGTTTGATATGAATTTTTCTTCCAACTCCAGTTTAAGTTTTGCTCGTTATACTTTGCAGCCACAACAAAACGGAGATTTTTTTACACAGACATTTGTTGCTGAGCCTACCATTTATACCAAGTCTGGCTGGGTTTTCTCTACTGACTTCCGATACATTAAAAATACAGGTCGTGCAGAAGGTTTCAATACCAATATTCCCTTGTGGAGTGCCAGCATAGCTAAGCAGCTTTTCAAGAAAAAAGATGGCGAATTGAAGTTCTATGTATTTGATTTGCTGAATCAAAACCAGAGTTTAACTAGAAATGTAGTTGGTAATACCATCCAAGACGTTTCTACGGTTGTATTGAAGCGTTATTTCATGATCAGCTTTACCTATAACCTGAGAAGCTTTGGTGCTCCTGCTGCCAATATGCAGCGTGGTCCAGGGAATATGATGTTCCAAGGAAGACCTGGTATGCAAATGATGCGATTTGGCCAGTAAGTTAGTTTTGATCAAAAGTTAATATATCTAGAGCGAAGGGGAAATAATTTATTTCCCCTTCGTATTTTAAAGAAATGTAACTTTGCATCTCATTCGAAACAATGGTAGCAAGCATTTCATATAATTCTAACGCTAACAACTGTTCGTATTTTACGAAGCAGTTGCGATTACCATTTATTGTATTGCCGAGGCCGCGACGTGGTTTCTGATAGGACGAGCAACTGGCACTTGCCCCTATCAGTGAAAATATCTCCGAAACGTTTCAGGGCAAAGCGCCAAAATTTATCCTTTTTCACTTTTTATTTATTTATATACGTTGGAACAGTCAATTATTGTTCGTGTAGCTACTGCCGATGATGTGCATTTTGCTTCTACTATTACCGATGAGATGGAATCTTCTGCAAAAGCCAGAGGTACAGGTATAGCGAAAAGAAGTCCTGAATATGTAGCCAATAAAATGCGCGAAGGAAAGGCAGTTATTGCTTTAACGCCAAAGGGCGAGTGGGTAGGATTCTGTTATATAGAAGTTTGGGGTCATGAACAGTTCGTTGCCAATAGTGGCCTGATTGTGTCGCCAGCTTACAGAAAAAGTGGAGTTGCCAAACAGATTAAGCAGACCATTTTTAATTTGTCGAGAACCAAGTATCCTGCTGCCAAAATTTTTGGTTTAACAACCGGATTGGCGGTAATGAAAATTAACAGTGAATTGGGCTATGAACCCGTAACTTATAGTGAATTGACCGACGACGAGGAGTTCTGGGCGGGATGTAAAAGCTGTGTGAACTATGATATATTAATGAGTAAGGAAAGAAAGAATTGTATGTGTACGGCTATGTTGTACGATCCTGCTGATCATTATGAACCAGAAGAAACCATGGCAGACTTTAAACAGAATTCTAAACTATACGAGCGTTTCATGAAAGTGAAGCAAAGCAAGCTGCTGAAATGGTTTAGGAAAAAAGCAATGAAAAGTTATTTTATTCATTTTTAATAAGTGAAACATGCAAGCAAAAAAACTCGTTCTGGGATTTAGTGGTGGATTAGATACCACTTATTGTGCTATTTATTTATCCCAGGAAAAAGGATATGAAGTTCACAGTGTTATTGTAAATACAGGTGGTTTTTCGGAAGAGGAATTAAAGCAGATAGAAAAACATGCATATGCGCTGGGAGTAAAAACACATACAACCATCAATGCTATCAAGAGTTATTACGATTCCATTGTTAAGTACTTGATTTATGGGAATGTTTTAAAAAACAATACTTATCCCTTAAGCGTGAGTGCGGAAAGATTAAGTCAGGCATTGCATATAGCTGAACACGCCAAGAAAATGAATGCAGTTGCGGTGGCGCATGGAAGTACAGGAGCTGGAAATGATCAGGTAAGATTCGACATGATTTTTAATATTATGATTCCTGGAGTTGAAATCATTACCCCAATCAGAGACTTACAACTAAGCAGAGAAGCAGAAATTAAATACCTGCAGTCGAAAGGCGTTCAAATGAATTTTCAAAAAGCAGCCTATTCCATTAATAAGGGGTTATGGGGAACCAGTGTTGGAGGAAAGGAAACCCTGTATTCAAAAGGTATTTTACCCGAAGATGCATGGCCCACCCCTGTTACTAAAACAGGAGAAGAGGAATTGAAAATTCATTTTGAAAAGGGGGAAATTACCTGGGTAAACAACCAACATTTTACTCATCCTGCACACGCCATTCAATACATTCAATCCATTGCAGCACCTTACGGAATTGGGAGAGATATTCATGTGGGAGACACCATTATTGGAATCAAAGGCAGGGTGGGTTTTGAAGCTGCCGCACCTATGGTCATTATAAAAGCACATCATGCTTTGGAAAAACATGTATTAACCAAGTGGCAGTTGAACTGGAAAGATCAGCTGGCACAGTTTTATGGTAACTGGTTGCACGAGGGACAAATAATGGATCCTGTGATGAGAAATATTGAAGCTTTTCTAAATGATTCGCAAGAGCAGGTTACCGGTTCTGTTTTTGTACAGTTGCTCCTTCATCGTTTTCAGATTATTGGTATTGAGTCCCCATTCGATTTAATGAGTAGTCAGTTTGGAAAGTACGGAGAAATGAATTCAGGATGGACTGGAAACGACGTAAGAGGGTTCTCTAAAATTTTCGGTAACCAAACAGCTATTTATCATCATATTAAAAACGCATCCCATGATTAAAGCGGGTATCGTTGGTGGTGCTGGATATACAGGCGGAGAATTGATTCGTATTCTTTTGAATCATCCCGACGTAGTGGTACAATTTGTTCATAGCACCAGTAATGCAAACAAATTTCTGTATCAGGTTCATAATGATTTAACAGGTGAAACAGATTTGGTTTTTAGTGAAGTTCTGAGTGATGATATTGATGTTTTGTTTCTTTGCATGGGACATGGAGATGCCAAAGTATTTCTTGAAAAAAACAATTTTAAGGATTCAATAAAAATCATTGATCTTTCTCAAGATTTCAGGCTGAACACTTCTTCCGATTTCGGCAATCGTAAGTTTGTGTATGGACTACCTGAATTAAACAAGTCTGCAATTCTTACTGCACAGAATATTGCCAATCCTGGTTGTTTTGCTACTGCAATTCAGCTGGCATTATTGCCATTGGCCAATGCGGGTGTGCTTGGAGATATTTACACCACTGGTATAACTGGTTCAACCGGAGCAGGACAGGGTTTTAGTACTACTTCTCATTTTAGTTGGAGAGCCAATAATATTGAAGCTTACAAATCATTGTCGCATCAGCACGTGAAAGAAATTACGCAGTCTTTGAATCAATTACAAAAGGGAGATGCTTTAACAGCAGATGGTTCTGGTAGAGGATTGCATTTTGTTCCTTGGAGGGGAGATTTTACCAGAGGGATTTACACCAGTTCAACCCTTGAGATTGGCATTCCTTACGAAGAAGTTCAGCAGATTTATGCGGCTTATTATTCAGATGCTGTATTCACATTTGTAGCGGATACCATGATCAATCTAAAACAGGTGGTAAATACCAACAAGTGTTTGATTTATACAGAGAAGCAAGGCAGCAAATTGGTTGTGCATTCTGCCATTGACAATTTATTAAAGGGAGCCAGTGGTCAGGCAGTTCAGAATATGAATCTGATGTTTGGGCTTGATGAGTCTGCCGGTTTAAAATTAAAAGCCAGTTATTTTTAGACATGAAATTATTTGATGTATATCCGTTGAACAATATAACCATTACAAAGGCCTTGGGCTCTTATGTTTGGGATAAAGAGGGTGTTCAGTATTTAGACATGTATGGAGGTCATGCGGTAATCAGCATTGGTCATACACATCCGCATTGGGTAAAGCGAATTGAATCTCAGTTAGAAGCAATTGCATTTTACTCAAATTCCATTCAGATTCCTTTGCAACAGGAGCTGGCTGATAAATTGGGCGCATTAAGCGGGAAAACGGATTATCAGTTATTTCTATGTAACAGTGGTGCGGAGGCAAATGAAAATGCATTGAAGCTAGCCTCTTTTCACACGGGAAGAAAAAAAATAGTTGCTTTTTCCAAATCCTTTCATGGAAGAACATCTTTGGCTGTAGCTGCTACGGATAATCCAAGTATTGTTGCTCCGGTTAATGAAACCGAAAATATAATTTTTCTTCCTTTTAATGATGAAGCCACTTTGCAGGAATGTTTTAAAAGTCATGGAACTGAAATTGCTGCGGTCATTATTGAAGGAATTCAGGGCGTGGGCGGTATTGTGCCGGCCAGTATTTCTTTTCTGCAACTGATCAGGTCTTTATGTGATGCTTCGGGAGCCGTTTATATTGCAGACAGTGTGCAGTGCGGCTATGGAAGAACAGGGCAATTTTTCGCACATGATATTGCGGGTGTTAATGCTGATATTTATTCTATGGCCAAGGGGATGGGGAATGGATTTCCTGTTGGTGGCATTTTGATTGCCCCCCATATACAACCCAAGCATGGCATGCTGGGCACTACATTCGGTGGTAACCACTTGGCCTGTGCAGCAGCCCTTGCCGTTCTGGAAGTAATGGAGTCAGAGCAATTAATTGAAATGGCCAAGCAAAGAGGCATGTATCTGATTAATCAGTTAAAGCGGATTAAGGGGATTGAAAATGTTAGAGGCAGAGGACTCATGATTGGGTTTGATGTGCCTGAACACTTAAAAGGGTTAAAAAAATTATTGCTTGAGAAGTACAATATTTTCACTGGTGAAGCAAAGCCCAATGTAATACGTCTATTACCCTCACTGGCATTGTCAAGAAAACAAGCCGATGAATTTTTGGAAGCGCTGAATGAAGCAATTGCTGAACTTGAAAATCCCCCTGCATAAATATGAAGCATTTTATTTCGGTATCAGATGTAGATAATGTTGGCGCTTTGGTAGCTAAGGCATTACACTACAAATTAAGTCCCTATGCAGATTTGCATCTGGGAAGAGGCAAAAGAATTGGGTTGTTGTTTTTAAATCCAAGTTTAAGAACCCGTCTGAGTACCCAGGTAGCTGCGAGTAATTTAGGAATGGAAGCCATTGTGTTTAATGTTGATAAGGAAGGCTGGGCACTTGAATTTCAGGAAGGTGCTGTAATGAATGGAACCACGGTTGAACATATCAAGGATGCAGCTCCTGTTTTGGGTCAATACTTTGATATATTGGCAATACGTACTTTCCCGTCTTTGAAAAACAGAGAAGATGATTACAGTGAGTTATTTATTAAACAATTCATCCGTTTTGCGGGAGTGCCCGTAATTAGCCTGGAAAGTGCTACCCTGCATCCATTACAATCGTTAACTGATTTAGTTACCATACAGGAATCTTTGGTTCAGCATCCATTGCCCAATAAAAAGCCCAAAATAGTACTTACCTGGGCTCCACATATTAAGCCTTTACCTCAATGTGTTGCCAATAGTTTTGCAGAGTGGGTAATTGCATGGGGTGGAGCTGAATTTGTTATTACACATCCCAAAGGGTACGAACTAGATGAGAAATTTACCAGTGGTGCTTCCATTGAATATAATCAGCAAAATGCTTTGGCAGGAGCTGATTTTGTGTATGTAAAAAACTGGAGTAGTTATCAGCAGTATGGTCAGGCGCTTTGCTCAGACACCAATTGGATGTTAACCAATAAGTCAATGCAGTTTACCAATGAGGCGAAAGTGATGCACTGTTTGCCCGTCCGAAGAAATATAGAATTGAGTGACGAAATATTAGATGGAGAAAACAGTCTGGTTACGCAGCAGGCAGGTAACCGGGTTTGGGCTGCACAGGCCGTTTTGGCTGAAATATTAAATGCGCATAAATAAAAGCAATGAAACCCTTATTCATCATAAAGATTGGAGGCAATATTGTTGATGATGACCTGGCATTGGAAAATTTTTTACAATCTTTTGCAGGCATTATTTCACCAAAAATATTGGTCCATGGTGGTGGCAAATTGGCTACCAAGGTTGCAGAAGCCATGGGGATTGAGCAACAGATGATAGAGGGTAGAAGAATTACCGATGCAGAAACCCTGAAGATTGTAACTATGGTGTATGCTGGTTTTATCAATAAGAATGTAGTTGGCAAACTTCAATCTCAACATAACAATGCAATAGGGATTACTGGTGCTGATGGGAATGCCATTCTTGCACATAAACGTGTTGCTAAAACCAACTATGGATATGTAGGAGACGTGGATAGTGTGAATACAGATTTTTTTCTGCAATTGCTGGAGAAGAATATGGTACCTGTTGTTGCACCCATAACGCACAATGGGGAAGGTCAATTATTAAATACCAATGCAGATACAATAGCTCAATCTATTGCAACCGCAATGAGCAAACTCTATGATGTTACTTTAATTTATTCTTTTGAGAAGGCGGGTGTTTTGTTGGATGTGCAAGATGAGTCTTCCTGTATTTCAATATTAACACCAGACTATTATCAATCGCTCAAAGAGAAGCAGCTGATTTTTGCAGGAATGATTCCTAAATTAGACAATGCATTTGCTGCAATTCATGCTGGGGTTGCCAAAGTGATCATTGGTAATGCTGCCTTACTTCCCGATTTAATGGAAGGCAAGGCAGGAACAACTATTCAATATGGCTGATATAGAAGCACTATATAATGATGCAGTTATTCTTTTGCAGGAGCTGATTGCTACTCCTTCATTTAGCAAAGAAGAATGCAATACCGCAAACGCAATTGAAAAATTCCTTAGTAAACAGGCAATACCTGCCAACAGACATTTAAATAATGTATGGGCAGTGAACCAATATTTTGATTTGAATAAACCAACGATTTTATTAAACTCTCATCACGATACAGTTAAGCCAAATGCAGGGTATACAAAAGATCCTTTTGCTCCGCTAATGGATGCAGATAAGTTGTTTGGGTTAGGCAGCAATGATGCTGGTGCTTCACTGGTTTCCTTGATTGCTACTTTTATTCATTATTATCCGCAGCAGAATCTGGCTTACAATATTGTGTTGGCCGCAACAGCTGAGGAAGAAATTTCGGGACTCAATGGAATAGCGGCTTTGATCCCCCTGTTGCCTGCACCAGCCTTTGCTATTGTAGGTGAACCTACTTTGTTGAATCTGGCCATTGCCGAAAGAGGATTGCTGGTAATTGATGCTAAAGCAAAGGGGATTGCCGGACATGCAGCCAGGGAAGAAGGAGAGAATGCTTTGTATAAAGCAGTTAAAGATATTCAGTGGATTCAGCAGTATCGGTTTGAAAAAATTAGTGAATGGCTGGGTCCCGTAAAAATGACGGTCACTTCTTTTAACACAGATAACAAACAGCATAATGTTGTGCCAGCTACGGCTGAATTTATCATTGATATCCGTGTAAATGAATTGTATCGTTTCGATGAAATTCTGGCAACCTTATCAGCTAACCTGCAAAGTGAATTTGCTCCCAGAAGTACCCGTTTACAATCTACGGGCATTCGGGTTGATCATCCTATTGTGCAGGCTGGGCTAAAGCTTGGGAAAACTTGCTATGGAAGCCCTACTACCAGTGATAAGGCGCTGATGCCCTTTCCTGCATTAAAAGTTGGTCCTGGAGACAGTGCCAGAAGTCATACAGCAGATGAATTTGTATATCTGCATGAAATTAAAAATGGAATTGAGTTTTATATTAACCTTTTAAAACAGGTGCTATGAAATTATGGAGCAAGGAAAACACAGCCACTACCGTTGCTGTTGAACAGTTCACGGTAGGTAAAGACAAAGATTTTGATGCCCTATTAGCCCCCTTTGATGTATTGGGTTCTATTGCCCATGTTACCATGTTGTCTCAGATTGGCTTATTAACTAGCGAAGAAAAAAATCTTCTAGTGCAGGAGTTGCGAAAAATATATGTGAAGGTTTCTGAACCCGGTTTTTCTATACCAGAAGGAGTTGAAGATATACATTCTTATGTAGAGTGGTTACTGACTCAGCAATTAGGAGATTTGGGGAAGAAAATTCATAGTGCCAGAAGCAGGAACGATCAGGTGCTGGTTGATATTAAATTATACCTTAGAAATGAAATTAAAAAGATTGCAGAACAAACACAGTCTTTATTTCATTTGCTGCAAACACAAAGTGAAAAATTCAAAAATCATTTATTGCCGGGCTACACTCATTTACAACTGGCTATGCCATCCTCTTTTGGTCTTTGGTTTGGTGCCTATGCAGAAAGTTTGGTTGATGATTTAATTGTGCTGGAAGCTGCTTATCAGGTTGTGAATAAGAACCCGCTGGGGTCGGCTGCCGGATACGGATCCTCTTTCCCCATTAACCGAACACTTACCACCGAACTACTTGGATTTGAGCATTTAAATTTTAATGTGGTGTATGCTCAAATGGGTAGAGGTAAAACTGAGCGAATTGTTGCTGCAGCGCTTGCCAATATTGCAGATACACTGGCTAGAATGAGTATGGATGCCTGTTTGTATCTGAATCAGAATTTTGGCTTTATCAGTTTCCCTCCTCAGTTAACAACGGGTTCGAGCATCATGCCCCATAAAAAAAATCCGGATGTGTTTGAATTGACCCGATCCTACTGTAATAGAATCAAAGCCCTGCCCAATGAAATTACGCTGATGACCACCAATTTGCCTTCTGGCTATCAGCGTGATTTGCAACTCCTGAAAGAACATTTGTTCCCTGCATTTACAGAATTGAGTAATTGTTTACAGATGATGGAGTTGATGATCAGTAATATTTCGGTAAAGGAAAACATTGTTCATGCGGAGCAATATCAGTTTATGTTTAGTGTAGAGGAAGTGAATAAACTGGTGCTGCAGGGTGTGCCCTTCAGAGATGCCTATCAGCAAGTGGGAAATGCCATCGAAAAGGGTCAATTCAGTTATTCAACCCAGATCAACCATACCCACGAGGGAAGTATTGGAAATTTGTGTAATGAAGAAATTGGCCAAATGATGGATACCGTATTGAAAAGGTTCCAATTTAGCAAAGCCACAACAGCCATCAACGCTCTTTTGGCTTAACTTGTGCGCCTATTCTACAAATTAGATATATAAATAATCAAATGAAAAAAATTCTTTTCCTATTCCTTTTGGGTAGCTATTCTCAGTTCGTAATGGCTCAGGTGAAGCCAGTAAGCAAGGGTTCTACAGCTCCTGCTAAATCAAAAGCAGCTGTTAAGCCTGCAGTCAATGCCAAAGCAGTTCCTGCAGCCTTTAAGTCGGCTGCGGATAGTGCCAGCTATGCCTTGGGTTTTAGAATTGCCCAGAATTTAAAATCTCAGGGTCTGGATCCATTGGTAGCAGCGCAGTTTCAAAAAGGAATGTCGGATGCATTTGGTGGTAAGAAAACCCAAATTGCAGATGAAGTATTAGATCTTTGTATTGGGAATTACCAACAAAAATTAAGTTCTGCAAAAGCCTCTGTGGCCAAAGAAGCAGGAAAAGCTTTTCAGGCTCAGTTGGCTAAAAAGCCAGGGGTGGTAACTTTGCCTTCTGGTCTGCAATATGAAATTATTAAAAATGGTACTGATACCGTTAAGCCTACCCTTTCCAATACCGTAAAATGTCATTATCATGGCACATTGATTAACGGAGATATTTTTGATAGCTCTGTAGAAAGAGGTGAACCCGTAAGCTTCCCCTTAGGCAATGTGATTTTGGGCTGGCAGGAAGGTTTACAGTTAATGACCGTGGGAAGTAAATGGAAATTTTATATTCCTTCGGATCTTGCCTACGGTGATCAGCAAAAGGGAGACAAGATTGTTCCTGGTTCCTGCTTATTTTTGAAGTAGAATTATTGGATGTTAAATAATTATATCAAATCAAGGTTATGAACGAAGCATTTGTATCCCGTATAGCTGCAGAGTTAAAAGAAATTGAATCGGCTGGTCTTTTCAAAAAGGAAAGGGTTATTACCAGTGAGCAAGGACCTGAGATTGTAGTGAATGGTAAAAAAGTGTTGAATTTTTGTGCCAACAATTACCTCGGGCTTTCTTCCCATCCGGAAGTAATTAAAGCTGCTCACAAGGCCATTGATACACACGGCTACGGCATGAGTAGTGTTCGCTTTATTTGCGGCACTCAGGATATTCATAAGGAGCTAGAGAAAAAGCTATCTGACTTTTTAGGAACGGAAGATACCATTTTATATGCTGCTGCTTTTGATGCTAACGGGGGAGTATTTGAGCCTTTGTTTGGGGAGGAAGATGCCATCATTAGTGACGCGTTGAACCATGCATCCATCATTGATGGTGTTCGTTTGTGTAAGGCAAAGCGTTTTCGCTATGAGCACAATAATATGGAGGATTTAGAAGCCAAGTTAAAAGAATCTGCCAGCTGCAGAAGCAGGATCATTGTTACCGATGGTTCATTTAGCATGGATGGTACCATAGCCCAATTAGATAAAATCTGTGACCTAGCCGATCAATACGATGCCATTGTAATGATAGACGAATGTCATTCTTCCGGTTTCCTTGGTAAAACAGGTAGAGGTACGCATGAGTACAGAGGAGTAATGGGAAGGATTGATATTATTACTGGCACATTAGGCAAAGCCTTAGGTGGAGCTAGCGGTGGATTTACTTCTGGCAGAAAGGAAATTATTGAAATGCTTCGTCAGCGCAGTCGTCCCTACCTTTTCTCCAATACCGTAGCACCCAGTATCGTTGGTGCTTCCATTACAGTATTGGATATGCTTACTTCTGCTACTACACTCAGGGATAAACTGGAATACAATACCAAATATTTCAGAACCAAAATGACAGAAGCTGGTTTTGATATTAAACCCGGGGACCATCCGATTGTTCCCATCATGTTATACGACGCGGTAATAGCACAAAATTTCGCAGCTAAATTATTAGATGAAGGCGTATATGTGATTGGTTTCTTTTATCCAGTGGTAGCCAAAGGCTTGGCCAGAATAAGGGTTCAGTTAAGTGCGGCACACGAACAGGAACACTTGGACAAAGCCATTGCCGCTTTTACCAAAGTAGGAAAAGAGCTGGGCGTAATTAAATAATATAAACAACGATGAGATATTTTATTGGTGTACTGTTGATGGGTATTTTCTTAAATGCCTGCTCTCCGAATAATGTTCAAGTAAACAATGAATTGGGTAAGTACTTTGATTCAGCGAACGTAAAAGGAAGTTTTGCCTTGTTCAATAATGGCACGGGTGATTTTGTTATTCACAATTTAAATAGATACAAAGATTCATCCTATTCCCCGGCAGGTACTTTCAATATAGTGCATTCATTAATTGCTTTGGAAACTGGCGTTGTATCAGATGAAAATATGACCATTCAGCTAGATACTGCGGTAAGTATGGAAGCTGCCTTTAAACAATCTCAAGACCCTTACTTTCTGGAAGTTGCCAAAAGAATGGGAAAAGATACGCTTCAATTCTGGTTGGATAGTCTTTCTTATGGGAATCATCAGATAGGTAAATCAATCGATAGTTTCTGGTTGAACAATACCCTTAAACTAACTGCCGATGAACAGCTGGGTTTAATAAAGAAATTGTTTTTTAATCAGTTGCCTTTTCAAAAGAGAACCCATGAGATTGTAAGAAAAATGATGTTGCAGGAATCCAACGCTAACTATCAGTTGAGCTATAAAGATGGATTAACCATCCTGGAAAATGGAAAGCAACTCGCTTGGGTAGCAGGTTGGATTGAAGAGAACAAACACCCGTATTTCTTTGTTTTGAATTTGGAAGGTTCTTCAAATACCCAGATGACCGCAGTATCTAACAATTTGCTTAGAAAAATTTTAGCGAATCAGGGTTTCTTTGAAGGCAAAAGATAAACCGAAAGATATTTTATGCAACAGTACTGTCATTCACTTACACAATACAAAAGGCTGATAACCCGCGAAGTTAAAATCGGGGATTTATTGCTGGGTAATGGTCACCCCATTCGTGTACAGACAATGACAACTACCGATACCATGGATACCATGGCTACGGTTGAGCAAACCATCCGTTGCATAGAAGCCGGTGCAGAACTGGTAAGAATTACCGCTCCTTCTAAAAAAGAAGCAGAGAACCTGCTGAATATTAAAAATGAATTGCGCAAAAGAGGATACAATACCCCATTGGTTGCGGATATTCATTTTACGCCGAATGCCGCTGAAATTGCCGCGAGAATTGTAGAAAAAGTAAGGGTGAACCCAGGCAATTATGTAGACAAGAAAAA
>VFQO010001011.1_pt1 | contig 24429 bp, 31 predicted proteins | sample 3512331 | NCBI WGS metagenome assembly VFQO01 (sample SAMN10412371, study PRJNA504923) | tailings metagenome | isolation source: Replicate 3 from Balatoc abandoned mine | place: Philippines: Itogon, Benguet | collected 2017-08-28 | reverse complement strand
CTCAAATTTGAGCAAGCCCTATTCAATAAAAATATGTAAGATATTTTACTTAGCCGTGCAGCCAGTAGTATCTGGCCGCTTCAATACCTTCTGTATCAATGATCCGCTGCACCTCAGCCAGCACCTCAGCATCATCTGAGGCGCGGCCGTCGAGCTCTTCAATTAGTTGCGCTGCTGTCATACTTCTCCACTTTTGTAGGGCGTTTGTAGCTTGCTTTGCTGGCGTCTTTCTTATTGACTACCAGCTCAGCCGTGAATTTGACCTGTTTGCCCATCAGCGTGCGGATTGGGCCGGTCGCCAGTGCTTCAAAGCCACTGGTCAGGTTACCGAACAGCGTACCACCACCAAGCAGCTCGATGACCAGACGCGGCGGCGCTGGGTTCGCGTGCGAGGTGTAAGCGTCCGGCTTTGGATCCAGCACGTTCAAGATCACACCGGTTAGCTCTTGGCGGCCATCCACCAGCACGACGCTAGACTTAACCGCAGGAACAGCGCTTGCCTTAGCTGCCTCTTCGATGACCTTGACAGTCGATAAGCGAGAGCACTTGATGTATGCGTAGCACTGGCCATCGCCCCACGCCGCACCGGTCTTAACGCTTTTGACAAACATCAGCTTAGGCACAGCAGCCTCAAAGGCCTCAGCGGCCGCTTTGGTTGTCTTCACGCGAACAGTAAACTCACGCTCTTTGTAGCCAGATGAGGAAGCGGAGCCATAGCTGTCAAACCCCATGATGTAGCAAAGGTAGTCAAGATCCTTCTCAGGCATCTTCAGGAACTCACCAGCGCCGTAGATGTCATCTTCGAACTCATAGCCGTCGCACGGTGCGTGCCAGCGGCCATTGCAGTCCACTGTAGGCGCAAGGCCATTGTTCGCTGTCTTGGACGCTTCCATGATGCGGTGCCAGCGCTTTTCGGCTTCAGCTTTGATGGCGGCTTCTTCTGCTTTGATGGCGTCAATGATTGCTTGCATGGTGAGATCCTTACACTAAGTTCACGAAATAAACAGCTTTGCCACGAGTCACAATGCGACTTGTATCGGTGAAGATGTGCTCAGTACCGCGCTCAGTGTCTTCAATTTCCATCGCGTGACGCTCAAGCGCAGCATCCAATGATTCCCAGCTTTTAGATGCTTCGTAGGCGTTGAACAGCTCAGCGGCGATACTGAGAACAATCAACTCACCGCCCTTTTGGATGAGCTTTGAGCCGTCTTTGAGTATGTAAGTGCGTGAGCCAGCCTCCCAGTCATCGTACCAGTCAACAGCCTCTTTCACGAGGACATCAGACAGGGCGACCTCATCAATGATGGCGTAGTTGCCATCCTCGTCGCGGTCAATGTGAGCTTCTTTAATCTGAGTAGCTAATGTAGTCATGGTGATTCACCTTGTTGTTAGAAGTAACTTGATGAGATGAATACTAGAACATTACTCAAATTTGAGCAAGGATTATTTTTCAATCAGGCAAAAAAAGACCAGCACAAAGCTGGTCAAAGGATCTTCCCACGATCTGTAACAACAGGGTAGATGTCACACTGGAGCGCCGTCACCAATCGAAGCAAATCGGCCTATAACAATAATTGACAGTAAGTTAAAGTTACGACGACGCTCCGGTGTAGCATCTAAATTTGACTGACCTTTCAGCCAGTCTGGAGGCCTCGATAATCGGCACGCCGACCTCTATCCTCTAGGCGGGATCCGCACCACGTTGCCGCCTCAAGTGCCGTGGTACTGCTGAGCTGCTGGGTGCCTCCCAGTGCGAGCGTTACGCTCATACGCTGCCGTGCCGGAAAGGAATGCACATCCCCTTGAGCGCACGGTACACGCTTAGTGTACATTCAGCTAATTCGACTGACCGCTTGCAGGGCTCGAACCTGCACACGTCTTGCGAGGACGTATCGGATGCGTCCTGTAGCCTGCAGGAAACAGAGCCGACTCCAGATCATTCCATCTGGTACCCTACTTAGGCGAAAACGGTCATGCGAATGAGTTGATTGTGCCGTCTTTCCGGCTATGTCAGCGGCGTTGCATCCGCACCACTCGTTCACCCATGAGCTTACGCTGGGGCCGCTTACGTCTACGGCACGGACTTACACCGTCGTCTTGTCTCTGAGCTGGCAGGTACTGATCTCCTGCTTGGAATTCCCTTACTGCATGACTTTCAGCAGTATCAAAATCCACTTGGTGTATTAGGTTTGCGCATCAGCCTGCGCATTCAGCTCATTGGCGTTGTTGTCTGACGGTAATTTTGCAGCAAACGCTGACTTATCGTCGCTCCCGCGAACGCGCTTTACAGACAACAACCCAATGAACTGTTTTTAGAGTTTTTGCCCAGAAGGCGAGTGCCAACCGACGCCACGGTACGATCCGTGCTTTGGAGATACCAAAACCTGCTCCATTATCTTTTTTGTTAGACCGGTTACGATGCGCAGTCATCCGGTTAATGAGCTGTCGGCTAGGAACTCCCGACCCTTTCAGCTCATTGGTTTGACGTCCGGCCTAAATAGCTTTTCGCCATGTTCCAGACCGGTACCAAAACACGGTAAGGACGCCAAAACAATAAACTGGTACTCCCACAGGGATTCGAACCCATATTCTGAGCGGTTATGAGCCGCCTGTTTTAGCCATATAAACTATGGGAGCAGATACTGAGCCCGTTATCGATGGGCTTCGGCGGTCTTTGCCAGCTGTCAACGAAACGATCTAACCAACAAGGTTGGTTGATTGCCCGTGTCGCGGGGCCAGCGCTGCATCTATCTTTTTTGAGAAGAGTTGAAGTGCAGCCCGAACTTTCTCTTCTGGATAAAGGCTGTCTCACCACATTGGTCAACCGACTTGTGAGATAGCCAGCATACTTTGTGCAACCTTTATCCAGAAGAACCCTGAATCAGGGACGTCTGAGTTTTCTTACCTCACGGGGCCTACCGCGCTAGGTTTCTTCAGCGCTGCTACTGCCGTGACAGGGACGCCATATCTCTGATGTTATGCGTCCATCGCTTTGCACCGGCTGGGCGACGGGGAACGTCTTACCGGCTACAGAGTGCGAGAGCTCTTCGGGCTTTCACCCTTATCGATGCTGACTGGCATGCCCCTCTGGTCTACCGGCGTCTGCATTCCGGCTCACTTCAGGCAGTCAACATCGATAAGAGAGCTCAGTTAGCGCCACCACACAACAACGATGCAGGAACCAGCATTTGCAGCGCTAACCGAGAGACTTCATCTTATTTGATAATACTCAAATAAGCAACACTATTTTTTACGTTTTCTGATATTTTTCCGCTTCTTAGCGTCGCGCTTGAGTTGTGCAGCGCTGACAGGCCGATTGCCACGGTCGCGGTACTGGTGCAAACAGTCGCGAGGATAGTCCTCCGGCATTACGTGACGGTCAACACACGGCTGGCTCAGCGCTTCAGCTTGGGCAAGAGCGCTCATGACGCGGTGTAGCATAACAATGCCTTTTGGCATCATGCTAAACCATCCCGCTCAACATGACGCATCAGCTCGTCAACGCGGCCATTCTGGCGGCCAATCAGGAAAACCACCACCGCAAGCCAAGCGATAGCCACCGAGATCAAGATCCCGAGAATAATCCACTCCAACCCTGTCATGGCCGACCTCCGTGATTCCAACGCTCACGGCGTTTCACACTCAGACGCACGCTGCGCCGCTCGGTCTGCTCACCATACTCGATGAGATGCTGCACCGCGTCAGGGCTCAGCGTCTCCATCATGTCATTGAGGGTGATCTCATCGGCCGGTTTCGCGAAGTCAACCAAAGCCGCTTGTCGCAAGTGCGGTACATTCATCAGGCGCTTAAAGACACCGAAAGCCAGCTCATACTGCGCCAGCTCTTCTGCTGTGTGAGCCTGAGGCTTAAAGTTCCCTAGTGTGTCAAACTCTTGCATTATTTGTCCTTAGCCTTTAAATGGCTGTGTTTCTCACAAAATAGGCCACGTTCTCCATGGCCAGACTTACTCTTGCACTGGCGCTTGACGCCAAAACCATAGCTTACCTCACCGGCGCAGCATTTTGGATTGTATTTCATTCCGGCTGCTTTCGCCGTGCGAATGCCGTAGTATTCAAGCGGGAATAGACGCTGGTCTGTCATTGCAGCGGCTCCCACGGTGAGCCAGTCGCCAGCTCGATCGTCTCTTTTGCGATCTTGGCCGTGGTCGTCATCGCGCCATCCTTCCACAGCTGCGCAGCGCTTCGACTGCGACCAGACTCACTGTCGATAGAGATAGCTGTCAGCTCCATGTCGTGCAGGCAGCTGGCGAGCGTTGTCACCAAGCCGTTGCAATGCGCAGTGAGACGCAAGTTCTCTTCCAACAGCTTGCGAATGGCTGCCTCGTTGTATGATTTGCCATCGACGGCAATGGCGAGAGGGGCTGCCTTCTCCTTTTGGTATGGCTTGAGATCAGGCTTGATATCAACAGTGGCAACATCAACAAACTTCTGCTTGACTGCCGTGTGATTGAATGCGCGGCCGCAGCTCTCGCACGAGGTCATCATGCTTCTGAGATTGCCGTTGAACGAGTTCCAATGGCCGCACTGAGGGCACTGCGCCTGCCGGATGCGCTTGACTTCACTCATGGCCAGCCTCCAGCGCTTCGAGCTTGGCTTTGACCTCAGCAATGCTCAGCCGAAAGCCACGGATGCGCTCTTGTTCAAAGCGAGCATCATCAGCACGCTCACAGCGAGCCGCAGCCTCAACAGCGTGCGATAGGCTGGCCTCAAGTTTATCTAGGCGCTCCGTTAGCTCTTGTTTTGAGTCGTGCTGCTCTGGCAGTGCAATAACGCTGATTTGAGAGGGCTGAACACCTTTGCCGATGCACGCACTGACGGCCTTAATAAAGGCGTCACGGTTGTCAAAAGCATCCGTTGACTCCATCACCTCGGTTAAACCATCGGCACCCTTGATCATGATTGAATATTTCATAATGTCTCTTTCTCCACCCAAAACTCATACTCAGTGTCGTCAATGGTGACGTGCACCTCTGCGAACTCGCCAACGTCGTCCAACACCTCATAAGCATAAGGCTCAGCGAGGAATGAGCACACACCACGGTCAACCATGGTCTGCGCGTAGTCCTCTTTGCTGTCGAGCGCTGCGCGGGAATAAAGGCGGATAGTCGTCTCGCTCACGCAATAAGGTGCACCCTGTGCAAGGCGTGAAACTTTGACTGGCTCACTGGGTTTCACAGTGATACGAGCTTTCACCTCAGCCACGCTGCCTGTGATAACTGCAGCAAGCGATAAGGCGTATAGAGCTGCTTTGAATCGTGTCATAAGAACCTCTGAAGTATTGTTGTTAGAACAAGAGATAGTATTGCGCATTACTCAAAAAAGAGCAAGGCTATTGTGCCTTGCGTGCTTTGATTAGTGCTCTGGCTGCTTCTTTATTGGCGTTGGCCAACAGATTGGCCATCAGGTTGTTGTCGCCCCAAGCCATGATAACGACCATGCTGTGCACCCCGCCCAACATCCGGCGAACCGTGCTCACGTCTTTATTGCCGAGCATCTCAGCTGTGAACACGTGGCGACCTGTTTGGTTGTCTTTCTGCTGCATATTCATGTCATTCCCTCCGGTTAGATGTAACTATAGTAGCGCATTACTCAAATATGAGCAAGAAATATTTTAATGGCTCAAGTGTAACCGTGGTTACAGTTGCGGCTAAGCCATTGAGACGCAAGGATTAAAGGTGTAACTACGCATGTAACCGTTACACCTGTATCAGTGTAACTTGCACCCAGTTACACCTGATCCTGAGGCTGTTTGCCGTAAGTCATTGATTTATATAAGAGGTGTAACTGTGGTAACTGACGCAAAAACATTGTAAGTCATTGATTCTAAATGATTACATACATAATGTTTCCAAAAACCGGATTTTCGAAATATAACCCTATATATAATAAGAGAGTCATATATATATGAGCTAAGAGAAAAAACTCTCTCTATGTATAAATAAATAAATATAGTTTCTTATAGATATATATATATAAAAGAGAGCCTAAGTCATTGATATATAAGGTGTAACTGGAAAAGTAACTAGGTGTAACTTTTGGGGTGGCAGTTACACTTGCGGCGAAAGCCGCGAACTTCCAAGGTTTTCACGGTATCACATTGTTTTTCATGCGTTTGCTATTGCATTGCAAGATCATCGTGGTGCTATACTGCACCGCATCACGACAACCGACTTGTACATCGAGCCTATGGACATCGAATATTTCACATTGCCTGAACTACCCGATAAAACCATGTTCCGATGCGAACGCCGCTCAGCCACTCTGCAGGTCGCTCACTGCGCAAGACTCTGGAAGGACGCAAACCAACCCAAGCAAAACTGCACCAGCCAATGCAAGCAATGCCACATCGGCGCTAAACATGCCGGTGTCGAAAATGCCAGCGTCAGCCACATCACCGGCACTACCATCTGCGCCAGATGCGAACGCACCGGACGACGCATGGTCGGGAACCATATCTGCGTCAGCTGCTGGAATCGCGAACGAGAGTACATCATCGGCAAGAACCGACGCGGCGTGAAACCTAAACTACATCCGCCATTGCACCGGCTTACCGTGTCGTATCTGTGCTCTGGCGAAGTCAAAAAGCTAACAATCAACACCGCCGCATCATTGAAAGAATTGGTGATTTCCTGCATCAGGGACAATCGGTCTTCAGTGGTCTTTGGGTGTGTGAGGGGAATGAATGGGCCTGAGTGACCTGAAGGACAAGCGCCGATCGCCGGAAAGCCTTCGCATTAAAAAACTAATCCGACACCTGTGCACCTAGAGCCGCACATCTGCCGTCACTGCTTTGGCCGCATAGCCTCGCATGAGGTTTTCTTATCCGATGGCTCGATAGGCCGTGATTTCACCTGTACCAATTGCGGCGCATCCGCCGCAGGCCATGACGCCAGCGTGCTGTGCTGCTGTGGCATCAAGGTGCGCAAGGCTGGCGAGGATTCGAGAGCGGTCGATGATGAGGTCGATGCTGGGATCCGCTGCCATGAGAACCCGAACCCAACACCAGCATTTCCGGCGCTGATTGTGGCGAGTGTTGGCGGTAGATCTGACTAATAGTCTGACGCTCCGCACAAGAAGATGCTTGCAAATCAATAACTTAGATAAGTTGCGTAAAGTCTAGGGCGCACATAGGGCGAATTTCACCAAGGTGTTGCAAAAATATCGCATGTGGGTATACTGGATTCGCCAAGCCGAAAATCAATCAAAACGAGTAATCAACTCGCTGCCTCTCAGACCCGTACTCGTCGGGGAAGGTTTGGCAATCTCTCTCTGGGGGGCAGCGAATTGATTCGAGAAATTGCCAATATGACTGAACCAAATTACGTTACCAGAAACCAGCTTGCTGGTATTCTGAACCTGAACGCCAGCGATACACTCGCTGTGCTCGTCTTTACCGGCATGCTGCGCCCCATCATGACCTACAAGGGCATGGCATACCGACCAAGCTCACCGTTTTCCCGCGAAACACTGCAAGGCCTGATCGAGTTTGATGCTGTCCAAGTGAAGTCGCTAGTCGAGTCGCTTGTTCCAACAGATAGCATCGTAGAGTCAATCAAGACCATCGATATCAAGTCACTGACTGATGAGATGGAGACGCTGACTCACTGCGCATTCCTGTTGAAAATGAGCGACACTGCACTGGTCTACAAAATGACCAAGGCCAAGCTCATCGAGAAGCGCAAAGGCCGTCACTACCCAACTCAGAAAGGCTCAAAGTATAGCCAGTTCAACCCGATCACTGGGTTTTACATCTGGTCGCCTAAGCGCCTGTATACCGCGCTTTCTGCCGCTGGCTTGCTGTGAGGTGATGACCATGACCAAGAAATTCATCACCCGCAACACTATGCACGATGCGCTAGGTGTGAGCAAAATAGATACACTGCCGCTACTTGTTCACATCGGCTGGCTTGTTCCTACACGTGCCGCTGACGGCTCAATCGAGTACGAGCTGACCGCATCAGGCCGCAAGGCTGTGAGCCCAGCCAGCACCTCTGCCGGTGGGCGTGCAACCGAGTACGACCTTGAAGCCCTGAAGGCCGCTTTCGAGAAGCACATCAAGCCAGCAACCAATGCACCAGACGCACGCAAGGTCGATCCTGACTCACTGCCTGACCGGTTCATCACCCGCGCCCAAATCCTTGACCTGTTCAAGATGGGTAGCAATACGCTGACCGATAAGCTGGAAAAGGCCGGTATCACGGCATGGGATCCGCTGTACCGCACCCAAGGCGGCATGGTGCCAACAGCCAATGCAAGCACCTATGCGCAGCTCAACAGCAAAGGCCACTACGAGTGGAACGCCAAGCGCCTATGGGCAGCTATGGTCGCGGAGGGCGTTGTATGAGCTTGTTTCGCGATTTTGCCACCCGCTATGCCCAGTTCAAGGTTCTGCGCCAAGAACGCGACGCCATCGCAACCAAGGCGCTTGGCAACCTGCTAGCCGAGGAAGTGTTCACGCCAAACACGGCGAACTACATCGAGATGCACTTTGTCGATGACCAAGACGAGAGCCGCAAGGTTGTCGTCACCGCCAGCCGCTGTGATGGCAAGTCACCGCACCAGCTGCGCCGCGAGGCCGAGGATGAGCTCAAGCGACTGCAGATCCTTGCTGGCTCACTTGTGCAGATACTCACAGAGCAGTTTGTCGCGCATAACGAATCCGATGGTACTGCCTGTCTGCATATCAAGACCTATAACGGCTACGAGTCAGCGCCACTGACACTGGATGCTGAGACGCTGAAGGTTTTGGAGCTGCAACGCCAGCGCCGCGAACTAGCGCTGAAAACTGCGCGGGAGCTGCTGAAATGAGCCCGACCCGCTTCGATGAAAATTACATTTTCAATCTTGAGCAGAAACACCTTGCCGCACTCGAAGCTCTGCGGGACGCTGGGTACACGTTCTGCGAAGACACAGCCCGTTGGAAGCCAGCAACAGACAAGCCAACTGTCCCAGTGACTCAAACACGAGAGCAGGCACTGGCGCTTGCTCTGGCATCCGTTGACCTGTGCTCAATCCTGCTGCCGCACCAGTTCACGCCGGAAAACGCCGAGCTACGCCAGCGCCTGCTGAAAGTGCTCGACCTGTCGCTGACCGTTATGGGGCAGCAGCCATGAGCGAGCCGGTCAAGCGCAATGTCTGCCGGACTAACTACACCATGGTGACGCTGGTCGATGGCACCCGCGCCCCAAGCGATAGCGAGGCTTGGCGGTTCGAATGTGAGGCACGCTACGTGCTCGACATGCCGACCAAGGAAGCACGTCAAGCCTTCCTGCGCGGCGAGTTCAACACCAAGACCCAGCTGCGCACGGGCGGCTTGGTCAAGGTGCGCGGCGAGGACTACGTGAAGCGGCTGGAAGACAAGATCCTTGAAGTCTGGCGAGCGCGGAGGTCTGCCGCATGAGCTTAGTCGATGCAATAGCCGAGACGCTGGCCATGGGGCGCATGCGAGATGAGCCGAGCAAGAAAGACCGCGAGGATGCAGCCAGAATCGAGGCTGGCATCCAAGAGCGCCGCGTTGCTGCTGGCCTGAAGCCACTGACCGGCGAAGAGGGGCGCATTGTTGGGAGTATCGAAGTCAATGAGACTGAGGTGGAAGAGTGAGCGAGTATGTGATTATTTTTGCAGATGAGCATTGGTTCTTGTCGTTCTGGATCATCGTCTGCGGGTATTACCTGCTGAAGGCTGTGCTCTGGCACCTGCCTAACCGCATCCTGAGAACCATCAACGTACTGGTTCGCGGCTGGCCGCCAGCACACCTAGACGCGGATGGCGACTGGAAGCCCGAGCCAAAACCAACAACCAAGGGGGAACAATGTTCACACAACTAGGCGAAGCCGTGGAGCGTGACCGCAAGAAGGAGGCTGACTTTGCAAACCTGCGAGACAGGGAGTTAGCGCAAGAGCAGCTAGACCGTTTCGCTGGTCAGGCAATGGCGGCGTTTATTGACGCAGAGCCATATCAATCACCACCTGAAACCATTGCCAGACTGGCCTACAAGCAAGCCAAGGCAATGATGGCTGAGCGTGAAAAGAATCGAATCTGATTCTAAATCAGACGCCCGAGCAGTACAGGGCGTTTAAAATCAATAACTTATAAACTGCAATCAACTTTAGGGCGCACATAGGGCGCTAAGGAAATAAAATTGGGGAATACAAATCTGATTTTCGGCGTATGTCTGCTGTCCGTTGTTTTGAACGTACTAGGCCTTTACACCGGCGAGAAATATATCTTGATGGCTGGCAACGGCGTGCAGACAGTTTTTGCTCTGGCGCTAATCTCCGCATACTTGTGCCTGATGAGTTACGCCAACGACATGCTGGACGATATTGCGATGAACGCTAACACCGTGCGAGTGTTCAAGGCCAAGCTGGCTGCTGACAGGCCATCAACTCTGGCCGAGATGGGCGTTTTCACCGCGTCTGGATTCCTGTGCTTGTTCACAGGCTACATGCTAGCGCCATCGCTCACCATGCTGACACTGGTCTGGTTCTGGCTGGCCATTTCCCGAGTCAAGCGAGCAGTGCGACACCATGAGCACGTGATGAGTACATGCAACCAGCGTGCACCTGAGCGCCCAAAAGGTTTTGGGCCTGCCGTAACAGCAGCGATGGCAGCGGCATCTGGGGCCGCTCCGCTATCGACGCACGCCAAGGCACAGGACTCGAAGACGAAAGACACCAGCGTCAACGATCCATGGCACCCACTAAACAGCACAAACATCATGCAGCAGGCCGTCATCGCTGAAAGCGTGCGCGACCATGCAACAACAAGCCAGTGCATTGACACGTCGAGCAACTACAGCAGCTCAGACAGTTGCAGCAGCAGTTACAGCAGCTCATCGAGCAGCAGTGACAGTGGCAGTAGCAGCAGCTGGTAATTACCAAAGCCACCTACGGGTGGCTTTCGCTTTTGTCGTGACCTAACCATTGAGCGACTATGACAGACAAGAAGAAACCCAACCGAGCGCCGGTCGATGAGCGCATCAAGGTCAAGGCTCGTAGCCTCTGGGAAGGCGATCCGACCGCGACGTTCGATTCCGTGGGCAGAATCACCGGCACGAGCAAGGCCTCAGTGAGCCGCTGGGCTAAGGCTGAAGGCTGGGAAAAGCTCAAGCCAGACATGCAAGGCCTGATGGCTCACCGCGCCGTGGACAACTACGAGCGACGGCTTGATGAGTACGGCCCAGACCTAACCGAGGCGCAAAAGCAGGAAGCGCAAGCCAAGGCTAGCCAAGACACGGCCATCGAGATGCGTCAAGCCGTGTTAGATCGCCACCGCAAGGAATGGGCAGCACCTCGCAAGCTCAGCTACGAGGCCATCCAAAACAACAACTTTGACAAAGCCAAGCTGGCCAAAATCACAGCCGAGACGCTGATGCTGATCCAATCTGGCGAGCGCAAGGCTTGGGGCTTGGATGCGAAAGATCCGAACCCGAAAGATATAGAACAACCCAAAACCATAGTGATTGAACGCGAATGACCGATTTCAAAAAACTGATTGGCCTCGACGTTGAAGTGCCGACCATCAAGCTGCGCGAGCTGAGCGCTCTTGTTCGATATGAGCGAAACTCAAGGACGCATAGCCCGAAGCAGGTAGAGCTGCTGGAGCGGCTGATGCTGGAGTTTGGCTGGACTAACGCCGTGCTGGTCGATGAGCGCGGTATCGTTGCCGGTCATGGACGCTGCATGGCTGCCGAGAACATCTACCGGCGAGGCGAGCAGATTAAATTCCCGAACGGCACGCCTATTCCAATCGGCTTTGTCCCGACGATGGACTGCAGCGGCTGGTCAGAAAAGCAGCGCAAGGCCTACATCATCGCTGATAACCAGAGCGCCCTTGCTGCAGGCTGGGATATCGAGATCCTGAGCGCCGAGCTGCGGGAGCTGGAAGGCTTTGACTACGACCTGCACCTAACCGGCTTTTCAGACGATGAGCTTGACCAGCTGCTGGCCCCAATTGTTGGCGAGCCCGAGACTAACGCCGATCCAGACTTCCAGCCCGAGCCGCCAGCTGTCCCTATCACCGAGGCTGGCGATACGTGGATCATGGGCTCTCATCGGCTGCACTGCGGCGACTCCACCCAGATGGGCGCATGGGATGCTCTGATGCAGGGTGAGCAAGCAGACGTGTGCTGGATTGACCCGCCATACCTAGTTGACCTCGGTCGGAAGAACCGCTTGCTCGACAAGGTGGACGGAGGGAAGCGATCGGCTACCGGTTCGATTACTAACGACAAGATGAGCGAGCCTGAGTTTGCCGAGTTCCTGAGAGAGCTCTTTGCGTCGCTCTTTGCCGTGATGAAGGCTGGCGCACCAATCTACGTCGCGCACAGTGACAAGGCTGGCCTTGTGTTCCGTCAGGCGTTCGAGCAGGCCGGTTTTCACTTCTCGCAAATGCTCATCTGGAACAAGGGGCAGCACGTCATTGGGATGGCTGACCATCACCCTAGCCACGAGGGGATCCTGTACGGCTGGAAGCAGGGAGCCAAGCACCGCTGGTACGGCGGGCGCAAGAACAAGACCGTCATGGACGCAGGCGACTACGCACCAATTCAGCAGCTCGAAGATGGCCGCTGGTGCATCAAAGTTGGCGACTGGACGCTGATTGTGAGCGGAGAGGCCGAGCTGGAAGTTGCACCCAATACCGTGTTCTTTGAGCCGAAGCCAGACAAGTCTGGGCTGCACCCTTCGACCAAGCCCGTGGCACTTGTAGAGCGCCAGCTGCGCAGCTCAGCGAAGGCCGGTGATATTGTTGTGGACGGCTGCGGAGGCTCAGGGTCAACGCTTATCGCTGCTGACAGGCTTGGCATGCGTGCCCGACTGATGGAGCTGGAGCCCCGCTTTTGCGATGTCATCGTAGAGCGCTGGCAGCACATCACAGGCGGCAAGGCCATCAACGAGCGCACAGGGAAGGCGTTCTCTGGTGAGCAGGTGAGTGATATTCCTGATGATGATGATGACTTGCCTGATTTAGATTTCGAAAGTCTTGACGATGTATTCTGACACTAAGTCAGACGCCCTTGCTGTTTTATACCAGTCAATTCAATAAGTTAAACCAAAGCCCATCTGTTAGGGCGCGTATAGGGCTCACCGAGCCTAACTTTGTCGTGACAACAACATAAGCCCAGACCAACTGGGCTAGGGATTTTATGAAACCATTCACTTTGCACCACGGCGATTGCTTGGCCGTACTCAAGACACTGCCTGATAACTCAGTCGATAGCATTGTGACTGATCCGCCATACGGCATCGGGTTTATGGGCAAGAAGTGGGACTATGACGTGCCGAGCACCGAGATATGGGCTGAGTGCTTGCGCGTGCTCAAAGCAGGCGGCCACCTGCTGGCCTTTGCAGGCACTCGCACCCAGCACCGCATGGCAGTCAACATCGAGGACGCCGGATTCGAGATCCGCGACATGATCGCATGGGTTTACGGCTCAGGCTTTCCCAAGTCACACAACCTCGAAGGCGACTGGGAAGGCTGGGGAACCGCACTCAAGCCAGCGCTCGAACCAATCACCGTTGCGCGGAAGCCGTTTAAGGGCACTGTCGCCGCTAACGTGCTTGCCAACGGCACTGGGGCGCTGAACATCGACGCCTGTCGCGTTGTCGAGCGCTGGCCAGCCAACCTGATCCACGATGGCAGCGATGAAGTGATGGAGCTGTTCCCAGCCAAGGCTGGAGCCGCAGCACCGGTGAAGGGCACCGAGGCAAGCGCAGCCAGCGCTGGCAACGTCACAGGAAAGCGCGAGCGCGTAGCTGGAGCATTCCACAGCGACTCTGGCAGCGCTGCACGATTCTTTTACTGTCCGAAAGCAAGCAGCAAGGATCGCCACGAAGGCACCGGCTTTTCAGGCCCGCAGTTCAAGCATGGGCAGACGCTGAGGCAGATAGAGAATACCGAAACCAAGGGCAACAACCACGCCACGGTCAAGCCGACCGACCTGATGGCATACCTATGCCGATTGGTGACGCCAGCTGGCGGCGTTGTGCTGGATCCTTTCATGGGCTCTGGCAGCACAGGGAAGGCGGCTATGCGCGAAGGTTTTCAGTTCATAGGCATCGAGATCGATGAGAACTATGTCCAGATTGCCCGAGCTCGAATCGAGCACGAGCACGCCAAGTGACCTGATTATACTTGCATTGCTCAAAAATGAGTAATACAATACTTAAAACCACACAGCGAGGATTAAGCAATGCAAGGTATTAGCCAGTACACTATCGATGAAAAAGCAGCACGAGCGAAGGCGCACGCTGATTACATAGCTCATCCAAACTACCCGTATGCAGTTAGCGAGGCAAAGAGCCGAGGCTTTCGCCATGCCACACTGGATGAGATTAACCGAAGCGCTGAAGGGAAAGGCAACTGCTCAGACCTATACAGCTGGAAGGGAGGTTTGTGGGTAAAGGAACCTGATGCTAAATCAGGTGACAAGACGCTGAAAAGCTAATACATTCACGAAGTTAGCAACTAGCTCAGTTCACTAGGGCGCTGATAGGGCACAAATACCCTACCTCAGCGCCCTTTTTCTTTGTCGTGATGCCAGCATGCCTTGCAGAATATCACTCAAGGCATTTTCGATGAAAGTCTATTTGCTTCTCAAGTCAGAAGGTCAGTTCAAGCACAGCGGCAAGTATTACTTGCTCAATGGACACTGGCACCTCATTGGGCCGAAGCAGCAAGCACCCAAGGGGGCACCTGTCGCTGCGCACCCGCACGCTGCAGGCGAGCATGCACCGGTCAAGCATTTCCAAGATCACGAATGGGATCAGCTCAAGCTGCACGAAAGCAACGTCAACGCTGGCACCTACAACAAGCAGCTAGACCAGCTCAAGCAGCACTCTGAGGCTGGCCATGTAACCGGCATCCTTGGCGCTCAGTACGGCACCAACACCTACGGCAAGAAGCTGGCGCATATCGCCAACCATCTGCTGGAGAAGCACGGTTCACCGCACAAGGTCACCGCTGGTCAGAAGGCTGGCGAGCATCCAGCTGTCCAGAGCGCCTCTGCAAACGCTGAGAGCAATGGGGCGATCAAGCAGGCCGACCTGAAGGAAGCAGCGCCAAAGCACGCCACCAGTCAAGCACCGGTCAAGCAATCAGAGGCCGAAAAGCCTAAGACAAAGCAAGACTACGTGGACGCAATCAAGGAAGCGGCAAACAAGAAGTCTGCTTTCGATGACAAGAAAGGCGACCTCAAGAGCCAGATGGCTCATGTCACTGACGCGGCACAAGCCAAGAACCTTGCTGAGACTTACCTACAGGCGAACGGCCACTCTGATGAAGCCAAGGCCGAGGTTTATAAGCAGCTCAAGGCGCATGGCTATGGCGACTCTGTTGGTATGGAGTACAAGCCAAAAGCGGCCGAGCCAGAAGGCCCGAAAGAAGGCGATACGAAAGAAGGCGCTGACGGCACCCTCGTTTTTCATAACGGCCACTGGCACAAGCAGGAGCAGTCCAAGCCGCAAGAGAAGCCACAGGCCAAGCATGACGCCACTGGCGGCCATGCACTACCAGCCATGCCTGACTACGCCGAAGGCAAAGAATCCAATGGCGTCGTAGATTACTACACCAAGGCAACCAACAAGGTGCTGGAGCTGTCCAAGCAAGGCAAAGTCGCTGAGCTGGAGCAGATGCAGCATGAAGGTCTGAAGCCGAAGGCTAACGGAAAAATCGGTCAAACCTTCAAAGGCAAGACGCAGAACTCCAAGAAGTTTCTGGCTATGTTCGTAGAGGCGAAGAAGTACGCCGAAGCGATCGCCAGCGGTGCAACTCACCAAGAGCAAGCTGAGACACCAGCAGCTAAGCCAGAACCTGCTGCACCGGTAGCCGAGCAGAAGCCAGCTGAGCAGCCAAAAGCCGCAAGCAACGCCAACCTGAGCCAGATTGACTGGGACAAGATCAAGTACCCAGAGCAGCTGAAGGATGGCAGCCCGAACAAGCAGGGCGTGCAGGCGAACAAGAAGATCGCCAAAATCAAACAGCTGGCCGAAGCTGGCGACATTGCGGCACTGGAGGCGATGACCTTCGGCACCAACACCTATGCGAAGCTGCCTAAGCTGGCGGCTATGACCGCTATTGCTGCGCTGAAAGAGACGCCAGCGGCTAACACCACGGCCGATGATGTCAACACTATCCCTGACACCACCAAGCTGTCTGAAGCATTCAAGAACGCCAAGGCCAAGGAAGAAGAGCCGAAGGAAGAACCTAAGGCGAAAGAACCGAAGGAAGAGCCTAAGCCGGAAGCTGACCCAGAATCAAAAGCCCCTACACCAGAGGCTTTCGTGGAGCTAACCGAGCAGATTGAAGGCAAGAACCTGAGCGATGCGCTAGGGAAGGTCAGCGACTACATCATGTCTCATGGCCACCACCCAGCAGCGTACAAAGACGCTCTGGATGCGATGTATTCCTCTGGGTTCAAGGAAACCGCTGACAAGTTCAAGAACGCGACAACCGTCAAGAAGAAGCTGGATGAATACGAGCAGATGTCTGGCAAGCCTCAGGCTGTCGAGCCAGAAGTGCCGAAGGTCAGCGCCGACTGGATGAGCGCCGTGAAAGATGTTCAGCGCGGCATGGCATCCGGTAACACCCAAGCCATTGAAGACGTGATCTGGGCTACCGATGACATGAAGTCTGAAGCAGCCAAGTCCGTCAACAAGTACGCCAAAGAAGCGCTGGCATTCGTCAACAATGGCGGCAAGCCAAGCGATAACAAGTCTCATGTGCCTGCACCACCAGACCTACCGGCATGGGAAGACGACATCGAGTACATAAAGAAGACCGTCAAGACAAACGACATCCAGTCGCTGCAGCAGATCGTCAAAAAGACTGGATATCTGCAGACAGACGCTGGCGTTCAGGTGCACGAGTACGCCAAGGCGATGTTGGCCTACCTGAAGGCGAAGAACGGCGAGCAAGCTACCGAGCCAGCCAGTCAAAGCAACACACCACCAGTCGGGCACGAGTTCGAGACATTTGGCGGCAACAAGTACAAAGCCACGGCCGATGGCTGGCAGAACACCGACGGCGAAGTGTACAGCTACTACAAGCCGAAAGGCTCAGCGCTGACGCTGGCGGCCGGATTCAGCCTGCCAGATGACTGGAACCCGAACAATTCAGAATCTATAGCAGACATGACCGCTGAGCTGGCTATGGCTATCGCGCCAAAACTGTCCGGCAATGATGTGCTGTCTAAAATCTACCCAGCTGGCAAGAAGGACGGCCCGAAAGAGGGCGATATCAAGACGATCGATGGCGTCCAGTACCAGCTCATCAACGGCCGCTGGCACAAAATCAGCAAGGATGAGCCTGCTGCTGAGCAGCCTAAATCCGCAGAAATGCCAAGAAAGCCAGATGAGATCTACGGGCATTGGAAACAAGAATTTGATGCCGTGGAGGCTGCCGGTAAGGCTGGCGACCTCGCTGCACTGGAGAAGGCCCTCGAAGAGATATACGAGCCGAAAACAGATACAGGCAAAAAGCTCAAAGCGTATATCGAGCAGATGATCGACCACGTGAAGAGCGGCAAAGAACAACACCCTATCGATGCTGTTCCTATGCCTGACGTGTCTGGCATGTATTACAGCGATGCAGTCAAGCAGGGCATACAGAACCTGAAGAACGCAGTTAAAGAGCACGGCCCATCGGCTCTGAACGGCATTGCTAAGAAAATCAAAGGCAAAGTGCATATCAAGCTAACCAAGGACAACGGTCATGTTATTAAGGTCGTTGGCTATGAGCACCTGCCTGAAAAAGTAGGCGCTAAAGTCTATGACTACGTGATGGCGCTAAAAGAAGCCGCAGGCAAACCGAAGAAGAAGCCAGCTGCGAAGAAGTCAAAAGCTCCCGTGATTGGTACCGACGGTATCGAGTCCATGGACAGCTGGAAGAAGACAGGCGGCCAACTTGGATCAAACGCGGGCGGTCGATTCAAAGACCAGAACGGCGACGAATGGTACTGTAAGTGGCCTGATGATGAGGAAGCCGCCAAAGCAGAAGTGCTGGCAGCGAAGCTGTACTCTTTAGCCGGTGTCACTGGTCAGGATGCCAAGCTCATCACCAAAGATGGCAAGATCGGTATTGCTAGCCGCTGGACAACCGTTAGCAAAACTAGCGCTGAAAAGCTCAAGGAAACCGATGGCGTGCTGTCTGGCTTTGCTGTCGACGCATGGCTTGCTAACTGGGATGTCGTTGGCCTGAGCTACGACAACCTGCAGGTGGGTGCTGATGGCAAGGCCGTCCGTATCGATGCTGGCGGCTCTCTGATGTATCGCGCTCAGGGTGAGAAGAAGGAATTCGGCAACGTCGTCAAAGAGATTGACAGCCTTCGAGATCCTGCAACCAACTCGCAAGCCGCTGCCGTATTCGGCAACATGACCGACGCTGATATTGCCGCGTCAGTTGCCAAGGTCGCCAAGATCCCTGACTCAGCCATCACGAAAATGGTGATGAAATCCGGTTTCGGTGATGAGAAGGCACGCGAAGAGCTGGCCGCAACACTCATCGCTCGTAAGAATGACTTGATTGCCAAGTTCCCGAAAGCAGCTAAGAACGTCAAGCAGCGCCTAGATCCTAGCAACCTGCCTGTGAACCCAGACAAGCTGCCGAAAGGTCACGACTTCAAAAACTGGAACGGCGAAGGCAAAGGCCTGTCATCTCAAGCGCACATCAACGATGCGAACGACGCTGTTGAGAAGCAGATGATTGACATTGCCAAAACAGGCAACCTGACCAAGCTCAAAGAATTCGAATTTGAAGAGCTGAGCAAAGAGACTGGCCAGAAGACCGGCAAGACCATCCCAATCTCAATGCACCCGTCAAAACACGTCGTGCAGCTGCACTCTGACCTTGTGCAGACGCTGGATGAGATCGCCAACCCTCCACAGGCGCTGAAAGTGTTCCGCGAGCTCGATGTGAACTCGATGGACGAGCTCGATGCGATGTTCCCGCCGAAGCCGTTCGGTACCACGGTCAACAATGTTCACTCAAACGAGAAGCTGGGCTTCTGGGTGGCGCTTGGTGGCGTGACCAAGGAAACGCTGGATAAAATCAAGCCGAAGTCAGTCAGCTTCTACCCGCAGGAAGCGATCAAAGCCGCTTACGATAAGTTCAAACAGGGCTCCCTGCTAGCACGCCACTTCATTCAGTCCGTGCAGGCCTCAGGCTCTTACAATGACCTATTCCGCGACGGTAAGACGCATGACTATAATGGCAACAAGCTGACCGATGTGGCTAAAGCCGCACTGGAGCACGCAACCGAGATGCCTGAGGGTACAACCCTGACTCGCTGGCAGAACATGCCAGCCGATATGGTCAAGAAGGTTCTGGATGCGCCAGACGGCACGATCCTGCAAGCGACCGGCCCAATGTGTACCTCGTACTCACCGACGGCAACCAGTCACTTCGGTAAGCACAAGGTAACCATTCGTTACGCCAAAGGCGCGAAAGGCGTCGAGAGTTTCGGCTCAGGCGCGTTCTCTGGAGAGAAAGAAGTCACCACCCTGCCCAACTCCCGCTTTGTGGTTTTGAGCAAGAAAATGGTGTACGATAGCAACAAAGGCGGCGAGCGGTTAGAGCTAGAGCTGCTAATGCTTCCTCCAGATATTGCAGTGTAACGAATAGGTGACTGATATGACGACTGACAAACGCTCGATTGAAGGCTCAGCAGAACGCGCAGCAGATCGCGGCCGGTTCGAAGACCTTGGCTTTAGCACCAGCAGCAAACCCAATCTGGGCGACGCTGGTGTGGTAAAGCGCTTGGTTAGCGACTTCGGCATGGCAGTCGTCAATATCCGCAAGAAGTACAACTTGGATGAGCTCACCGGCGAGCAGGCGAAAGCCAAGCTAGTTGAGCTTGCCGAGGACTACGGCAACATCATCATGGGGCGCGACGCTCGTTATGAGGCGTTGCCGTGGAACTCACCTGCACGCCTTGGCCGACGCATCAAGCTGGTCGTGCCTACTATCGATGGCGTAGAAGATGAGGGCAAACTGCTGTTTCTAACCATTGGCACCTCTTTGACTGCTATCGCCTCTGCACACGAAAGCGGAAAGCTCAGCGATGCTGCTGGCGAGAGAGAAACCAAAGAGATGCTGGACGATACAATCTCTCTGATCCTTGGACTCCGATAAATGTCGCATGATTTATTGAAAGCGCACGTCAAAGGTTACACCAAACATGATGGCACCTACGTAAAGCCTCATGACCGCGATGGTGGCGTAGTACACCAGCCAACGCACCACCCAAGAGCTGATCACAACGGTAATGCAGTAATCATCCACCAGCCAAGCCATGGATCAGCCCCGAGCACGTGGCACCATGCTGACTCGGTGGCGACGTTCGTGCCTGACGGTGATGTGCCACTTTCAATCAATGGCGTGCGATTGCTGCCATGGCATGACCACCCAAAAACGGATGCAGGCTGGAATTACGTTGACGGCATCAATGATGAAATTGAAGAGCGCCGCCTGAATGTACCTGAAGGCAAGCACGCATCCTCTGGCGTCATCATCGAAGAACCAGACGGCCGAGTCTGGCTGATCCATCCGACCAACAAATTTGGCGGCTATAACGCCAGCTTTCCGAAGGGAACCTCAGAGCCAGACCTATCTCTGCAGGCTAACGCCATCAAGGAAGTTTACGAAGAAACTGGGTTAAAAGTTGAGATTACTGGCATTGTAGGCGACTATGAGCGCACAACTTCTGTTTGCCGGATGTATCGAGCCAGACGCGTGGGCGGCACACCTACGGCCATGGGCTGGGAGACACAAGCGGTGTCTCTCGTACCGAAAGCTCTAATGTACGAGTTTTTGAATATGTGGCCAGACCACAAGATAGCCGAAGCAGTAGGAGCTGGGCCAGCGCCGAAGGGGGAGAAAAAATGGAAGTAATTAGTAAGCCTGAGGCTATAGCGCAGGGGCTGGACTACTATTTTACAGGGAAGCCATGCAAAAATGGTCATCTGAGTCGCAGGCTGGTTTCCAATCGAAACTGTGAGCAATGCCTGAAGTCCTACAATAAATCATATTACCTCAAGAACGCAGAGACGTACAAAGCTCGTGATGCAGAATACTACAAGAACAACAAGGAATCTGTTAGTCGGCGTCAAAAGCAGTTCTATGAGATGAACCCTGAAGCAAACAGGCGGCGCAGGAATAACTACAAGCAGAAACATCCTGAGAAGTTAGCCGCTGTGATGCGGAGCAACTACCAGAGGAACAGAGAAGCCATTTTAGCAAAGCAAAGAGAACGATACAGGAGAGAACCGGAGAAAGCAGTTGCAAAGCTGGCAATCCGCAGAGCTCGAAAGCAGAACGCCTGCCCAACTTGGTTTGGTGAGATTGATCAGTTGGTTTGGAACGAGGCAGCTGATCTCGCAAAGCTGAGATCTGCTGAGACTGGCTTTAAGTGGCACGTAGACCACATGATTCCGCTGGCGGGAGAGTCAGCCTCCGGTTTGCACGTATGGAATAACTGTCAAGTGATCCCGATGCAGCTCAACATCTGGAAGAACAATAAAATGGTTATGACCGATGTTGGTGAGTGGGCGAGATATCTATAATCAAAAAAGTAGCATCCACCACTTGACAGCTTAACCAAATTTGAGCAATACTAGCCCTGCACTTAATAACTACAGGGCTTTTTAATATGTGGATCTTCACTTCTAATGCTTTCCTGTCCATCGTGGACAAAGCGCCAGCCAAGCATGATGAGCTGCTGGTTCGCGCTCGCCGCCAAGGTGATATCGAAAAGGTATTCCCTAACGCCAAGGTCAAAAAAACTGTTGGCTCTGACTACCTGTTTCGTGCCGTCGTCAAGCGTATCGATGTTGCTGCAGCCATGGTGAAAATGGTCAATGAGCTGAACTACGACAACTTCAAAGACTCGATCCCGCACTCTGACAATCAGCTGCACAACGCTTGCAGCCAAGTCTGGCGCGTGATGGCTAACGTCCAGCCTATTGCTCCGTACCACAACCCGCGAGCCGGTCGCCAGCGCAGTATGTTCGACCGCACCGCGATCTTTGCCAATCAACCAAGCGCCAAAGAGCGCACCAAGCGCCGTCTGGCCAATCTGCCACCGGCACTGCGCTTCCCTGATGACTTTGATGATGAGGATGTTCTGTAATGAACGCACTAGCACCTTTGAACAAGTTCGCAATGGCCAGTGATGATGGCATCTTTGCGCCGGTATCGCCTGACCTGCTGGGCGCTTTGCTTAGCTCATACGATAAATCACGCGCTGATATTGCGCATGTGTCAGCCGTCGCCACCGGTGACCAGTTCGCCAGCGTGATGGGTTATTTTGCCAGCGGCAACTGCGGCAGTGATGGCCCGTCATTCTCGAACGCTCGGGCTCTCTTTGCTGAGAAAGGTGCTGTGGCTGCGCTCAATTCATCCTACTGGAGCAAGGCTCTGAAACTGACGGATGTCTATGACCTGATGCCGCAGAAGCGCCGCGATGAGTGGGACAAGCAGATCAAGAAACACGAAGCGCCAGAGTTCACGCCAGACACAGTGATCCCGACCATCATCGACTTGCTGAACATGCGGCCTCAGTTCCTCGCTGAGCGCGTCGATGGCTTGTTCTCTGCGCTGTCGCATGAGCACGTCACCAACTGCCCGCAAGGCTTTGGCAAGCGCATGATCATGTACGTGTTCGATAGCTTCGGCTCATCGAGCTACAAGCAGCTTGGCCACCTGACCGACCTGCGCAAGATCATTGCCAAGTTCATGGGTCGAGACGAGCCAAAGATCTGGCAAGACTGCGAGCCAATCATCAAGGCCGGTCTGCGCGATAGCGGTAGCTGGATCAGTATCGATGGCGGCGCTATGCGGATCCGCGTCTACAAGAAAGGCACGGCTCATCTTGAGATCCACCCAGAGATGGTTTGGCGTCTCAATGCCATTCTGGCCTATCTGTACCCTGCTGCGATTCCGGCAGAGTTCCGCACCAAGCCGAAGCGCAAGGCCAAAGAGGTCGAGCTGACGCAGAACCTGCTGCCATTCGCCGTGGTCAATCGCCTGCAAGCTATGAAGTCAGCCAGTCGGCGCGTGCAGGACGGCCACCGCGATCGCTACGTGCCGATCAAGAACGGGTTCAAGTTCGACTACTGCTATCAGGTTGACAAGCACGTGCAGCAGAAGGCTGAGGATGTTCTCAAGGCTATCGGCGGCGTGTGGAGCAAAGACGACCATTGCTGGCTGTTCGACTACGACGCACTGCCGCTCATCCACGAGATCTGCGCGGCTGGCTGCATCCCAGACCACAAGTCGCACCAGTTCTACCCGACGCCAGAGAGCGTTGCCCGAGACGCCATCAAGCTGGCTGAGATTGGTTCTCATGATGTGTGTCTGGAGCCGAGTGCTGGCCAAGGCGGATTGGCTGACCTGATGCCGAAGGAGCGAACCTGCTGCATCGAGGTGAGCAAGCTGCACTGCGGCATACTCAAGGCCAAAAACCACAACGTCACTGAGGCTGACTTTTTGCAGTGGAACACCATCGGCAAGTTCGATCGTGTGGTGATGAACCCTCCCTATAGCGAGGGTCGCTGGAAGGCTCACACTGAGCACGCTGCCAGCATGCTGCGCAACAATGGGATCCTTGTCGCTATCCTGCCAGCGAGCGCGGCAAACAGCTTCGAGCTGAAGGGCTTCGACTGCAGCTGGTCAGGTGTCTACGCCAACGAGTTCGAAGGCACCGGCGTGAGTGTACGCATCCTGAAGGCGGTTCGCTTATGAGCCGCCAATCAAGGATTAAGCACATCAGAGAGTTTGGTGCGTATGGCCTGAGCACGTGGAATGCAGGCCTGACCATCGAGCAGGCGAAAGAGATAGGGCCGGAGGTCGTGCACCGGTCATTGCACACCAATTTCAAGAAAGGCGACAAGGTTCTGATCCACGGCACCAGTGAGACGATTGAGGTGCTTGATGTTCAGGGAAAGTTCCTGACGCTCAAGTCTTTCGGTGATGGTTCGGTTAAGGCATTTCGGGACGCATCGTGCAGCTATGGCTCGTACAGTTACGGGAGAATAAAAATATTTTGCGCATTATGCTTGCTCAAATTTGAGTAATTGGTTAGTATTACCTCAACACAACAACGGAGGTATCTACTATGTTACGCGCAGGCACTCAAACAGGCTCATTAGTCAATCACGTATACAGCCGCTTCGCAGTCCCAACGCCAGAGGTCGGCATGCCAGCCACCATCCTCGGCTGGACTGACCGCCATCCTGCCACCGTGGTGGAAGTGTTCACCAAGGGCAAATCTAGCTACGTCGTGCTGCAGCAAGATAGCTACAAGCGCATCGACAACAACGGCATGAGCGACGCCCAAGCGTACGAGTCCAGCCGAAACCCGCAAGGGCAGAAGCGCACATTACGTATCAGCGCTACTCGCGGCCTCGAAGCT
>VFQO010011826.1_pt1 | contig 24541 bp, 21 predicted proteins | sample 3512331 | NCBI WGS metagenome assembly VFQO01 (sample SAMN10412371, study PRJNA504923) | tailings metagenome | isolation source: Replicate 3 from Balatoc abandoned mine | place: Philippines: Itogon, Benguet | collected 2017-08-28 | reverse complement strand
TGGAGCCATTCACTTTCCCAGCAGTCGCAGGCAATCGTCGATCAGGCTTGCGCCCTGATCGGCAGGGCCGCCATGCATGAGAATCCGATCTGGCCGAACCACCAGCAGCGAACCCCGCGCGGCAGCCCCTATCAGGCTCTGTCCGAGGTCTTCGACGAATGGGGTGAGGCCTTGGCTGCGCTGGCCATGCAGGCCGACCTGCAGGTAACGGCCACCTGCCAGCTCCCAGCGGCGCTTGAGCTCGGCGGGCAGGCCCGCGCCGGGATCGACGCCCAGGCCGACTAGGGTCAGTCCGTCACCCAGCACGTCGTCACTGGGCAGGATGCGTCCGTCGCCGGTACGCACCAGCCCCTGTGGCAGCAGGCCACCACGTAGCACGCCGCAGCGGCGGGTTCTGCGCACGAACAGGCCATGCCGGAAAACGTTCTTCGGCTTGATCTCCAGTTCCTCGAAGTGGCGGCGGGCTGGCGGAATAAAGCTGATGAGGCGCATCAGTCCATGGCCGAGTGCGGCGAGCAGGGCATTACGCGGCATGACCATGCGGCCCATGAACTTGGCCAGGTCGATCATCTGCTGGGCATGCGGGCGGCGTTCCTCATCATAGCTGTCGAGAATGCCCGGGCTCGCCCGGCCGTGCAGCACCCAGCTCAGTTTCCAGGCCAGGTTGGCGGCGTCGCGCAGGCCCGCGACCAGGCCTTGGCCGACGAAGGGCGGAGTGATGTGGGCGGCGTCGCCGATGAGGAACACCCGGCCTTGCTGGAAGCGTTTGCAGCAGCGTGCGTGGAAGCGATACACGGCTTTGCGTTCGATGTGCAATTCGCTGGGGGCGATCCAGCGTTCGAGAAGCGTGCCGATCTTGTCGGCATGTTCCATCTGTTCGCGTGTCTCGCCCGCGTGCAGCATGAACTCCCAGCGTTCGCGGCCACCCGGTGCCGGCATGTGCGGCGTCGGGCGGCGGTGGTCGCAGATGAACTCCACATGGTCGATGGCCTTGCCTTCGCGTTGGCAGGCATCGACGATCAGCCAGTCCTCGGTATAGCTCTGGCCCTCGAAATCCTGGCCGATCAGGCTGCGCACCTTAGAACTGGCGCCATCGGCGCCTATCAGATAGCGCGCACGTACCTGATGGCGGCTGCCATCCTCTGCACGCAGTGTGGCCGTGACACCGTCGCTGTCCTGATGCATGTCCATCAATTCCAGGCCGCCAAGGCTGGTGACGTTGTCGAACTGCTGGAATTGCGCACGCATCGAGCGCTCCAGATCCGGTTGGTAGAAGGTCACCAGCTTGGGATGGCCGTCCAGGCTGCCGCTGGTATTGGCGCGGCCGAACTGACCAACCATGGGGCAGTGCATGCGCACCTCGGGGATCACGATTTTCTCGAAGGCATCTTCGGCCAGCCCCGCCAACTGCAGAATGCGCAATGCCTCATTGTCCAACGCGATGGCGCGTGGCATCAGCAGGATGTCGTGGATCTTGTCGACGATCAGGGTCTGGACGCCGTAGCGGCCGAGCAGGGCGGCTAGCGTGGCACCTACCGGGCCGGTGCCGATGATGAGTACGTCGGTGGTATCAGGCAGCGATTTCTTGTTGTTGTGCATGGCGGGCCCTTGTCATGGCTCATGGATTTTATGGCAGATTATTCAAAAATGAAAAAATGCTCAATATTGATCTATGAGTTAAAATTGCCTGCAGCAAGAAATGCGCACGCTGTGCCGAAGGAGTTCTCCCATGTCTTTCCCTGCATATCCCACTCTCGTCCTGAGTGCTGAGGAAATCGAGGGGATGGTGTGACACAGCGCTTCAAAGCCATCTCGCCGGACTATGTCGCAGCAATCATCGATGAGCCCCTGGATGACAGACCCGATATCAATGTTCATTCCGAGCGCTAGGGGTACGGGACCAGGCGATATCCTTATGTTCCACTCGCTGCCCCTTCAGGGTCCATAAGGCAACCCATCACACGCGCCATCGTGGCGTCCTGGGGACGATATGGTTTACGCGCTTTCGGCCAAGCGCATGGCGATTCATTTCGAGCACTCGCCAGCATCGGGCGGTGCGTTGCAGAGGGGGCAGGATTTGCGCGTATCCTGATCGAGAGGGATGCACAGGAGCGTGCAGCCAGTCTTGGTCAGAGCGACCTATCACAAGCAAACTGCTGCGCTCTTCGTTGGGTAACGCTGCCGCGGCAGGGAGGCTGGTACTGAAGCTCAGTAGAGTTGTTTCGCTCAGTAGGTATGGTCGAAGTCCGATACCTGATCCAAGCAATGCAATCGGCAGCAACCTTAACCATTGCCGTGAATGCACGACGCCCGCCAGGTATGAACCCAGGCGGGCGTCGCGACTACTGCGGGAGGAGGATCAGCGGAACGCCGGCACCACGTGCTCGATGAACAGTTCCAGCGACTTCTTCTTCTCGGCGTAGGGCAGGCTGTTGTCGGCCCAGAAGCTGAATTCGTCGACGCCCAGTTCCTGGTAGTTGCGGATGCGCGCGATGATTTCTTCCGGGGTGCCGATCATGGTGTTCTTGCGGATGCTCTCCAGCTCGAACTCCGGGCGCCATCCATCTCGGCGCGGGCGTTGCGAAGCGCGTTCTCGATGATGTCGAGCGTGATCGGCTCGACGTCGACGCGGCGGAACGGGGTTTCGTTGTTCTGGATGATTTTTGCAGGCATAGCTTTGCTCCCTTGGCTCGCGTCGCGTTACTTTACCGGGCGGATGAGCAGGCAGCCCACCTTATCCACATCGGCATAGTGACCGGGAAGAATGAGCGTGGTGGAGTCCATCTCGGTGACGATCGCGGGGCCGTCGATCCGGTCCCCCGCCCGCAGCTTGTCACGGGCGTAGATCTTGGCGGCATGGTCCTTCCCGCTGTCGAAGACGGTCGTCTCGGCCGTGACGGCACGCGACGGATCGCCGTTGCCTTCCTCGATCAGACGCGCGGCGACCTGGGTCTCCGCACCCTGCACGACAGCGCGAAGGTTCACGAGCTCGTGGGGCTGGTCGAGGTTGAAGGTGAACATCTGCTCGTGCAGGTCGTCGAAGCGCTTGGCGACTTCCTTCAATCCGCCGGACTTGAACTCTTCCGGTGTCATGATGACGTTTATCGACGCGCCCTGGCCGGCATAGCGCAGGTCCAGTTCATATTCGATCGACTGCTCCGAACGTGCCACGCCTTCGCCTTCGAGCGTCCGCGCAGCCTGATCGGCGAGATCCGTAAGGGCACGCTCGATTTCGCTGTCGGTCGTCGATTCGAACCGAACGACCAGCGTACGGGACGCCTCGTCGCGAAGACGCGTGGTGGCATCGCCCGAAGCGCAAAGCACGCCCGGGCCGGGCGGCACGATGACCGGCCAGGAGCCCATCAGCTTGCCGAGCGCGTTGGCGTGGAGCGGACCCGCGCCACCGAAGGCGATGAGCGCGAAGTCGCGCGGATCGTAACCCTGCTCGACCGAGACCAGGCGCAGAGCACCGAACATGTTCTCGTTGACGATGTCGTAGATGCCCGCGGCTGCGCGCTTGATCGGCAGGCCGAGCGGATCGGCGATCGTCTTGACGGCCTTTTCGGCAAGCGATGGATCGACCTTCATGTCGCCGCCGAGACGGGCGGCTGCCGGCAGGTAGCCGAGCACGATGTTGGCGTCGGTCACGGTCGGCTCGGTGCCGCCGCGCATGTAGGCTGCAGGTCCCGGCACCGCACCGGCCGACTTCGGGCCGACGCGCAGCGCCTTGGTCAGTTCCGGCACATAGGCGATCGAACCGCCGCCGGCGCCGACCGTACGAACGTCGATCGATGGCGCACGAACGGTGACATCGGCAACGCGCGTCTCGCGACGCTTTTGGGCAACGAAGTCCTGGATGAGCGCGACGTCGGTGGACGTGCCGCCCATGTCGAAGGTCAAAAGGTTCGGGAAGCCGGACTGCTTGCCGATCCAGATCGCGCCCGACACGCCGCCGGCAGGACCGGACATCAGCAGGTTGACCGGGCTGGCCTTCGCCGCTTCGGCCGACGAAAGGCCGCCATCGGAACGCAGGATCTGCAGCTTCACGCCGCTCATGCGGCGATCGAGTTCACCCGACAGGTTCTCGACATACTTCTCGACGACCGGGCGGATGTAGGAATTGACGACCGTCGTCTCCGTGCGCTCGTACTCGTACATCTCCGGCATGACTTCCGACGAGATCGAGACGGGGATGCGGGGCATCACTTCGAGCGCGATCTCGCGGATGCGACGCTCGTGCGCGCCGTTCGTGTAGGCGTTGAAGAGGCTGATGGTCAGCGCCTGGATGCCGCCGTCCTTGAGCTTCTTCATGTCCTCGCGCACGCGCTTCTCGTCGAGCGGCGTGACGACCTTGCCGTCGGCCCCCATGCGCTCATGGGCCTCGATGGTCAGCTCCAGCGGCGCGAGCGGATCGCGCTTGTTGTAGATGACCCAGCCGCCGAGGCCGCCCGGCACGAAGGAGCGCGCGATCTGCAGCGTCTGGCCATAGCCCTTGGTGGCGATGAGGCCGACCAGCGCGCCCGAGCCGGTCAGAACCGTGTTGGTCGCAACCGTCGTGCCGTGCATCACGAAGTTGATCTCGGAGGGATCGATCCCGGTCTCGCGGCAGATCTTTTCGATGCCGTTCAAGACGCCGATCGAAGAGTCCTGCGGGGTCGACGAGACCTTGGCGACGTAGGTCTTGCCGGTCTTCTCATCGATCAGCATCAGGTCAGTGAAGGTGCCACCGACGTCGACACCGAGGCGATAGCCCTGCCCGATCTTCGGCGCGGCCTTGCGGGCAACGGACTCGACCCCTGCGGGCATCGAACCGGAGCTGACAAACTGCTCCATGCGCTTCAGGCGCTCTTCGAGCTCCGCGATGCGGCTTTCGTACTTGCGTACGGGATCGTCGTGGTGGGTCATGGACTGCGTGTTCCCCTTGAATGGTTCCGCTGTCGTCGCGGCGGCTCCGGTTGTTTCCGGCGGCTCGGCCGCGACGTCATTTAGGGCATGGAAGACTGTCCTCGGCGACTTCGCAAGGCAAAAGCCCAGCTTCGGCCGGAGAGGCTGCCGACGGTCCCTGAGGGGGATAGCACCCCAAAGCCGGACGTTTGTCCAGACCAATTGTGAGTCAGAAATTCCTATGCTAGCGTTACGTCAATAATGGGGAACAAAGGAGATCAACCCATGTACAGGATGATGTCGACCGGGGTATCCGCACTGGCGATCGCCGCCACCGCAATCGTCGGCTCCGGAAGCGCTTTTGCGCAGGATGCCAACCTCGAGGCCGCCAGCGCGCTGGTAGCCGATGCCCGCACCTTGCCCGCCTTCGAAGCCCCCGGCGAGCCGTTCGATGCGCGTGCATGCGCAGAGGGCAAGAAGCTCTACGTCATCCCGCTGACCTCCGAAAATCCGTTCAACGTGGAGATCGGCAACGCCCAGAAGGAAGCGGCCGAAGCCGTCGGGCTCGACATAACCGTCTCCGACAACCAGCTCAACGTCGACCAGTGGGTGCAGGCGGTCCAGACCGCGATCTCCGAAGGCTACGACGTCATCGACATCATGGGCGGCGTCCCGCCGGAGGCCATGGGCCCGCAGCTCGCCGAAGCACGCGCAGCCGGCATCAAGGTCGTCGCAACCCATCTCTATGACGTTACGCAGACCAAGAGCGAGCTTGTCGACGGCAATTTCGCGATGAACTATTCGCGCGCCGGCGAGATCATGGCGGCCTGGGCGATCGAGAAGACCGAAGGCGCTGTCAACGCCGTGATCATCGGCTCCGACGAAATCCTCCCCACCGGGCCGTTCGTGCAGGCCATCCAGAACTATCTGGACGAGAACGCGCCAGGCAGCACCCACCGCTACATCAATGTGCCCGTCACCGAATGGGGCAGCCAGATCCAGCCGGAAGTGCAGTCGGCGCTCGTGGCCGATCCGGGCATCAACTACATCCTGCCGATCTACGATTCCATGTCGGCCTTCGTCATCCCGGCGCTCACGCTGTCGAACCGCGAGGACGTCCGCATCGCCTCCTATAACGGCACGCCCTTCACGCTGGACTTCATCCGCGACGGCGACCTGATGGAGATGAATGTGGGCGAGTCCCTCAACTGGGTCGGCTGGGCCTCGATCGACGGCACGCTGCGCGTACTGTGCGACGAGGGCGAGGTCACCGAGCTCAACACGCCGCTCTACATCTTCGACGACGAGAACGTCGAGACGGCAGGCGTCCCGGCGACGTATGACGGCTACGGCGATGCTTACATCCAGGGCTTCCGCACGCTGTGGGGCCTCGACTGATCCGAGCCCTCTCGCGGAGACAGGCTCATGAGCCTCGCAGCAGCGGGAACTCCCGCGCTTGAGCTCCAGAACCTGAGCAAGCGTTTCGGAGGCGCCGTCGCACTCGACGGCGTCTCCTTGACGGTCGCGCGTGGCGAGGTCCACGGGCTGCTCGGCCAGAACGGTTCTGGAAAGTCCACCCTGATCAAGATCCTGTCCGGCTTCCACCAGCCGGAAGCTGGCGGCGTCCTGCGCCTCTACGGCAAGGACGTGGCACTCCCGCTTTCGCCCGGCCGCTTTCGCGAGCTCGGCATCGCCTTCGTGCACCAGCATCTCGGCCTCATCCCAACGCTCTCGGTGACGGAGAACATCTGCCTGTCTGACTTCGCCACCCAGTCGCGCCTGCGCATCGACTGGAAGGCGGAGGAAGATCGCATCCGCGCACTCTTCGCCGATTACGGCCTGGCGATCGATCCACGTGCCAGCATCTCCGATCTGCCGCAGGTCGACCGCTGCCTCGTCGCCATCGTGCGCGCCTTGAACGAAGTGCGCGCCGCACAGGCCGAGCACGGCGGCGAAGGCATCCTTGTCCTCGACGAGCCGACCCCCTTTCTCCCGCGGGCCGGCGTCGACAGGCTGTTTGCGATGGTCCGCCAGGTCGTCGCCCGCGGCGCATCCGTCATTTTCGTCAGCCACGATGTCGATGAGATCCTGGAGATCACCGACCGTGCGACGGTTCTGCGTGACGGTCGCCTCGCCGGCACGCTCGAAACCTCCCGCGCGTCGCCGGAAGATTTCGTCGAGATGATCGTCGGCCGCAAGGTGAAGAGCTACAACATTGCGCACCCCTCGATGCCGGAAGGCGAGGCATCGATCCGCATCGACAATCTCTCCGGCGTCGTCTGCCGCGACCTGTCGATCGCACTGAGGCCCGGCGAGATCATCGGCCTGATAGGCCTTATCGGCGCAGGCTTCGACGAGGTCCCTGCCCTCATCTATGGTGCGCGGCCGGCGCTGGCCGGCTCGATCATGCTGAGCGACGTGCGCCACGAACTCGCCTACATGACGCCGCTGCGTGCGATCGAGATGGGCATCGCCTATCTGCCGGCCGACCGGCTTGGCGCGAGCGGCGCCGGCTCGCTCCCCGTCACGGATAACATGTCGCTTCCATCGCTGCGCCGTTTCGTCTCGAAATTCGGCCTCGACCGAGTCGGCATGACGAAATGGGCGGGCGACATGGGCCGCGCGCATGACGTGCGCCCCGGCGACCCGAACATGTACCTCGAGAGCCTTTCGGGAGGGAACCAGCAGAAGGTGCTGCTGGCGAAATGGCTCGAGATCGGACCGAGGCTGCTCCTGCTCGACGAACCCACCCAGGGTGTCGACGTAGGCGCGCGCCAGCAGGTCTACGCCGCGATCGACAAGGCCGCCAAGGCCGGCACCACGATCATTTGCGCATCGACGGACGCAGAGCAGCTTGCCCAGATCTGCAATCGCGTCCTCGTCTTTGGCCAGGGCCGCGTGACCGCGGAGCTGACGGGCAAGGACGTCACGAAAGAGGAGATCACCCTCCAGTGCTACACCGGTCTGTCCCTCAACACGACGGCTCTGACGGAATGAGCGGCGGCGAACCCATGTCGGTCGCCGCCTATGAGGCGCGACTTGCGGAGCTTGAACGCAAGGTCATGACCCTGCAGGAGCAGCGCCGCCCGCGCACGGTGGCCAAGCCCGCGACCAAGCAGTTCGTCGAGCGCTACGCGATCATCGGCATCTGGATCCTGCTGATCGCAGCCTTCGCGCTGATCGACAATCTGGTCTACGGCTCCTCGCGCTTCTTCTCTTGGAACAATTTCTCCACGATGTTCGGTACGCAGGGCGTGCTCGTCATCCTGACGCTCGGCCTTCTCCTGCCGCTGACGGCTGGCGATTTCGACCTGTCCATCGCCGCCACCATGACCCTCGCCTCCCTTGTGGTCGCGATCCTCATCTCGGCGATGGGCACGCCGACGCTGGTCGCGGTCGTGATTGGGCTCCTGGTCGGCTTGGTGATCGGCGCGCTGAACGCCTTTTTCATCCTCTATTTCCGCATCCACTCGCTGATCGTGACGCTCGGCATGGCGACCTTCGTCCTCGGCATCGCCAAGTGGATCAGCGCGTCGCGGACGATCTCGATCTTCGGCGCCAATCCGACGCTTATCGAATGGGTGAACCAGGCCCGCATCCTGAACATCTCGATGTCGTTCTGGTACGCCGTCCTGCTCTGCCTCGTGATGTGGTATTTCCTCGAATACACAACGCAGGGGCGCCGGCTGCTGTTCGTCGGGCGCGCCCGCGAAGTCGCCCGCCTCGCCGGCATCCGCGTCGACGCGGTGCGCGCCTGGGCGCTGATCGGCTCGGGCGTAATCGCAGCGCTCGCCGGCATCCTCGCCGTCGGCGTCAACGGATCGGCCGACCCCTCCTCGCGCGTCGGGCTCCTGCTGCCGGCCTTCGCCGCCGCCTTCCTCGGCGCGACGTCGATCGTGCCCGGCCGCTTCAACCCGTGGGGCTCGTTCCTCGGCGTGCTCCTGCTGGCAACCGGTATTTCCGGCCTGCAGATCTTCGGCATCCCGAACTTCGTGCAGGACCTCTTCTACGGCGGCGGCCTGATCCTCGCGGTCGCGGCCTCGCAGCTGGTGCGCAAACGGCGGGCCATGGAGTTCGGCGGCTGACTAGGCCGAAGGAGCAGCGGCGATGGTCTCTGGCTGGCATACTTTCGTCGTCCGGGTGCCGATGGCGCCCGACCGCGACGCCGGCATGGTCCTGATGCGCCGCATGGAGCGATGGCTGGCTGACAATCATCGGCCGATCCCGCTCTTTCATCCCAATGGCGAGCCCCGCAGCCTGAATGTCTGCGTGGCGATCCCGGTCGAGCAGTCGGAAAAGGCGCTCGCCTACCGCGCCTTCTGCGCAGCGCTCGGCATTTCGAGTTCGCTGATCCAGTGGCGCGTGTCCGGCTTCAAGCCGCCGCAGGCGACCGACACTGCCGCCGCGCGCCGAGCGGACATCGAAACGCTCCGTCCGGCGCGCTGACCCCGGCGCCACAGCGCCGCAACGAGAAACCAAGGGAGGGTGCAATGCCCGTAGCTCAGATCAACGGCCACCAGATGTACTACGAGGTGTATGGCTCAGGCCCACCCGCGCTCTGCATGGGCGGCTGGGGCACCTTCTGCCATGGCGGGGAACGCCACCTCGCCCGCGGGCTGACAAGCAACTATTCCGTCGCGATCTTCGATCATCGCGGCGTGGCCGAATCAGGCGACGACCTGTCCGTCAAGCCTTCGACGAAGCTCTATGCGGACGACGCGATCGGCCTGCTCGATCACCTCGGCTGGAAGGATGTTCACCTGATCGGGCTTGTCGGGATCGGCGCCTGCATCGCGCAGGAGATCGCGATCAAGCGCCCCGATCTCGTGAAGTCGATGGTCAATATGGGGACATGGGCGAAGGCCGACGCAATCTTCACGCACCAGATGGAGATGCTGCTCTCGGTCCATCGCGAGATGGGCTGGGAAGCCTTCCAGAAACTCGTCTGCCTGTGGTCCTTCGATGAGGACTTCTACCTCGCCAACCACCATCGCATCCTCGGGCCTGACGGTCCCTGGCGCGAACTCAAAGGTCGGCTGCAGGCCCATGAGCGCCTGGTACAGGCTTGCCTCACCCACGACGTCACCGATGGCCGGCTTGCCTCGATCATCGCGCCGACGCTCGTCGTCCACTGCCCGCTTGACGTGGTCACCGGCCCGCGGCTGACGAAGCCGATCGAGGAGATGATCCCGACCGCCCATGGCGTGGTCCTCGAAGGCGCCGCCCATGTCGTTGCCGGCAGCGAGATGCGCGGGCGCTTCTCCGACATGCTCCTCGGTTTTCTCGCCGGCGTGGACGGCAAGCGGGTGGCGGCGCAATGAGTGGCGGGGCTCCGAACGGGCCACTTGCCCACATCCGCGCAATCGAATGCGGCCAGCTGCTGGCAGGTCCGTTCGTCGGCTCGCGCCTTGCCGATTTCGGCGCGGAAGTCATCAAGGTCGAGACGCCCGGCGCCGGCGATCCGATGCGCGAATGGGGCCATCACCGCTATGAGGGCCACAGCCTCTGGTGGCCGACGCTTGCCCGCAACAAGAAGTCCGTCACGGCCAACATGCGCGACCCGCGCGGCCGCGACCTCGTGCGCCGCCTTGCCGTTGCATCCGACGCGCTGGTCGAGAATTTCAAGCCGGGCACGCTGGAGAAATGGGGCCTCGGGCCAGACGATCTGCACAAGGATCACCCTGGCCTGATCATGGTCCGCGTGTCCGGCTACGGCCAGACCGGCCCCTATTCCGAGCGCCCGGGCTTTGCCAGCGTTGGCGAGGCGATGGGCGGCATCCGCCACATTAACGGCTTCCCCGACCAGCCCCCTCCCCGCTTCGGCATTTCGCTCGGCGACACGCTGACCGCGCTCTTTGCCTTCGAAGGCCTCATGATGGCGCTCTACTGGCGCGACACGGCCGGCAACGGCAAGGGCCAGGTCGTCGACGCCTCGATCGTCGAAAGCTGCTTCTCCATGCTCGAAGGTACGCTGCCGGAATATGACAAGGCCGGGATCGTTCGGAACCCCTCCGGCACCGGCCTCGCCAATGTGGCGCCCTCCAACATCTACCCGACGAAAGACGGCTCGTGGATGGTGATCGCGGCCAATGTCGATCCCATGTACCGCCGGCTCTGCCTGGCGATGGGCCAGCCGGAGCTCGCCGACGATCCGCGCTTCGTCACGCATGTCGCCCGCGGCCACAATGCCGGGACGCTCGACGGCCTCATCGCCGACTGGACGCGAACGCTGGACAAGAACGAGTTGTCTGCCGCGCTGGAGAAGCAAGGCGTCGTCTGCGGTCCGATCTACACGATCGCCGACATCGCGGCCGACGAGCACTTTCAAGCCCGAGACATGATCCTGCGCCGCCAGGACCCGCGCTTCGGCGACATCGCCGTTCCCGGCATCGCGCCGAAACTGTCGGAGACGCCTGGCGACGTATCCTGGCTGGGCGCCGAGCGCCCCGGCAGCAACAATGCGGAAGTCTATGGCGAACTGCTTGGCATCGGCTCGAAGGAGCTGGCTGAGCTTGAAGGCGACGGGGTGGTGTGAGGAGCCGATCGCTCAAATTCGAAGCGTTGACTTTGCAAGCTGTCAGGAACTTGTAGTCAATGCTGGCACAATGGTGCCGATCGCGAACGCAAGAGCCAGACTAAGACGGTCGCAAGACGCTAAAGAGAAGCGTTTGCACTCGATAAGGCGACGGTTCGGACGGATAACCAACCGGTTCGAAACGCGGACTGTGGGGCGGCGGCTGAGCGCGCTCCATCTGATCATGATGGCGTTTGCCTTTGCAGCCGCGATTGCTCTCGCAGCAGTCACGCTGCGCGGTTGGGTCAGCTGATCACCCTGCCTTCTCGAACATGTCCTTCAGCTCGCCCTTCACCACCTTGCCGGCGGCATTGCGAGGCAGGGCATCGACGAAGCGAACATCCCTCGGCACCTTGTAGCTCGCCAGATTGTCCCGCAGATAGCTTTCCAGCGCCGGCAGCTCGATCGACTGGTCACGGCCTGCAACGACGAAGGCGACGAGCTTCTCGCCCCAATAATCGTCCGGCACGCCGATGACGGCCGCCTCCTTCACCGCATCATAGGCGAACAGCACTTCCTCGATCTCGCGCGGGTAGACGTTGATGCCGCCGGTGATGACCATGTCCTTCTTGCGATCGACGAGGAAGATGTAGCCCTCCTCGTCCATCCGGGCCATGTCGCCTGCCGTCACCCAGCCATCCTTGTAAGCCTTGGCCGTCTCGTCCGGCTGGCCGTAGTAACCGTTGAAGAGGTAGGGCGAGCGGCTGTAGAGCTCGCCAATCTCGCCCTGGGCGACCGGGTTGCCGTCCTTATCGACGAGCTTCAGCATCGTCATCGTGAAGGCCTGGCCGACGCAGCGCTCCTTGCGCAGCTGGTCCTCCGGCCGCAGGTTGGTCACGATCGCGGCTTCCGTCGAGCCGTAGGTCTCGTGCAGGATGCCGTCGCCAAAATAGTCGACGATCTTGTGCTTGGTCGCCTGCGGAAGCGCAGCTGCGTTCGACACAAGCGCCTTCAGCCGGTTGCCGCGATGGCGCGCCAGCAGCGTCGGCTCGAGGTTGAAGACCGCGTGGAAATGCGTCGGTACCATGAAGGTCCCGCCATAGCCGCCGTCATGCAGCTTGGAGATCACCGTCTCCGGCTCGAAGCCGGGCAGAATCTCGCAAGTACCCCCGAAAAAGGGCGACGCCATCGCAAACGCGAAGCCAGCACCGTGGAACAGCGGCGCGACGGCGAGATAGGTCTCCGTCGGCCCGTAGCCGCCATAGGCGACCGACATGCCGAGGAAAGTCAGCACCCGCGAACGGTGCGAAACCATCACGCCCTTGGGTTTGCCCGTCGTGCCCGACGTATAGGGAAGCGAGAACGTGTCGGTCTCCGCCGCCCGCAGCGGCGACTGGACGGGCGACGCGCCTGCGATCCAGTCTTCGTAGCCAATATGCCCGCCCCTGCCCCGGCCGAGCACGATGATCGTCTCGATGCCGGCCAGATCGACCGCAAGCACCCGGTCGAGCAGGCTCTCGTCGACGATCATCGCACGCGCCCTGCAGTCGGCGGCGATGAAGGAAATTTCACGCGGGGCGAGACGCGGGTTGAGCGTGGCGATGATCACACCCGTCGAGGAGATGCCCGCCACGATCTCGATATATTCGAGGCAGTTCGGCGCCAGCAGCATGATCGTATCGCCATGCCCGAGGCCGAGGCCCGCGGTCGCCGCATTGCCGGCCCGGTTCATGCGTTCCACGAGAGCGGCGTAGGTCAGCGAGCGTCCGCCGGCAATCAGCGCCGTCTTCTGCGGAAACATGTCCGCCGAAGCCCGCACGCCGAAATCGATCGTCATGCCCATGCTTGCGACGATGCTCGAACCGCCAGCCATAACCCGGTCTCCAGACACCAACTTCCCGATCCTAACGCATCGCCGAAGGCAGCCACAGGGCGATCTCCGGCCAGATGATCAGAAGCAGCAGCAGCAAAAGCGCGCAGCCCATATAGGGAAGCGCCGACTTCACGATCATCGTCATCGTAGTCCCCTTCGGTGCCGCGCCCATCATGACGAAGAGCAGCAGGCCGAAGGGCGGGGTCAGAAGGCTGATTTCCATAGCCAGGAGCACGACGATGCCGAACCAGACCGGATCGAAGCCGGCATTGATCGCGATCGGCATGAAGATCGGGATGGTGAGCATCATCTGCGAAATCTGGTCGAGGAACATGCCGAGAAAGAGCAGCACCGCGAACATGGCGATCAGCATCGCCATCGGACCCCAGTCGAGCCCGGCCGTGAAGGCGAGCAGACCCTGGCTCGCGCCGGAAAACGCGATGATCTGCGAGAAGGTCGAGGAGCCGACGATGATGATGAGCAGCATCGTGGAGATCTTGATCGTGCCCTTCATCGAGGCGATGATGGCCGACCAGCGGAACTCGCCCTTGGCGAGCGCCAGAAGCACGACACCGAGCACGCCGAAGGCGGCCGATTCCGTCGGCGTGGCGATGCCGAAGATGATCAGTGCGATGACCATCAGGATCACGAGCATCATCGGCAGAATGTCGACGACCAGCACGCGCAGCTTCTCGCCGAACGTCGCTTCGTCGACCGCATAGATCGGGGCAGCGCTCGGATCGAGCTTCGCCTGCGCATAAATGTAGCCGGCATAGAGCACCGCAAGCAGCACGCCCGGCAGCACGCCTGCGAGCAGCAGGCTGCCGATGTCGATGCGCGCGATGGAGCCCAGCAGCACGGCGAGCGCCGATGGCGGAATGAGGATCGCCAGCCCCCCTGCGCCCATGATGGGGCCGATGGACATGTGCTTCTTGTAGCCGCGCTTGTCCATCTCGGGGACCAGCATCGAGCCCATCATGGCTGCCGAGCCGACGCTCGTGCCGGTCAGGGTCGCAAACACCGTTCCGCTGCCGACCGCGATGTAGGACAGACGCGCCGGCACGCGCCCGATCAGCTTGTCGAAGGCGTCGAACACCTTCACCGCGAGACCGGTATGGAAGAAGAGCTCGCCCATCAGGACGAAGAGCGGCACGGGCACGAGCACGAAGGTCGAGATCGACGCCGCGGCGTTTGCGGCCAATTGCTCGACCGAGGCTTCGCGGAAGCCGAAGAAGACGAAGACGCCGAGCGCATTGGTGATGAGGAACGCCATGAAGACCGGCGTTCCGATGACCATCAGCGTGATCAGCGTGCCGAGCATCAGCAGCCCGGAATAATACCATTCCATGGCTCAGATCCCTTCCGTGCCGCTGCCGTAGATCGTGTCGCGGCCAAAAAGCACGCGCGCGAACTCGATGGCCATGAGGCCGAAGCCGATCGGGAGCGGCAGATAGAGGAGCCAGCGCGGGATCGCGATCGCGCGATAGTCGGTCGTGCCGCGCTCGATGCTCTCGATGACGAGGCTCAGGCCGCCCCAGGCGATGAGCAGGCACGCGATGACGCACAGCAGGCTCACGAGGATTTCGAGCCTTCGCTGCGTGCGCTCGGACGTCATGCGACGCATGCTCTCGATGACGACATGCCCCTTTTGCCGAACGAGCCAGGGTGATGCCATCAGGCAGGTGTAGAGGAGCCCGTAGGCCGCAAAATCCGCCGTCCATCCGATCGAGCCGAGGCCCGCCACATAGACGAGCACATCCACGATCATGAAGAGGCACATCAGAGCAATGCCGACGGCCGCGAGCCAGGCGAGGCTCGCGACCGTCCAGTCATATGCCCGCGAGAGCGAAGCGATCATCGCAGATCAGGGGCGATAGAAGAGGTCGCGCAGCGCGTTGCCGTCTTCCTCGCCCATGCGGCTGATGATCTCGTCCCAACGCGAGGAATAGGCAGCCTCGAGGAAGTTGGCGGCCGCCTCGCCTTCGATCTGAAGCACTTGAGCACCAGCGGCATCGAAGCCGGCCGCTTCCTTCTCAGAAAGGTCCTGGAAGAAGACATGCGCCTTGGCTTCTGCGGCGATGACCTCTTCGGTCAAGATCGTCTTGGCTTCATCCGACAGCCCGTTCCAGGTGTCGAGATTGATCGTCATGCCAAGATCGCCCTGCCACCAGGTCGGCAGGATACGCGCCTTGATGAAATCGTCGAAGCCGAGGTCGAGCGAGGCGAGCGTGACCCAGCCCACGCCGTCGATGCCGCCGCGCTCGAGCGCCGTGTAGACTTCGCCAACCTGGATGTCGCGCAGCGTGATGCCGAGCTTTTCGAAGAAGGGGGCGAAGGTGCCGGTGCCGCGCACGCGCAGGCCGCTGAAGTCGTAGCCGTAGGGCCCACCCTCCGGCGGCGTCTTGGTCAGCATCAGGTGGAACTGGTAGCCCGAGCCGAAATAGCCGAGATACTGAATGTTGCCCTGCTCGTTATAGTATTCGTTGAGCGCGTCGAACGCGCCATCGGCACGCAGGTCCATGGCCGACCGGTTCGAGCCGTTGAAGACCTGGCTCGCCGGGATGTCGCCCTGCAGATACTGGTTGGGGCCGAACTGCACGTCGAACACACCCGTCGAGATGCCGCGGAACTGCTCGGTCACCGGCACGGCCTCGGGTCCGCCCAGAAGCTCCATCTTGATGACGCCCGCGCCACGCGCGTTGACTGCGGCCATCAACTCGTTGAGCGGCGTGTTCCAGACGAGGTTGACCGGCGTTCCAGTGACCACCCTCAACACCTGCTCCTGCGCAGACGCATACGCATTCATGCCGAGTGTGAATGCCAGTGTTGCGACCACTCTAAGCAATTTCTTCATGGCGTAAATCTCCCATTTCCCGTAAGGTCAGCGTATCGCAGTTGACTACGCCTGCAAGCGCCCGAAGGGCGGATTTTTCTAAGCCATCCCAGCCCGGAGCTTATGCAGAGGAATGGACTACTCGCCCGCCAGGAACGATCACAGACTACCCTTCAGCCCCTTCTCCGCCTGCATCGTGCCGCGTCCTATCGGATGGATCAGCACGCTCTCGGCAGACGGCGTCGCGAACCTGGCGCCCTTCTCGTTCTTCAACGGCGTTGGCTACAATCCGCCGACGGTCATGGTCTGCCCGAACGGACCCCATTCGGATGGCGGTGAGAAGGACACGCCGGTCAACATCGCCGCGACGGGGGAGTTTGTGGTGAACATCGCGACCTACGCGCTGCGAGACCGGCTCAACGTGACCGCCCAGTCTCACGGGCGCGCCGTGGACGAGTTCGAGGCGGCAGGTCTCACCAAGGTTCAGTCGAGCGCGGTCAGGCCATACCGCGTCGCAGAAAGCCCCATCAATCTTGAATGCCGCTTGATCCAGGAAGTGCTGCTGCCGAGCACGACCAGCCATCCGCTGCGCGCGATCTTCGGCGAAGTCGTTCACGTCCACATCGCCGACGAGATCATCATCGACGGCAAGGTCTCGATCGAGCGCCTCGACCCCCTCGCCCGGCTTGGCTACCAGGAATATTGCCGCATTGGCGAGCGCTTCACCATGCCGCTGCCGGAGTTCCAGCGCCTGCTCTGAGCAGGTTTTCCGTCAAAGCACGACAAGCCCGCCGAGACCCGCTGCCAGCACCACTGCCCAGGCCGGCAGCGCCCAAACGGCTAGCGCCACGAATGCGGCCGCGGCAAACGCCATGGTGAGCGGCGACGTCACGCCCTCGGTGAACACTGGATCATAGAGGGCAGCCGCAAGAAGGCCGACCACGACCGCATTGACGCCGGCAAGCGCGCGCCGAGCAACAGGCGACGAGCGCAGGACCTGCCAGAAAGGCAGGCCGCCGAGGATCAGCAGTGCCGACGGCAGGAAAATCGCCAAGAGCGCGATCAGCCCGCCCACAACTCCGTTCGGCCAGGGCGCCTGCACGGTGCCGAGATAAGCGGCAAAGGTGAAGAGCGGGCCGGGCACCGCCTGTGCTGCGCCGTAGCCTGCCAGGAAGGCCTCGCGATCGACGAGCCCGAGTTCCACCGTTTCCGCCTGCAGGAGCGGCAGCACGACATGCCCCCCGCCGAAAACGAGAGAGCCGGCACGATAGTAGCTATCGACCATCTGCAATACGCCGCCACCGCTTGCCGCCGCCATCAGAGGAAGGAGGATCAGCAGCCCGGCAAAGATCGCGAGATAGACTAGTCCCGCGCGTCGCGTGACTGGCGTCCGGATCGTATCATTGGGGTCGCTGCCTTGTGCCGGCGGCGGGAGGACTAGAAGCCCCGCCAGTCCGCCGAGCACGATCACGAGCACCTGCCCGAGCGCGGTCGGCACAAGCATGGCGAGGATCATCGCGGCCACCGCGATCGTCGCGCGCTCCCGATCCGGCGCGAGCGAACGCGCCATGCCGAGCACCGCATGCGCGACGACGGCGACGGCCGCAGCCTTCAGTCCCGCGATCCAGCCCGACCCTGCCGCATCCCCGAGCGCGATCGTGGCATAGGCGAAGGCGATCAGAAGGAGCGCCGAAGGCAGGGTGAAAGCCGTCCACGCCGCGAGCATGCCGCCATAGCCAGCGCGGGACAGCCCAACGGCCATTCCGACCTGGCTGGATGCCGGCCCAGGCAGGAACTGGCAGAGCGCGACGAGATCGGCATAGGCCGCCTCGCTGAGCCATCTGCGGCGGACGACGAAGGCATCGCGGAAATAGCCGAGATGGGCGACGGGACCGCCGAAGGAGGTAAGCCCAAGCTGCAGGAAGACGCGAAAGACCTCGCCGACCGACCCCCTGCCCTCGCTTGTGCCCGCTTCATGCATGCCGTCCGCTCCCGGTTTGGAACGTGCTTTATGCATGGAAGATGACGGCAACAAAACAGGGCGGCGATCGACGGACCGACGCCGGCGCTCTTCGCACTAGTTCGCGGGGAAAGTCCGGGCGATCCGACGCGCCGTCAGCTTCTCCATGGGCGCTGGCCGGCCGATGAAATAGCCCTGCGCGCTGTCGATATCGAGCTTGCGCAGGAAATCCAGCTGCGCCTCGCATTCCACGCCCTCGACCAGGATGCCCGGGCCGCGGTTGCGTAGCAGCCCGACAATGTCCTTGAACATCGCCTCCCCGCGCGGCGTGTCGCAATCGTGCAGGAACGAGCGGTCGATCTTCACGACATCGAAGTCGATCAGCCGAAGCCAGGAAAGACCCGCAAAGCCCGTCCCGAAATCGTCGAGCCAGATCTTCGTCCCGAGCACGCGCAGGTCGCTGATGCAGCGCAGCACGTCGGAGTGCATCTCCATCTCGAGCCCTTCGGTGATCTCGAGCGCAAGCCGCCCGCCTCTGACACCGGCCTCCCCAAGCGCGGCGGCAACGCAAGCGGCAAAGCCCGGCGCCTTGAGCTGCACCGGGGAGACGTTGACGCTGATGGTCCCGATGCTTTCATCTGCGGCCAGATGCTGGCAAGCGGTGCGTATCGCCCAGCGGCCGAGGTCGAGGATCATGCCGGTGCGCTCGGCAACCGGTATGAAGCGACTGGGCGGGATCGGCGTGCCGTCGGGCATGGAAAGGCGCATCAGCGCTTCCATGGCGACCACGCGGCCCGAACCGAGTTCGACGATCGGCTGGAAGACCAGCGAGACGAGGTTGCGCTCCAAAGCGATGCGCAGGACGGCCGCGACATTCTCGCTTTCGTCATTGCGCTGCGGATCGCTCGGATCGAACAGCCGTGCGCAATTGCGCCCGCCGGCCTTTGCAAGATAAAGCGCGCTGTCGGCTTCCTGGATGATCTTATCCAGCTTCGCGCCGGCCCCGATGCGCGTGAAGGCGGCGCCGACGCTGACGGTCACCACCTGCGTGCCATCGCGGCGCTCATTGTGGATGATGCCGAGCTGTTCGACAGCACGGGTAATCTCCTGCGCGAGCTCATATGCTTCCTGCTGGGTGGCGATTTCCGCAAGCACGATGAATTCCTCGCCGCCATACCGGCCAAGCGACGCATTGCGTTCGTCCGCGATCTGTCGGACGCGCTGTGCGACGAGCGTGAGGCAGCGATCGCCTTCCTGATGACCATAGCGGTCATTGAAGCGCTTGAAGAAGTCCACGTCGACGAGGAGCACGGCAAACGCCGTCCCATTGACCTGCCAGCCGTTCCAGAGCTCGCGCAGCCGCTCGTCGACGGCGCGGCGGTTTTCGAGGCCGGTCAGCGGATCGGTGCGCGACAGCCTCAGCAGGGCATGTCCGCGGTCGGTCGCCTCCTTGTGCTGCGCACGGGCCTCCATCGCATTGAGGAAGACATTGTAGCGCTCGCGGTTGAGCTTCAGATTGATGTAGGTCGTGAAGCCGAAGCAGGATGCATAAAAGGTCGCAAAGACGAGCTTGTAGGTGATCGTCATCGGCCCCAAAAAATTGGCCGTGAGCAGCACAGCCATGATGATCACCGAAGTCACCACCGAAAAGCGGAAGCGGAAGGTGAAAAACAGATTGGCGCTCATCATGAAGATGGTGCCGAAGACCATGTAGTAGGCCGCACTTTGCTGGTTCACGCTGCCGATCGTCGGGATCAGCCAGCCTATATATCCGAAGATGATCGCGCCCGCACAGGTGACGTCGAGCCAGAAGGTTTCTGCCTCCGAGCGCAGGAGCACCTCGAGAACCACGAGCGACATGACGCCCACGATCAGACGCGCAGCGATCGTCTGTATCGCGACATCGGGCACCAGCAGCAGATCTGCCGCCGAAAACAGCATGTAGATGACGACCGCTATCGTCAGACCAGCACGGGCTGCCTTGCGCCGCGCCAGCGTCGATTCCTCGTGGAACTGCGCGCGCAGCGTCGCCTGGTCCGGCATCCCCGGCCAGTCGGACACGTCTTCGACCGGCGAAAGCTTCGCAAAGGCAGCGATCAAGGAGTTCTTCAAGCCGTGAAGAAGTCCCGCTCGTACCCCCTGCAGCCGTCCTGTCGCTTGCGCGGTCAACGATCAACAACTCCGTGATGAGTCGAGCTGGTCGACGTCCCGATCACCATGGCGCATCTGCAAGAATCCCCGGTTAATGCGCCGGCTGCCCAGTTTGAAAACGCAAGCACTTCAGGAGAACGCAGTTAATCAGCCGTTAAAAGATCTCGTCGATATTGAGAGTGGGAGATGCACCGCTGCTTCGTTTCTAGATGGCAAGCAGTGATCAAATGATGGGGACAGGCTGGTGAATGCAGTTTTTGACGGACAGAGCTTGATCACGGACGAGACGATTGCCGAAGGTCTCGGAACGAGCCGTGACAACCGAAGCGAAGCGTTCGGGCTAGCCAGCGCAGAACTCGCTCTAATTCTCCAGACCGCCCAGAACCAGATCGTCCAGGACAGGAACCCGGCCGAGATCATCGGATCGCTGATGCCTCGGCTTGAGGGGCTTCGCGTGAAGGTCACCAACGACATCTGGCGCGCACTGTCGGAAATCATACAGAACCACGAGATCATGGACTTCTTCCTGGAAGATCCGCTTACCCGCTGGTCCTTTGAAAAGCCGCGCGGCTATTCGGGTGACGCGCAACTGCTCGACTACATCTACTGCGACCCGAGTATCGCCGAGGACGTCGCCAATGCTTCGGAGATCGGCAAGGCGCTATACAGCCACACCAGCATGGTCCCGTCCTGCGTGGCCGCGCGCGAGCGCCGCGACCTCCTGACGAAATACGTCGACAAGATTGCCGCCGAACGCGGCCCGGATACGGAGGTGCTTGCGATCGCCGCGGGCCACATGCGCGAGGCGAACCGGTCCAAGGCGCTGGCTGAAGGCGGGCTCAAGCGCTGGGTCGCGCTCGATCAGGATCCCTTGAGCGTCGGCCTCATCGCGCGCGATTTCGCCGGAACCGCGATCGAGACGGTCGATGGCTCGGTTCGCACGCTCCTCACGCGCGGCCAGAAGCTCGGGCAGTTCGACTTCATCTATTCGTCGGGCCTTTACGACTATCTGCAGGACAAGGTCGCCATCAAGCTCACCAAGACCTGCCTCGACATGCTGAAGCCGGGCGGCACCTATCTGTTCGCAAATTACGCCGAGGGTGACCCGGACGCGGGCTATCGCGAGACCTTCATGAATTGGGTCCTGCTCCTGCGCTCGGAGGCCGACATGTGGTCGCTCGTCAATGCGAGCGTCGACCGCAACACGGTGGATGTGGAGGTCTTCGCCGGCGAGAACCGCAACTGCCTCTACGCCGTCATCCGCAAGCGTTGACCATATCGTCGCGCTAACTCACCCGCCCGAGGCGATCGGGCGGGTTCACGCAGCAGCCAAATGCTGGCGCTACCGGCGTTTCGGCTTCCCGTCGTGCTCGAAGATGTTGCCGTCTTCCAGATCGAACACGCCCTTGACCGACTGGTCGTCGAAGCTGTCCTGCATCTCGCCCCAGGTGCCGAGATAGTCACCGCAGGTGCTGCAGTGGATCGGCGTGTGCTCACGCGCGCCGTCTGGAATGACCAGCGCGATCGTGCCGCACCGCTTGCAGTCGAGTTTATCGTCCAGCCGCTTGCCCATCAGGCATCTGCACAAGTCACGCGTACGATGGCAATGTGCCACGATGTCTCGCAACCCGCGTCCAGACGATCGACATGAAAAGAGAGAATGGTGGGTGATGTAGGGATCGAACCTACGACCCGCTGATTAAGAGTCAGCTGCTCTACCAACTGAGCTAATCACCCACGGTCGGCCGGAACGTTCGCTCCGTCCTGAAGTGGGGCGTCTATAGCGGCTGGGTTTCGGCATGTCCAGCCTGTGACCGGCGGTTTTTGCCGCCTCAGGCGAGAAGTTCGCCTTCCGCAACGCGAACGGCATTGCCTCCGATACGCGCAGCCGTGATGGCCCGGGCCGCGATCTCGAGCTCGAGCCTGATGCGCGACGGGCGTCCCATCTCGATCCCCTGCTCGATCCAGAAAGCCTGCGCGCCATCGAGCGGTTGATCGAAGGCATTGACCTGACCGGCAAAGGCGGCTGCGGCAGAGCCCGTCGCCGGATCCTCGTAGGTCGGCGCGCCGCCCACGAACATGCGGGCATGGAATGCGCAGTCATGCCCGATCGTCTCGCGGCAATAGACGTAGGCGGAAGCCGGCACGCCATTCGGCCGAATGGGCGCGATCTGCGACCAGAGGCCGGTGTCGAGCCGGGCCCGTGCGGCAGCCGCCAACCCCGAGACCGGGATCGTCACGTAAGGCACCCCGCCGCTCCAGCCGCCAGGCCGATGGTTCTCGAAGCCGATATCGTGAGGATCGAGCCCAAGCGCTGCGGCAAGCAGCGCGCCGTCAGCCTTGAGCAGCACGGCTTCGGGCAGCTGCGGCAGGTCGAATTCGGCAAAGCGTGCGCCGGACGCATCGCCCCGCACGGCGCACCGCACCGGCCCGATGTTCTCCTCCAGCACCAGGATCGCCGCCTCGCCGTTGCCAAGCCCCCGCGTCTCCGCCAGCGCGATGGCCGAGCCCACGGTCGGGTGTCCTGCAAACGGCTCGAGCGCGGCGATGAGCGCTCGGGCCCCGGTATCGACGGATGCCCCCGCGAAGGCGCCCGGAACCGCGACCACGTCGAGCCCGAGGTCGCCGTCCCGGGCGCGCGCGGGCTCGAGCTCGGCGATCTCGCCGGCGGGCAGCGGAGACCGCGCGACGAGCGCCCGCGCCTTGCGCTTGGCGAGGCTCACGTCGAGGCGCCCGAACGACCCGCGCAGCACGTCGTTCGCGCCGAGGCTCATGTGCTTGACCATGCCGGCCGCGAGCAGGGCGACCTCGGGGTCGGAGCCGCGGGCGACATCGCGGGCGATCGCGTCGAGGGCGTCGAGAGCGCGAGGGAGGCGCACGAGGGCGAGACGGGCATCCGTCGACGCGACCTCGGCGAGCGGGTGGTGGCTGAACGCGGACAGCCCGAGGGCCGCGGCGTTCTCGGCGAGGGCGCGCTCGGCGACGATCGAGTCCTGGTGCACGCGCACATGGCGGGCGCCGAGAGCGAGCGCGCCGAGGGTCAGCGCCCCGTGGGTGTCGCCGATGACGACGACCTCGAGGCCGACGAGCGCCTCGACGTGGTCGGTCGCGGCGAGCTCGAGCAGCAGCCGGTCGGCGGCGTCGTGGGCGCGCAGCTCGGGCGCCTCGATGTCGGGGCTGCGACGAAGAAGAGCGATCACCAGGTCGACGTCCGCTGCGATGTCGCGCTCGCGCATGGAAGGTCCTCCCGGTCAGCTTCCTGACCGTATCGGTCGACGCATGGCGCGCCGGCGAACGTGCGGGCGCAGACGCGCTACGGGCCCTCAGTCGCGCGGTCTCGGGGCCCAGAGTGAGCCCGGCGACTGGTCAGCTACGCGCGAGAAGCTTTTCCACGCGTTCCTGCAGCTCGTTCCCACGAACCGGCTTCACCAGGAAGTCGTCGACACCCGCCTCGTAGGCGAGTTTGAGATCGCTCTCCTGCGACCGCGCCGTGACCATCAGCATGAGTACCCGGCTCTCTCGAGTACGGGGATCGGCCCGAAGCGCGGCACACACCTCCGGCCCCGTCATGCCTGGCATCATCCAGTCGATCACCACCACGTCGGGGCATTGCTCGACGCCGAGCTTCAGAGCCATCTCGCCGTCCGTGGCCGTGGTCACGTCATGTCCGCTACGTCGCAGACGGGCCGCGAAGAGATTCAGGATATCCGGATCGTCATCGCACACGAGAATTTTTGCCACGCCTGGACTATAGACCGGATCCCCCCGGTTACGATCCTGACTGTGAAGAGCCACGCCACAGCAGCCATTCGGGAGAACATCGATGACGGCGAGGTTGGCAGTCTTTATCAGCGCGTCCGCACGGCATCCGGCCCGGTCTACGCAATTACCATCGTTGGTCTTGTCCTCCTCAGCCTGGCCCTGGGCTTCGCGGCGCTCTACCTCACGCCCCCTGGCGGATCGGCGGCGATCTGGTGGCCGGCGGCAGGCGTCAGCGTGTTGCTGTACCTGTTGTATCGCGGGCCGAAGTGGCAGGTGATCCTCCTCGTCGCCACCGTGGCCGCACTGAGCAACCTGCTTGTCGGGAGGTCAGTCGGCTTCGCTCTCGTCGGGATCGTGGTACTCGTCGCGGAGGTTCTGGTATTCGCGCTGATCCTGCGCGCAGAGGGCTCTGCAGCGATGCTGGGCAGCACGCAGGGGTTTCTCCGGTTCATGCTCGCTTCGCTCAGCGCCGCCCTCACCGTCGGCGCCATGGGGACGGTAGGACTGATGTTTCTCGCGAACGCCCCGCCGATTCCGACGTTCCTTTCGCTCGTCCCGTCACAT
>VFQO010001008.1_pt1 | contig 24562 bp, 27 predicted proteins | sample 3512331 | NCBI WGS metagenome assembly VFQO01 (sample SAMN10412371, study PRJNA504923) | tailings metagenome | isolation source: Replicate 3 from Balatoc abandoned mine | place: Philippines: Itogon, Benguet | collected 2017-08-28 | reverse complement strand
GGCCGCTTGCTAACCGGAGCTGGGTTCAAGCGGTGTTGCTGACAATGGTTAACGGTACAGTCAGGTTGATTGCCGAGTGTGAACTTGGCGTTTCTCGCTAGATCGATGCAGTCTTTCGCTAGGGCCTAAAATTCAAGCATCTGCTCACCGCACTTAGGGGGGCGACGCGGTTAGGCCGTGAGCTGATCTCGCATTTTCTCGAGCTTCTTGATCGACCGGTTCTGCCAAATAGCCAAAATACCGAAGAAGACCGCAAGGATCCCCCACTGGATTGATTGCAGCCAATACCGGATCTTGAGCGAATATTCGTCAGCGTAGAGAGTGTAGTGCGGGGTAGTGATGCCGACCCCCATGTAGTTGAACAGCACCCTCACTGGGCCCGGCAGACCCCCTTCGACGATGATGCCGGACCAAGAAGGTTGCTGCGTTACTTTCTCGGCGTCACTCTTGGTTCTGGCTTCCAGCTGCACGAAGACAGAGGCCGCCGCGGTGCTCGCGCCGCTTGATCGGTACGGCGAGAATGCCATGCGATCGTCGCCGACAAACCAGTCCTGACCAAAAAAGATGATTGTGCCCAGCTCGCCGCCAACAAGCCGCGCGGGGCCCTGCTTGATGCTTACTGCACCAATCTCGCTGGCTGAAACTGTCTGAGTTTCCCCTTCCGGACTCGGCAAACCGAAGGCGGAGTAGATTAGCAAACCAGCAGCGACGCAGGCGGCCGTCAATCCGGGGGCGATGAGGAAGCGCCGCAGGCGCCGCGCCTGATCCAATCGCTGGTCGAGAATTTGTGCGACAGGAGTGTCTTTGTCCCGCTTTCGGAGCAACAGCCAGGCAATGAGCAAAGCTGGGAGACTGAAAAGACAGAGAAGGAAGAGATACGTCAGAAGAGGCGCATACTGGCCAAAGCGAGCGATCTGAAACTCAGCCAGCCGGCTGTAGAGCCCCCGATAGCTGAGCGCTTCCCACAGAAAATAGATACCGCACAGAAGCGTGAAGGTTTGAGCAGCGAGCCTGATCAGCTTCTGCGAGGATGGAGAACGCATAAAAAGCCCCTCGTCAGCCTACACGCTTTACCGCTCGCAGTTGCTCTGTTTGCCCGCGAGCGCGGAGTGCACCGCCAACTGCGAACAGCCCCATCACGAGCATAAGCCACGTGCCCGGCTCGGGCACCGGGCTTACCGGAGTTGGAGTGGGCGTAGGTGTGGGCGTAGGCGTAGGGGTAGGGGTAGGGGTTCCGCCCCCAGCGCCGCCTCCTGTTCCACCGCCGCCGCCAGTGCCGCCACCACCATCGTTGGCAGGCAGGTTTGCTGCGAATAGCGGTACACCTTGCCCAGGCAATGGCGGCCCCGACGGTGCAAAGTTGGCGAGCGTCGTTGGCACTGGCGTAAGCGCATTATTTGCCGCAGGGGCAGCTCCCGGATCGGCCAGCGGCGCAGCAGCACCAGGAACGATGGGGCCGGGCGCCAGGATCTGTCGTGCCGCGGCGTTCGCAACATCGCGATCACGCAAGACGCGGCGTATCCGATTCGCAGGGACACGCGATGCGTCGGACAAAGAAACCGAGTTGTCCGGCTCACCGGAGTAGGTTTCATCGTCAACGCTGGCAGGGGGCTGTGTGAGCGCAACCATGGCGCTCGCGGGGGATCCGGGTGCGCCGATGATGGCGCGGTCCTCGAACCGGGTAAACCCGATCGAGGTCAGCCCCAAGGCGAGAAGCACAACGGTTGTGCGATATCCCGCTCGGACGCCTGTTGTCTCCTGATCGCCCACTCTGCCCTCGTTAATTTACCATTTTCATATGGACGCGGTCTTCAGGCAGATCAAGCTCCAAGGTCGGGGCACACTGCTGGTGTGATTGAAGACGACGCTACTTGTTCTACTTCGGAGCCGCCGCACCTTGCTTGGGTGCGGGAGCCAGCCCCTCTTGGTAGGAAATATCGGCTTTCGCGCGGGCTTCGCTCAAGCGGGTCTGCAAGAGCTTGCCAAGGCTTTCAGATCGCATTTCCTGCGCGGCGAGCGGTGCGGCTTCTTGTTCGTTAGTGGGCACAGGCTGACGCCCGGTGATCACACTAACTGACACACGGCCTTGCCCGGGAATGACAAAGGGCTCGCCCGGCGGCAGCGCGAGAATCTGCTTGAGAACGGGCGTCGGGACATTGATCGTGTCGAGACTGTTTGCCCCTCTTGCAAACTTCACCTTGAACAGGCCGAGGATCTGCTCGACGTCCGCCAAGGTCTTGGCCGATTCAAGCGCTTTCAGAACCTTGGGATCGCCCGGCATATCGAACACGATCTGGTCGACGAGATAGTTGGCTCGCTCGGTGAACTTCCCAGGGTTGGCGGCGAGATACTTCTTGACTGAGGCACTATCCGGAACCCGAACGCTCTCAGCCTGCTTTTGCCCATACATCTGCACGAGCAGACCTTCGCGCATCCGCCGTTCGCGGCTGAGGTACTCCGGGTCGCGATCGAACCCTTCTTCCTTCGCCACTTGCGCCATGAGGCGGCGGTCAATGATCTGCTGGAGAACCTGGCGGCGAATTGCGTCCTTGTCGCCCGCAAGTGCACCGGGAAGTTCGGCAATCTCGGCGTTCAATTCAGCCTGAGTGATTTCTTCGCCGTTTACGATGGCAACGACCTGTCCGGTCGGCTCACCGCCGCACGCCTGCAGGCTCAATCCCAAAGCGGCCACCAGAGCCAGTCTTGAAGTCCAGAGATGTTTCACTTACGCCCTCCAAATCCCTCGACGCCCATTGCGGCTTTCGACACGGGGTTGCAAGAGCCTATTTATTGGACGTTATCGGGATCGAGGAATCAAAAAATGGAAACTGTCTACGATTGGGTCACGGTTGCAGTCTTCGCTGGCCTAGCCGTACTGTTCTTGCAGCGGTCCTCGGAAGAAGAGCCGCAGGACAAGATCTTGCATTATCTGCCGCCGGCTGCTGGCTGCGCAGTCTCTAATTATCTCGGCAATGAGGGCTTCACGCTCCCTGCAGTCGGGCTTCTTGTGGCCGTGATGGCTTACATCCACTTCGTTTTGAAACCCTTTGATCGTTCAAACGCGGGGCGCGACTGATCACTGGCCCCTTCGTTCAGCTAGCAAGGCAATGGTTCGCTGCGCTAACTTGTCGATGAGGTAGATTGATACCAGCGAGACGGCAAAGGTGGTCATCCCGGCAAAGTTGTGCAGGAAGCCCTGAGCTGCGGCATCACCGGCATAATACGTCAGCATAATCAGGATCAGGACGCGGACGAGATTCGAGAAGATCGCGATGGGGACCGCGGCCACTGCCAGTGCTAGCATGTATCGCCACTCAGCGCGATGGCTCACGTAGACATAAAACAGGGTCAGTGCTGTCAGGGTTATGAGGGAATTCAGTCCTGCGCATGCCGCTGCAACCAGCAGCTGGTATTGGCCGATTTGGATCGTGACCCCTGAACTCGCGATGGGATACCCGGCGGCGTAGAGCAAATCGACTGCACTCTCACTGATCCAAAGTTTGAGAGGATTGGTAACCGCGGCGACCAGGCTATCGGGAAGGGGGACGGCGAAGACGAGATAGAGAAGCGGGAACCACAGGGCTCTCAGCGCCCGCCAGCCGATGAAGGCGTATAGAACGGCCACAAAAAGGCCGTAGAGAGCATAGACTTCGAGTTCGATGACCGCGGCAGTGCGGAGCAGCACCATAGCAGTCGCAAAGGTCGCAATCGCGACAGCGGCCGAAGGTCCCGATGGACGCTCCTGTAAATGGCGTGCCTCGTCTCGGAGATGATTGAGAAGCCACAACCCTGATGCGAGCACCAGCGGGGCATGGGAACCCTGTTCCGTCGACCAACTTTCAGTGGTGATGTAACGCCAAGTTGGGTAGCTCAGCGCGACTAAGCCGATAAATGCTGGCCAGATGCGCGTCAGCCACGAAAAGGCGAGCGGCTTTGTTGAAGGGGCGATGTCAGCTTGTACCAATTTGCGCCTACGCAAGATCCCGAGGCATGTCGGAGCCCCACGTGCATAGACATTCTCTGGGGGGACAGGCAAGCACCCAACAATCATTGCGGATGCGATTTTTTCGACGATTTAAAACCATTATATGGCTATGGTAGGAAATTTGTCGGTGGCCGGCTTATTTGGATCATCTGGTTAGTTATTGGATAAAGGTTAGAATACAAAGATAATGATATCAAGGCTAAGGCTCAATCTCTTTACGATCAGAGGCCCGGGATCTCTTGGTGACCGAGCTATCCAGTCGGGTGTTTGGATCACCGGTGGGTTTGTGCTTCAGCGCGCCCTTCAGTTTGGCTCAAACCTGATCCTAACGCGCCTTCTTTTCCCGGAAGCATTTGGCACAATGGCGCTAGCCACGGTATTTCTCGTCGGCCTCGCCATGTTTTCGGATATCGGGCTAAAACCCGCGATAATTCGCGACCCCCGCGGCGACGATCCGCATTTCCTCAATACGGCGTGGACACTGCAAGTGATCCGCGGCTTGGGGCTGTTTTTCGTGGGCTGCCTGCTCGCCTACCCCGTATCGCTTATTTACGGACAGCCGATACTCTTCCCCTTGCTCGTAGTCCTAAGCCTAACCGCAGCCATTTCCGGCTTCCAGACCATCGGGTTGGTAACGGCCGAGCGCCGATTGGATTTTTTCCTGCCCACAGCAGTCGCTTTGGCGGGGCAGGTCGTGGGTATTCTGGCGCTTGTGGCCATTGCCTACTTCTGGCGGTCCGTGTGGGCGCTAGCCGCAGGCAACGTCATTGGCAGTCTTGCGACACTTGTGATTGGGCATCTGATTATCCGCGGACATCAGCACAGCTTCACCTTTGAGAAGGAGGCGGCCCGCTCGATCACGAACTTCGGGAAATGGATCTTTTTCAGCACGATTGTCACGTTTCTTGGAGGCGAAGGTTTGCGCGCCATTCAAGCGGGCTTCCTGACTCCCGCCGATTTCGGAATTGTCGCTATCGCATACATGATAGCAGGAGTCCCGACGGATTTAATGGTAAGGATATCCAACGCAATCATACCACCCACGATCATTGAGTCTGTTAGAAATGGACAGAGTTTTAGCGATAAAATAATAAAGGTTAGGCGGATTTTGATTTTCGCATCGATCCTTCTAGTTATGCTTTTTATATTCTCGATTGAACAATTGGTTACTACAATCTATGATATCAGGTATCATGAATTGTCAAATATCGCAAAGATCATAATTATATCAAACTGGATAAGTTTGATGTTTTGCTCGTACTCGAATGTAATACTGGCGATTGGCTCTGCCAAATCGAATTTTTACTCATCATTAATTTACTCGTCATTACGCGTATCAATAACTTTGATTGGATTTAGTTGGTTCGGCCTCCATGGCGGACTTGCATGCTTAGCGATCGCAAATTTCATGCACGGGATGGCGATTTTAAGTATCTCTCGCTCACTTGGATTCTGCGACTTCAGATTCGATATTTTAATGATATCTCTTGTTAGTCCTATAATATTCTTCTTTGTACTTAATGAAGTAATCTTTTAGGTGGCAAAAATGCAGAAATTATTTGGTGAATCTTTGGTCATTCCCCCTGCATACATGTATGGCGCAACCACAAGAGCGGTAGACAGGTGTCAGCCAGACGTTGAAAAAATTATACTACCTAAAAAGCGATATGACTCATTGTCAATGAATCTATCGGTAGATTTTTCCGAAGCAAAATTCAAAAGCGAAAGAACCTTCTTTCAACGAATAATTCAAAATAAATCAAATCGAGCAAGGCCGATCGATGGCCTATTCTGCGACTTTAGAGTATTCTCACCGGAAAATTGGGCGCATATTTTCTTTTATCATATCCCTCTTGCATGCAAACTGGTCGACTTATATGGCGAAGATATAGTTTTCGTTCTTCCTGAATTAAAAAATAAGAAGATATTCCAATTGTTTGAACTTTTTAACATAAAATATATTGAATCCAATGAAACATTCCAAGGCAACCAGATATTATTCGATGTAGAAAGTTTCGAAATATGTACATTAAAACGCAGAGAATGGCTCAACTTGAGGTTGCCGGAGGCTTATTCAAAACTTGATTCGTATCATTGCGCGCTGTTTCCGAAAAAGATATTCGTGAACAGGCGGGATAGCAGAAAGATTATTAATCAAGATGTGAGAAGTTTTCTAATAAGCGAAGGATTTCAAGAGATATTCATGGAGGACTACGATGCATTGACTCAGATAAAAATACTTGACAATGCAAATATTATCGTTGGGATACACGGGGCTGGTCTTGCACCACTTTTATTGAGCAGATCCGAGTCCTGTGGGAAAAAAATGGTCGGTATTATGCCTGCTGTTCAGGTCACAAGTGGCTTTCGCCTGCTATGCTTTCAGTCAGGCATTTCTTGGACAGGTGTAAGAGGTAAAATCGAGTCACGTTTCGCTAGCCATCTACTTTCGACCTCGCCTCCGCCCCTCGCATGGTCCTATCAGAATTTTCAGGTATGCGTCGAAAGCCTGAAGCGCGCGCTGAAAGAACCTTCCGAGGTGGCTTAACACCCATTCCAAGGCTGATTTTGGCGGCTCGATTTTCAGTTCGGTGCTTCTCCGGGTCGGAGGTGCCATTTGGATGCCTTCAAAGCCTTCGATGCGATGCTCATGGGTTAACCAAGTCGTCCGATAAGAATGCGATTTGCGTTTCGGGTGTATCCATCCGACGGGGTCCACCATGCGCGGGTAGGTAGCGAGCGCTCTTAAGAGTGTTCTTTGGAGCGGTTGGTGGGGCAGGTGACGGTGTTTTCGGGGCCGGAGCGGCGGCGCCGGTGGAGTGATGAGGAACGGCTGCAGATTGTGGCCGACGCGTTCGCCGCAGGTGCCCGGGGGTGCCGATGCCTGCCGCAGCCATGTTGTCTCGTCCGGGTTGATCTACACCTGCCGGCGCAAGTTGATTGATTCAGGCGTGGCGCAGGAGGCGAGCGCGCCCGAGGCGCTGCCGACGCCGGTGTTCGTGGAAGCGGTGATGGATGACGACCCGGCCGTAACGGCGAGCACCCTGCAATGATCATCGACCTGCCGCGCGGAAAGCGGATGAGCATCTTCGTCGCAGCATCGCCTGCGCTGGCGGCAGCGGTGATGAAAGCTCTGTGATGATCCCTCTTGGCGCGCGGGTGTGGATCGCGCTGGGCCACATGGATATGAGGAAGGGCATGCAGGGCCTCGCGCCGCTGGTGCAGCAAGGCCTCAAGCGTAATCCCCGCGGCGGCGATCTGTTCGTATTCCGTGACCGAGCTGGCTCGCTGATCAAGATCATCTGGCACGACGGGATTCGTATGTCGCTCTACGCCAAGCGGCTCGAGAAGGGCAGGTTCGTATAGCCCGCTGCCAAGAAGGGAACGGTATCGCGGCCCCTTCGCAGCTGGCCTGCCTGCTCGAGGAGATCCACTGGAGGAACCCGCAGTATACGTGGCGGCCGACGAGCGCAGGATAATCGTCGAAGAGGCGCATTTCGCCCTTGCGGCAGAGGGTGGATGATGATTCACTCTCCTCCATGAAAGCCGCGATCTCGCCCCTTCCAGACGATGTCGAAGCGCTCAAGGCGCTGGTGGCGACGATGGCCCGTAAGGCTGGCGAGGCCGAGGCCAAGCTTGCCAGCGCCATGGCCCGCCAGAGCGCTATCGAGTCGCTGATCGCCCATCTCAAGCTGCAGATCGCCAAGCTGAAGCGCGAGCTGTATGGCGCCAGCGCCGAGCGTAGCCGCTGCCTGCTCGATCAGATGGAGCTCCAGCTCTAGGAGCTCGAGGCTGACGCGGCGAAAGACGATCTGATAGCCGAGGAGGCTGCGGCTCAGACCACCACGGTCACCGCCTTCGAGCGCAAGCGGCCCGCAAGGAAGCCGTTCCCCGAGCACCTGCCGAGCGAGCGCGTCGTGGTACCTGCGCCCTTCCACAGGGCTCCGCGCGGATGAGCCGGCCCAACTTCCTCGTGATGCTCTTGTTCGAGAAGTATGGGCAGCACCAAGCGCAGGGCCGGCAAGCCGAGCGCTTTCCCCGCGAAAGCGTGCCGCTCAGTCTCTCGGTCCTGGCTGATCAGGCTGGGGCGGCTGATCACACGCTGATGCCGCTCTACAAGCTGATCGAGGAGCACATTCTGGGCCACAGCCCGGAGCCAAGCCGACGACACCACCGTGCCGGTCATGGCCAGGGGCAAGACCAATACAGCACGATTATGGGTCTACGTCCGCGACGATCGTCCCTTCGCCGGATCTGATCCACCAGCTGCCCTGTTCCACTACTCGCGTGATCGTCGCGGCGAACATCCTCAGTCTCATCTCGCGGCATCGTCCGGCATCCTGCGAGCCGATGTCTATAGCGGCTACAACGAACTCTACCGCGAAAGGCGCGACCCGGGCCCCGTGCTCGAGGCTGGCTGTTTCGCCCATGCGCGGCACAAGTTCTTCGAGCTCGCTGATGTACTAAGCTCCGCCCGCAAGATGAGCCGCGGCCAGCACAGCAGCATGATCTATCCGATCGCGCTCGAAGCCGTGCAGCGTCTCGACGCCCTGTTCGACATCAAGCGCGGCATCAATGGCACGAGCCCTGCCGAGCGAGTCTCGGTACGGCACGAACTCAGCGCGCCACTGATGGGCGAGCTCCACACCTGGCTCGCCGAGCAGGTCGCCAAGCTATCGCGCAGCCATGATCTCACCAGGGGCTGTTTCTACATGCTGGGGTGCGTTCACCCGCTTCCTCGACGACGGCCGCATCTGCCTCAGCAACAACGCCGCCGAGCACGCGCTGCGCTGCATTCCGCTCGGTCGCAAGGCGTGGCTGTTCTGTGGCTCGGATCGCGGCGGCCAGCGCGCCGCCATCATCTACACGCTGTTCCAGACCGCCAAGCTCAACGATGTCGATCCGCAGGCCTAACTCGCCGATGTCCTCGCGCGCATCGCCGATCATCCCGCCACCAAACTCGCTCAGCTGCTGCCCTGGAACTGGAGACCGCACGCCGCAGCGATCAGCGCAGACCCCCCCTACGCGCCGGCCGGCACTACGCCGTGGCCTTCACCCGACGGATACCTTCGGGTTGGGGGAGATTGTAAAGATGACTTAGGCTGTTCCTCCAGAGAGCAGCTATTTCACGGAAAGCGAGCCGTGAGCACCACGCGCAAAGGCGCGTTAAGCCATGCCATGAGCTGTCTCTCATTTTTTTCTACGGCTGCCAGGAAGGCATTAGTAGCATCGTCTGCGGCGTCCACTTCACCCGCTGGTACCCCAAGTCGGCCGAGTTATCGAGTTGACTGCGGAACAGCTCGCCACAGCGCGGGGTGGGATTCTTCGGCATCGGCAACCTTTATCGCGTCGATCAGCGCACGGGATGACGAGACCCGGTTAGCGAGAGATGCCCCCACGTGCGCAGGCACGCAAAATCACAAACCGGTTGCCCAATCTCACCGAAACCAAGCGTTCCCTCCGTTTTCAACGACCCTCGTGGACGCATCGCTACCACCGCGCTGCTACATCAGCGAAACGGCTCTCTATCTGTCTGTAAGCCCAAATCCCCACAAGCACTGATAGAACAATCTTTGTTGGAAGGGCATAAGTCCAGTCGCTCCCAAATGGAAATCCTGTCTCAACCTCGAGCTTATAAGCGATTGGATCGACGACCATCGAGACGGGGATATGAGCAAGATAGATCGAAAAAGAAGCACGGCCGATTCCATAAGGGATCTTCTGTCGCGAAAATACTGCTAGTGCTCCAGTATTCTGGGTAGTTGCAAGCGTAAAGGCAGCCATTATTGCGATAGAAATCGCCTCCAGACCTCTAGACAGTGATGCCACGAGGACGATCGATAGAAAGACATGAGTTACGCCTGACGTATTGATTCGCTGAAAACCAGCCAATGCCATACCACAAAGAAAACCCGCAAAACATCGTATGGCGGACAGACTTCCTTCTATTATGTCAATAGTTGTATGATTGTATAAGATAAAAACATACATTGTAATCGCGACAGACAGAAGCTTTAGGGCTGGCAATCTTAAAAATATGATTATTGGAAAGACTAAGTAGGCCAAAAATTCGACCGCTATCGACCAAAGCGGTGTATTAAAATAGAAGCAGGAGCCAATTAAATTCTGTATCAATAGAAAATGTTGAAATATCGAGACATAAATACATCTTGATGTATCAATTTTTTCTTCAAAATATATTTCTTTCAAAAACCAGAGTGCGATAGAAATGATAAGCCAAAAATAATAATTCGGGAGAATTTTAAGGGCCCTCTTCTTGTAGTATGATTTGACTGACAATAGAGAGGGGCCTGCATCATGAAATTTTGCGCCATAGTTCTCAGTCATGATGAAGCCGCTGAGAATAAAGAAAAAATCGACAAATAAAAATGACGACAGGAAGAAATTCGCAATTACATTATCTGTGAACCCTTTCCCAGTTACCCCGAGCATTGCGTGGTAACCAACGACGCAAAGGGCAGCCGCACCACGGATTGCTGTGTGGGTATATAGTTCGCCAATGCGTGGCGCCAAATGGGCTGGCCCGACTGTAGTCACTTGTTTCAAAAGCCTAAACTGTGTAACTTACCAGCGATCTTTCTATAGAGAACAGGAGGGAGAAGATCTTGTAGCAGTTCCTGTCTAGCGACCCTGCGATCGACTTTATCTTTTGAACCAGGCCTCGGCCTGAAATGTGTAGTGTGCTGTTTTTTCAGGTCTGTCCAAGTTGCAGTGTAGTAATAAAGCGCTATTGACTGGCGCGGACGACCCTCAGGGTGATTTACTGGCTCAGGATTGCCATGCCACGAGCGTGATGTCGTATTGAAGCAGCACATTCTGTTGAAAATGGGCAGAAAGCTCTCTACTTGAGACGACATATCATCGCTCCATATTTCAAAAGCACCGCCGTACTCCGGCTTCCATTCTTTATTAAGGTATATCAATACGTTTATTCTTCGCTCCAAGTTCATCATTTTATGGTGATTGAAATCGGCGTGAATATCAAGATGGCCGCCATTTGAAACTACGTGTATTCCAGCGCCTAGAAAATATGGGTCCGGAATAAGGCCCCTGATTCCAGTTAAAGATTCGAGAAATGCAATGAAGGGCCTTGAATTGAAAGCATAAAGTAATTGTCGAGTATAACGTGGCAGTTTTTCAGGAGAGTAGCTAGCCTTTAATCTTTCTTGGGCTCGATCAAAAACGGATTCTGGCGCAGGCAGGGTTTCTAATTCTTCCAAAACTGCTTCAAGAATCGACTGATCAAGAAAGTTGTCATAGCAACCGTATGGGAAAGGCGACTTAGACTGGTATTCAGAGGACAGGGCATCACCCAGAGCTTTCGCTGCGGCAGTTTCAATCAGAAGCGTCTCAGGGTCCAGGCGAAAGAGTGGTTCAGTCATATTGCCCCTCATATCAGAAGCGTTCGATGGTAAATTGCCTTATTGGTCGGTGCAAGGTTAAACCAGCGTTGGCTAGATTTAGCCACTCCAATTCATGACGAATCGGTCGGGCAATTCGCGGCAGCAGCTAAAAGCAGCCCCTTTTGCGTCAGTGCGTCTGTAGCGCAGAGCCTCGATCGTGGCTTTCTCACAACGTTGGGATTAATGAGCTTGTCGAATTGAGAAAGTGGGTTCGGAGTTTCTGCGGTGTTACCGCGAGGCCCAAGCCGGGCAGCCTTGAATGAGAGACCTTGAACGCGCAGTAGATCGCCATCGGTGCGTGGCTAGGCGGCGGATATGCGTGACCCGTTACATGAAGTGCATTGCGGCCTTGAGCTGCCGAAGGTGCAACGTTCTCGCCATAGTGCTGGTATGGTATGCTGTCAGATTGGCGATTACCTAGATTAGCTCATAGAGGCTATCGCAGCTTTTGGTTCGAAGTCGATAAGTTCGAAATAACCTAGGGTCGAGTGGCGCTGTGTCGGGTTGCAGAAGTATGCCACGTAGTCGAACACGTCTGCCGTCGCCTACACCCCCTTCGATAGACCTTCTTCCCGATCCGCTCGGTCTTAATCGAGGAGAAGAAGTTTTCCATGTCTGCGTTATCACAAACGGCGCCATTGTTGGTCACGGTATAGCTCATCGACCAGCCCACCGCTCTAGAGGAGACCTGGTCGATCAGAGCGACCATGTATAGCCATCCTTTGGCTGTCCAGATCTATTTGAAGCCACAGTTTATTGCGAGCCACCTCAAGCACTGAGGCGGACATACTATCTTGCATGCGAGCACGTCCGACCTCTTCAGGTCAGGGGCTTAGGCTCGCCTCTTTCTTCAAGATCGGCCAGCCGAGGTTGCCGAAACCTTCGGGCTCCGACAGTGACTTTCGGTGCGATTCCCCCGGCGAGAAGCCATGTCAGAGGGCCCAAGGATGAGTTCGGCAAGAGATCGAGTAAACTTACAAGAAGTATGATCGAAAGCGCTGCATTAACAATGTTATTTTGGGATCCTTGTAGCCAGCCAAGTCTGATGAGCGGTAGGCAAAGCAGGCCAAATGATGCAATGTAACCGACCCATCCGTTTGTTCCTATGATGATCACCCAAGTGCCATCCGTAACACTGAGATCTTTGCCTGTAGCTTTGTCATATACTCGATTTCGTCCATACCCGCCCCAACCGAGCAGCGGACGCTCGCCAGCTCTTTCGAGCAGTGCATTCTCGTTATCGATCCGGACCTGGAACGAAGCCGCTCGATCGGCCGATATGCTCCTAATTTGATTGGCCAAAGTCTGCACGGGCACAAGGTCGGCGCCGCGCAGCATTGGGTAGCTAAGCACAATCAAGGCGCCAATTGCGCATACATGGGCAACTCGCTTTCCTTGTAATAGGAACAAGGCTGCAAGGCCGCCAAGACCCAGCATGAGTGCACCGAATGACCGGCAGAGAAAAAGGATAACCATAAGGTAAAGCAGTATGGCCAGAGGAGGTAGGCCATAGAGCGGCTGCCGTGACCTGGTAAGATATGCAGCCGCGATGACTGCGGTCGACGAGAAAATCGCTACCAGCAGCCCATGTCCGAGGAATACAACGGGCCTAAATCCATCCCCCCGAATTTGCTGGTCAAAACTATGAGGGAAAAATCCGTAGACCCAGCTGTGGAGTTGTGGGCTAAGGCGAACCTCGACGAGCATCAAGAGGCTGTAGCTGAGTGCAGCGACAACCATTGCCCGGAGTAGTTCGTGCCTATCCTGTATTCGATCGAGAAGGTTGTAACCAAGGATGAACGGGATGAGGTCAAACGCCTTATAAGCAGCGGCCGAGAAAGCATCATAGGGCTTGAGTCCCTGCAAAACCACATCACCATAAATTAGTGGCTCGGGATTGCCGAGCACCGTCGCCATAGGGGAAGCGATGTAGATTGCCATTAGGCTGGTCAGCCACCATTCTCGCGGCAGTCTTAAAACAGGTCGGTTCGAAAATAGCATCGCCCCGAACAAAGCCGACAGGTTAGCGATCGATGTCTTATCGAGTGCGGGCACCCCCGGAAAGTCGAAGGCGGTACTTACCGGTAGCAGCAGATAACCCAAAAGCAGCGACCAGATGACTGCCTTACGCACCGACACAGTCGCAAAAATGCCCAAGGTTATTACTGGCCACACCAAAAGGGCGCTATAGGCAATCAAATTAGGCATGTTCGACACCGCGCGCAGGCGATCTTAGCGGACAAATGGCTACAAAGTTGCTTACTTTCCGTCATTGCATGCAATCAAAGCGCGCATTTTCGGGCTGTCTGCGTTGGGCTGGTCGTATGATGATTTTGTCCCCCAACTTCCCCAGCGAGTACCCTGCTTTCCGACACTGCTGAAATGGCAAAACATTTGGCATCCAAGATCCCGATGGAGCCGAAGCAATTCAACATAGAGGTCATACATGCGCGGGTGTGCTTGCGCACCCGCTAATGCAGATGCGTAAGGCTGATCTTTCTGGTTTTCCGGTTGGATATGCTGGCCACCTTCATAGGCGACATAGGCTAGGCCATGAGCCCTAGCAAAAGCAATAATCTCCAGCAGCCCCCCCCCGCTACGCTGCTTTCTCACGACCGTCTCCATATCATCAATCACATCATCTGGGGTGAGTTGCGGTCCCACATTAGCCCACTTTTCATAAGTCAGCTTATCAGGTCCAACGTATGCCGCTGGGGACACCGCATCAACACCGCCGTGTTCGAGGCACCACCTAATTGTACGGATGGATGCATCGGCCCATGCGGCTTGCACGGAACAGACGCGAACGAGCCTGTTCATGTCTCCAGCCCATTCCTGCTCCCAGATCGCAAAGGTTCTTCGAAAAAGCGCTCCGATCCGTTCAGGGTGGTCCTTGCCTTCGGTCTTCTCATTGTCTTTCCATGGGAAGCCACCTTTAGCTTCAACCAGTGCTCCAGCCAGGGGCGAGCGCAGCATCCAACCTGCCTGATGGAACTGCCAATTCCAAATCTCATTAGAATACTCGAGGTAAACTTTTAGCCGAGGGTCAAGATTGCTTCGGACAAACCTGGCGAGCTGCAGAATGTAGTCGTCCGTCGCTCTGTGCGGGATACACAGCCACATGTCGGTTTGCAGAGTGTTGCAGAGCTGGACCATGTACTCATAGGCAACCCCGCCAGCGAACTTGTAATCGAATGGCAACGGCGGTGGCCGCCACGCACCCTCAGGATCGCCATTTACCGCGACCATTGTGTAGAAACTTGCTCGCTTCCGGTCGCTCCACTGCCCCTGAAGCGAGTTGTTGGTGCCTCCCCAATCCATGAACCTAAGGCAATGGAAAGGTCGGCAAAAGTCCAGAAATTCCGGCAGGAAAGGATCCTGTTCAAGATTGCCGCCCTCATGGCTCTCTGCCACCAGTCTGATATTTCGGACATGATTTCCGCGCTTGGAACGTTTGATCAGCACGGCCTCCCCGCCACCAGTCGTGCCATGCGACATTTGGAGGACGAGACGCTTCGGCCCACGCTTGATCACTCTGGTAGATGCGAGCCCTTCAATTTCGCCTTCACCATCATACAGCAGAACATATCGCCCAGGCTTCATGACGTTAGGGACATAGGTAAAGACTGTTTGCAATTCGCTCAGGCCAACCGCGACGACAGGGACTTCGAGAGGATATCCATCCTCATCATATTCAAAGGAAGCCTGTGCTTTGGTGTCATGAGGCCCATCCCCACTGAGGTTGCGCGTCAACCACGGCCGAGCCCCCAGAAATAGGTTCTTAAACGGGAAGCCAGGCTCCCAATCTGCAATCCCTGCGAGGTTCATACCGATTGGGAGCTTGGGGAAGCTATCATCCCGAGCGACTGGCATCGCTAGAGAAGCCAGCCCGTTTCTCGCCCAAAGGCCAATTCCACCCGCGCACATGAGGCCTACGCCGCCTGATGAGGTAAGCAGAAGCGTTCGCCTGCTAAGTCCCATGGTCTTTTCTCTTCGGTTGAGGCTCGACTCTCGCTAATCGAACGACCTGTTACACTGTAAGGCTTTTCCCCGAATTAGCCAAACTCTAGCCATCAGAAGAGACGGGGCGAAGAGTATTCTTGAAGGGATGAAGAAAACGCGATTGGATTTGAGGCGAACTTACAACAGAATAGCCTTCCTGAATGTAGGCGCGCACGATTCGAGAAACGCACCTATGAAGGCTCGAATTTCAGGAGCAGTATCATCGCCAGGGTCTTCAATTGTAGACATTCTCACAAGTACGCCATCAGGCACGCGGCCCTGCAGGTTAGCGTGCGCCATCGCGATCCGTTGGCCAATCCAAGTCACCGGGAATTCATTACCAACGCGGACCCAGTAAATCACGCGCTCGTAGACACCGCCCCGGTCTGCGAGCACTTCCCGTGCACCAATCGCCTTCCCGTCGAACTCCAATTCTGTGACTCGGCTTGAGATGATCGGGAAGCCGGCGGCCGGATAGCAAACCTCGGGCCTATGCACCTGAATATCGTTTTGCTGTACTCGACTATAAGCAACCAGCGCCATCATGGATTTCAGGCCAGCCCCCTCGTAAATCCGTGTTTCGAGGTTCTCATAGAGTTTGTCACTTTCGTCGAGTGCAGGAAGGACAAGCTCGGCCGTCTTTCGCGACCTCCAGCCTCCAATTTGGTCGGGAATACCAGCGCGGAATTCTTCTTTCTTAACTACGCTCGCGGCCACTTTGGGAGCACCCAAATATGAAATTGCCGCAGCCGCTGAGAGGCATCCTCCGATCAGAATGCCCCGACGGTCCAGGCCAGATAGCACCTTACCTTGCACGCCACTATCATCCCGCCTTCCCGACACAGTTTGGATCCTTTCGCCTAGACGGCATATATGTCCACGCTTGTTTTTGCCACAGAAAAGAGGCAGCATCTCATTTGCAAGCTTGCAATAGCTTTGGGAAGTCCTAGGCAAGCCCCAGACCTTCGCTCGGGGATTGGCGATGCGCGTTGCCTATTTGATCAATCGCTATCCTGCGGCAAGCCACAGCTTCATAAGGCGGGAAATCGAAGCAGTTGAGGCTCAGGGAATAGCCATCGTGCGGTTCTCAATTCGGCCGGCTGACGCACAGCAGTTGCCCGACGAACGTGATCAAGCCGAGATGGCAAGGACAACGAGCCTACTTGGAATGAGTGCATTTGCGCTCATCGCCAGCGGTCTCAGCCGTTTGGTTTTGGCGCCTACCGTAAGTGCGCGAGGGCTGAAGGTCGCCTTCAGCAACTTCGGCTGGAAGCCATTGGAGCTCGTACGAAGAACAGCTTATTTCCTCGAAGCTGCGTTGCTAGCAAAGCAGATTCGCAACCATCAAGTCCAACATATCCATGCCCATTTTGGCACGAACTCAGCAACGGTTGCGCGTATCGCGAGCATCCTATCCGGCATTCCCTACAGCTTCACCGTACATGGTCCTGACGAATTTGATGCGCCCGACGGCCTCGATCTGTCAGGCAAAGTGAAAGACTGTGCATTCTGCGTGGCAATCAGCAGTTACGGAAGGGGCCAGCTTATGCGTTGGAGCGCGGTGGAAGATTGGTACAAAATCGAGGTCGTTCGGTGCGGCGTCGACTCCGGTTTTCTGGATGGTGAAGTGCTGACCGAGCCCCCAGCAGATCCGAACTTATGTTCGATAGCGCGCCTAAGTGCCCAAAAGGGCCTTCCACTATTGCTTGAAGCTGCGACCGAACTGCGACGCCGCGGACACAGCTTTCGCTTGACGTTAGTTGGCGATGGGGAAATGCGATCTGAGGTCGAGGCTTTGATCGCTTCCCGAGGGCTTGAACAATTCGTGATCCTTGCGGGCCTGGCCGATGCGAAGGGGGTCATTGGACATCTCCAGAAAGCACGTGCCATGGTGCTTCCGAGCTTTGCCGAAGGCCTGCCCGTGGTGATCATGGAGGCTTTGGCATTGGGTCGCCCCGTTATCGTCTCTTCGATCGCAGGAACACCCGAACTGGTGACCCCTGAATGCGGTTGGCTGGTTCCCGCCGGGTCGGTTGACGCGCTCGTCGAAGCAATGGCAAATGCCATTGAGGCGCCGCTTGGGCAGCTTTCGGCAATGGGACGAAGCGGCCGTGAGCGTGTCCTCGCAAATCATGATGCAGCCAAAAATGGCATCGAACTTGCTGCCCTTTTTATCCAAGCTAAGCACTCATGACTGCTATTACGTTACTCGTAGCTTGGACCATGGTGGTTGTGGTTTCAATCCCGCTCTTGACGTTCAGCATCGAAGTTTTGTTCGGTCTCGGGAGGGTAATGCACCGGGACCTGGATGGCAGCCTTCCGAAAACTTGCATCCTTATCCCCGCGCATAACGAGGAAAAGATAATAGAAGGGACTCTATCGCGGCTGATGGAACTTTTGCCATATGGGGCTGACATATTGGTCATCGCCGATAACTGCACCGACAACACCGCAGAAATCGTTAGGCAAAGCGGGTTTGCTGTTCTTGAACGGTTTGATACAGAGCGACGCGGTAAAGGTTACGCGCTAGCTCATGGCCGCGCATGGCTGGCTGCAGCGCCGCCAGAATGTGTGATCATTTTTGATGCGGACTGCACTGCTGAAGCTGCATCGCTAATCCAACTCGCTCGCTTCTCGGTTGCAACAATGTCGGTGGTTCAAGCCGGATATTTTTTTGAGCCCGACCTAACGGCCTCACCAAAGGTGCAAATCTCGAGTTTTGCCCTATGGGTCAAAAACGTCGTGCGGCAGAGAGGTGTACAGAAGCTGGGTGGTGGCGCGATACTGACCGGCACGGGAATGGCTTTCCCATGGAAGCTTTTTGCCGATCTTCCTTTGGCAACATCGAGCATTGTTGAGGACCTCGCCCTAACGATTGATCTGGTTCGCGCCGGCAGAGCGCCAGTCTATCTTGATCAGGCTACCGTGCACAGCATTGCGGCGACCGAGATGGCGACGTTTGAGCAACGCTCACGTTGGGAACATGGATTTTTGGGCGTAGCGAGAAACCACGGATGGCCGATGCTGCGCTCTGGATTACTACGCATGGATCGCAAGTCTGCACTCCTCGGTATCCACCTTTTGGTCCCCCCGTTAGCGTTGCTACTGGCCATTGCCTTCTCAGTTTGTTTCGCCTTAGCGGGGCTGGCAATTCTTACCAGCAATTGGCTACCATTTTCCGCCATGGCACTCGCCTTAAGCATAGCAGTTTTGTCGGTTACCTTCGGATGGTTTGCAGGGGGGCATCGTTGGCTCGAGGCGAAGTCAATTCTCCTCGTCCCACTTTACGTTGCGTGGAAAATTCCACTTTATTTGCGTTACGTACTTGGCCAGACGGCAACCTGGATCCGGACGGAAAGGGATGCAGGCTCCTGACAGCCAGTCTCGCTAACCAAGCCCTGAGTGAACAAACAAATGCGTATTGCGGCTGTCATTGTAAACTATCGGACTCCCGATCTAGTTCTTCGCTGTCTCGATGCCTTGGCTAAAGAGCGCCGTACCTTCCCTGACCTTCGAGCAGTTGTGGCTGACAACTCCTCAGGAGATGGCTCCGCTGAAAAACTTTCAGTTGCGCTTGTACAGCCAGCCTTTGCCGAATGGGTCGAGTTTCTGCCGCTCCCCCTTAATGGGGGGTTTGGCTGGGGTAATAATCAGGCTGCGATCCATCTATTGGGGAGCGATTCGCCGCCTGACGCACTTTATCTCTTGAATCCTGACACGATAATTCAACCTGGCGCGCTGTCTGCATTGGTTGAGGAGATGGTACTTCGAAGAGACGCGGGAGCAATTGGCAGCCAGTTGTTGAACAACGATGGAACACTGTCGGGATCTGCGTTCCGTTTCCCAAGCGTCGCGCGCGAATTCACGCGAGGGCTGCGCATCGGGGCAGTAGAGCGCCTTCTTCTGGTAAAGCCGATGCTAGTTCCCTATGGGCTTCGCCAGGCTGTGGATTGGGTCACCGGAGCAAGCGTGCTTGTCAGGGTCTCTGCGATCCGAACCGCCGGCATGTTTGACACTGGCTTCTTCCTCTATTTCGAGGAGGTCGAGTTGATGCACCGCCTCAAAAGACATGGTTGGCAAACATACCATTGTCCCGCCAGCCGGGTGATGCACATTGGTGGCGCTTCCACAGGCGTGCTTGGCGGCAGGATGAGTGGCAACCGTCCTCCTCCAGACTATTTTTTTCAGTCCCGCCATCGGTACTTCGCGCTGACCGGTGGCAGATCACGGGCACTGCTTGCAGACGTAGCATGGCTGACCGGATCAATTTTTGCTAGTGGTCTGAGGCCATTCATGCCCCGGCGCCCCGTTTCGGATGATCACGTTGAGAGAAAAGCTCTGATCCGGATTGGTGTCGGCGGTCGTTCGCTCGATGCTAGGCCCGCTATTAGCTTCCCGCATGACAGGCCCGGAGAACCGCCAGCATGGATGAGCGCATGAATCGTGCAAGCCGCATTGGTGTCGTCGTGATCGGCAGGAATGAGGGGGAGCGCCTTAAGAGGTGCTTACGAGCATTACCAAGGGGATATCCAGTCGTTTATGTGGACTCCGGATCCACTGATGGCAGCGTAGACTTCGGGCATTCTGTTGGCGTGAGCGTTGTAGAGTTGGACATGAGTGTACCTTTCACGGCTGCGCGGGCTCGCAACGCGGGATGGAGGCTGCTGATTGAAGGTAACCATGACCTCGAGTTCATCCAATTCGTGGACGGTGACTGCGAGATCGATCAAAGCTGGTTTGCCAGTGCTGAGGCCGCACTACGGACCGAACCGAGCGTGGCGGCAGTATTCGGGCGTCTAAGAGAGCGGTTCCCCAATAGAAGTTTGTATAATCAAATTTGCGATGAGGAGTGGAATGTTCCTGTCGGCATCGTAGATCATTGTGGCGGAAATGCCATGATTAGGCTTTCTGCGATTAAGGCAGTCGCTGGTTTCAATGACCAATTCATCGCAGGTGAAGAACCTGATTTGTGCTTGCGCATGCGAAATATTGGATTTCGGATCCGGCGCATCGATGCTGAAATGGGTTTCCACGATGCTGCAATGTTTACGTTCGGCAGCTGGTGGAAGCGCACGAAGCGGGGAGGCTACGCTTACGCTGAGCATGTTTGGCGGCATCGTTCGATGTCTTTCCCTGCTTGGAAGCGCCAACTTGGAAGCATGATATTTTGGACTTTCGGTCTCCCGACTTTAATTATAGCCTTATTAATTGTTGCTATGCAGCGGCCCTTATGTGCGATTGGGATGGGTTGCTTGATTTGGGCCCTGCTTTACGCATTCCAAATTTCGCGGGTTGCTAATAAAAAAATACAGAACGGTGTCTCAAGAACTCATGCCATTCGATCTGCTGCTTTTCTTATGATCGGAAAGATACCACAAATGATTGGGGCACTCACTCTCTTGGTCAATATATTGCAGCGCAAGCGGCAGACCCTCATTGAACACCGAGCCGGCACCTGAATCTCTACGCTTTTTAACATCACTGCAATTTTTTAGTCGAGGAGCCTGCCCGGATTTGAGACGATGGTCCCAAATGGCGGCACATCTTCGCGCACCAGCGCGTTTGCTCCGATCCGCGCGTGGTCCCCAACGACGATGGGGCCAATCAGCTTTGCCCCAGCGCCAATGTCCACGTGATTTCCGACAGTAGGGACGCCGCGGCCGTTGCTGCCAATCGTTACCTGCTGGAATATTAGGCAATTCGTACCGATGAATGCGTCTGGATGAATAACAATACCATTTGGATGCGGTATCAATAATCCCCCCCCTATACGACAATTCAATGGTATATCGGCTCCTGAGATAACGGACCACAGTCGATAGCGTAGAACTGCAAATTTCTTCTTCAAGACGGCGAATGGACCTGATGCTTGCTGGTACAAGCGAATGCTTCGCATTAACTGGCGGCCTGGGTCCCAAGAACCTGGCCGTATGCGTTCACGTGACCAGTCAGGTGTGCAGGTTGTTTCGCCCTTCACAACTTCACCTTCCATCGTATATCTTTAAAACTCAGGTGCACCAAGATCGACTTCTGATAAGCTTAATACCTGTGACCCGTCAGAAATCATGCCAAAATGGTGTCAGCGACCACTTCGGGAAGCGGAGGAAACACGAGGATCAAACCATCAAGCTTTGCTTTCGACATCCAAAAATTTGAAGTTCGGTGGAAGACCGTCAGGTTTACATAGCCAGTGATACACTTGTGCGATTTGGGCTGCCTTTTTCTCCCAAGCGTACATTTCTCGAGCGCGGCTCTGCGCAGCCAGAGCCATTGTCCTCAAATCATATTTATCAGAGCAAACTGAAACTAAGAGTGCTTTCAGCGCACCCACAAGTTCAGGCCGCTGAGCAATCTTAAGCCGAAAGCCGCTCGAATCGTCCACTAGCTCACCAGGACCGCCATAATCGATTACGATTGGGACGGCACCGCTCGCCATGGCTTCTAACACAACGCCCCCACCAAATTCGCGTACGCTTGGGAATATGAAAAGATCAGCTGCCGCAAGCGAGTTGGCCACTTCGGTTTGTGATTGCCATCCATGGAACGTCACACTTTCCTGCAAGCCCAGTCTTCGCACGATTTCTCGCAAGCTCGGCATTTCCGGCCCATCGCCAATGAGGTCAAGAGTGAGCTTCCCCGACCGAAGCAGTTCGGCGCTTCCTTCAATTGCAATATCGCAGCCTTTGTACGGAACTAAACGGCCTACGAAAACCGCTCGCAGCGGCTCACCAGCGGCCGGGGATCTCAGATCAGAATGAAATAGTTCGGTATCAATTCCATTCTCAGGTATATAGATTGTCGGCCGCCGATACGGCCCTAGTTCGGCCATAGTGTGTGTGGACGCGGCTATGATTGCGGAGGCGTTGCGATAAGTAGAGCGAACTAGTGGCAGAAGCCCATAGGCGTTTCGGATGAACGACAACCATTCTTTCTCCTTGACACGCTCCTTTGTATACCCCGAAGGCCATGGCAGGCCGCCATTCAAGGGGCCGAGCAAGAAAGGAACGCCTGCCCTCTTGCATTTGGCTGCGAGACTGCTTGGTGACGTGGGACTAAGTGGCGTAACTCGGTGTACCAGATCATACTCGCCACTCTTTATTCTCTGGCCGAACATCTTCCACACTAGGTGCTCGAAGTAAGGGTAGGACAATGACTGAAAGGCGGTGAGCGTCGTCCAACCTTTACCCTCTCCGCCTCGAAAGAGGTTCGCTAACTTAAAAATTGGCGCGGCTAGTGCCTCAGTATCAATCGCGGTAAAGTCTGCTCCCTCCTTCATATGGCAGTCCAGAAACGCATCCTTGTTCCTGACTTGGGTAACTATGTGTACATTGGCCTCGTTTCTTAGAGCCATGGCAATGTTCCAGCCCACAAGAGGCACGCTGACCCAATTCGGGTTTGCCGCCTCAGCAATCAGGAGGACTGTCTTTCTTGCCATCTTCATGAAGCCATCAAATCTAAAAGTTTCTGGGCCGAAACCGAACTTAGGAAATGAGCGAGCGCATGCTTCTTGCCATTTGAGCCTATCTGCATACGTAGCTCTGGTGAAAGGGCAAGCTCGCGAAGGATTATTACCATCGCATCAACGTCCGCTTGAGGGAAAAGAAATCCAGTATGGCCGTCCTCGATCATTTCCGGGGTCCCGCCTATTATTGAGCACACTACCGGCATGCCCGCGCTCATGGCTTCCATCACTGCAACTGGCGCTGCCTCTCCCAGCCCAACACTAGGAAGAACGAAAACATCATAATCCTTAAGCCGATATGGTACGAGATCATTTGCCACGGGCCCTATGAGCCTCACACGATCTTGCAGACCTGCGGAATGAATTTGCTGACGTATCTCAGCATGATATTCGCCCTCGCCAATGATATCGTAATGAACATCCAGCCCCTCATCTACGAGCATGCGGACTGCGGCAATTGCATGTTTGTGCCCCTTCATTTGATTAAGGCGTGAGACTGTAACAAGTCGGAGCTTTCCTGTGGCGCTCCATGATCTTGGGCCTATAGAGGGGTCTGGCGGTTCTATGCCCATCCTGACCAGTTGTGGTTCGCCCTGCCACGCCCCAACTTTGTCCTTTACCTGTTGGCACAAGGCCTCCGTTACACAAGCAACGAACTTCGCGCCTTGAAACTTGAAGTCATGTGCCCTACCGTAAACAACAAGATCGCCATGTAGCGAGAGACTATAATCAGGACCCCCTGCAAGTTTGCTAAGCGCGAGAAGATAGGCAACATCAGCACAACTATGGCCGTGAACATGCCTAATATCGTCTTGTTCACAGATCACCTTTAGTCGCGCAGCGAAAACAGCGAGTAATAGAGCCCTGAGGCGCGTCTCTCCCCGATCAGTCAGATGGCCTAGGCTGCCTTTAGCCAACAGCGAAAAGGTGGCCGCTAGTGCGCGAAGCCACAAATTCAAATCAGATAAATTTATGTCCCTGAGATAGCGCGTCCGCGATTGCGCAGTAACCGAAAAAGCGTGGTCGGTGACGGTTTTTGGGCGACTAGAGGAAAGAATTTGGACCTCGGCTCCCAATGCTTCCAGATGTTGAATCTCTCGCCAGAAGAAACCATGTGTTTGCCCGGGGAACTCGGGCACGAAATATCCGATTTTGAAGCTCCTACGCGACAAAGCCCCGCTCCTTGTTCCAAACCTGCAACACGGCACTGTCAGGTTGGGTTAAACAAAATCAAGCTCCTGCAAGCTTTCCCCCGAGGCGGACTGCGCGTTGGATATTGACCAAAGCGACTGGATCGATGCCTCGCGCAGCGCAGCGGCAGCTTTCATTTCCATTCCGGCGAATGCCGCCGTAGTATCAAAAAAATTCGTGGGCCTAAAAAGAGGTATCTTCGCCACAATCGACGTGGCTCGGCCAGAAGTCTGAACGCCCATTCGAGGCGTGCTCTCTGCATCCAAGCTGGCGCTCTAAGTTTTCTGCCGAGCACAAATTCGATTGAGGCTCCTACGCAAATACCTACACCCCTTGCTTGGCCGTTTTTGAAACACAGGTTGGCGATTATCTCACTCTGAGGAGCGCCGAACGCGAAGAGCGCGTAGTCACATGACGCCGATGCTACGAACACCTCTATCTCATTAGAGGCACGAGGGTTTCTCAAAACACCCATCGGCGGTATGTGCTGGACGAAGT
>VFQO010001007.1_pt1 | contig 24574 bp, 23 predicted proteins | sample 3512331 | NCBI WGS metagenome assembly VFQO01 (sample SAMN10412371, study PRJNA504923) | tailings metagenome | isolation source: Replicate 3 from Balatoc abandoned mine | place: Philippines: Itogon, Benguet | collected 2017-08-28 | reverse complement strand
TCAGTAGTCATCTTATTCGAAAATTCAGTTAACCCAGTATGATTATCATCAAAAGAATCATTGGTAATCGTTACTCTTTGTGCAACCGATATTTGGTGGAAGCAACAAAGTATGAACAGTAAAAAGGATAGCCGCATAAGTTATTTTTTTTAAAAATAGCAGTAGGAGGTTATTCAAAAAATACCGCAAAAGCGGTATTTTTTGAATATTTAGAGATAGAACTGTCATTTTTTTGGAAAAATGCGGCTAATTCAGTAAAATCCCTATCTTTAATTGTCCAAATGCGGAAGTTCCAGGTCTCAGAACGTTTTTACGTAAATGTTTCAGGGTTTTTGGTTACTGTTTTTGCTTTGGTTTTTTGATCACTTAATTTCTAAAAAATGAACATTTACGTTGGAAATCTTAACTGGAACATGTCTAGTGAAGACCTTCAGAATCTGTTTGCTCCCTATGGTGATGTAAGCAGTGCCAAAATCGTTACCGACAAATTTAACAACGACCGCAGCAAAGGCTTTGGTTTCGTTGAAATGGCTGATGATGATGCTGCCCGTGCAGCCATCGCAGCATTACACGATACCGAGGTAATGGATCGCAAAATTGTTGTTAACGAATCAACACCACGCCCAGAAGGCGAAAGAGGCGGATTTAAAAAGAAGCCTTACGGTGGCGGCGGCGGTAATCGCGGCGGCTTTGGTGGCGGTAATCGCGGCGGCGGTGGATACGGTGGCGGTAATCGCGATCGTGGAAACGGCGGTGGCGGATACAACAGATATTAATCTAACAATCCTACCGATTTATAAAACTCGTTCTGACTGCAGAACGAGTTTTTTTTATTTCTATATTTAAGTATGGAAAATAATTTTATATTGAACAGTCCTGTTGCTGGCTGCATGCGTTGGGGAAAATGGGGTGCCAATTTTACCACATACGATTATCGCCAGATGATTGATCGGTGTTTATCAATTGGTGTAAATAGTTTTGACCACGCTGATATTTACGGAGATTATACAACAGAAGAAGAATTTGGAGAAGCATTAAAGGAAGACAAGACCATTCGTCCACAAATAAAACTGATTACAAAATGTGGCATTCAGATGGTTACTGATAACCGACCTGAACATAGCATTAAATCGTACAATACCAGTAAAAAACATATTATTCGCTCGGCGGAGCAATCACTCAAAAATTTTGGCACCGACTACCTGGATGTATTGCTGATACATCGGCCAGACCCGTTATTAGATCCGGAAGAAGTAGCCGAAGCCATTCAATCCCTGCAAATACAAGGGAAAGTCAGGTCTTTTGGTGTCTCCAATTTCCTACCCCATCAGGTAAATATGTTAAAGAAATGGGTTCAGATAGACTATAACCAGATTGAAGTTTCCATTATCCGGACCTCCCCGTTCAGTAATGGTATATTAGATAATTGTATTGAAAATAATATAGTGCCAATGGCCTGGGCGCCACTGGGAGGCGGCTTATTAACAGATGACCTGCATCCCCATTTCAGAAGCATATCACATGCGGCACATTTGCTCTCAGAAAAATATGCGATGGGGTTAAATGAAATGCTAATTGCCTGGTTAAATACACATCCTGCGGGTATAGTTCCTGTAATTGGGACTACTAAATCAGAAAGACTGGATCAGGCAAAAAAAGCAGCTTCCATCAAACTGACCAGAGAAGACTGGTTCTTCTTAATGAAAGCTGCTACGGGTGATGATGTTGCTTAATTAGCTATTTGAAATGGCAGCAATGCCTGGTAATACTTTGCCTTCAAAATATTCCAGCATAGCTCCCCCTCCTGTACTTACATAACTTACCTGATTGGCAAAACCAAACTGATTAACTGCCGCTACGCTATCTCCTCCGCCTACCAAACTATAGGCTCCGTTAGCAGTAGCTTCAGCAACTGCAACTGCAATCGCTTTTGTACCTGCCTGAAATTTTTCCATTTCAAATACTCCCATTGGTCCATTCCATAAAATGGTTTTTGAACGAGTAATGGCAGCAGTAAATGAATCAATAGCTTTCGGACCTATATCCAGACCCATCCAACCATCCGGAACCTGATTGCTTTCCGCAACTTGCGTGTTGGCATCTGCAGCAAAATTATCTGCCACCAAACTATCTACCGGCAAATGAATATTTACCCCCTTTGACGCAGCTTTTTCTAAAATTTCAAGTGCCGTACTCAATCGATCGTCTTCGCATAAACTTTTTCCGATAACACCACCCTTGGCCTTCATGAAAGTATATGCCATTCCCCCACCTATAATAATATCTGTTGCTCTCTCTAGTAAATTTTCAATGATGAGAATTTTGTCGCTTACTTTGGCTCCACCAATAATAGCAGTAAATGGTTTTTCAGCTTTGTGCAATACCAGCTCTGCAGCTTTTACTTCGCCCTCCATTAATAAGCCAAACATTTTATGCTCAGGCGCAAAGTACTGCGCAATCACAGCAGTAGAGGCATGAGCACGGTGTGCAGTTCCGAAAGCATCATTCACATAAACATCACCCAACTTACTAAGCTTCTCTGCAAATGCAGCATCTCCTTTTTCTTCTTCTTTATAAAAGCGGAGATTCTCCAATAACAATACTTCTCCTGCCTGCAAAGCTGCTGATTTATCAATAGCTTCCTGCCCAATACAATCATTGGCAAACTGAACCAAGACTTCTTTGTCCATTGCTTTAGTAAGGAGGGATTGCAAATGCCCGGTAATATGGATTAAAGAACTTTTGGTTTCAGGACCTTCCTTGGGACGACCCAGATGACTCATTAAAATAACAGAACCGCCATCTTTCAAAATTTTTACGATGGTAGGAACAGCAGCACGCATGCGATTGTCATCACCTATAGCATAAGTTTGTTTATCTAGAGGAACATTAAAGTCTACACGGATTAATGCTTTCTTTCCAGCAAAATGAAAGGATTCAAAAAGACTTGCCATAAAAATTATTTATCGGCAATTTAACCAAAAAACAAAAGCCGTCCTGAATAATCAGAACGGCATTTACTCAATTTTTAAAACTATTTATTTGCTAATTAGTCCTGCAAAATAATTTACAGTTCTTACCAACTGGCTTACATAGCTCATTTCGTTATCGTACCAGCTTACCGTTTTCACAATTTGTGCATCACCAACGGTCATTACTTTGGTTTGAGTTGCATCGAATAATGAACCAAAATGGGTTCCAATAATATCAGTGCTTACAATTTCATCTTCGTTGTATCCGAAGCTTTCGTTAGCAGCAGCTTTCATCGCAGCGTTTACTTCTTCAGCAGTTACTTTCTTACTCAAAATAGAAACCAATTCAGTTAAAGAACCAGTAATGGTTGGAACACGCTGTGCACTACCATCTAATTTGCCTTTTAATTCTGGCAGTACTAAACCGATTGCTTTAGCAGCACCTGTACTATTAGGAACAATATTAGATGCAGCAGCTCTTGCTCTTCTTAAATCACCTTTAGGATGTGGTGCATCTAAGGTATTCTGATCGTTGGTATATGCGTGAATAGTAGTCATGATACCAGTCTGGATACCAAACTGATCATTTAAAACTTTTGCCATTGGGGCCAAACAGTTAGTTGTACAAGACGCACAGGAAATAATGGTTTCAGAACCATCTAAAATGCTGTGGTTTACATTGTATACAACTGTTTTTAAATCTCCTGTTGCAGGTGCAGAAATTACTACACGCTTTGCGCCAGCAGCAATATGCGCAGCAGCTTTGTCTTTATCGGTAAAGAATCCAGTTGATTCAATTACTACATCTACTCCATGAGCTCCCCAAGGAATTTGAGCTGGATCTTTCTGAGCATATATTTTTACGGTTTCTCCGTTTACTACAATAGAATCATCGGTAGAAGTAACAGTTGCATCAAAACGTCCTTGTGCACTATCGTACTTCAATAAATGAGCTAAAACCGCTGGACTAGTCAGGTCATTAATAGCAACCACATCAATTCCCTTCATATTGTAAATCTGACGAAACACCAGACGACCGATTCTTCCAAAACCGTTAATAGCCACTTTTACTGTACTCATTGATAAATGTTTTTATGTAAATAATTGCGTTAGAGGGACAAATTTACAGTTTATCAAATGATTTTGGGTATTTTGATAAAAAAGTTTGGCGGAAAAGAAATTGCCTCTTATTTTTGCAACCCGAAAGACAAAAACCATGGCCGGTTCGTCTATCGGCTAGGACAGCCCCCTTTCACGGGGCAAAGACGGGTTCGATTCCCGTACCGGCTACAAAGCCCTCGAACGAAAGTGAGAGGGTTTTTTTATTTGCGAACGTGCCGAATGCATTCGGCTAAGAGAGCAAATGAAAAAACCCAGTATCGGCGCAGCCGATACGAGGGCTTTGGGTAAGGCCACCACCATTGGGGAAGACAGCCGAGCGAAGCGAGGCTGGCAATCCCGTACACACGAAGTGTAGCCGACAATCCCGTTGGCTTTGGGTAAGGCCACCACCATTGGGGAAGACAGCCGAGCGAAGCGAGGCTGGCAATCCCGTACACACGAAGTGTGGCCGAGGAAGTCGGCGCAACGAAGTGTAGCCGACAATCCCGTAAGCAGCATTCTTAAAGGCTGCAGGGTCTAATTCAAAAATCAATTATGAGAACTTTCATCATAGGTTTATTAGCAGTAAGCTTTCTACAACTCTCCTGTACCAAAGATGATAATTTAACCAACACTACATTCCGTGTAAAAATTATCAGAGAAGTTTGCAATGATGCTATTGTGCAATTAGTGGATAAGCAGTCATCAGCAATTGCGGAAAATGGCTTTCCATTTGAGGGTAAAACTTACGACAATGTTTTCTTTACCACATTTAGTTGCGCGGACAGAGCCAAAATGCAAACACTAACCAGTGATTTAACCGGATTGGTTATTACAGTAAAATTGCTGAGTGTTCCCAAAGAAGATCCGAATTGTGCAAGGTGTCTGGCAACTTTAAACAGCAGACCAGCTAAATCTAATTTTATTGAAGTGGTTGGATTATAAAAAAAGGAGGCCACATACTGTGACCCCCTTTCTGTTATTAAACAATCCCAAATCTTTATCCACCCGCGTATAAATCCCAGTTGATTTCCGCCTGAGGACGAGGGAATTGTCTGAAGATGGTTCCTAAATCAAAGGAAGTAGGAATGGTATTTAATCTGTCGTATCTGCGGGCATCAATCCATCTGTGCCCCCATGGCTCTGCCCATAAGGAATAACGGCGCTGATACAAGATTTCATTAATCAATGCCGCCTGTGTGGTAGCACCCGCATAGTTGCCAATATTGGCGGCAGTGCGAATGATATTAATGGCATTTACCGCATCTGTGGTTTGATTTAATTGTGCATGTGCTTCTGCCTTAATTAAAATCAACTCTTCATTTTTAATAAATGGCATGGGAGCAGTATTGGTTGCCCATCTTTTATCCTGATGTGTACCCACTAAAGGAGTGGCATCGGTAGTTACGGTTACAGGCGTTGTACGCTGATGGAACTTCGCAGCTACTCTTGCGTCGCCAGGTGTAGCATCTGCCAGTACAGAAGGATGTACAACAATGATTGTGTTGATATTAGCATCCAGCACATAGAACATAGGATTGAACCCATCCGGTGGTGCTCCAAAAGTATGAGCAGGTCCTGTAGTTAACGAACCCGTCAAATTCATAAAGGAAAGGTTCAGGGCATTCAAAGCTCCCTGCCAGTCTTTTCGGTAGATGGCAACACGTGCTGTAATCGCTTTATTCAGGCGTTTTAATCCATCAATATTATTAAAGCCATTAAATCCTGCAGTAAGGGTAAAGGGAAACACCGATCCTGCATTGTTTAGATCTTCATATCCTGCTGTTAACAATGAATCAATAAATCCAAGAGCAGCAGTATAAGATCTAACAGGTCCTGGCTTTAATGGATCACTGATATCTGTTCTAATTCCGTTCTCATATAACCAGTTCGCAGGTATCAGATACTGATATGCCATAATGGTTTTAGCAAAACCAGCAACCGCTCTTTTTTCCTGTGCAGTTAACACACCCGAATTATTAGCAGCATCAATTAATACCAATCCTTGCTTGATGGCCTGATAAGGCGCCGCATAAGATCCGCCACCCGTAGCACCAAATCCAAAATAAGCTGCATCAGGTAGTCGACCTGCCTGTCCTAACCAGTCAGTCTGAAAACGGGGATCGGAAGCATTCAGATACCATATTTCCCTGCCGAATGTATTCCAGGCCTGACAAATATTGGCAACATAACCTTTATGTCGTTGTTCCAATCCGGTTACCAAAAACTGAATCTGTCTTCTGGATGCATTGTTGGTAACACTAGCTTCACTTGGATTATTGGGATCCGTTAATTCTTTTACTTTAAGTGGATTACAACCAAACAAGGTTGCTATCACACCAGTTGCAATTAGTATTTTAAACTTTTTCATATGCCTAGGTATTAGAAGTCAATTTGTAGGTGAAAAAATAATCTTCTGGAAGTAGGATACGGAGCCACATCCACGTTGTTCGCAATTGCCTGCGCACCAAATGTGGAAGTTTCCGGATCATATCCAACATATTTGGTAGCCATGAAAACATTGTTTCCGGAAACACCAATTCTTGCGCGCTGAATGATATTTCCAAATGTGCGACTCAATGTTTCTTTTGGCAATGTGTAATACAAACCAACTTCACGAATCTTCAGGAAAGTAGCATCCTGTACCCAACGTCCCGCATTGTTGAATGGAGCTGGTGGACGCTGGCGACCGTCAGGAATTCCATCCCGATTGGCATCATTAAACCAGCCTCTGGTAGTACCACCACCGTCGGTTAAGAACGAAGTAAGATTGATATTATCACCACCACTTCTGTACTCGGTTAAAATACTTAAGTCAAAATTCTTAAGGAATGTAATATTGTTAGACCAAGAAGTTGTCCAGTCTGGTTGCGCGTTACCCCAAACCGTAAAGACTCCGGGTGATATAGCTGGAGTACCTACAATAGTTGTTGGTGCAAGCCCCTGTTGAATCAGGAAGGTTCCCAATGCTGTACCAAACGCACCTGTTGTGTAAGATGGAATGCCTAATCTGGTAATTAGTACATCATTCTTCCACCACAACAAGCGGGAGAACCATCTGAAATTGGGTTTCTGAATTATTGTACCTGATAATCCCAATTCAATCCCCTTGTTTCTCATCTCTGCTTCGTTACTGATGGTACTTACCACCCCTGTTGCAGGAGAAAGGGTTAAAGGTTGCAAATTGTTTTTCGTTGTCTTGATATAATAAGTGGCTTCAAAAAGAATTTTATTATTTAAAAAGCCCGCATCAATACCAAACTCTAGTTCCTCCGCACGCTCAGGTAATATATTGGTATTTCCAACACTGGTTGCCACAGTAGATCCCAATAAACCTCCAATATTTACACCGCCCAAAGAAGTGAATGTTGCACCGAATGGAACTGGCCCTGCTGTTTGACCATAAGCAATTCTGGGTTTAAACTGTGAAATAGCATTGATCTTCCAGAAATCAAAATTGGTAAGATTTACTGCCAATGAAGCTTTGGGGAAGGCATAGAATCTGTTTACATTACCATTGGTATTCGACTTATCCCAACGCATCCCAACTGTTCCAATAATCTTGTCTTCAAAATTCATTTGCTGTTGCAAGAATACACCCACGTCACTTTGCGTACTTTCAAATTGAGATTCAACTTCCTGAACCGTTGCCTGCTTAATATTCGATTGGCCTGGAGCTAACCCACGACCTCTGTTAAATAAGCCGCTATTCTTAAAGTCTAATCTTACAATACCAGCCTGTGTACTAAAGTTTACTCGCTTTACCTGCCAATCGTATACCAATGCAGCCTGGATATTGGTATTCATGGTTTCCTGTCTTCCAATTAACACATCTCCCGGATTGGCCTGTCCTCTCTGGAACTGCAGATCATCCGGCAGATATACTTTGGTAGAGTTTTGTAAATAATCGAGGCCTCCGTTCAATCTAAACTTCAACTGTGAATTTTCTTTTTTGAATAGATTAATGTCTAATCCAAAAGACTGTATAAAACGATTTACCAAAGAATTATTGATCGCTTTATCCGTTACCGCTACTGGATTCTCCGCGAAGTATGGGTTATCAGGATACACGCCATTTACCGGTCTTAAATCAAAGTAATTGGGTACATAGGCAATATTGTATCCGATACTTGCACCAGAGTTATTCTGGTTACCGGTGAAACCTCTGTCGGTATTGGTTCTGATATAATTTGAATTGACTGTTAGTACAATGTCTTTTGACAACTTGTGTTCAATATTGGCTCGAATAGATTGTCTTTCAAAACCTGTTCTTCTTACTATACCGCCTTCATCGGTTAAGGATCCGGAAACAAAAAACTTTGTCTTGTCATCTCCGCCACGAATACTTAAACGGGAATTAATTAACGTAGCCGTGTTACCGTAAAAATAATCTTCGTAGTTCACGAAATTATTATTGGCTACTGCATTCTGAAAACGAGTGAGTTCAATTGGTCTTCTCGCAGCAGGAAAGAAGCTATTAATTTTTGCTTCACTCCAGTTATCCACTCCCATCATTCTTAATGGAGCGGCAAAACCAATATCCTGACCAAAACTAATTGTAGTTTTTCCGGCAGCACCTTTCTTGGTAGTGATAACCAATACACCTGCATTTGCACGGGTACCATAAATAGCAGCAGCAGAAGGACCTTTTAACACTTCAATACTTTCAATATCTGCAGGATTAATATCTGCCAAACGATTGGACCCATCATCCTGACTGGCAGCGCCAGCACCTGTTACAGAAGCTCGCCCAGTACGTTGAAAATCATTACTGATGTAAACACCATCTAATACTATCAAAGGAGCTGAAGCTTGTGTTAAGCTAGATAAACCGCGCAATTGAATATTGATACCTCCACCTGGCGCACCAGAATTCATGCGGATATTGGCTCCGGAAACTTTACCATATAAAGCACCGTCTGCCGTTTGGATTTGTGTAGTACCCGTTAAATCCTTGGCAGAAACAGTGGTTATGGCATTCGCCAAATTAGACCTTTTAATAGAAGAAGCAAGGCCTGTAATTACCACTTCTTTCAACGCGCTCACTTCCTCTTCCATGGTAAACTGTGCAACTGGTTTACTATCTGAAACAGCAACTTCCATTGTTTTAAAACCAACATACTTCAATACCAGTACAACTGATTTTGAATTGGTTTTAATGGAAAAGTTTCCTTTGGCATCTGTAGTAGTTACCAAATTGGTTCCTTTTACTGCAATAGAAACCCCGGTCAGTGGATTACCCGAGACTGCTTCCTTTACAGTACCTGAAGCCGTAAAGCCCTGTGCCTCTGCAAACAAACCTTTCAGCACAAACAGCATTACTAAAAAAACTTTGAATAGATAAAGTTTCTTCATGCGAATTAGTTTTTGGTTAATGAATAAAATATCCTGAGGCATTAAATTATTAAACAAACACAAAAATCAAGTGGTAAGAAAAGCCCTGTTTACAACCTTTGGTTATATTTTATATTTTTTGCGAAATTCAGGATAGATTTACTTCCTATGTGCTACTACAATTCTCTAAAACTACCCGCCAAAAAAGAGATCAAACTCAAAGGAAAAACTAAATCAATACCAGCAACAGACATTACGGTACAGTCTGGCTTTGCCTATCAATCCTGGCCCATCATTATTGAAAACAATGCGGGAGAATGGGAACCCGAACTGGCACACTGGGAATTCATTCCCTGGTTTATTAAGAACCTAGGAGAGTTACAAGAGAGCAGAAAAAAATACAACACGCTCAATGCCACTGCAGAAAAATTGTTTGAAAGCAAAGTGTATCAGGCGGCAGCAAAAGCCAGAAGATGCTTGGTCTTAAGTACCGGATTCTTTGAATGGAGACATTATCAGCGACCAGAAGATAAAAAGCCCATTACGTATCCGTATTATATTCACAGTGCTAATAAACAGGAAGAATTATTATTCATGGCCGGAATCTGGCAACCTTGGACCGACCAGTTATCGGGAGAAATGGTGCACAGTTTCGCCATTGTTACCACACAGGCAAATGGTTTGATGGAAAAAATTCACAACACCAAAAAAAGAATGCCTACCATTTTACCCACTGAACTTGCAGAAGAATGGATCAGTCCTATCAGAGAAAACAGGATACAGGAAATTGCTGCCTATCAGGCAGAAAAAGGATTACTAAGGGCTTATTCAATTGCCAAAGATTTTAACAGAGGCATATTCAATCCTTTGGAAGAAGTGGAGTATGTGCATCTGCCGCCACTATAAAGTATGGCGACTCCCTTTTATTACCTCAAACACATGCAATATCTGGGGGAATAAAGCTGCCATGTATTCACTGGCCCCTGAAAGCGATCCGGGAAAGCTCAACACCAAAGTATTATCAATTAGACCTGCTATGCTTCTTGACAACATAGCATAAGGCATACGATCCTGACCATAGTTTCTGGCAGCCTCCATAATGCCAGGCAATTCTTTCTGCAACATAGGCCTGAGAATATCAGGTGTGATATCACGTGGCGAAACACCGGTACCTCCTACTAAGATTAACAACTGATGCTGAGCTTTAGTATTGGTCAGAACAATATCCCGGATAGATGCTGCTTCATCAGGAATAACTCCATACACTGGCACGCTAACACCCAGTGCCTCCAATGCATCCACTACTGCTTTGCCTGCACTGTCTTCTGCCTTGCCTGCTGCAATGGTATCTGAACAAACAATAACAGCGGCATTCAATCCTTTATCTGCATACTTCTGCTTATCAGATTTTCCACCGGTTTTAGCCTGTAATTTTATTTCCTGAATACTTACATTTTTGTCAATGGGCTTTAGCATATCATATAGGGTTAGCGCTGCTACTGAAGCGCCATGCATAGCTTCTACTTCAACCCCTGTTTTATATATGGTATGCACTTCCACTTCAATCAAAACCCTTAGGTCGCTGATAGAAAAACGGACATCTGTGTATTCAACTGGAAGTGGATGACAATCAGGTATCATCTCACTTGTCTTTTTAACTCCGAATAAGGCAGCCACTTTTGCAAAAGAAAAAACATCTCCCTTTGGTACTTTCTGCTGAACAATCGCATCAATGGTATGCTGACTTGAAACCAAAACCGAAGCTTCGGCAATGGCTTTACGCAGGGTATTAGACTTATGGGTAATATTTACCATAATGTTTTAATTATTTTGTTTCCACACTGTAGATTGATTGGCGCAGATTTCCTTTCCCCAAATCGGGAGTTCTTTTTTAATGGTTTCTACCATTTCATTACAGGCATCAATGGCATCTCTGCGATGAGCAGAAGAAGTAAACACAAACAAACAGATTTCTCCAACAGCCACTGTTCCAAGACTATGGTAAATATGCACACAAGTCAATGCATATTTTTGAAAAAATTGCTCACGAATGATTGCCATCTTTTCTTCCACCATGGATTCGTAAGCGGTATATTCAATAGCAACTACTTTTTCTCCCTTTATTTCATCTTCCCTCACCTGACCTAAGAATATGCTATGTGCACCAATATTCGTTTTTGTGGAATGCTTCTGAATATCATCCGCTATTTTCTGTGCGGGAATAGCCCCATGAAAAAAAATGCTATGGTGTTTTTTACTACTCATTGTTTATTGCATTAAAATATGCCGTTAACCCTCCCTTTACACTGAAGGTTTCTAAACCCTTATGCAATTTAATGTATTGTGCTGCATAAACACTTCTGATACCCTGATGACAAATAATGTAAATGGGTTGCTGTGGAAGCTGATCCAGGGATTCCTTCAAAACAGACATGGGTATCCGTGCATGAACAAAATCAACAGTTGGATACTCATGTAACTCTCTTACATCTAAAATAAAGTGATTGGGCTGTTTCTGAATGGTGAGGAATTGACGAATATCTATTTCAGTTATATCTATATCTTCCATTTCCTCCTCCTCGTTCATCAATTCCATTTCATAATTCATTTTATCAAAAAAAGACTGATCAATCACTGGTACCTGAGGATTAACAGACAATGCGATTGCATACCAGCTGCCCGATAAAAAATGATAATTAAGCAAGCTGCCATTTTGCTCCTTGCCCAGACCCGTAATCCATTTGATGGTTTCAGCTGCCTGCATGGTTCCAATGATACCAGGCAAAACACCTATTACGCCCGTTTCCTCACAACTGGCAAACTCATAGCGCAAGGGTTGCGATGGAAACAAATGGCGGTAGTGCACAGGATCGTTAATATGAATATTATTCAGTACAGCAACTTGTCCTTCATATCCGGAAACTGCCCCGTATATCCATGTTTTTTTCAGCAACACACATACATCATTAATCAGGTATTTGGCACTAAAATTATCAGTAGCATCTACCACACAATCAAATTGTTCAATAATGGTCAACGCATTGTCTTTATTCAATTGATAAGGATATTCCATTAGCTGAACAATCGAATTCAGTTTCTTTATTTTCTGCGCGGCAACTTTTACTTTTGGCTGGCCAATATCCGATTCGTCAAATAAAACCTGCCGATGTAGATTGCTTAAACTAACCAAATCGGCATCCATGATCCCAATCAAACCAACACCAGCACCCGCCAGATACTGGAGTACAGGACATCCTAATCCCCCCATACCCACAATCAACACTTTGGCTTCCGCTAATTTTTGCTGGGTATCTGCACCAAATCCGGGCAGTATCATTTGTCTGATATATCTGTTATAATGGGCCATTTTATCCTCCAGAAAAAGGTGGCATTAAAGCAATGGTATCGCCCGGCTTCAATGAACAGTTTTCATGAATCACTTGTTGATTCAATGCAATAAAATATTTTTTATTGACCAGGGCTGGAAAGCGGGTTAATAGTCCTTTCACCAATGTATCGGTATCAACACAGTATTCCCAGGACAGCTCTGCCACCAGGGTAATATCGGTTACTGAACCAAAAAATAATACTTTAATTCCCATACACTCAATTTACAAACAACAGTTTAGAAACAGCCAATATTAATACTACAGCCAAAATGAATTTCAGTTGTGTAGTCTTAAATCTGGAGGAGCCCATATAAGCACCCAACCAGCCTCCTATTAAAACAAAGCTTATAATTATATACATCGAAGGGGCCAGGTCAAATCCTTTTTTCAATTGTCCCAGCATTCCCGATGCCGAATTCAAAAATATAAAAATAGCACTGATGGCAGCTGTTTGTTGTATGGTTGCCCAACCCATCATCAAGAAAAGCGGAGACAATAAGATTCCTCCACCCATACCTATCATTCCAGAAAGTAATCCAATAACCCCTCCAGCTAAACTTAGCCAGTACCACTTCGGACTAGAAATATCATCAGCAGCCCTTGGCTTTATGAGCATTCTAACAACTGCAATCAACAATACAATGGCTAGTATTTTTTTGTACAAGGGTTCCGACACAGGTATAATACTACCCAAATAGGCTGCAGGTATAGATGTTATTACCAGCGGCCACAACATTGTCGATTTAAAATGCCGGGCTTTATAAAAAGAGAGAAACGAAACGAGTGATACAATTAAGTTGAGGATTAAAGCAGTTGGCTTCATTACAGAAGGACTTATATTCAAAAGCGCCATCAGTGCCAGATAGCCACTCGCTCCCCCATGCCCTACAGAGGCATACAGAAATGCCACAATCAAAAATGCAAAGCCCTCTATCCACATTTGTTCCATACAGCAATGTTAGAATAAATAAACGTTAACCAACTGACCTTTGGAAAAACGTGATTCTGCAGCCGGTAACTCAACCCAGCAGTTGGCCACTGAAAAAGCACCAACCTGATAAGAGGCCTGCCCTTCTAAAATGGTTACTTCCCCATTTTGCAAAGAGGCTTTTACAAAAAAATCAAGTGAGTTATTTTTTTCATACGCGTGTGCCATTTTCGCCTGTTGCGCCAGCGGCATTGGCATACCCATTATTAACTGAATAACGGGTTTTACATATTGTTGAAAACAATGCAATACCGAACTTGGATTTCCCGGTAACCCTACAATTAGTTTTTGATTCAGCTGACCTGCATACAAAGGTTTACCAGGTTTCTGTTTCACCCCATGAAAAATGGTGTTAACGCCCAGCTGACCAGCTGCTGCAGCAACAAAATCATAGTCACCCACACTCACTCCCCCCGTTAACAAAATAAGATCTGCCCATGGCAAGGTTTGTTCAATAGCAGCCTTTGTTTCTGCTAGATTGTCTTTTACCCATTGAATCTGAATTTGATTTACTCCCAGCTGTTTTAAGGCTGCAGTCAACCCAATGGAATTGGATTCGTATACCTGACCATATTCAAGTATGTCTCCTGGTTTTACCAACTCATTGCCAGTAATGATTAAGGCAATTTTGGGAGATGGAAATACAGAAATATGGGTAATACCTAGACTTGCCAGCATGGCTATTTGGTAAGCATGCAGGCAAGTTCCCTTGGTAATCACTACTGCATCTTTCTGAACGGAAGATCCAGGCATTCTTATGTTCAGCCCCATCTCCTGTTTAACCTGCCTTATTATAATTCCGTCAGTCCTTTCTTCTACCCATTCCTTCTGAACCACCCAGGTAGCACCGGAAGGTACAGGACCGCCTGTGAAAACTTTAATCGCTTTTCCCTCTTGCAATGTCAATGATCGATTACTACCGGCAGGCAATTCATCCTGCAAGGACAGCAATTGATCAGTAGCAAAACCACTAACAGCATATCCATCCATGGAGGATTGCACAAAACCAGGCATATCTATCGGACTCTTGATGTCTTCTGCAACCACCCTACCAGCTGAATCCGCAAGTGGATGGATTACCGGATCCAAAGTCTTGACTTTGCTGAACAACAGCTGTTTTGCTTCAGTTACTGTTATCATAATCATTAACCGCCAATTGCAATCATGCTTCTGTTATGCAACTGTTCTGCATTTATTTTTTCAAAATCTTTTGAGAATTGGCCGCCCAATTCCCTGTGCTTTTTATAAATAGAATCTTTAATCAATGGAAGTACATTTTCACCAGAACGCAATGCTGTTAACAAATCTGTTTCTTCAGAAGAAAACAAACAATTTTTTATTTTACCATCTGCTGTTAAACGGATACGGTTACAGGTATTGCAAAAAGGAGCACTCATAGTACTGATAACAGCAAAACTGCCCGCATGATTTTCTATAGTATACTGTTTACTGGTATCATTGGGTTCATTCAGTGCCGGAGTAATTGTATATTCTTTTCCAATTATTTGCAACACTTCCTGAAGTGTAACCAGCTTATCACTATTCCATTTGTTTCCATCAAAAGGCATGAACTCAATAAATCGAATTTGTATAGGGGTACTTTTTGTCCATTCAATAAAATCCAATATTTCTTGGTCATTCATTCCTTTTACAACCACCACATTAATTTTCAGTTTAAACTCATGCTCCAGCAATAAATCAATATTGCTTTTCACTTGATTAAACTGATCTCTTCTGGTTAGTAGTTGAAATTTTTCTTTTTGTAAAGTATCTAAACTGATATTAAGGGAACGAATACCTGCTTTCTTTAATACATCAATAAATAAGTGGATCCGGGTAGCATTGGTGGTCATGGTTAAGTTAACCCCCAGTTTACCCAACTCTTTTATAATAGCTGCTGCATCTTTGCGAACCAGCGGCTCCCCACCTGTTAGTCTAATTTTTTTTACCCCATTCTGTACAAACAAAGTAGCCAGTTGTACTATCTCCTCTTTCTGCATTAAACGCTGATTGGGCATGAATGCATAATCTTCTTCGGGCATGCAATAAAAGCAACGCAAATTGCAATTATCCGTTAAAGAAATTCGCAGGTAATCGTGTACTCTATTGTATTGATCAATCAGCATTTCCTGTTTTTAAAATTTCACAAAACCGTTCATAATCAGCTGCAGTATCTATATCTAGCTCACCCATTTCAAAATCAATAGTCGCTAAATCATCCGAATATTGATGCAATATAGCCCGTGCTCCCTTATCCCCTTTCAATTGGAACAATTCTTGAAAATATTTAGCTGACAGCAAGAGGGGTGTTCCTGCAATACCCTGATAATTGGCAGCTACCAGTCCCTTTTGGGTCTCAGTATACAATTGAATCATTTTTCGCAATAGGGCCTGATTTAAAAATGGCTGATCGGCCACTAGGATAAACAAAAAATCCAAATCCGGACATTGCTGTTGCATAGCAGTAAGTCCTGCTTGTATAGAACTGCTCATCCCATGTTGATAGTCCTCATTATAAACAAGCATGACTTCAGGAGTTTGTAAAATGGAACTGATTTCCTGATGATAATGTCCCGTTACAATGGTTAGCATATTCGGATTCAGTGCTAATACCTCTTCTACAATTTTTCCCAATATAGTCTTGTCTTTGTAGGGCAATAACATTTTGGCTTTCCCCATACGGGATGCCTCGCCTGCCGCCAATATCATCACTCCCCATTTCATTGCTTGCTGTGAATGGGAGTCAACTGATCTCTTAAGTGCATTGGCGTTCTGTTTTCCATTAATGCCATAATTTCAGCACAAACAGAAAGTGCTATTTCAGCAGAAGTCTCAGCGCCAAGTGCTAGGCCGGTTGGACCATATATATTCCTGATTTGCGATTCAGAAAACAATATTCCCTGCTCCTTCAAATCATTCAATAGACGATCCCGCTTGGCAGCCGGCCCCAATAAACCAATATAGCGGAAAGTATGAGTATGCATGGCTTGTAAAAAAGACAGATCGTAATTGTAATTATGAGTCATTAATACAATAGCAGTGCGATCATCAATTGTCAACTGAGGAATTACCGTATCAGGTTTGCCAACTAAAATGCGATTCGCTTTTGCAAAACGTTGTGCATTCGCGTGTGTTGGTCTTCCATCCACAACCGTTGTATTCCATCCAATTAATCTGGCCATCTCCTCGAGCGGCACTGTATCGTTTCCAGCCCCCACTATAATGAGTGAAACAGGTGGCATGATATATTCAATGAACACTTCCTGTTCTGCATCATTCTTGTCCACTAAAATATACTCCGATTTTTTCAGTGCAAGCGCGCGCTGAACTGCTTCCTGCAAAATGGAGGATTCAATCCCTTCAATCTGATGATACAATAAAGTACCCCAATGTTCAGTATGATTGCGGCTAAATCCAGTAACCAATATCTGCGGCTTTCTGGAAAGCAATATTTCCTGAAAGCCCTTTATCAAATCGTGATAATCGGTTTCAATGGGCTCAAACAAGATACTTACAATCCCATTGCATCCCAGTTGTATACCTAGTTTGGCATCGTCCTCATCCGTAGTGTCGTACACCACTAATTTCTTTTTGCCCTGCGTAATGGCCAATGCTGCTTTTCGCAAAGCATCTCCTTCCAAACATCCTCCGCTAATGGCTCCAATATATCTTCCATCTTCACTCACCAGCATACGGGCTCCAGGCCTCCTGTAAGAAGAACCCTCCACGTGCACTACGGTAGCCAGTGCCATGCGCTGTTTCTCTTGTGCCATTTGTTCAAATGCACGAACAATATCCGCTAATTCCTTCATGAAATCTTTTGGCTTATGATCTACGCTTCTTCACCTGATCGGGTAATACGGGCTTGCTATTCTTATTACCCCAGCTATTCTGAATATAATTTAGCACATCGGCTATCTCCTGATCGGAAAGATACTCTACACTAGGCATCACCCCATTGTAAGTTACTCCATTCACTTTTATTTCTCCCGACTGCCCCTTTACTAGAACATCAATAATATCATTCGTGCTTTTCTTTAAAAAATCAGCTTGGGCAACAGGAGGAAATACTCCTTCCAATCCTTTCCCATCCTGCATATGACAGTTCATACAACTGGTTTCATACACTTTCTTTCCAGCCTCCATGCTTTTTTTTAAATTAAAAGGCTGTACAAAGGCAAGAGAGAGAAAAGTACCTACCATCAATACCGAAAAAGTCTTTATCCCAACTTTCATCTGTTTACAATTAAGATTTATCAAATTCAATTATTCACTTACCCAACCTATGCAATCTTATTTATATCAAAAGGCAATCTGCGGATCCTTTTACCCGTTGCAGCAAATATAGCGTTGCACAAAGCAGGTGCAAATGGTGGTAAGCCCGGCTCGCCCACTCCTTTGATTTTATCTCCGCCATCGGCTAAAATATGTACTTCCACTTTCGGCATTTCATTGATACGCACCAATGGATTATTATGGTAATTAGACTGAACTGTTGCGCCTTTTTCAAAGGTAATTCCGCCTTTAATCGCAGCAGTTAAAGCCATTACTGCAGATCCTTCTACTTGTGCACGGGTATTGTCTGGATTCACTACAGTACCCAGATCAATTACAGCAACTACTTTTTCTATTTTAACACCTGTTCCTTTCTTGGATACTTCAATCACAAAACCTGCTTGGCCCGCAAAAAATTCATATTGTGCCACACCACGCCCCCAGCCTGCAGGGAGTGGTTTATCCCAGTTGGAAACTTCTCTTAATTTATTGAGTATTTTTTTGGTATCTGACTCCTTGGTTAACATTCCCAGGCGGAATTGCATAGAATCTTTTTTAGCCGCAACGGCCATTTCATCAATAAAGCATTCATGTGCAAATGCAAGTGTGGTGCTGGTTACTGCTCTCCAGGCGGCTAATGGCACATGCAGATAATGATGAACATACAAATTCTTCATATGTTCAATTTCATATTTCTGCTCACTGATACCTTCGGTCATGGTACCATCTGCCTTGGTAACATCATAGTCCTTTTTCATGTCAAGAGTGCCGGATATTACTTTATGTTGAAAGGCAATGGCTTTACCACTGGCATCCAACGCTCCTTTCATGGCAGAGAAAGTCATGGGTCGGAAAGGTCCTTGCTGGGTATCGTCTTCACGTGTCCAAATAGATTTTACTGGCCTACCCATTTTCTTACTCAATTGAACCGCTTCATGAATATAATCTGGATAGAGTCTTCTTCCGAATCCACCTCCATTAAACAATACATGCAATTTTAAATCTTCCTGTTTTACCCCATAGGTTTTGGAAAACTCATTCACTACACTACTTGGCACCTGCGTAGATGTCCAAATTTCCAGCTTGTTTCCTTCGGTCCAGGAAGCCAAACAGTTCATGGGTTCTATGGGAGAATGAGAAACAACTGGCGTTTCATAAAAAGCTTCCAACTTAACAGGAGCTCCGGTAAAAGCCTGATCAAAATTACCTTGCTGATGTTCCACTGCTCCTTCCTTTTTGGCAGCTTCACGCATGCTTTGCTCATAGTCCTTTGAGTTGAACTGCTCATTACCCTGATGATCCCATTTAACCACCAACGCTTTTCTGCCTTGAAGTGCAGCCCAATAATTTTCAGCTATAACTGCCACTCCCTCCGACTTATAAATGCCGTGAATCCGTTCACAGGTTTCCACTGCAATTACTCCTTTCACTTTTTTAGCCGCAGTTGCATCAAAACTCAACAGTTTGCTCCCAAAAACTTTGCAACGCTCAATGGATGCATACACCATTCCCGGAACAGCAGCATCTATACCAAATTTGGCTGTCCCATTCACTTTCATAGGAATATCCAAACGAGGTGCAGACTTGCCCAATATTTTAAAATCCTTTGCATTCTTTAATGTTGGATTCTTTGGCGCTTCCAATTTAGAAGCGGCTTCAGCCAATTCTCCATAGCCCATTTTTTTTCCACTAGGACGATGAATAACGGCTGCATTTTCTGCATAGCACTCTGCTACTGGAACGTCCCATTGTTTACTGGCAGCTGTCAGCAACATTTCTTTAGCAGCTGCACCTACTTTTCTTAAGCTGGTATAATTGGTTCTTACAGAAGAACTACCCCCAACAAACTGAGCGGGTCCATATTTTTTTTCACCGCCGGTTTGTTTAATCACCAGTTTGTCCATGGGCACTTCCAATTCTTCTGCAATTAAAGCAGGAATTGACTGATAGGTACCCTGACCAATTTCGGGTTTGGTATTGAATATAGTAACCACTCCTGCTTGATCAATCATAACCAGTGGAGACAATTCAAAAGCATTATTGGCGGCTGTTATATTTTCAATTATTGCAGATCCATCGGCTTTTACACCCATTCCCATAATTAAACCTGCACCAGTTAATCCTGTCAGGCGTAAAAAGTTTCTGCGATCGATGGAAGATTTTTGCTGTGTCATTTTTTAATTTTTTTGGAGTTACTTAATCATTTCAACAGCACGATGAATGGCACTGCGAATCCTTTGATAAGTTCCACACCTGCATAAATTTCCCTGCATGGCAGCATCTATATCTGCATCGGTTGGATGGGGCTTGGTTTTCAACAAAGCGGTTGCACTCATGATTTGACCCGATTGACAATAACCACACTGTGGTACTTGTAATTCTATCCAGGCATTCTGAACTGCTTCCGCAATTTTATCTTTCATTCCTTCAATGGTCGTAATTTTTTTGCCAACCGCAGCAGCAACGGGAAAACTGCAGGAGCGAACTGGTTTACCATCCACATGTACCGTGCAGGCACCACATTGTGCAATTCCACATCCAAACTTGGTTCCAGTTAAACCAACCATATCACGGATGGCCCAAAGCAAAGGCATATCCGCACTTGCTTCCACCTGATAATTGGTGTTGTTAATATTCAATGTTATCATGGCAAATAATTTCTGCTTAAAGTTAATAAAATAAATCAGGGTTAAATATCATTTCACCGATTAGTCTAGCAAATGCGTTTCGTGCATATCCGGAATTACTACTTCCTTGAAATGTTTTCTGCGCAACCGGGCAGCAAAATCAATCTGCACATCGTATTCTCCGTGCACCAGAAACAGCTTTCTAACCAGTTCCGGATTCTGACAAGCCAGAAACTGGCATAAATCTTCATAGTCTCCATGAGCGCTCATACTACTCATAATGCCTACATCTGCCTTCACCGGATACAATTCACCAAAAATTTTAACCTCTTTCTTGCCAGCTGTCAGTTGCCCGCCCAAACTGTAAGGGTCGCAATAGCCAACAATTAAAATAGTATTACGTTCCTTTTCAATATTGTTCATGATATGATGCTTAACCCTTCCTGCATCCGCCATACCACTGGCAGATATTATTACACAGGGCCTTCCGTCTTCGTTCAAAGCCTTGCTTTCATCCACTGTTTTAATAAACTTGAGTTGCTTAAAATCAAAGGGATCATGATCCTGTTCCATAATTTTACGTACCCTTCTGTTGAAGTTTTCCGGATACTGTTTTAACAATTGGGTAGCTTCCCTGCTAAGGGGACTATCCACATAAACAGGAATAGGTGGCAACCTTTTTTCCAGATCCAATTGGTTTAAAGCATACAGCAGTTCCTGGGTTCTACCCACACTAAAAGCAGGAATAATCAACTTTCCTTTTTTTTCCAGACAGGTACTTACAATCCATTTTAATAAAGTATCTGCTATTCCAAAAACTTCATCGTGCAATTTATTACCATAGGTACTTTCCAGAATTATATAATCTGCCTGATCATAGGTTTCAGGTGATTTTAAAATGGCATCATTATACCTTCCTACGTCTCCGCTGAAAGTTATCTTATTGGTTTTCCCGTCTTCAATAATTCTTAAATGAACTGCTGCTGAACCAATAATATGTCCTGCATCTGTAAAACAAACAGCAATATCTTCATCAATTTTTACCCATTCTCTGTAGGGAACAAATTTAAATAGCTGAATGGCTTTGGCCGCATCTTCCAGGTCGTACAAAGGCTCATAGGGAGGAAGTCCTTTTTTGGCTCTTCGTTTATTAATGAATTTGGTATCGTCTCTTTGTATTTCTGCTGAATCTTCCAGCAATATCTCTGCCAATGCCTCTGTAGCTTCCGTTGAATAAATAGTCCCCTGAAATCCCTCCTTAACCAACTTGGGAATTAATCCGGAATGGTCAATATGTGCATGTGATAAAATCAGGTAATCAATGGTAGAAGGATCAAAACCAAAATGAGCATTCAGTTCTTCTGTACGTTTGCCCATACCCTGAAACAAGCCACAATCCAATAAAATTTGCTTCCCATTTTTCAAGGTAATCAGGTGCTTGGAGCCAGTTACCGTTCGGGCAGCTCCATGAAAGGAAATTTTCATAGTTATTTAGATTTAAAACTCCAGGTAATATTAAATTCGGCTACTATTTCCCCTTGCTCATTGGTACCAAAAGACTTACAAACAATGGTTCTTCCTTCCTTGGTAGCAATGGCTTCCTCAATCAACTGAGCCACCTTGAGTCCATCGTTACAGGTAAAGGCAATAAGGCCTGTTGCCTTTTTTATAAATCTGGCTTCCAAACCCACAACCAGCATACTAACTGGGGGATTTCTTTTATAGGTTTGTCCAACCGGAAAAAGTCCGGTACTCATTTCAGCAGCCATTGCCTGTACGGCAAAATACATGGACTTAAATGGGTTTTGATTGAGCCATCCATGCTTCACCAATATAACCGTTTTCTGTTCGTCTATATAGCCAACTTTCAAACCTGCAATAAATGCAGCAGGTAATTTAATCAGCTTAAAAAAAGCAAACTTTACCGGATGTGTAATGATTTTTTTGAATGCAGGAAACTGAGGATTCATCCCTCAATTTAGCCATAATTTGGCTTATAACAAGAGGGCTGCAAGTAAATAATCTGCCAATAAAATCAGAATACAACTTACTACTACAGCACTGGTACTTGCCCTTCCAATTTCAAGAGATCCTCCTTTAACATAATAACCATAGTATGCAGGAATACTGCTGATGATGAAGGCAAATGTATATGCTTTGTAAAGTGCAAAGTTGATATTATAGAAATTCAGATTTTGTCTTAACCCTATGTCAAAGGTATCTGGTGCTAAAATTCCTGCCATAGATCCTGCCATTCTTCCACCCCAAATTCCCAACACGGCAGAAATAACAATTAAGCAGGGCACTACAATCAGCGCCCCTAAAATTTTGGGGAATACCAGATAGGCTTTGGTATTGATACCCATGATCTCAAGTGCATCAATCTGTTCGGTTACACGCATATTGCCTAACTCACTAGCAATTTTACTACCAATTACACCCGCAAGTACAATACTTAGTACAGTAGGAGAAAGTTCCAGGATCATACTGTCTCTTACAATTTGTGCAATCGTACTTTGCGGTACCAGTGGACTAACCAGTTGATAGGCTGTTTGAATAGTCGTAACAGCCCCCAGGAAAAGGGAAATAATAATAACGATGGGTAGGGCTCCCATACCTATTTCTACACATTGGTGCATGAATTCTTTCCAGTACATTCTGAAGTTTTCCGGTTTGGAAAACATGCCCTTCAGCATCAACAGGAACCTTCCTAAATGAGTGAAAAAATTCATACGCCAAAAGTATAATTAAACTTTAGTTATTTGTTTTCTTGTTTTTCCTTCTGCTTTTCCACCAGGAACTTCTCTGAACTTCTTCAGCAGTATCTACCCTAGATTTCATTTGAGCATCCACTACAGCTACCAGTGCCATATTAATGATATTGCGTACACTGCTACCCAGCTGTAAAACATGGACTGGCTTTTTTAACCCTAACAAGATAGGGCCAATGGCGTCTGCTCCACCTAATTCTTTCAATAAGTTATATGCCACATTTCCTGCTGTTAAATTCGGAAACATCAACACATTCACTTCCTGATCTACCAGATCACTAAAAGGATAGTTATCTCCTAAGATTTCCTGATTAAAGGCAAGACTTCCCTGCATTTCACCATCCACAATTAAATTGGGGTCTCTTTGTTTTAAAATACGGGTTGCTTCAGCTACCAGTTTCGCTTCTGGAGAATCACTGCTTCCAAAATTGCTGTAACTCAGCATGGCAATTCTTGGTGTTAGGTTAAAGCTTCTGACTTCTTTGGCCACCATTTGTGTTATATCTGCCAGCTCCTCGGCTGTTGGATGGAAATTTACGGTGGTATCTGCCAGAAACATTGGGCCTTTTTTGGTCAGCAACAAATACATGCCGGCAATTTTTTTAACCCCCGGCTCAGTCCCTATAATTTGTAGTGCAGGGCGGATAGCTTCAGCGTAATTTTTTGTTAAGCCGGAGAGCATGGCGTCTGCATCTCCTGTTTCCACCATCATACAACCAAAGTGATTTCTGTCTTTCATCACTTTTAAACTTTCGTGATGATTGAACCCTTTTCGCTGGCGCTTTTTAAAGAAGAGTTCACCATAGAACTCTCTTTTTTGTTCCATTGCATCGCTTCTTGGATCTACAATTGGAATATCAGACAAATCAATGCTATTGGTTTCTGCAATTCGGTTGATTTTTTCCGGATCACCCAATAAAATGGGATAAGCAATGCCTTCATCATAAATAATTGTGGCCGCTTTCAATATTTTCAAATTGTCTGCTTCTGCAAATACCAAACGTTTAGGATCTCTTCGGGCTTTGTTACTTACTACCCTGAACAACTGATTGTCGAGACCCAGTCTTTTGTTCAACTCAAGCACATAAGCATCCCAGTTTATGATTTTCTTCTGTGC
>VFQO010001005.1_pt1 | contig 24633 bp, 22 predicted proteins | sample 3512331 | NCBI WGS metagenome assembly VFQO01 (sample SAMN10412371, study PRJNA504923) | tailings metagenome | isolation source: Replicate 3 from Balatoc abandoned mine | place: Philippines: Itogon, Benguet | collected 2017-08-28 | reverse complement strand
GGTTCCTTGCTCAGTCAGCGCCAGCTCATGAACCCGGATGTCAGCGGCTATTTCAATCACCGCTTTGCCTGGCAGGGCGGCGTGCTGGCGGACGAGTCGGCGGCCATGCTGCAGGCTTTTTTCAAGGCGCGGCGAGCTGGCGTCGCTGGTGAAACCGCCTGATGCCGCCAGTCGCTGTGCATTTGTCGCCAATCATTTGTTTATCGGTGCTCCGGGCCTCTATCATCGCCTGATCGTCAGCTCTCCGGATTGCCCCGTGATCTCCACCGTCATTCTCCCCGTCGCCGGTCTCGGCACCCGTTTCCTGCCCGCCACCAAGTCGGTTCCCAAGGAGCTGCTGCCGGTAGTCGACAAGCCGTTGCTGCAGTACGCCGTCGAGGAGGCCTGGCGCGCCGGCATCCGTCATGTGGTGCTGGTCAACTCGCCGAAGAAGGCCGGTCTGGAGGCGCACCTGCGTCCGGCCGATCCCGAGCTGGTCGCCGAGCTCACCGCCAAGGGCAAGCAGGATCTGCTGAACGCCCTGCTGGGGGCCGTGCCCGAGGGGCTAAAGGTCACCGTGGTGATGCAGCCTCAGGCGCTGGGTCTTGGTCATGCCGTGTGGTGCGCACGCGAGGCGGTGGCCGGTGAGCCGGGCTTCGCCGTGATGCTGGTCGATGATTTCATCGATGACACCACGGGCCCCGGCTGCCTGGCTGACATGGTCGCGCTGCAGGCGCGCACGGGGGCCTGGTCGCTGGCCGTCGAGGAAGTGCCGCGCGAGCACACCAATCGCTATGGCGTGGTGTCGCTGGCCGGTGAGCGCATCACTGCCATGGTCGAGAAGCCGGCGCCCGAAGTCGCGCCCAGCAACCTCGCCGTGGTTGGCCGCTATGTGCTGCCCGCCGCCGTGATGACCGCTCTGGATCATGTCAAGCCGGGGGCGGGCGGCGAGATTCAGCTTACCGACGGCATTGCCGCTGTGCTGGCCGACGAGCAGGTGCAGGCGCATCGCTTTGCCGGCGTGCGCTACGACTGCGGCAGCAAGTTCGGCTATGCCCAGGCCAACATCGCCCTGGCGCTGCGCGACCCGACCCTGGCCGCACCGCTGCGCGCCTGGCTGCCGGAGGTGCTGTGAGCGACACGCTGATGCGTCTTCGAGAGGCCTTGCCGGCACTGCTTGAGCAGCTTGAGCAGCCTCAGCTGGTGGTGGTGTTTGGCTCCGTGGCGGCGGGCAGTGCGGGGTTTGACAGTGACCTCGATCTTGCCCTGCAGTGTCGCCGGGCATTGTCTGCCGAGCAGCGTATCAGTCTGACTGCTTGGCTGGCCGAGGTGACCGGACGTCCTGTCGATCTGATTGATTTGCGTGTTGCCGGGGAGCCATTGCGTGGCCAGGTCATTCGCCATGGCATACGGCTGTGGGGCTCTGACGGTGACTGGGCCGACCTCGGCATGCGCCATGTCCTCGACATGGCTGATTTCGTGCCTTTGCTGCAGCGAGCCTTGAAGGAGCGGCGTGACGCATGGATCAACTCCTGATCACTCGCAAGCTGGAGTCGTTGGCGCGGTGCATTCAGCGCGTCAGCGAGCGCTGTCCGCCTTCGCTGGAGCAGTTGAAGGCGGACATTGATGCGCAGGACGTGCTGGTTCTGAATTTGAGCCGTGCGGTTCAGCTGTGTGTTGATATTGCCTTGCATGGTCTTGCCAATCGGCAGATCTCATTGCCCGACACCATGGGGCAGGCTTTTGAGGCCTTGGCGGAGGCCGGGCTTCTGCCTGTCGATCTGGCTGCGCGTTTGCGCAAGTCAGTGGGGGTTCGGAATCTCGCGGTGCACAGCTACGAAGCAGTGCGCTGGGAGATCGTGTTCGCGATTGCCACGGAGCATCTGGATGATTTCAAGCGCTTTGCACTGTGCAGCTCGGAGTGGCTGTGATGTCTGAAACTCGTGCCGTGGATCACTCTGAAGACCTGCTGTCATTGCCCAGCGCGTTGCCTGCCTGGCAGGCCGTTCAGCAACAGGCTCTGCGCCTGGCTGATACCCGCATTGCCGATCTCTGGGCTGCGGATCCGGAGCGTGCCGGTCGCTGGCTGACGCGTGCCGGCCCCGTGCTGATGGATCTGGGCAAGCAGCGTCTCGATGCCGAGGCCCTGTCGGATCTGCTGGACCTCGCCGAGGCCACCGATGTGCGTGCCGTGCTGCGTCGCCAGTTTGGCGGAGAGCCGGTCAATTTGACCGAGGGGCGCGCTGCCTGGCACACGGCATTGCGCGCGACACAGCCACTGCCCGAGGTGCAGGCCTCCTTGCAGCGCATGGGCGAGATCGTGGCGCAGATTCACCATGGCCAGTGGCGCGGAAGCACCGGCTACCCGATCCGCGATGTGGTCAACATCGGTGTCGGCGGCTCCGACCTGGGGCCGCGCATGGTCTGTGATGCCTTGACGCATGCCGCCTGTCCGGAGGGCCGTGCCCTCGGCATCCATTTCGTCAGCAGCATCGACGGCGCCCAGCTCGCCAAGCTGCTGCGCCGGTTGCGGCCCGAGACCACGCTGTTCCTGATTTCCTCGAAATCGTTCACCACCAGTGACACCCTGGCCAATGCCCGCACTGCGCTGGATTGGCTGGCGCGTGCCGTGCCATCGACCGAGGAAGCCATGCGCCATCATGTCATCGGCATCTCGGCGACGCCGGCCAAGATGGCCGAATTCGGCATTCCTCCCGAGAATCAGCTGCTGTTCTGGGACTGGGTGGGCGGACGCTTCTCGCTGTGGTCCGCCATCGGCTTCCCGATCGCGCTGCTGCTCGGCATGGACGGCTTCCATGAGCTGCTGGCCGGCGCCGCCTTCATGGACCAGCATGCGCTGGAGGCGCCGCTGATCGACAATCTGCCGGTGCTGCTGGGCTTGATCGGCGTCTGGAACTCCACCTTCCTCGGTCTGCGCGGGCATGCCGTGCTGCCCTATGACGGGCGTCTGGCCAGCTTTCCAGCTTTTCTCACCCAGCTCGAGATGGAGAGCAACGGCAAGTCGGTGACACGCGCCGGCGTGCCGGTCAACTACGCGACCTGCCCGGTGCTCTGGGGAGAGATCGGTCCCAATGCCCAGCATGCGTTCTATCAGCTGCTGCATCAGGGCACTCAGGCCGTGAGCGCCGACTTCATCGCCCCGGTGCGTCGCTATCAGCATGCCGCCGAAGGGCTGCAGGCCCAGCACCGACTCAATCTCGCCAACTGTCTGGCGCAGAGCCAGGTGCTGGCCTTTGGCGATGGCTGCCTGCCGGCACCGGATCCGTCACCGCACCGTCGCTATCCCGGCAATCAGCCGTCGACGACGCTGTTGCTGGATGAGCTGACCCCGCATGCGCTGGGGGCGCTGGTGGCCTTGTACGAGCACAAGGTGGCGGTGATGGCAGCGGTCTGGGACATCAATCCGTTTGACCAATGGGGTGTCGAGCTGGGCAAGAAGATGGCGGGCGAGGCTGAACGCCTGCTGTGCGGCGGCGAACCCTCCGCGCGGGCTGACGGCTCCACGCTGGCCTTGGTGGCACACATTCGCGCCCTGCAGGAGAACGCATGATGCAGTGCATGGTTCATGGACGTTCCCTATATGCCTGGGTCACGGCGGTGCAGCTGGCAGCAGCGGGGCACGAGGTCACGCTGCTTTGCGACAGCGAGCCGGATGACGAAGTGCGCCGCGAGCCGCGTCTGGAGTCACGTGCCCAGGCCCTGAGCGGCGAGGGGCTGCTGCGACAGGTCTCGGTGCTGCCCGAGCACCTGCCCGCCACGCATTTCCTGGCGCTGGCCTCCAGCGCCACGGAGCCGCTCATCGAGCGTGCCGAGGCCGTGCTGGCATCGACCCAGGGTGCGCTCACGCTGGTGGTGCTGCAGGCCACCGCGGTCGGTACGCTGGATGCCCTGCAGACCCGGCTTGCAGCGCAGGCTCCGGGCCGTGTCATCACGGTGCTGGCACTGCCCTTGTTCATTCGCACCGGCCAGGCGCTGGACGACTTTGCTGCGCCCGCCTTGCTGCTGCTCGGCGAGCCGGTACCGGGAGCCGGTGATCGGGTGCATGACGCCTTGCGTCCCTACAGTCGCCAGGCTCGCGAGACCTTGCGCATGCCGCTGGCGGCCGCCGAGCTCACCAAGTTTGCCGTCAATGCCATGCTGGCCTCGCGTCTGAGCCTGATGAACGAGCTGGCCGGTCTGGCCTCGCGCATGAAGGTCGACATTGAGCTGGTACGACTGGGCATGGCCGCTGATCCGCGCATCGGTCCGGATTACCTGCAGCCCGGTTGCGGCTTCGGTGGCCCCAGCTTCACCGAGGACCTGTTCCGTTTTGCCGAAACCTTGCGCGAGGCGGGCGGTCAGCCCGGGGTGCTGGACGCCGTGCTGCGCATCAATGCCGAGCAGCGCGAGCTGCCGTTCCGCCAGCTCTGGCGGCATTTCGGCGGGCAGCTGCGTGGTCGCCGCATCGCCATCTGGGGGGCTGCCTACAAGCCGGGTGCGGCCAGCGTGGAGTCGTCGGCCATCCTGCCTATCCTGTCAGCCTTGCTGGCCCAGGGAGCCGAGGTCACGGTGCATGATCCCAAGGCGCTGCCAGCCCTGCGCCATTCCTTTCCGCAGCCGCAGGTTCATGTCGCCGCCACGCCGCTGCAGGCCGCCCAGGGGGCTGATGCGCTGCTGCTGCTGACCGCCTGGCCGGAGTATCACAATCCGGATTACGACCAGCTGCTGAACGCCTTGCGTCAGCCGGTGCTGATCGACGGTCGCAATGTCTTTGAGCCGGCGACCATGCAGGCGCTGGGATTTGTCTATTACGGCGTCGGTCGCGGCCGCGCCTGACACGTGTGTTTTTATTCTGAGGTGATGTGATGTCGGTGCTTTCCCCCCTTCCCGCGTTCAAGGCCTATGACGTGCGCGGCCCGGTGCCGGCGCAGCTGCATGGCGACATGGTCTATGCCATAGGCCGGGCCTATGCCCGCGTGATCCGGCCCCAGGGCCCGGTGGCCATCTGTTATGACATCCGCGACAGCAGCGAGGCCTTTGCCCGCATCCTGGCCGCAGGACTCAACAGCGAGGGGGTGGCCACCCGTGACATCGGGCTGGGCGGCACCGAGATGGTCTACCACGCAGCGGGGCAGGCCGGCATGGGCGGCGGCATCATGATCACGGCCAGCCACAACCCGGTGGGTGACAACGGACTCAAGATGGTGCGTGCCGAAGCACGACCGATCAGCGCCGATGACGGCCTGCAGGACATCGAGCGCGAGACCCGTGCCTGGCTCAACGAGCAGGCGGGTCTGCGCGGGCAGCTCGAGAACTACGCGGGCGAGTCCCTGAGCGATGGCAGCCTGTACCAGCCAGACCCGCAGTTGCACCAGCGCCTCGATCTGTTTGCCGATTACGTTGCCACCGTGCGCCGCTTTGTCGACATTGCCGCCATTTCGGCGGGCCTGTCGGCGCGTCGTGCCAGCGGACGTCCGCTCAAGGTCGTGGTCAACGGTGGCAACGGTTGCGCCGGCCCGGTCTTCGATGCCATTGCCGAGGGGCTGGACTGGGATGTCACGCGTCTGTTCCACACCCCGGATGGCCAGTTCCCGAACGGCGTGCCCAACCCCATGCTGGCGCGCTGTCAGGAGCAGACTGCCGAGGCCGTGCGTGCCGCAGGCGCTGATCTGGGCATTGCCTGGGATGGCGACTTCGATCGCTGCTTCTTCTTCGACGAGACCGGCGCCTTCATCGAAGGCTACTACCTGGTCGGCCTGCTTGGCGCCCAGCTGCTGCACCATGCCCCGGGCGGCACGGTGATCTACGACACGCGCATGACCTGGAACACCATCGCGCAGGTCGAGGCAGCCGGTGGCGTGGCCACGGTCAGCAAGTGTGGGCACAGCTTCATCAAGGCCGCCTTGCGCCAGACCGGCGCCGTCTACGGTGGCGAGATGTCCGCGCATCACTACTTCCGTGACTTCTTCAATTGCGATTCCGGCATGATTCCCTGGCTGCTGCTGCTCGAGCGCCTTCTCGAGGAGGGCAAGCCGTTGTCGGCGCTGGTTGCCGAGGCGCAGTCGGCCTATCCCTGCAGTGGCGAGATCAACTTCAAGGTCGCCGACGCCGGCGTCGCCATCGCGCGGGTCGAGGCTGCCGTGCAGGCCGAGCTCGCCGCCGGTCGCGAGACCCTGGTTGCCGAGTCCGCGCTGGACGGCCTGAGCCGCGAGTTTCCGCAATGGCGCTTCAACCTCCGTCGCTCCAACACCGAGCCGGTGGTGCGCCTGAATGTCGAGACCCGTGGCGATGCCGAGTTGCTGCGCGCCCGCACCGACTGGCTGAAAGCGCTGATCAGCGCCTGAGACAAGGCTCGGGCTGCTGGCCCGTCAGGCGCAGCTGTTTTTCCGCGACAGGGACACATGGACGTGACTGCACAGAACGCTTCTGAACAGCCAGCACCTGCACGGCGCTGGTACCTCGTCCAGTGCAAGCCGCGCGAAGCCTTTCGCGCGCGGGAGCATCTGGCCAACCAGGGCTACGAGACCTTTCTGCCGGTGTTGCGGCGTGAGGTCGTGCGACGTTGCCGTCGCGAGGTCGTCACCGAGCCGCTGTTCCCGCATTACCTGTTTGTGCTTCTCAGTGACATCGCCGACAACTGGGCGCCGCTGCGCTCGACGCGTGGCGTGGCTCGCGTTGTGCGTTTTGGCGAGCTGCCGCTGGCGGTGCCCGATGATCTGGTGGCCGGGCTGAGAACACGTCAGGTTGAAGAGGGTCGTAGCGAGAAAGATGGCAACGTGCAGCGGCTGCTCCACGTGGGCGATCGCGTGTCCATCATTGACGGGCCGCTGGCTGGCCTGGACGCGGTTTGCGCCGAAGCCGATGGCGAGCGCCGGGTCGTTCTGCTGCTGACACTGCTGCATCAGGTGCAGCGCATCAGCGTGGACATTGCCCAGGTGCGTCGCCAGTCTTGACGCAAGTCGATACACTGCAGTCTTGTCTGAACACCAGGACGCACAAGAAGAACAGCTCATGACCCAGTATCTGCTCGCCATTGACCAGGGCACCACCAGCACGCGTGCCATCCTCTTTGACCAGACCGGCGCCAAGCGCTCCATGGCCCAGCTCGAGCTGCCCCAGCATTTCCCGGCCGACGGCTGGGTCGAGCACGATGCCATGGAGATCTGGTGGGCCACCGAGCAGGTCTGCCGCGAGGTATTGCGCAAGCAGGGCCTGCATGCCCGTGACATCGCCGCCATCGGCATCACCAATCAGCGCGAGACCACCGTGCTCTGGGATCGCGTCAATGGCATGCCGGTGCACAAGGCCATCGTCTGGCAGGACCGCCGCACCGCCGCCGCCTGTCTGGCGCTCAAGCAGGCCGGCCACGAGGCCATGGTGCAGGCGAAGACAGGTCTGTTGCTGGACCCGTATTTCTCCGCCTCCAAGCTGTCCTGGCTGTTGGACAACGTGCCGGGTGCCCGCGAGCGCGCCGAGCGTGGCGAACTGGCCTTCGGCACCATCGACAGCTGGCTGCTGTGGAAGCTGACCCATGGCCAGGTCCATGCCACCGATGCCACCAACGCCTCGCGTACCTTGCTGTTCAACATCCATGCCCAGCAGTGGGATGAGGAGCTGCTGGCGCTGTTCAACATCCCTCGTGCGCTGCTGCCGGATGTGCGTGACTCCAGTGCCGATTTCGGCATGGCGGCCCCGCATTTTCTCGGCGCTGCGGTGCCGATTTGCGGCATTGCCGGTGATCAGCAGGCTGCCCTGGTGGGGCAGGCCTGCTTCGCGCCGGGCATGGTTAAGAGCACCTACGGCACGGGCTGCTTCCTGATCCTGAACACGGGCGACAACGTGGTGCAGTCCTCCAACCGGCTGCTGTCGACGGTGGCCTACCGGTTGAATGGCAAGCCGACCTACGCCGTGGAAGGCTCCATCTTCGTCGCCGGGGCGACCATCCAGTGGCTGCGTGACGGTCTCAAGCTTATCCACTCCGCCGCCGAGACCCAGGCCATTGCCGAGGCCACGGGTGATGCGCGTGGTGTCTACATGGTGCCGGCCTTCACCGGGCTGGGTGCGCCCTACTGGGACCCGCGCGCCCGTGGCGCCATCTTCGGTCTGACCCGTGATACCGGCATCGGCGAGATCGTCACGGCCGGCTTGCAGTCGGTGTGCTTCCAGACTCGTGACCTCATGGAAGCCATGACCCGCGATGGTGCCGCTGCTGTCACCACGCTGCGCATCGATGGCGGCATGGTGGTGAACAACTGGGTGGCGCAGTCGCTGTCCGACATTCTCGGTGTGCCAGTGTACAGACCCAGCGTCACCGAAACCACGGCGCTGGGCGCGGCCTTCCTGGCGGGCTTGCAGGTCGGCGTGTTTGATTCCCTGGACGCCATTTCCGCGCTCTGGCATCGCGAGCGCCGCTTTACGCCGGTGATGGCGTCGGATCGCCGCGAGCAGCTCTATGCCGGCTGGCTGGATGCGGTGCGGCGCGTGTCTTCGGATCTGCCGGTATGACGCGGATTCTTGTTACCGGCGGCGCCGGCTACATCGGCTCGCACACCGTGCTGCAGCTGCTGCAAAACGGTGACTCCGTGGTTGTTTACGACAACTTCAGCAACAGCAAGCCGGAGGCCATGGTGCGTGTGCGCCGGCTGGCGGCAGAGGCCCTGGGCATGCCGGAGGGGCGTGTGCCTCTGACGGTGGTGCAGGGTGACATTCGTGACAAGGTGGCGCTGACGGCTGCCTTCACGGCACATGCCGATGTCGAGGCGGTCATCCACTTTGCCGGTCTCAAGGCCGTTGGCGAGTCGGTGGCCGAGCCGCTGCGCTATTACGACAACAATGTCGTCGGTAGCGTGCGGCTGCTGGAGGTCATGGCCGAGGTGGGCGTGCATCAGCTGGTGTTCAGCTCGTCGGCGACTGTCTATGGTGACCCGCATGCGGTGCCGATCACCGAGGATTTTCCGCTGCACACCACCAATCCCTACGGTGCCACCAAGCTGCACATCGAGGACATGCTGCGCGACCTGCATCGTGCCCGGCCCGGTACGTGGCACATCGCCATCCTGCGCTACTTCAATCCGGTGGGGGCGCACGCCAGTGGCGAGATCGGCGAGGACCCCAATGGCATTCCCAACAACCTGATGCCCTACATCGCCCAGGTGGCCAGCGGTCGTCTGCAGCGGCTAAGGGTGTTCGGCAGTGACTATTCGACGCCGGACGGCACCGGCGTACGTGACTACATCCATGTCGAGGATCTGGCGGATGGCCATCTCAAGGCCCTGCAGCGGCTGCAGCGCGGAGCCGCCGCGGTGACCGGCGAAGCCAGCGGCAACCTGGTGACCGTGAACCTGGGCACCGGGCGCGGCTACTCCGTGCTGGACATGGTCAAGGCCTTTGCCGCGGCGGCAGACCGGGAGATTCCCTACGAGCTGGTGGCGCGCCGACCGGGCGATGTCGCGCAATGCTACGCGGATCCCGAGCGCGCCCGCATCGAGCTGGGCTGGCAGGCGACACGCGATCAGCAGGCCATGTGTGCGGATCACTGGCGCTGGCAGTCGCGAAATCCGGACGGCTACTGAGGCCGTAGCCGGCGCTCAGGCTGAGGGCAGCCCCACCAGCAGGAATTCCAGCAAGGCTTTCTGCGCGTGCAGGCGGTTCTCGGCTTCGTCCCAGACCACGGCGCGCGGATCGTCGAGCATGTCTTCCGAGATTTCCTCGCCGCGATGCGCCGGCAGGCAATGCATGAAGAGCACGTCGTCGGCAGCGCGGTCCAGCAGGCGTGGATTGACCTGGTACATCGCGAAACGGCGCTTGCGCACGCTCTGCTCGGACTCCTGGCCCATGCTGGTCCAGACGTCGGTGGCGACCAGGTGGGCGCCCTCGGCGGCCTCTTCGGCATGTTTTACCAGCGTCGCGCAGTGGCTGTACTGCTCGAGCAGCTCGGGGTCCGGCTCGAAGCCGTAGGGACAGGCGATGCGCAGCTGGAAGCCGAACTGGTGGGCGGCGTGCACATAGCTGTTGCACATGTTGTTGCCGTCGCCGATCCACGCGAAGGTCTTGCCGGCCAGCGGACCACGGTGCTCAAGAAAGGTCTGCAGATCGGCAAGCAGCTGGCAGGGGTGATGGTCGTCGGTGAGGGCGTTGATCACCGGCACCTGCGAGTAGGCGGCAAAGCGTTCGATGGTGCTGTGCTCGAAGGTGCGGATCATCACCGCGTCCACCATGCGCGAGATGACCCGTGCCGAGTCCTCGATGGGTTCGCCGCGGCCGAGCTGGGTGTCGCGTGGTGACAGAAAGATAGCCGATCCGCCGAACTGCGCCATGCCGGCCTCGAACGATACCCGTGTGCGGGTTGATGACTTCTCGAAGATCATCGCCAGCACGCGATTCTTCAGCGGCTCGTGAACAACACCCGCACGCAGCATGCGCTTGAGCTCGATGGCGCGCTCGAGCACGGCCTGCAGTTCGGCAGGCGTGAAGTCGAGCAGGGTCAGGAAGTGGCGTACCGTCATGCTGCCACCACGCCTTCGGCCTTCAGGAAGTCCACCACCAGGTCGCTGATGCGGGCCACCAGCTCATCGCTCTCGGCAGCGGTCAGCGTCAGCGGCGGCAGCAGGCGGATGCGATGTTCGGCGCTGACGATGAGCAGCACGCCGGCCTCGCGGGCGAGCGCGACCAGCGGTGCAGCCGAGGCCACGGGCAGGATCACGCCTATCATCAGGCCGGCGCCCTCGACGCAGACCCCGTAGGCGCCCAGTCGTTCGCGGAAGCCCTGCATGATGCGCTCGCCCATGACAGCGGCATTGTCGACCACGCCGTCGAGCAGGGCGTCGAGGGTGGCCAGTGCGGCGCGGCAGCCCAGCGGCGTGCCGCCATAGGTGGTGCCGTGCTTGCCCGGGCTGAACAGCTCGGTGGCCTTGCCGGCGACCAGCGTGGCACCGATCGGGAAGCCGTTGCCCAGCCCCTTGGCGGTGCTCAGCACGTCGGGCAGGATGCCGGCATGCTGATAGGCGAAGTGCTTGCCGGTGCGGCCGTTGCCGGTCTGGATCTCGTCGATCATCAGCAGCCAGTCGTGGCGATCACAGATCTCGCGCAGATCCTTGAGGTAGCCGAACCCCTTGGTGGCGGTGCGTACGCCGCTTTCGCCCTGGATGGGCTCGACCAGCACCGCGACAATGTTCGGGTTGCTGGCTGCCACCTGCTCGATGGCCTCGATGTCATCGAAAGGTACGCGCACGAAGCCCTCGACCAGCGGACCGAACCCTTCCTGGATCTTGGCATTGCCGGTGGCGGTCAGGGTCGCCAGGGTGCGGCCATGGAAGCTGTTCTCCATGACGATCACCGTCGGCAGGGCGATGCCTTTCCTGTGTCCGTAAAGACGTGCCAGTTTGATGGCAGCCTCGTTGGCCTCGGCACCGGAGTTGCCGAAGAAGGCGCGGCTCATGCCGGACACGGCGCAGAGGCGCTCGGCCAGTTCTTCCTGCAGCGGAATGCGGTACAGATTGGAGGTGTGCACCAGCGTCGCGGCCTGGTCGGCAATGGCGGCGGCAACCCCCGGATGGGCGTGGCCGAGACCGCAAACCGCGATGCCGGACGTGGTGTCGAGGTAGCGCTTGCCATCCTCGTCGAAGAGCCAGACGCCTTCACCGCGCACGAAGGCCACCGGCTGGCGGGCATAGGTGGGCATGAGGGTGCCGGGAATCGGACGGCTGGACGACGAGGTGGTCATGGCGAGGACTCGAACGGGGACTGCGGGCAATCCCCGAGTGTAGCGTTTGCGCGGGTTTTCGCCAAGAACGGGCGGAGTCTGCTACCATTCTGCCATCGTTTTTCACGTACTCATCGAGGCCTGTCATGGACATCGAAACCCTGATCAAGAAGCAAATCGCCGACAACGACATCCTGCTCTACATGAAGGGCACGCCGCAGTTTCCGCAGTGCGGCTTCTCGGCGCGCACCGTCGAGGCGCTGGTGCAGGTGGGTGAACCGTTCGCCTACGTCAACATTCTCGAAAACCCGGAAATCCGTTCCACGCTGCCGCGCATTGCCAACTGGCCGACCTTTCCGCAACTCTGGGTCAAGGGCGAGCTCATCGGTGGCTGCGACATCGTCATGGACATGGTGCAGAAGGGCGAGCTGGCCCCGCTGATCAAGGAAGCTGCCGGCAAGGCGGCCGAGTAAGCCGGCCTCAATGTTGTCAGCGCCGGCAGGATGGCCGGCGTTTGCTACGACAGAAGCTGTGCCTGCCGGCATCGTGTCGGCAGGTCGATGACTGACACGGAGGTGGTGTGATGGTGCTGCAGATTCTCTTGCTGGTGTTGCTGTTCATGGCCGTGCTGGTGGTCGTGCTCAGCGTCAAGACCGTGCCGCAGGGCTACGAGTGGACGGTGGAGCGCTTCGGACGCTACACCCACACCCTGAGTCCGGGTCTGCACTTCATCATGCCGTTCTTCGACCAGATCGGGCGCAAGCTCAGTGTCATGGAGCAGGTGCTCGACATCCCGGCGCAGGAAGTCATCTCGCGTGACAACGCCATGGTGCGCATCGATGCCGTGTGCTTCTACCAGGTCATCGACAGTCCCAAGGCGGCCTACGAGGTGCAGAGCCTGGCCTATGCCATCCAGAATCTGGCGCAGACCAACATGCGTACCGTGATCGGCTCGCTGGATCTTGACGAGATGCTGTCGCAGCGTGACCAGATCAACAGCCGCCTGCTGTCGGCGATTGACCTGGCCACCGGCCCCTGGGGCGTGAAGATCACCCGTGTCGAGATCAAGGACATCACGCCGCCCACCGATCTGGTCGAGGCCATGGCATCGCAGATGAAGGCGGAGCGCATGAAGCGTGCCTCCATCCTCGAGGCCGAGGGGCGTCGCCAGGCCGAGATTCTCACCGCCGAGGGCGAGAAGCAGGGCGAGATCCTCAAGGCCGAAGGCCAGCGTCAGGCCGCCTTCCTTGAGGCCGAGGCGCGCGAGCGCCAGGCCCAGGCCGAAGCCAATGCCACCGCCGTGGTGTCCGACGCCATCGGCAAGGGCAACATCCAGGCCATCAACTACTTCGTGGCGCTCAAGTATGTCGAGGCCTTCAGTCAGCTCGCGGCCTCGACCAACAGCAAGGTCATCATGATGCCCATGGAGGCGACGCAGCTGGTCGGTACCGTGGGTGGCATTGGCGAGCTGGTCAAGGCGATTCAGGAGAAAGCATGACCGCTCTGACGTGGTGGGCCGTGGCGCTGGCGCTGGGCGTCATCGAGCTGGTCACCGGCACCTTCTTCGTGCTCATGCTGGCGGCAGCCGCTGCCGCCACGGCGCTGGCCGTGCACCTCGGCCTGGACAGCTGGAGTGGTCAGGTCACGCTGTTCTCGCTGCTGGCCATGGCCTTGTGCTTCGCCTGGTACCGGCACAAGCCCAGGCTGCTGAAGCCGGCCAGCAACCACCTCAATCGCGGCAGCTCGCGCTGGGTCGGACGCCAGTTCGTGCTGCCTGACGGCCTGGTCGGCGGCGAGGGCAGGGTGTCTGTGGACGACAGTTTCTGGACCGTGCGCGGTCCGGACTGTGCTCCGGGCACACGGGTGCGCGTGAAGGCGATGGAAGGCAATGTGCTGCTGGTTGAGCCGCTGTCCGTGAAGGAAGCGGGCTGAGCCGGCCGGCGCGTGCGCTGACCGGGCGCCTTTGCGACCCGGTGTGACGGGTGCCTGCCGACTGCACGCTTGAAAACGGCTCGCCGGCCGCGCATGCTACGGCACGTTCCGTTTCATCCCATCCCCTATCAGGAGTCAGCCCATGGCCGTTCTCGTTGGCAAGCCCGCCCCGGATTTCACCGTTCCCGCCGTTCTCGCAGACGGCTCCATCGTTGACAGCTACAGCTTCAGCGCCGCCACCAAGGGCAAGTACGCCCTGGTGTTCTTCTATCCGCTGGACTTCACCTTCGTGTGCCCGTCCGAGCTGATCGCTCTCGACCACCGCATTCCGGACTTCAAGGCCCGCAACGTGGAAGTGGTTGGCGTGTCCATCGACTCGCACTTCACCCACAACGCCTGGCGCAACACCGCCATCAATGACGGCGGCATCGGTCAGGTCAACTACACCCTGGCCGCTGACATCACCCATGAAATCGCCAAGGCCTATGACGTCGAGTCTGCCGGTGGCGTGGCCTTCCGTGGTGCCTTCCTGATCGATCCGAACGGCATCGTGCGTTCGCAGATCGTCAACGACCTGCCGCTGGGTCGCAACATGGAAGAGCTGCTGCGCCTGTTCGACGCCCTGCAGTTCCACGCCGAGCACGGCGAAGTCTGCCCGGCCAACTGGAAGAAGGGCGATGCCGGCATGAATGCCTCGCCGGAAGGTGTTGCCGCCTACCTGTCGGCCAACGCCGACAAGCTCTGATCGCGCTGGCGTGATCGTGCTGACGGGCCCTTCGGGGCCCGTTTTCATTTCTGCCCGGTACTCGTACAGTGGTTCCGTGTCTGCGGCCTGACACGCACGGCATCACGACAAACGCGCTCTGGCACGCGCCTTGCTCAGTGTATGCAGCCATATGGCAGCCCGAACACGAGTCATGCACATGTACGACGAGATGTATGCCGGCCCCGAGGCCATACGACCGCATTACCATGACTATGCCCGTTGGTTGTCAGCGCGGGCACCCGATGAGCTTGCCCGCAAGCGCCAGGAGGCCGACCTGCTGTTTCGCCGTGTCGGCATCACCTTTGCCGTCTATGGCGACGAAGCCGGTGCCGAGCGCCTGATTCCCTTCGATGCCCTGCCGCGCATCATTCCCGCCCAGGAGTGGACACAGCTGGCGGCCGGTCTGCGTCAGCGCGCTACCGCCCTGAACATGTTCCTGCATGACATCTATCACGGTCAGGACATCCTGCGTGCCGGCGTGATTCCGGCCGAGGTGATTCTCGGCAATGCCGACTACCGCACCCTGATGCAGGGCGTGACATTGCCCAACCGGGTCTATGCGCATATTGCGGGCATTGACCTGGTGCGGCACCAGGATGGTGCGTACTACGTGCTGGAGGACAATCTGCGAACCCCCAGCGGCGTGTCCTACATGCTGGAAAACCGCAAGATGATGATGCGGCTGTTTCCGGAGCTGTTCGCTCGCCATGCCGTGGCGCCGGTTGATCATTATCCCGCGCTGCTTCTGGAGACCTTGCAGGCCGCTGCGCCGGAAGATGTTGCGCAGCCGGTGGTGGTGGTGCTGACGCCCGGACGCTACAACTCGGCGTATTTCGAGCACGCCTTCCTGGCCCAGCAGATGGGCGTCGAGCTGGTCGAGGGGCCGGATCTGTTCGTGCGTGATGGCTGGGTGTGGATGCGTACCACCACGGGCCCGCAGCGCGTGGACGTGATCTACCGGCGCATTGACGATGACTATCTCGACCCGCTGAGCTTCCGCAAGGACTCGGTACTGGGCGTGCCCGGTCTGGTCGAGGCCTACCGTGCCGGGCGCGTCGCCATCACCAATGCGGTCGGCACCGGCGTTGCTGATGACAAGTCGATCTATCCCTACGTGCCGGACATGATCCGCTTCTACCTCAGTGAGGAGCCCATCCTGCAGAACGTGCCGACCTGGCTGCTGCGCAAGCCCGATGACCTCAAGTACGTGCTTGATCACCTGCCCGAGCTGGTGGTCAAGGAGGTGCATGGCTCCGGCGGCTACGGCATGCTGATCGGCCCGACCAGCTCCAGGGCCGAGATCGACGCCTACCGGCAGCGCATCCTGGCCAATCCGGCCGAGTTCATCGCGCAGCCGACCTTGTCGCTGTCAACCTGCCCGACCTTTGTCGACAGCGGGGTGGCGCCGCGCCATCTCGATCTGCGACCGTTCGTGCTGTCCGGCAAGGAGGTGGTGATGGTGCCCGGCGGGCTGACCCGGGTCGCGCTCAAGCAGGGCTCGCTGGTGGTCAATTCCTCGCAGGGCGGCGGCACCAAGGACACCTGGGTGCTCAACGGGCATGGCACGGGAGAGGGCATATGCTGAGTCGTACCGCAGCCTGCGTGTTCTGGATGGCACGCTACCTGGAGCGTGCCGAAAGCATGGCGCGCCTGCTTGATGTCACCCAGCAGCTCGGCTTGATGCCGGAGACCGAGGCGCGCGTGGCCACGCTGCCGCTGGCCATCCTGGACATCATTCCGGCCTACGAGGCCACCGGAGCCTCCGCCGATGCCGAGTCGGTGGCGCGTTACCTGCTGCTCAATGGCGACAGCCCCTACAGCATTCACACGGCACTGCGGCTGGCGCGCGAGAACGCGCATGTGGTGCGTGGCACCATCAACAGCGAGCTCTGGGAGGTGCTCAACGCGACCTGGCTGGAAGCGCGCGCGATGACGCCGGAGAGGCTGGCCAGCGTGGGGCTGACGCAGTCGCTGGACTGGGTCAAGGAGCGTGGCCATCTTGCCCGCGGCGTGCTGCTGGGCTCCAGCCAGCGCGACGACGCCTACCAGTTTGCCATGCTGGGCATGCATCTGGAACGTGCCGACAACACCGTGCGCCTGCTGCGCAGCTATCTCGAGGCCTTTGCCGAGCCTGACGAGACCGGGCGTCCGTCCTATTACGTCTGGACGGCGTTGCTGCGTGCCCTCTCAGCCTTCGAGGCCTACCGCGATCGCTATCGCGACAGCCTTAATCTGGCCGAGACCGGTGAGCTGCTGATCTTCTGCGAGGCGCTGCCGCGCTCGCTGCGTGCTTGTGTGCAGGCCATGGATGATGCGCTTGCCAGCATTCCCGGCGAGACCGGCCGCCTGCTGCGCCGGCGTGTCGCGGTGGCGTTGGCCGAGCTGCGTACCGGCGACTGGCAGCAGGACTTCACCGGGCAGCCGCTGCAGGCGCTGGATGCCTGGCTGGAGACACTGGCTGCCATTGGCGATGACGTGCAGAATGCCTACTGGGCAGCAAGCTAGGACGTTGTCATGACCTATTGTGTGGCGCTGAATCTGGCCGAGGGTCTGGTGCTGGCCTCGGACACGCGCACCAACGCCGGGGTGGATCACATCGCCACCTTCACCAAGATGCGCGTGCTGGAAAAGCCGGGGCAGGCAGTCGTGGTGCTGATGTCGGCGGGCAATCTCGCCACCACGCAGAGCGTGCTGTCGCTGCTGCAGGGGCGGCGCGGCGAAGACGGCTTGCCGGCCATCGTCTCGGTGCCGTCCCTGTACGAGGCGGCGGTCATGGTGGGGGCGGTGCTGCGCGAGGTGGTTGCACGCGATGCTTCGGCGACGGGCATGAATGCCGGCATCGACTTCGGCAGCTCCTTTCTGGTGGCCGGACAGATAGCCGGCGAGGCGCCACGCCTGTTCAATGTCTACCCGCAAGGCAACTTCATCGAGACCACGCCCGATACGCCCTATTTCCAGATCGGCGAGTCCAAGTACGGTAAGCCCATCATCGACCGCGTCGTGGATTACGACACGGCGTTGCCGGAGGGCGCTACCTGCGTGCTGATCTCGTTTGACTCGACCATTCGTTCCAACCTGTCGGTGGGTCTGCCGATTGACCTGATGCTGTACCCGCGTGACAGCTTCGACACGCGCCAGCGCCGGCGTTTCGACGAGAACGATGCGTATTACCGGGAGATTCGTCAGGCCTGGTCGCGCGGACTGCGCGACACCTTCACGCGCTTGCCGGTATTGCCGCCGCTGGCCAGCGGTTGAGCACGTGGCAGAACAGCTCGGCCGTGACGCCGGCGTCGTAGAGCGCCGAGTGCGCCTCGCCGTGGCTGTAGGCGATGCCGGCGGCCTCGCAGGCCTTGGCGAGCACGGTCTGGCCCAGTGCCAGGCCGGCCAGGGTGACGGTGTCGAACACCGAGAACGGATGGAAGGGTGACTGGTTCTTCAAGCCCTGGCGCGCGATGGCGGCATTGACGAAGCCCAGGTCGAAGTGCGCGTTGTGCCCGACCAGGATGCAGCGCTTGCAGCCGGCGTCCTTCTGCAGTTTGCGCAGGCTGGCGAACAGGGCATGCAGGCCGTCATGTTCGCTGACCGCGAAGCGCAGCGGGTGGGAGGGGTTGATGCCGTTGAATTTCAGCGCGGCCGGATCCAGCTCGAGGCCGGGCTCGGGAACCAGATGGGCCTGGAAGGTCTGTGCCGGTGCCCACTGCCCGTTGGCATCGGGCAGCACGGCCACGGCGGCAATCTCCAGCAGGGCATGACGCCCGGATTCGAAGCCGCCGGTCTCGACATCCACCACGATGGGCAGAAAGCCGCGGAAGCGCTCGCGCACGGCAGCCCAGTCCGGCGTTGCCGCGTCATCCGGTGCCGGCGTCAGGGTCATGCCCAGCGGCATGTCGGTCATCGCAGTCGTCTCACGACAGCACGCGCCAGGCAATCGACTCGCCGGCGCGCACGGGCACGACCTCGCTGCTCCCGAACGGATAGCTGGCCGGTACCGGCCAGGCGTCCTTGACCAGGGTGATGGTGTCCTGGTGGCGGGGCAGGCCGTAGAAGTCGGCGCCGAAGTGGCTGGCAAAGCCTTCCAGCCTGTCGAGTGCACCGGCCTGCTCGAAGCTTTCGGCATAGAGCTCGATGGCAGCGTGCGCCGTGTAGGAGCCGGCGCAGCCGCAGGCGCTTTCCTTGGCGCCCTTGGCGTGCGGGGCGCTGTCGGTACCGAGGAAGAACTTCGGGTTGCCGCTGGTGGCGGCCTCGATCAGGCGGCGCTGGTGGCGACCATGCTTGAGGATGGGCAGGCAGTAGAAGTGCGGGCGTATGCCGCCGGCAAGCATGTGATTGCGGTTGAACAGCAGGTGATGCGCGGTGATGGTGGCGCCGACGCGGTCCGGCGCGCTCATCACGAAGTCGACGGCGTCGCCGGTGGTGATGTGCTCGAGCACCACGCGCAGCGTCGGGTGACGGGCCACCAGTGGTGCCAGGATGGTATCCAGGAAGACCTTCTCGCGTTCGAAGATGTCGATGTCACTGTGGGTGACCTCGCCATGGATGAGCAGCGGCATGCCGACCTCGGCCATCACCGCCAGCACGTCGTCAACCTTGCGGATGTCGGTGACACCGGACTGCGAGTTGGTGGTGGCGCCGGCCGGATAGAGCTTGACGGCATGCACGAAGCCGCTGGCCTTGGCCACCCGTATGTCCTCGGCGGAGGTGCTGTCCGTGAGGTAGAGCACCATCAGCGGCTCGAAGCGGGAGCCGGCCGGACGGGCAGCAAGGATGCGTTCGCGGTAGGCGCCGGCCTGGGCTGCATTGACCGCCGGCGGCACCAGGTTGGGCATCACGATGGCGCGGCCGAAGTAGCGTGCCATGGCAGGAACGGTATGTGTCAGCAGGTCGCCATCACGCAGGTGCACATGCCAGTCATCGGGTCGGGTGATAGTGAGCTGATTCATGGCCTGTCCGGACTCGTCAAATGCGGCAAAGGGGCATAGGCTACCGGATGCCGGGTCAGGGGCAAAGCGGGAGACACCATGACAGCAGAGAAAAGCATGGCGGCGGACAAGGCGGGGCGTGAGAACAGTGCAGCGGCCTGGGAGGCCGAGTACGACCAGGTTCGGGATCTGCTGTCGCGCAAGTTCATGCCCCTGCGTTTTCCGCCGGCGCTGGAGCCGCACCTGCAGCGCACCATGCTCAGCCAGGCCATGAACACCATAGGCGAGAACTACGGTCTGCTGTTCATGATGGTGGTTGCCATCACCCTGATGCTGGTTTCCAAGTACATTGTCGGTGGCATCTGGATCGCGCCACCGGAAGATCTGCATCTTCTGCTGATGAACGGTTTCGGCTCCGCCCTCGGTCTGCTGGCCATGGTGATGACCGTGCAGCAACCCTGGCTGCAACGCTTCTTCATGCCGGTGACTCTTTGCGTGGTCACGGCCATGCTGGTGATGGTCAATCTGAGTACCGCGAGTCTGCTTGACGAGTCCTTGCGGCAAGGCAGCACGTATGTGGTGATCTTCGTGCTGCAGCTGGTCTATGGCGTATCCAGTCTGCCGCTGGCAGTGACGGCCTTCATCGGCATTGGCGGCATGCTGCTGTCCAGCCTGCTGATCTGGGGAATGGATCTGCGCTTTGACTGGTGGCTGTTCGCCCAGTATGCCGGCCTGGCCAACTTCGTCGGCATAGGTACCCGTTACGTGATCGAGGTGCGACAGCGCCGGCTGTTCCTGCAATCTCGCCTGCTCGATCTGGAGCGCCGCCAGCTCAACCGGCTGTCGGAGCGTCTGGTGCAGCTGGCGCGCGAGGACGGTCTCACCGGGCTCGCCAACCGCCGGCATTTCAATGACAGTTTCCTGATCGAGTGGGAGCGCGCCCGTCGCGAGCATCAGCCGCTGTCGCTGGTGCTGGCCGATGTCGATCATTTCAAGGCCTACAATGACAACCACGGGCATATCGCTGGCGACAAGGCCCTGGTGCAGGTCGGTGGTCTGATGCGTCAGGTCGCCACGCGGCCTACCGATCTGGCGGCGCGTTATGGTGGCGAGGAGTTCGTGATGCTGCTGCCGAATACCGACACGGAGGGGGCGCAGGCGTTGGCCACCCAGCTTCTGCAGGCGGTTGATCACGCCGCGATGCCGCACAAGGCCTCCAGCGTGGGGCGTCATGTCACGCTGAGCCTGGGCGTGGCGACGGTGGTGCCTGACGATCACATGGCGCCGATGCAGCTGATCGATCGCGCCGACAAGGCGCTGTATGCCGCCAAGACCGGCGGACGTCATCGCGTGATGGTTGCCGAGCCCCTCTAGGCGTGTCGCGTGATCTCGCCGCAGGGCGATTTCACGCGTCGCGGCTTTCGCGTACAATTCGCGGCTGCTTACCCGGCGCCTCCGCCGTCTTTCGTCTGCCCGCGAGTCCGACATGTCTGATATCAAGAAAGTGGTTCTGGCCTATTCCGGTGGTTTGGATACCTCCGTCATCGTCCGTTGGCTGCAGGACAACTACGGGTGCGAAATCGTCACCTTCACTGCTGACCTGGGTCAGGGCGAGGAAGTCGAGCCGGCGCGTGCCAAGGCCCAGGCCATGGGCATCAAGGACATCTTCATCGAGGACCTGCGCGAGGAGTTCGTGCGCGACTTCGTGTTCCCGATGTTCCGTGCCAACACCATCTACGAGGGCGAGTACCTGCTCGGCACCTCGATCGCGCGTCCGCTGATCGCCAAGCGCCTGGTCGAGATCGCCAACGAGACCGGTGCCGATGCCATCTCGCACGGCGCCACCGGCAAGGGCAACGACCAGGTCCGCTTCGAGCTGGGCGCCTACGCGCTGAAGCCGGGCATCAAGGTCATCGCGCCGTGGCGCGAGTGGGACCTGACCTCGCGCGAGACGCTGATGGCCTACGCGCAGAAGCGTGACATCCCCATTGATTTCGCCAAGGCCGGCAAGAAGTCGCCGTACTCCATGGACGCCAACCTGCTGCACATCTCCTACGAGGGCGGCGTGCTGGAAGACCCGTGGACCGAGTGCGAAGAGTCCATGTGGCGCTGGTCGGTGTCGCCGGAAAAGGCACCGGATGTCGCCACCTACATCGACCTGACCTTCGAGAACGGCGATGTTGTCGCCATCGACGGCGAGCGCCTGAGCCCGGCCACCGTGCTGACGAAGCTGAACCAGATCGGCGGCGCCAACGGCATCGGCCGTCTCGACCTGGTCGAGAACCGCTACGTCGGCATGAAGTCGCGCGGCTGCTACGAAACCCCGGGCGGCACCATCCTGCTGCGTGCCCACCGCGCCATCGAATCCATCACCCTGGACCGCGAAGTCGCTCACCTCAAGGATGAGCTGATGCCGCGCTACGCCTCGCTGATCTACAACGGCTACTGGTGGTCGCCGGAGCGTCTGCTGCTGCAGGGCCTGATCGACGAGTCGCAGGTGCACGTGAACGGTGTCGTGCGCCTGAAGCTGTACAAGGGCAATGTCATCGTGGTCGGCCGCAAGAGCGAATCGAACTCGCTGTTCGACACCCGTATCTCGACCTTCGAAGATGATGGTGGCGCCTACAATCAGGCCGATGCCGCCGGCTTCATCAAGCTCAACGCCCTGCGCATGCGCATCGCCGCCAACAACGGTCGCGCCCTGCTCAAGTAAGCGTCGCATTCCTGCGCATAAAAAAAACCGGCCTATGCAGGCCGGTTTTTTCATGGGGTGCGCGTGAGGGTGGGTGACGGGAGTCCGGTGCTGTGTCGGGGTGCTGTGCCACGGCATGTGGCAACACCAACGTTGGCTTCAACCCAGTGTTGGTGTTACCAGATGACCCGGGGGACACCCCGCCTGGCGCACAGCCTCAGTCGTCGAGCCCTGAGTCAATACGCCGGATTCATGGCACCCGCACGTTCAGGGCCAGATTGACCACGCCGTTGCTGGCACTGGTCTCGCCACTGCCCAGTCGAAAGATCTGTTCGCCGGGAACGCCCGCCGTGGTCAGTGCCGACAGAATCTGGTTGGCACGCGCCTGGGCCAGGCGTGGCAGTTCGGAGCCATCCAGCTGCGGTTTTTTCTCGCCGGCAGCCTGGCGCTGCGCGAGGATGGCGGCAGCATCGGCAGTCGGGTCGGCCATGCCTGCCACTTCCAGCTGCAGGCCAGGGCGCGATTTCAGCGCGTCCGCAAGCTTGGTCACGCGTGCCTGGGCAGTGGCATCCAGTGTGCTGCTGCCGGCGGCAAAGCCTATCTGTCCGACATCTTCATCGCTGCCGCCACCGGCGAGGCTGGCGAGCATCTTGAACGGGGCAGCCGCAGCACGGGTGATCAGGTTGCCAAGCGTTTGCCAGACCAGCGGCCAGACCTTGAACTGGGGGTCAGCCAGACTGCCTGACAGGGGCAGGTTGATATCTATGTTGCCGTTGACGTCCTTGAGCAGAGCCACGGCCAGGCGCACCGGCAGACCGGTCGCATCGGCTGACTCGACCTTGTCGCCCCAGGTGTAGCCCTTGAGCAGAATGTCGTTTTCGGCGGTCAGCCTGCGGTTGCTGATCGCGTACTTGAGGCCTGCGTCGAGTCGACCTTTCTCGACCCGGTAGCCCGCGTAACGCCCGGTGTAGGGGCTGAGGCTGGTGAGATCCAGGTCGCTGGCCTTCAGGGTGAGGTCCATTTCCGGTTTTGCGCCATCGGCGACCGCCTTGCCGCTGACCTGGATGCGTCCCAGTGGTGGCAGCTGTGCCTGCAAATCGATGCTGACCGGTTGTGATGCGGGCAGGCGGATGTTGCCGAGTCGTGCATCGATGCGACGCAGGTTGAAGGCGAACTCCGGCGTGATGGCCTGGTCACGGATGACCACGTTGCCATTGCGCATGACCACGGCATCGACCTGTACCGGCCAGTCACCGTTGCCCGTACCTGTACGACCGGCGGCGGTCAGCGTGGTAGCGGCCGAGGCAGGGGATGCCGCCGCTGCAGTCCTTGCCAGCGTGGCGAGATTGATCTGGCCATCAGCCTGCTGAACGACACGCAGGAAGGGCTGGTCCAGCAGCAGCTGCTGCAGCCGTACCCGGTTGGGTTCTCCCTGCACCGAGAGGCCGTTGGCGCGCAGGGCTCGTGCGCGCAGCAGCGGGGTATTGCTGCGACTGTCCTGCAGCTGCAGATCGCTCAGCCCGATGTCTCCCTGCCATTGCCAGGCCGGATTGCCGGCGGCCTGCCAGCTTGCCTGTCCCTGCAGCCCCAGCGCGCCGCTCTGCATGCGCACATGGGCAAGTGGCGTGATGTAGCCCTGCAGCCGGTTGAGGGCGACATCGGCCAGACGCAGGTCACCCTTGAAGAACGGCGAGGCGGCCCTGCCATCAGGCAGGGGCGAGGGCATGCCAACGAGTCCGTCCAGACGCAGGCTCCCGGTCTCGTTGAGTCGGGTATCCAGCAGCAGCGCCAGGGTGTCCTGGTTGTTGCTGCGTCCCGGCGTGGTCGACACGCTGAGCGGCCCCAGCGTCATTTCGGTCAGCGGGCGGGTGCTGGCGTCCCGGAAGCGCACCATGATGTCGCTGATGCGGGCATTTTTCAGGCTGCCTTTCCAGGCAGGTCCGGCGGATTCCCGCTTGCTGGCAGGTGTCACGTCGCGACGAGCCGGAGCGCTGGCCAGAATCTTCTGCAGGCGGAAGAGTCCGTTGCTGTCGCGCTCGAGCAGGAAGCTGCCACCGTCAACAAGAATGCTGTCCACCGACCAGAGCGCCTCCGGCCATGACAGGCCGATGCCGTTGACGCGCAAGGATTGCAGCCGGGCCAGATCGCGGCGTTCGGCATCCACTTCGAGATCATCGAGGGCAATGCCGCTGTCGATGAGCTTCACGTTCGGTGTCGGCTCCAGTGCGGCCTCGTAGCCCAGGTCCACGCTCAGGCGGCCATTGGCGACGCGCACCGGGATGTCATCCGGAATCCAGCGCATCAGCTCCGGCAGCGCCATGTTCTGCACCTGCAGGCGTCCTGAGGACTGGAAGGGCTGCAGTGTGACCTTGCCGGTCCAGTCCAGGCGTCCGCCATCGGCGAGGTCGCCATGCAGCTCGGCCAGTCCGTTGGCGGACTCAGTGCCGATGTCGACAAGCTCGAATGACCATGGCGTCAGCGTGAAGCTGCGCGCCGGCGCGACCCGGAAGTCCCGGATGTCGAGCAGACCGTCGCGGATGCGCAGGCGGGCGATGTGCCAGCGTGCCGGTTCAGCGGGTTCGGCGCTGGGCTCCGGCAGCAGGCGCAGCAGGTTGAGCTGTCCTTGTGCATCGAGGTGGGCATG
>VFQO010001003.1_pt1 | contig 24683 bp, 20 predicted proteins | sample 3512331 | NCBI WGS metagenome assembly VFQO01 (sample SAMN10412371, study PRJNA504923) | tailings metagenome | isolation source: Replicate 3 from Balatoc abandoned mine | place: Philippines: Itogon, Benguet | collected 2017-08-28 | reverse complement strand
TCTCGAACGTCATCGGCCGCATCGCGCCGGGCAAGGACGCGATCGACGCGCTGTTTGCGGGCTTCCCGGCGGGGACCGTCAGCGGCGCGCCCAAGGTTCGTGCCTGCCAGATCATCGCCGAGCTCGAGGCCGACGCGCGCGGGCCTTACGCGGGCGGCGTCGGCTATTTCGCTCCCGACGGCAATATGGACAGCTGCATCGTTCTCAGGACCGCGATCGTGAAGGACGGCGAAATGCACGTCCAGGCCGGCGCCGGTATCGTCGCCGACAGCGACCCCGCCTATGAGCAGCGAGAGTGCGAGGCGAAAGCGGGGGCGCTCTTCGCCGCGGCGCGCGAAGCGGTACGGCTGGCGGGCACGCCGGGATATGGGCAATAGCTTGACCTGATCGGGACGTGCGCTAGCGTCCCCCCATGCGCAAAATCCTTACCCCGCTCGCCCTGCTGCTCGCCTGCCTCAGCCCTGCCCAAGCCCAGACGCCGACACCCCCGGGCGCCGTCGAGGGCGACGCGATGCTCAAGGATTTCACCTTCGCGACCGGCGAAAAACTGCCCGAACTCAAGCTGCATTATACCACGCTCGGCACCCCGCAGCGCGACGCGAAGGGCCATGTCACCAATGCGGTAATGATCCTCCACGGCACCGGCGGCACCGGCAAGCAATTCTTCCAGCCGCAATTCGCGGGCGAACTGTTCGGCCCCGGCCAGCTGCTCGATACCGCCAAATATTTCATCATCCTGCCCGACAATATCGGCCATGGCGGCTCGTCGAAACCCAGCGACGGCCTCCGGATGAAATTCCCCAAATATGATTATGACGATATGGTCGCCGCGCAGCACCGGCTGCTGACCGAAAAGCTCGGCGTCCACAAACTCAAGCTCATCCTCGGTACCTCGATGGGCTGCATGCACGCCTTCGTCTGGGGCACCACGCGCCCGGGTTTTGCGGAAAAGCTCGCCCCCTTCGCCTGCCTGCCGGTCGAGATTGCAGGACAGAACCGCATGTGGCGCACGCTGTCGATCGACGCGATCAAGGCCGATCCGCTGTGGCAGGGCGGCAATTACACCACCCCGCCCGCCGCGGGACTGCGCACCGCCGCCTCGCTCAGCATGATCGCGGGCGCCAACCCCTATGCGCTGCAGGCGCAATATCCGACGCGCGAAGCCGCGGAGAAATACAAGGACGAGGCGTTCGCCCGCATCTATGGCCGCAACGACGCGAATGACACCATTTATCAGCTCGATAGCTCGCGCACCTACAACCCCTGGCCGAACCTTGAAAAGATCACTGTCCCGACGCTGTGGATCAACAGCGCCGACGATTTCATCAACCCGCCCGCCTATGGCATCACCGAGAAGGCGGCGGCGCGGATGAAGACCACGCGCTTCATCCTGATCCCCGCCAGCCCCGAAACCAAGGGCCATAGCACCCATACCTGGGCCAAATTCTGGAAGGACGATTTGGCAAAGCTGATGGCGGAACGATAGCGTCTTATAATCAAACAGGTTTCAAATATGGTGCGAGCAATTTTTCGGCTTCGACTATAGCGGCCTTGATTTGCTGCTCAATCGAATCCGGATTATCGCTTTCGATATCCCATACGTCCCATTCCAGTTTCTGCCGGAATGCCTGGTCTCTATATCCTTCATCAGGAGTCATATAGAGCATTTGTGCGGCAACTCGAACTTTGCCGTAGCACTTCCTAATTCTGGTAAAGGGCTCCGAGGCAGCATCGCCGAATACGGCTTTGACCCTCAAGCTCGTTACATACAGGGCATCAAACTGCTCTTGATAGCGCTTCATGCGCTCAAACACGGTGTATCCGAGGTTGCGGCCTTGAATCTGCGCAGGAGACTCAAGCTCTTCTTTTTCTCTAGCTTCATACTCAGAGCTATATGACATCGGAGAACGGATCGCCTGAATGGCATGTTGCGCTCGATACAATTCAAATAACGCGTCTTCGGCAAGTTCTATCCGCCGACCGCCTACCCGCTCCCTCCGCCAGAGCTGCAAACTTTTTATGCCTTGCCAAGCTGCGAGACAGGCCGCAACGGCAACCAACACATCACTTGCTGCCGAAATTTGATCGGATGTAACGTAGGGTATCATTTGAGCAGGAATAGACGGAAAGAATGATCCTCGTCATCGACAATTACGACAGCTTCACCTTCAACCTCGTTCATTACCTGATCGAGCTGGGCGCCGACGTGCGCGTCGAACGCAATGACGCGCTGACCGCCTCGCAAGCCCTCGCGACCGGCGCCGATGCGATCCTCATCTCGCCCGGCCCCTGCACCCCCAATGAAGCCGGGATCAGCCTCGACCTCGTTGCCGCCTGCGCCGACGCGCGCCGCCCGCTGCTTGGCGTCTGCCTCGGCCACCAAGCGATCGGCCAGCATTTCGGCGGCACCGTCCAGCGCGGCCACTTGATGCACGGCAAGACGTCGCCGGTCTGCCACGACGGCAGCGGCCTCTACACGGGCCTGCCCTCGCCGTTTCAGGCGACCCGCTATCACAGCCTCGAGGTTGTCGACATCCCGGACCAGCTGATCATCAACGCGACCAGCGACGACGGCGCGGTGATGGGCTTCCGCCACGCCGAGCTGCCGATCCATGGCGTCCAGTTTCACCCCGAAAGCATCGCCACCGAACATGGTCATGCGATGCTGGCCAACTTCATGGCGATCGCGGGCCTGCCCGTCGGCGCGCGGCAGGCGGCATGAGCCGCTTCGGTCCGCTCCCCGATCCCGCCACCCGGCTGGCGCATGACGAGGCCGCCGCCGCCTTTGCGACGATGCTCGACGGCGGCGCCAGCGACGACAATATCGCCGAATTTCTGACCGCCCTCTCCGACCGCGGCGAGACGATGGTCGAAATCGCCGCCGCGGCGCAGGCGATGCGCGACCGGCTGATCGCGATCGAAGCGCCCGCCGGCGCGATCGACGTCTGCGGCACCGGCGGCGACGGCCATCATACACTCAACGTGTCGACGGCAGTCGCCATCGTCGTCGCAGCATGTGAAGTGCCCGTCGCAAAACATGGAAATCGCGCCGCTTCGTCGAAATCTGGCGCCGCCGATACGTTGGAGGCGCTCGGTCTCGACATGGACCGCGCCGACCGCATGGCCGAGGCGCAGCTTGCCGATCTCGGCATCTGCTTTCTTTTCGCGGCTACGCGCCACCCGGCGATGAAGCGCATCATGCCGATCCGCCGCGCACTCGGCCGCCGCACCATCTTCAACCTGATGGGACCGCTCGCCAACCCCGCGCGCGTGACCCGCCAGCTCGTCGGCATCGCGCGCCCCGCCTATGTCCCCGTCTATGCCGAGGCGCTGCACCGGCTCGGCACCGAGCATTCGCGTGTGATATCGGGCGACGAGGGTCTCGACGAACTGTCGCTCGCGGGCGGCAACGAGGTCGCGGTCGTCACGCCCGAAGGCGTGCTGATGCAGCGCAGCGTCGCCGCCGATGCGGGGCTGCCCACCCATCCGATCGCCGCGATCCGCGGCGGCGATGCGGCGCACAACGCCCGCGCGCTGCGCGCATTGCTCCAAGGCGAACCGGGGGCGTATCGTGACGCCGTGCTTTACAACGCCGCCGCGGCGCTGATGGTCGCGGGCGCCGCCGCGACGCTGGTCGAAGGGGTCGAGGAGGCCGCCGAGGCGATCGACAAGGGACTCGCCAACGCGCTGCTCAACTGCTGGATCGCGTACAAATGAACAAGCTGACCCAGATTCTCGCCACCAAGGCCGAAGAAGTGACCGCGCGGCGCGCCCGGCGCTCCATCGCCGATCTCGACGCCGTCGATGCCGGGCCGGTGCGCGGATTCCATACCGCCCTGCAGGCAAAAATCGATGCCGGCGGGTTCGCCCTGATCGCCGAGATCAAAAAAGCATCGCCCTCGAAGGGGTTGATAAGGGAAGATTTCGATCCGGCAGATCACGCCCGCGCTTATACGGCGGGCGGCGCCGCCTGCCTCTCGGTCCTGACCGACGCGCCTTATTTTCAGGGTCATGAGGATTATCTGGTCGCCGCGCGCGCCGCCTGCCCGCTACCCGCGCTGCGCAAGGATTTCATGATCGACCCCTGGCAGGTCGCCGAAGCCCGCGCCATCGGCGCCGACGCGATCCTGATCATCGTCGCCGCGCTCGACGACGGCGCGATGCACGAGATCGAGGCCGCCGCTGTCGAGCGCGGCATGGACGTGCTCGTCGAAGTCCATGACGAAGCCGAACTGGGTCGCGCCCTGACCCGCCTGAAATCGCGCCTGATCGGCGTCAACAACCGCGACCTCAGAACCTTCGAAACCGACCTCGCCGTCACCGAACGCCTCGCCAAACTCGTTCCCGCGGGCACACTGCTCGTCGGCGAAAGCGGCATCGCCACCCACGCCGACTGCCAGCGCCTCGCGGCGAGCGGCGTCAAAACCTTCCTCGTCGGCGAAAGCCTGATGCGCCAGGATGACGTCACGGCGGCAACGAAGGCGCTGCTGGAGGGGTGAATTCGGCATCTGAATGGGAGCCAACCATTCCCCTCTCCCGTCGGGAGAGGGATACGCAGGCTTGGTTGCATAGCAACCTAGCCGAAGTTGGGTGAGGGGATCACCCATCAAAGACGAAAATTAACCTCGACACCCTCACCCAACCCTCTCCCAAGGGGAGAGGGCTTTACGTCCGCCACCAGTCGATCCCCAACTTTCGTCCTCCCGGACTTGATCCGGCATCCACAGCAGCGCTGAAGTCATGAATCCCCGATCAAGCCTGTCCTGAGCCCGTGGAAGGGTCCGGGATGAAGATGGTAAGAAAACCCTCCCTATGGCACAGCCAAGGAAGAGTCGCAGACGGCGCGCAGCGCCAGCGGAACGAAGTGGCTACGGTTGGTGCTCGGAACGTGGTGAGTCGATTCCGTCTCGTCCGCGCTTCCATGTAAGCAGGAGGAGGCTCAGGCCAGCAACCGTCAGCAGGGCAAGTGTAAACACGCTCCCCTCCGGTCCTTCCCCGGCACCATGGAGCCAGGCCGGCCCGACAGGCACCATTTTCGCCACCAGTGCGGGCAGACCGGTGTCCAAGCCCGTAATCGGCACATCAAAGCCGGTGCCCCCAAACCAGTTCCAGCCGACGTGCCAGCCCATCACCCCCCAGATCGAATTCGAATACCGCACCCAGGCGCAGGCGAAAATCGCGAAGATGAAGGTCATGACCAACGCCGACACCGTTGCTCTGGGCGAAAGGTGAACAAAGGTGAAAGCGGCGGACGACAATATGAAGGCGGCAGTCATGTTCCAACGCCGCATGATGGTTGAGAACAGCCAGCCGCGAAAAACAAACTCCTCCACGCTTGCTTGCACGGTAAAGCCAGCGAGCAACAGGGCAATCCAGCCAAGCGCAGCAGGGCTGGCAAAGGCGGGGGCCAGATCAGCGACACGGTATCCGCCCGAAAGGGCTATCACCGCCACGATCGCGCCCATCATTGCTATGCCAACGGCCAGTCCGACCAGAAACTTCTTAAGCCCCGCTTCGCCGCACAGTCCGGCACTTGCGAGGCTTCGCTTTTCAACCCAGCGAATCCAGCCAGCTATCGCAAGCCCCAAGGCGCTAAACGAAACCAGCATCAGGAAAAAGCCCAACGGCCCGCGCGGTGGACCCATTGGCTCAGTAAAGCCGAGATATGCGAGTCCGAGATCACCCGGCAACATGCTGACGACAAGAATGAAAATGCAGATAAAGGGGGCGGCGATACTCGGCGGAATCCAGCCCTTGGCCGGCTCGTCGGAAAAGATCATCTGTGTCATGCTGCCGCTGCTACCCGCTGGCAGCGGACGGCTATAGAATGATCGTGCGGAACAAGTCCGAACGCAGCCATTGCTTCGGCGTGAGGCCTACGGTCTTGCGGAATGTGCGGCCAAAATGGCTCTGATCGGCAAAGCCGGCCCCATGGGCAGCATCGGCCAGCTTTGCGCCTTTGCGCAACAGCTGCTTGGCGAGATCGACCCGCCGGTACTGCAGATAGCGATAGGGGCTGGTGCCAAGCAACGCCCGGAAATCACGCGAAAGCTGCCAGCGGTCGCAGTCGGCCACTTGTTCAAGTTCATCAAGTCGCGCACCGGACACGACGGCGGAATCGAGAAATTCGCGCGCGCGCATTACGGCTGCTCGGTTGGCGATCCTCACAGTTGCCGCCCTGCCAGACGCACCGTTCATGGCTTGCGCCAAATCGTAAAGCGCGTCTTCATAAGCACCGGGATCCGCGACGCCCGCGCAGTCGAGAACCATGTTAAACGCTGCCGCGATCAAGGCGGGATTTGTCGAGACGCCATTGGACACAAACGGCAGCTCCGCGCCTCCAAGTACTGCCTGCACATGCGTTGGCGGAACATAGGCTGCCCAGTAGCTGAAGCCAGCTTCATCACGGCAATGCCCATCGTGTAGCTCGTCAGGATGGAGGATTAGCACCTGCCCCGGCAGCGAATGCCGCATCGCCCCGCGATAGTTGAACGCCTGCACCCCAGCCATAGTCAAAGCGACGGTGTAAGTATCGTGCCGATGCGGCGAAAACGCTGCCCCGACCAGCCGGTTTGCAACTCGCTCGATCGGCTTGAACGAGTCGGTCGAACGCGATAGGTTCGGGGAAAGCGTTGCAGAAATCATCGATCGTATATTGGGCGTAAGGGGCAAAAAGGCAAACCTTACGAATTCAAATGGGGTTGCAAGGTCGCTTGCGTGACTTTCAGGCCTATATTGTCGTCTCTGGCAAGAACGGGCTCACTTGAACCTTATAGGTCAGCGGGCTTGGCCTCTTCGACGTCTGCAAGCCACAACAAACTTTCCCTCGGCACTTCACCTGAATGGATGGCAGCTTTTAACAACCTTGGCGTCGGCCACGAACGACCGAAATTGGTCGTTCCCAGCCCTAACAACGCCCCACACCCCATCTCCCCTTGCCTTTCCCCCCCCACCTTGCTTCGCTCCTCCCATGACCCTCAAACCGACTCATCTCGACGACACCGGCGCTGCGCACATGGTCGATGTCGGCGCGAAACCGGCGACCCAGCGCCGCGCCGTCGCCGGCGGGCGCATCACCATGTCCGCCGACGCGCTCGCGGCGATCCGCAGCGACAACGCGCCCAAGGGCGATGTGCTGTCGACCGCGCGGATCGCCGGGATCATGGCGGCCAAGCGCACCGCCGACCTCATCCCGCTCTGCCACCCGCTCGCGCTCACCAAGGTTGGCGTGGACTTTGCATGGGAAGACAATGGCATCGCGGTCACCGCCACCGCGGCGACCACCGGCCCGACCGGGGTCGAGATGGAGGCGCTGACCGCCGCGTCGGTCGCGCTGCTCACCCTGTATGACATGGCGAAGGCGCTCGACCGCGCGATGGTGATCGGCGACATCCGCCTGCTCGAAAAGAGCGGCGGCCGATCGGGCGACTGGCGCGCCTGATGGCGGCGCTGTTGCCGGTGGAGGAAGCGCAGGCGCGGCTGCTGGCGCTGTGCAGTCCGTTGCTGTCGGAAAAAATTTCCTTTTCCGAATGTTTTAGACGCTATCTTTCAGACAATATCGTCGCGTCGCGCGACCAGCCTGCTGCACCGCTGGCTGCGATGGATGGCTATGCGATTCGGTTCGCAGACCTGCCCGGGCCGTGGGCCGTCGTCGGCGAAAGCGCCGCGGGCGCTGCGCCCGGACGGGCGGTCGGCGCGGGCGAAGCGATGCGGATCTTCACCGGGGCGATCGTTCCCGACGGCGCCGATACCGTCGTGGTTCAGGAAGATGTCGCGGCCGATGGCGGGCTGCTGACGCTCACCAGCGAGGGCCCGGACGCCTACGGCCGCCATATCCGCCCCCGCGCCAGCGATTTTGCCGCCGGCGATTGCCTGCTCCCCGCGGGTGTGCGCCTGTCTCCGGGCGCTATCGCTGCGGCTGCGATGAGCGGTGCGGTGCAGCTTGCGGTCGGGCGCCGCCCGCGCGTCGCGATCCTCACCACCGGCGACGAGCTCGTCCAGGCCGGGCGGACCCTCGCCCCCGGGCAGATCCCCGACAGCAACGGCCCAATGCTGGCGGCGATGCTCGCGGACGAACCCGCCATCGTCAGCCTGCCGCATCATGTCCGCGACGACCGCCAGCTGCTTTCCAAACTTTTGAAGGCGTTGGCGCGACGTCACGACGTCATCGTCACCGTCGGCGGCGCCTCGGTCGGCGATCATGACCATGTCCGCGGCGCGCTTGAGGATGCGGGCGGCCAGATCGAATTCTGGAAGATCGCGATGCGCCCCGGCAAGCCGCTGATCGCCGGGACGATCGGCGACGCGCTCCTGCTCGGCCTGCCCGGCAACCCCTCGTCGGCATTCGTGACTGCGACGCTGTTCCTGCTCCCGCTCGTCCGCCACCTCGCCGGGGCGCGCGAGCCGCTCCCCGCGGTGCAGCGGGCGCCGCTCGCGACCGCCCTCGACGGTGGCAGCGGCCGCCGCGACTATCTGCGCGCGCGACTCGACAACGGATATTTGACGCCGCTGGTCGGGCAGGACAGCGGCATGACCATGCCGCTCGCCGCCGCCAATGCCCTGCTGATCCGCGAAATCGCCGCTCCGCCGCGCATCGCGGGCGACATTGCCGATTATATCGTCATCGCTTGACAAGTTCCGCTCTGTTCCACTATCGTTCTCATTATGTCCGGTATCAGCCCTGACGGAGAATGATCGATGTTGACCGCCAAGCAGCACGAACTGCTTCACTTCATTCAGCAGAAGCTCGACGCGAGCGGCATTTCGCCATCGTTCGAGGAGATGAAGGAAGCGCTGGGGCTGAAATCGAAATCGGGCATTCATCGCCTGATAAGCGCCTTGGAAGAAAGGGGTTTTCTGCGCCGCTTGCCCAATCGCGCGCGCGCGCTCGAAGTGATCAAGCTGCCCGAGGCCGCCAAATCCGCGGTGCGCAACGATCGTGACAATGTCGTCCCGCTGCGCAAGCCCGCCCCCGCGATGCGGCCGATCGCCGCGAACGACATCATCGAGGTGCCGCTGCATGGCAAGATCGCCGCGGGCGTGCCGATCGAGGCGTTCGAGGAGCATAACAACCTTGCCGTCCCCGCCGCGCTGCTCGGTTCGGGCGAACATTATGCGCTCGAAGTGTCGGGCGACTCGATGGTCGAGGCCGGAATCTTCGACGGCGATTATGCGCTGATCCAGAAAGCCAGCACCGCGCGCGAGGGCGACATCGTCGTCGCGCTGGTCGACGGGCAGGACGCGACGCTCAAATATTTCCGCCGCGAAGGCCCGATGATCCGCCTCGATCCCGCGAACAGCGCCTATGAGCCGCAGCGTTACCCCGCCGACCGCGTCATCGTGCAGGGGCGGTTGTCGGGACTGCTTCGTCGTTACCACTAAGCTGCTGCGGCTGCCGCCACGGATGCGCGTCGCCGGCGCGCAGCGTGGCGACAGCCTTGGGCCGCTCGCCCAGATAGAGCGCGAGTCCGCCCGTTTCGGTGAGGCTGTCGCGATCGACTGTCAGCCAACGACCCGCGCATTCGCGCGGTAGCCAGCGGTCGCTGATCACGACGTCGGCAGCAGCGCAGGCGGCCGCCATCTCGGTTCCTTCGATCCTGTCGCGCCCGCGCGATGCCAGGATGATGCGGCGCGCGGCGCCCTCCCCGTGGCTCCAGCGGCAGAAATCGCGATTGCATTCGACATGGTCGAGTGCGGCGAGCGCCGACAGCGGCGTATCGACCCCGGCGGCTTCGGACAGCGTATCACGGACATAATCGCCCGCACGATCGCGCAGCAGCGCATAGCCGCCATCGGGCGTTGCCGCAGCGATATGGCGGCCATCGCCGGTGACCAATAGGTCAGGGCGCGGCTGCGCGAGCAGCGCGGCCATGCCGACGACCAGCGGTAACGCACCCAGACGGCGCCAGCGCGTCTGCCACAGCAGCAGCCACAGCCCGCCGAATATCGCCAGCGCAAAGCCCCAGCTCGGGAAGACCGGCAACGTCGCGACCGCGCCGGGCGCGTTGGCGACCGCATGCGCCAGCGCGATCAGCGCCTTCAGCGCCTGCTCGGCGACCCACCAGAAGGGCGCGCCCAACCCGACGCCATCGAAAAACAACGCCAAAGCCTCCATCGGCATGATTACAAAAGTGGTCAGCGGAATGGCGACGACATTGGCGAGCGCGCCGTACAACCCGGCTTTGTGGAAATGGAACAGCGCGATCGGCGCCAGCGCGACCTCGACGACCAGCCCGGTAATCAGCAGCCCTGCGATCGCGCGGGCGAACCGGATCGGCCATGCTTCGTCGCGACGCGCCAGAAACGTCCGCATCGGGCGGCTTTCGTGCAGCGCGATGATCGCGGTGATTGCCGCAAAGCTCAGCTGAAAACTCGGCCCCGCGAGCGATTCGGGTCGCCACAGCAGTACGATGAGCGCCCCCGCCGCGACCAGGCGCAGCGTCAGCGCCTCGCGCCCCATCAAAAACGCCACCAGCACCAGCAGCGCCGCAATGAACGATCGCAGCGTCGGCACCTCGGCTCCCGCGAGCAATGTATAGGCGCCCCCGGCGATCGCCCCCGCCGCCGCTGCCAGCGGCAACACATAGCCTGCCAGCGCGATCCGGCGACTGAGCGCGAACAGGCGCGACGTCAACAGAAACGCAAAGCCGACCACGGCGGTGACGTGCAGCCCGCTGATCGACAGGAGATGCGCCAGCCCGCTGCGCCGCATCGCTTCCTCATCGGCCTCGCTGATCGCGCCGCGATCGCCGGTGACCAGCGCCGCCGCGATCCCGCCCGCCGATCCGTCGATTTCGCCGTGGATATGCGCGCTCAGCCGCGCGCGCAGCGGCGGCGCGGCGGCCTCGGCCCCCGCCACGCGCGAGACGTCGCCCAGCACCGTGCCGACCGCGCCGATGCGGTCGAACCACGCGCGCTGTGCAAAATCATAGCCGCCCGGCAAACTGGCCGTCGGCGGCGGCATCAACCGCGCCCGCACCCCGATCGTCTCGCCCCCCGACAGCCCCGCGGCCTGTTCGCTGCGCAGCGTCAGGCGTAGGCGCGGCGGCAGGTCGGGTCGCTCCTGCGGCCGCGCGATGATACGGACCTGTTCTTTGGCTGGCAGCGGCTCGACCCGTTCAACGAGTGCGGCAAAGCTGGTGCTGACCGGCGCGGCCAGCACCGGCGCCGCCACCCACAGCGCCCGCCCCCAGATGAGCAGCACGCCGGCGGCCATCACCGCGCAGCCGATTGCGACCATCCGGCCGGTCCGGCTATGCCACCCGATCAGCAGCCCGCCGAGCAATCCGGCAGTGAGCAAAAGCAACAGGCCGATCCAATAGGCCGCGGCCGGGAGCGCCAACCATGCCGCGATCCCGGCGCCCAGCGCAACCGGCAGCCACAGCCCGATCCGCTCGCGCTCGCCCTCCAACCGTGTCTCGATCCGATCGGCCAGTCCGCTTGCACGGCGGGTCCAGCCCCCGGAAATCGCCGTTTGAAGCTGCCTTGTCGCCATGCTAGGGGCTCCCCGATCGCCGCCGCGATGCGCGGCAAAGTGAGTGAAAGAGGCCTTGGTGGCAACCGATAATCAGACCAGTTTGGCAGCAGCGACCCCCGAAGCGACGGGCGCCGATGTGGTAACGCGCTTTGCCCCCTCGCCCACCGGATTCCTGCACATTGGCGGCGCACGCACCGCGTTGTTCAACTGGCTGTTCGCGCGGCACCATGGCGGCAAATTCCTGCTGCGGATCGAGGATACCGACCGCGCGCGCTCGACCGACGCGGCGATCGAGGCGATCCTCGACGGCATGCGGTGGCTCGACCTCGACTGGGACGGCGAGACGGTGTTCCAGTTCGCCCGCGCCAACCGCCACGCCGCGGTCGCGGCCGAATTGCTGGCAAAGGGCGCGGCGTACCGCTGTTATCTCACCCAGGATGAGCTCGCCGCGATGCGCGCCGAAGCCCAGGAAAAGCGCCTGCCCTTCCGCGTCCGCAGCCCATGGCGCGACCGAAATGACGGCGATCCGTCGGTCCCGCACGTCGTCCGCCTGCGCGCGCCGCAGGACGGCGCCGCGACGATCGCCGACAAGGTGCAAGGCGACGTCACCGTCCAGAACGCCGAACTCGACGATTTTGTCCTGCTGCGCAGCGACGGCACCCCGACCTATATGCTCAGCGTCGTCGTCGACGATAACGACATGGGCGTCACCCACGTCATTCGCGGCGACGATCATCTCAACAACGCCTTCCGCCAGCTCGCGCTGATCCGCGCGATGGGCTGGCGCCAGCCCACCTACGCGCATGTGCCGCTCATTCACGGCGCCGACGGCGCGAAGCTGTCGAAGCGCCACGGCGCGCTCGGCGTCGATGCCTATCGCGACGAAATGGGCTACCTGCCCGAAGCGGTGAACAATTATCTGCTCCGCCTTGGTTGGGGACACGGCGACGACGAAATCATCAGCCGCGCGCAGGCGACCGAATGGTTCGACCTTGCCCATGTCGGGCGCTCGCCGTCGCGTTTCGACTTCAAGAAGCTCGAAAATCTCAACGGGCATTATCTGCGCGAAGCCGACGATGCGCGGCTGGCCGCGCTGACCCTGCCGCGCATCGAAACGCTCGCCGGCCGCGCGCTCACCGATGCCGAACGCGACACGCTGACCCGCGCCATGGAATCGCTCAAGCCCCGTGCCAAGACGCTGGACGAAATCGCCGACGGCGCGATGTTCCTGTTCCAGGCCGATCCGTTGCCGGTGGACGAAAAGGCTGCCGAGGTGCTAAAGGCCGCACCCGAAGGCCTGCTGGCTGCCGTGACGCAGCGGCTGCGCGGGCTGGACCAATGGACGATAGAAGAGCTGGACGCCGCCGTGCGGGCCGAGGCCGAAGCCGCCGAACTGGGGCTCGGTAAATTGGCTGGGCCGCTACGCGCTGCATTAACCGGCCGGACCGTTTCCCCAGGGATTTTCGACGTGCTGTTGCTGCTCGGGCGTGATGTCAGTCTGGCCCGACTTGACGCAGCGCAACATTATCCGGCAGGGGCGTAGCCACGCTCTCTCCTCGCCGCCAGAACAGGGAAAAATATATGACCGACCAGCCCGCAAAAATCACCCTGGGCGACAAGACTGTCGAGAGTCCCATCCTGTCGGGCACCGTCGGTCCCGACGTCGTCGACATCCGCAAATTCTATGCCCAGACCGGCGCCTTCACCTACGATCCGGGCTTTACCTCGACCGCGAGCTGCGAATCGCAGATTACCTATATCGACGGTGACGAGGGCGTGCTGCTCCACCGCGGCTATGCGATCGGCGACCTTGCCGAACATTCCAGCTTCATGGAAACATGCTATCTGCTGCTGAACGGCGAGCTGCCGAACGCGCAGGAACTGGCCGAGTTCGACAATACGATCACCCGCCACACGATGCTGCACGAACAGCTCGCAACCTTTTACCGCGGTTTCCGCCGCGACGCGCATCCGATGGCGATCATGTGCGGCGTCGTCGGCGCGCTCTCCGCATTCTACCACGACTCGACCGAGATCCACGATCCGCACCAGCGCATGGTCGCCAGCCACCGGCTGATCGCCAAGATGCCGACGATCGCGGCGATGGCGTATAAATATTCGGTCGGCCAGCCCTTCGTCTATCCCGACAATTCGCTGAGCTACACCGGCAATTTCCTGCGCATGACCTTTGGCGTACCGGCCGAACCCTATGAGGTGAACCCGGTCGTCGAACGCGCGCTCGACCGCATCTTCATCCTCCACGCCGATCACGAGCAGAATGCGTCGACCTCGACCGTCCGCCTTGCCGGTTCGTCGGGCGCCAACCCCTTTGCCTGCATCGCGGCGGGCATCGCGTGCCTGTGGGGTCCGGCGCATGGCGGCGCGAACGAAGCGGCGCTCAACATGCTGCGCGAAATCGGCCGCCCCGAACGCATCCCCGAATATATCGCGCGCGCCAAGGACAAGGACGACCCGTTCCGCCTGATGGGTTTCGGCCACCGCGTCTATAAAAACTACGACCCGCGCGCGACGGTGATGCAAAAGACCGTCCGCGAAGTGTTCGACGCGCTGAAGGTCAACGACCCGGTGTTCGAGGTCGCGTTGCAGCTCGAGGAAATGGCGCTGAACGATCCCTATTTCATCGACAAGAAGCTGTTCCCGAACGTCGATTTCTATTCGGGCGTTATCCTGTCGGCGATTGGTTTCCCGACGACGATGTTCACCGCACTGTTCGCACTCGCGCGTACCGTCGGCTGGGTCGCGCAGTGGAATGAAATGATCTCGGATCCCGCGCAGAAGATCGGCCGTCCGCGCCAGCTCTACACGGGTCCGGCGCCGCGCGATTATGTGCCGGTGGGTCAGCGTTAAAACGAACTTCGCGCTGAGGCACCGAGAAGGCTAAAAACGGAAGGGGTCGCAATTGCGGCCCCTTCTCTTTTGTTGGCATTCATCACCTGTAGCGACCACCCTCTTCATTGTTGCCTCGCGAAGGCAATTGGCGACCGTTGCTAATCCGCGATCGCCATTCATGCGAAGTCGCGCACCGCCACTGCCAGCGAACCATGTACCGGTTCCATTGAGCGCTCGTTCGAACGGCAAGCCTCGTGGTAACTTTACGCGTCCATTCTGGAGGCCTTGGCTATGAAATCGGGTGTCAAAGCAGCGTTTGCCAGCGAAATGTCCGCGGCGCGCTCAGCCGAGACAGCAGGCGATCTGGCGCTTGCCAAACACCATCTGGAGCGCGCCCATATCTTGGGCCAGCGCTGGTATGCAGCCCATGTGAAAACGCATTATCACATGCTACGGCTCGCCCTCAAACAGTCGGATAGCAAGGAAGCGCGGGGACAGCTTGTCCGGATGATCGGCGCGGGCCCCTTTCACATGGCGGGCTGGGTTCCTATCGGCAACACGGGCGGCGCGGACGTTTCGGCCACGCTGCCGATGCCGATCCCGGCAGACTTGCAATCCCATCTTGACGGTCATTCGCTGCGCAATGGATTGATAATACGCGGCATTTTGGTCACCATGTTAATCGCTGGCTATCTGCTGTTTCGGCAATAGACCGGCCGGATCGGCGGGGTGCGGGGCATAGCGATGTGATGCGCTGCAACCGCATTGCGCATTGTCCGCTCCAAGCCATAGCGCGCATCTGATGCGCGCTATGCTACGTCCCGCGCGGGCAAGCTCAACGTGAACCTTGCCCCCTGCCCCGGCGCACTATCGACGGTCAGATCGCCATCCATTGCCCGCGCCAGCCGCCGCGCGATATACAGCCCCAGCCCCGAACCCCCGCTGTCGGTGCGGCCCAGCCGCTCGAATTTTTCGAATACCACCGCCTGTTGGTCGGCATCGATTCCCTGCCCTTGGTCGGCGACCGTCACCATCGCGCGGTCCCCGTCGCGATCGACGCGGATCCAGATCTGCGAATTGTCGGGCGAATAGCGGATCGCATTGCCCAGCAGGTTGAGCAGCACCTGCAACACGCGGCGGAACTCGCCCGTCGCGGGTGCCTTGTCGTCGGTGCGCGGAGCGTCGATGCGGATGCCCTTTTCCTCGGCCTTCATGCCGAGCAGGCCGACCGCGCGGCGTGCCAGATCGCCCAGATCGATTTCGTCGGCGGCCGCCTTGAACCCCGGCCGCTCGATATTCTGCAGATCGGCCAGATCGTCGACCAACCCCAGCAGATGGCGCCCCGCATGGGCAATATCGCCCGCATAGCGCGCATAATCGGCGCGGATCGGACCGTCGAACTGGCCCGAGATCGTCTCGGCGGTCGCGATGATCCGACTGAGCGGACCGCGCAGCGCGCCGTCGATGCGGCGGCCAAATTGCGGGTCGGACAGCGGCAGCGAGCCAAAAGCGGGATCGACGAGCACCGTGGCGGAAACCGGATCGGCCGCTACGCCCTCCTCCACCACCGTCGCCGAGCCGCGAAATCCGGTGAAGCGCCCGACCGCATCGAACAGCGCCTCGCCCGATAACGTCATTGCGAGACGGCCGCCGGGGGCATCGACCTCGACATGCTGGCCGTCGAAGCGCGATTGCCGGGCCAATGCCCGCAACACCGGGAAACGGCCGTCGCCATCGGGTTGCAGTTCGAACAATTCGGACAGCGAGCGCCCTTCCCAATCGTCGGGGACGGCGCGCGCTTCGGGCGCGGCGCGCAGGGCAACGAGCCGCAAATGCTGGTCGCACTCCCACGTCCAGCCATGCGGCGCGGCGATATGGTCGGCAATCGCCGGAATCTGAGGCTGCGCCACGGGCCGCGTGCGCCAGTCGCTGATTTCAAGGCTGGCGCCGTCGGCGTCCGGAATGATCCGCACCAGCGCGTGAATATCACTATGATCGTCGGCGGCGTGCAGCGGCCGACTGATGTCGCGGTGCAACCGCTGCGCCAGCGCGACGAGCCGCGCCAGATGCGGTAGCGCCAAGGGCTTGTTCAACCCCGCCCCCGCGCGCTGTTGCAGCCGCAACAGCGGCGCGTCGGCGCTGACCAGCGCGCCCGATCGGTCGATCCGGCCGCGGACGATCCGTTCGGTCATCGCGTCGTTCGTCCCGGCACAAGCTTTTCGCCGTAATCGCGCGTACCATCGTCGCTGATCGCACGCGCTGGCAGCATTGCCAGCGACGCCTCGAGCGGCGCCAGCGCGGTGCGATCGAGGTGCAGCGGCGCGAGCAGCGACGGCAGCGCCGCGGTCTCGGCGGTCAGCAAAGCGAGGGCCATATCGTCGTAGCGGCCGCGATGCGCCGCGGCAGCAAGCGCGATCAGCGTCGGCCAGTCATGGCGCGCGATCGCTTGTCCGGAGGCGTCGGACAGTGCCGGGCCCAGCAGATCGTGATAGGCCGCCCCCGCCTGCGCGATCCCCGCCTCCTTGGCGTGGCGCTCGACGGCAAGGCGCACCGCGTCGCCCAGTTCGGCAGCCAGCGTCTGATTCACGCTGACTTCGGCCAGTCGCCACGCCGCGATGTCGAGCAGGAGGGCGCGAAAGGCATCGGCATCGAGATCCGCGATCGATAGCGCGGGATGGCCCAGCGCATCGAACCGGCGGCGATCAGCGATCTGCAACGCTAAATACGCGCGGTCGATGTCCGACAGCGGCGCACCGACCGAGGGTGCGTCGGCAACCACCTCGTCAGCTTCAGGCAGGATCGGCGGCGGGCTGCTGCGCTGCGCCGACAATTCACGCCAGCGATGTTCCTCGGCACGGGCAAAGCAGAGGCGCGCCAGCCGCTGGGCGCCCGGCAATCCGCCGCGTAGCCATTCGCGCCACAATCCTTCGGTATCGATGTCGCGATCGAGCCGCAGCGCGACATCGCTGACCAGACGCCGCGCGATGCCCAGCGACAGCGCCCGCTGCTCCTCGGTCAGCCGCGCGATCGCGGGAGCCGCCAGATAATCGGCAAGCTCGCGCAGACGCGCGGACAGCGGATCGATCCCGGACAAGGAGGCGGAGTCAGTCATGCACGATCGCGGATAGCAGGATGGCGTTAATACGCGCTAAACCTTGAACTGCTTTGTTTTAGGACGCTTCCGGGCGCCGCGCCAACCGCAACCAGACCAGAATCTGGAGCAACGCGAGCAGCGGCAGGATCGCAAACATCAGCGAGGAGAAACCGAACAGCAGCGCGGGCGCCAGCATGATCCACGCCTGATCGGCATCGGGCAGCAGCCAGTGAAACCGCCGCCGCTCGCCCGAATCCTCGTACAGCGACCGTGCGATCAGGATCGTCGCGGCCAGGCACGGCGCCAGTGCGGCTTCGGAAAACGGCGGCATCCGGTGTCCCGGCCCTGCGAGCGACACCAGCCAGGGGAAAAGCGCAAGCAGCACCCACGCAAAGATCCGGATCACGTCGCGCACCCGGTCCTGCGCCGCACTTTCGGCACGGAACGCCGAAAGGAAACGCATCGCGGTCAGCCCGAGCCCGCCCAGAATGGCGACCAGCGCGCCCGCCGCAGCCAGCCCGCTCGCCGCCAAGACCGCCACCGCCAACCACAAGAACGCTGTGATGTAGGGCAGATAGCGCGCCGTCGTCGGCGATTTGACCAGCAACGGCCCGGCGAGGCGGATGATCGGCATCATGATCGCCGACCGCCCGAACCCCATCCCGCCATATTCGACCTGTTGCAGGCTGGACTGCTCGATCAACGCCGCGGTCGGGCGATCGGTGACGATCGCAATCTCGCCCTGTTCGAACAGCGCCGATTCGCAATAGAGCCGCCGCGCGCCCGATTGCACCGCCAGCCGCAACAGGGTGAGCATCATGTCCCATTCACCCGGCATCGCGGCGAGTTCGGCAACCATCGGCTGCGAAATGCTGGCCAGCCCGCCCCAGCGCCGCGTCGCGTCGATCCGCTCGAACCCCTGCGTCAGCGGCGTGTCGCCGGTAACCAGGATGGCGGGCGCGCCCGGCTTGGCGATCGCGGCATAATGCGTTCCGCCCGCGCGCAGCCCGTCGGCGACCAGGATGATCCGGTCGTCATCCTGCACCAGCCCCATCAGGTCGGTCGCGGCGCGCACCGGGGTCACTTTCACCCCGCGGCGGCGGATCCGGTCGCACGTCGCCAGCAGGTCGGCGGGGACCGCCGCAACGGCGACCGCGATATGCGTCACGCCGACGTCGGCGAGCCGCGCCGCCTGCCGCTCGATTAGCGTTTCGCCCGCCACGGTGACGAGCGCGCGCAGCCCGCCGTCGGGCAAGACCTCGCTGGCGCCAATCAGCGCAATCAGGGCCATCGGCGGGCAGGAAGCGGCGGGTTGGTCACGGCTCACCGTCATATGGCGAACGGCCGGTTTGGCAAGCATCGCTTGTCGCACCGCCGACCGGCGTGATACGCCGCCGCGGTGACAGACCAGCGATCGGCAGTAATCATCGGCGCCTCGGGCGGGATCGGCGGCGCTCTCGCCGACGCTCTGCAAGCCGACGGACGCCATGACGTCATCCACCGCTTTGCTCGCTCGCTACCTGCCCCGCACCGCATCGACATCGCCGACGAAGCCTCGGTCGCGGCGGCGGCGGCGCTCGTCCATGACAGCGGCCCGCCGCCGCGCACGGTCATCGTCGCAACCGGCCTGCTTCACACCGAGCGACACCAACCCGAACGCAAGCTGGCCGACATCGACCCCGACTGGATGGCACAGAACTTCGCCGTCAATACGATCGGCCCGGCGCTGGTCGCCAAATATTTCCTGCCCTTGCTGCCGCGTCACGGGCGCACGGTTTTCGCGATGCTGTCGGCGCGCGTCGGCAGCATCGGCGATAACCGCAGCGGCGGCTGGTACAGCTATCGCGCCTCGAAAGCCGCGCTCAACCAGCTCGTCCGCAGCTTCGCGATTGCCGAGGCGCGGCGCAACCCTGACGCGCTGGTCGTCGCGCTGCATCCCGGCACCGTCGACACCGGCCTGTCGGCGCCGTTCCAGCGCGGCGTACCGCCCGAAAAGCTGACCGCGCCGCCCGTTGCCGCCGCCAATTTGCTGCGCGTTATCGAAGCACCCACGCCGGCCGAAACGGGGCGAATTTTCGCTTGGGACGGCAGCGAAATCATTCCCTGAAAACCCACCGAATCGCTGGCATTTCCCGCCACCGTCGGCTAGGTAAAAACCACCTCCCGAAAAGCAGAAAAAAGGCCGGGTCTTGACCGAAGAAAATACGCCGACGCCGCCGTCCGAGGACGGCATTTCGCCGATCAACATCGTTGACGAAATGAAGACAAGCTATCTCGATTACGCGATGAGCGTGATCGTCAGCCGCGCGCTGCCCGATGTGCGCGACGGCCTGAAACCGGTGCATCGGCGCATCCTCTATTCGGCCTATGAAAGCGGCTATGTCGCGGGCAAGCCCTATCGCAAGTCGGCGCGCATCGTCGGCGACGTCATGGGTAAATATCACCCGCACGGCGACAGCTCGATCTACGACGCCCTCGCGCGCATGACACAGGACTGGTCGATGAGCGTGCCGCTCATCGACGGTCAGGGCAATTTCGGGTCGATGGACCCCGATCCGCCGGCGGCGATGCGCTACACCGAATCGCGCCTGGCCAAGGTCGCGAACACGCTGCTCGGCGATCTCGACAAGGATACCGTCGATTTTCAGCCGAACTATGACGGATCCGAATCCGAACCCACCGTCCTGCCCGCGCGCTATCCCAATCTGCTCGTCAACGGTGCCGGCGGCATCGCGGTCGGCATGGCGACCAACATTCCGCCGCACAATCTGGGCGAAGTGATCAACGCGACACTGGCGACGATCGACAATCCCGAGATCACGCTCGACGAGCTGATGGCTATCGTCCCCGGGCCCGATTTCCCGACCGGCGCGCTGATGCTGGGTCAGGGCGGCGCGCGCAACGCCTATGCCACCGGTCGCGGTTCGATCATGATGCGCGCGACCCACATAATCGAAGAAGGCAGGAACGACCGCCAGTCGATTGTATTGACGTCGATTCCCTTTCAGGTCGGCAAGTCGGGCTTGGTCGAGAAGATCGCCGAAGCGGCGCGCGACAAGCGGATCGAGGGCGTGTCCGACATTCGCGACGAATCGAACCGCGAGGGCGTCCGCGTCGTCATCGAACTGAAGCGCGACGCGACCGCCGAGGTCGTGCTCAACCAGCTCTGGCGGCACACTCCGGCGCAGTCGAGCTTCCCCGCCAACATGCTCGCGATCCGCGGCGGCCGCCCCGAAATGATGGGGCTGAAAACGATCCTGTCGGCGTTCATCGACTTCCGAGAGGAAGTGATCACCCGCCGCTGCAAGTATGAGCTCAACAAAGCACGCGACCGCGCCCATATCTTGCTCGGGCTGGTCGTCGCGGTCAGCAATCTCGACGAAGTCGTCCGCATCATCCGCGGCTCGCCCAGCCCCGCGGCGGCGCGCGAAGCGTTGCTCGCCCGCGAATGGCCGATCGGCGACATCGCGCCCTATATCCGCCTGGTCGAGGCGATCGACGGCGAGATGGACGACAGTGCGAGCTATCGCCTGTCCGAAGTCCAGGTCAAAGCCATCCTCGACCTTCGCTTGCATCGCCTGACCGCGCTCGGCCGCGACGAGATCGGCAAGGAACTCAAGGAACTGGCGGACGAGATTGAGGAGCTGTTGAGTATCCTCGCCAACCGCGACAAGCTGATCGCGGTGATGCGCGACGAGCTGATCGCGGTGCGCGACGAATTCGCCAAGCCGCGCCGCACCCTGCTCGCCCCCGCCGCCGACGGCATCGACGACGAGGATCTGATCGAGCGCGAAGAGATGGTCGTGACCGTCACCATGGACGGTTACATCAAGCGCACGACGCTCGACACCTTCCGCGCCCAGCGCCGCGGCGGCAAGGGCCGCGCCGGCATGGCGACGAAGGACGAGGATGTCGTCACCGAAATGTTCGTCACCTCGACGCACACCCCGGTGCTGTTCTTCTCGACGCTCGGCAAGGTGTACCGCATGAAGGTGTGGCGCCTGCCCGAAGGGGGTCCGGCAACGCGGGGCCGCCCGATGGTCAATCTGCTGCCGCTCGGCGCCGGGGAGACGATCTCGACCGTCCTGCCGCTGCCCGAGGACGAGACCGAATGGGGCAAGCTCCACGTCATGTTTGCCACGGCGAAGGGCAGCGTGCGCCGCAACAGCATGGACGCCTTCACCAACGTCCCGTCGAACGGCAAGATCGCGATGAAGTTCGAGGGCGAGGACGAGGACGACCGGCTGATCGGCGTCGCCTTGCTCGACGAAAGCGACGATGTGCTGCTCGCGACGCGGCAGGGCAAGGCAATCCGCTTTGCCGGGGACGACGTCCGTGAGTTCCAGAGCCGCAATTCGACCGGGGTGCGCGGCATGCGCCTCGCCCCAGGCGACGAAGTGATCTCGCTGTCGATCCTCCACAAGGTCGGCACCACCAGCGACGAACGCGAAGCCTATCTGCGCGCCGCGCCGTGGAAGGACAATGAAAACGAACCGACACTCCCCGTCGAGCGGATGGAAGAACTCGCCGCGCGCGAGCAGTTCATCCTGACCGTGTGCGCCAACGGCTATGGCAAGCTCTCGTCGGCCTATGAATATCGCCGCACCGGCCGCGGCGGCCAGGGGATCACCAACATCGACAACATCGCGCGCAACGGACCGGTTGTCGCCAGCTTCCCCGCGACCAAGGCGCAGCAGCTGATGCTGGTCACCGACCAGGCAAAGCTGATCCGCATGGGGCTCGATTCGATGCGCGTCATCGGCCGCAGCTCGGCGGGCGTCCGCCTGTTCGACGTCGCCAAAGACGAGCATGTCGTCTCGGCGGCGCTGATCGAGGAAGGCGACGAGGAGGAGGTCGAGGGCGAAACCACCGACACCGCGGCCGAAACGCCGCCCGCCGCCGCCCCGGAGACGGAAGCCCCCTCGGAATGACCGCATCGACCGCCTTCAAGGTGCTGACGCAGCAGCAATGGGTCGATTTCGAGCGCGAACGCGTGTTCCGCGGCGCGCCGATCGACATCGCCGACGGCTATATCCACCTGTCGACCGGCGAGCAGCTCGACGGCACGATCGCCAAGCATTTCGCCGGCCAATCCCCGCTGATGATCGCCGAGGTCGACCTGGTCCTCCTCGGCGATGCGATCCGCTGGGAAGCCGCGCGCGGCGGCGATTTGTTTCCGCATCTCTATGCCGAACTGCCGATCCACGCGGTGGTGAGTTTGCAGAAACGCGACTAGCACTCTCGTTACATCCGCGGCGCGGCATTCATCGATTGCTGTCCGCGGTCGGTCGGTTCTTGCTTCGCCCGCCCCCATCGGCCTACCACTGTCGGCCACTGCACAATGCACTGGGGGAAAACGACAATGCGCCTGATACTTGCTGCCGCCCTGCTGGCTTCGACCGCCCTGCCTGCCGCCCACGCGCACGAGACCGCCCCGCCGGTGGCGCAATCAAAGCCAGTGCCCAAGGAGGAATTGCTCAAACCCCCCGCCGATGCAGTGCGCTATGTCGTCGTGTCCGAAGCCGGTCAGCACGGCAACCAGTGGCGATGGCCGCTTCCCGACGGCCGCACCGCCTATCGCTGGTCGCAGGAACTGCGCGGCTGGATCACCGAGATGGATCAGGTCAACACCATCGCGCGCGATGGCACGATCGCAGCGCTGACCGTGCGCGGCATCACGATGTCGGGCGACGCCGCCGAGGAATATCGCGTCGCCAATGGCCGCGCGACGTGGAAAACCGCAACCGACGCCGGCGAAGCGGCGGCTGGCGGCTGGTATATTCCCGCTGGCGGGGTCGGCATCGCCAATGCCCCGCTGATCGACGCGCTGGCTGCGGCGGGCGATGCCGGGCTCAATTTCCTGCCCAGCGGCAAGGGCCGCATGACCTTGGCCAGCACGCAGACCATCCAGGGACCGGGCGGCCCCAAGAAAGTCCAACTCGCATTTGTCAGCGGCATATTGCCCGCGCCCTACCCGGTCTGGCTTGACGAAAATAAGCGTTATTTCGCTGACATCAGCTTTATTTCGGTGATCCCCGCGGGCTATGAGGGCGCGCTCAAGCAGCTCCGCGACGCGCAGGAGGCCGCCACCGCCGCCGAGGTTGCCGGTATCGCCAAACGCTTCCTGGCGCCCGCGGCGAAAGCCCCCGTCCTGTTCGACAATGTCCAGCTGTTCGATGCCGACAAGGGCGTCTTTTTGGCAAACCGCGCCGTGCTGGCGCGCGATGGCAAGATCGCTGCGATCGGCGGCGCCGGATCGCTAACCGCCCCCACGGGCGCCCAGGTCATTGATGGCCGCGGCAAGACCCTGGTCCCCGGCATCTGGGACAGCCACCTGCACATCGGCGACGATTGGAGCGTGCTGTCGAACGTCGCGAACGGCATCACCAGCTTCCGCAGCCCCGGCACCACCTTCGACCGCGCGGTCGATGCGACCAAGCGCCGCGCCGACGGCAGCCTGCTGATGGGCGAACCCTTCATCTCGGCGATCATCGACAAAAAGGATCCGCTCGCGGCGCAGGGCGCCGAAGTGGTCAGCAGCGAAGCCGAAGCCATCGCCGCGGTGCGGCGGATCAAGGACGCCGGGCTGTGGGGGGTCAAATTCTACACCTCGATGAATCCGGCCTGGATCGCGCCCGCCGCCGCCGAAGCGCACCGGCTCGGCCTGCACGTGCACGGCCATGTCCCCGCCACCATGAAGCCCAGCGAAGCCGTCGCAGCAGGCTATGACGAGCTCACCCACCTCAATTTCGTGGTGATGGAATCGATGCCGCGCGACGTGATCGACCGCGCGAACACGCGCCAGCGGATGGAAGGCCCGGCGCGCTATTTCAAGGACGTCGACCTCGACGCGCCGCCGATGGCGGGCTTCATCGCCGATCTTGCCAAGCGCAAGACGCTGGTCGATCCCACGATCGTCATTTTCGAAGGCATGCTGACGCAGGACGGCGGCAAGCCGCATCCGGCCTACGCCCCCTATATGGGCATCGTCTCGCCGGTGATCGAACGCTCGAACTTCACCGCCGGCGGCTATCCGCTCGTCGAGGGTCTGACGCGTGACGATTATCGCAAAAGCTATGCCAAGATGGTCGAACTCGTCGGCCGCTTGCACAAGGCGGGCGTACCGATCGTCGCCGGGACCGACGGCTGGGGGATCGAACTCGTCCGCGAACTCGAAATCTATCAGCAGGCGGGCTTCACCGCCGCCGAAGCGATCCAGAGCGCAACGATCATCCCCGCCCGCGTCGTCGGCGCCGACAAACG
>VFQO010001001.1_pt1 | contig 24764 bp, 17 predicted proteins | sample 3512331 | NCBI WGS metagenome assembly VFQO01 (sample SAMN10412371, study PRJNA504923) | tailings metagenome | isolation source: Replicate 3 from Balatoc abandoned mine | place: Philippines: Itogon, Benguet | collected 2017-08-28 | reverse complement strand
AGTCTTGAATCAGAAGTCGGGGCAAATGGGAATCCCTTTTGTCAACACGGCCTAGGGCCGTCCATGGATCGGTTAGCCACTGCCGCGGAAGAGCGATAACTCTGAAAGTCTTTTCGACCTCTTCGGAGCCGCCGACTACATAGCGTACTTCCTTCGCCAGCTGCGCCAGATCCTCTCCGTCGCTGAAGAGTTTGTCATTGCGAGCCGACGCCATCAACTTGGCCTGTGGGTTTTCGTCCTCACGGAAGACGAGCCTCTGGCCTTCTTGGTGGATGTTAAAACTGTTCTCGATAACCGTTGCCAACTCGACTTGGAAACCATTGTCATCGATGGCCGTGCCTTGGGTGATATCGGCTTGAAGCGTCGAAGGCTCAGCTCCCGCAAGATTGCCAACAGCTATCGACCGAAGCCAAAGCGCCCCGATGATTTCCGGCAGGTGGGGCACCTTGGTGGAATGCCCTGGAACGGCCTCAACCACCGAAGTCAGATTCCGCAACGCTTTCTCGCGGAGTGTCCGGTGTTGCTGGTTGGCGACCGAGTCTAACAACGCGCCAATACCCGAATTCTCATCATCCAGCCGGAAGTCTGCCGCGGTTAGAATGGGGGCCTTTTCTCCTCGACTCTTGAACAGGTTGGCCAGGATGCGGATGAGGTCGCGCGTTTCCTGCGCGTCCGTGGCAACGAGGACCTGATCTTCCAGCAACTGCAGGAGGTGCGGTGCATATGGCCAGGACTCGATGAAATCGGCGCGCTTTCGATCGTGCTCGGAGGACGGAACGTCGAGAAGGCGGAAATACTCGGCGATATGCACGCCCAGCAGCGCCTCGACATCCGCCCGGCTGATTTGCAGACGGTTTTCGAACAGACGGTGCAACAGCATCCTGCGGCGATCGTGCTGGATGCGCTCTGGACTGCCACCAGCCTTGAAGTCGACCTGAACCGGGTTGACGCGGTGGATCTGCTGGTAGGCGTCGGTGTCGCCATTTCGCACCGATACGACCAGCGCCAGCAGGTCGGGGTGCTCCTTGGCGATCTCCGACAGGATCTGAATGAAATTAAACGCCCAGTTCTTCCAAGGGAACTGCTTAGTGTTGGTGAGTCCGTCATACCAGGTCTGGAACTCATCGAGCAGCAACATGGAGGGCGTGTGGCGCAGGAGTTCCAAGATCAGCTTATCGGATGGAATGTCCGTCTTTGCAGCGCCCATGCCCTCCCATTTGCCTCTAATGAAGGCACCGTGCGGATGCTGCTCAAAGAGCAGGTCCCAGAGAAACTTGTAGCGCTGGCGGTGGAGGCTTTCTCCGATCACCAGCATTCCGCTCCGCAGAGGTATTTGGCCTATCTCAGGCTGGCCTAAGGTGACCGCCCAGGTCTTCAGCCAAGCGTCTGTGGATGCAGGATCGTGAACCGCGTGGAACAGCGCCGCCATCAAGTGCGACTTACCAAGGCCACGCTCGCCCATCACAACTACGGGACGCCCTTGGCCGGGTCCAACTGCCTCAATTCCCTTTAGCAAATCGTGAGTGGGGTAGGTAATGCGCAGAAATTCCTGCGCAGCAATTTGGGTCGCCCCTGTATTGCTTTCATTCGAGAGCTCAATCGCGGTCCCCTTAAGGCGCTTGCTCTGAAATTCATCCCTGAGAGTCAGCCCCAGCATTACCGAATCCTTCCGCTCATCGAATTAGCGCCCTGAGATAGATATGGGTCACTTAACAATACAATCTGTTGGTCTTGTGGTTTTCGCGCCGATGGGTCTGTGTCTAAACCTAGTCTTTTCAAAGCGTAATAAAGAAGTGCGCGTCTAACTGGGATCGAAACCCGACCGCTCTGCATCCCATAGTCCAGCTCGATCGCCCGTTTTTGGGGCGCACTGAGCTCAGGATGCGGGCCAACAGCAAGTTCAACGATTTCCTCCCAGGCGATGTCGGACATTGCTTGCTTTTGGGGAGCGCGAGTCTGACGAGTGTCCAAGATGCGCGAGATTACAAAATCCCGAAATTCGCCGCTCTTTTCGCAACAGGATCGAGCGTGCCAGCGAAATCCATCAAAGGCTAATGCGTGCGGTGCTATCCAACGCCACTCTGGATCCTGTGCAGACATTGATTGATACCGGACTTCAATCGCCTCTACGCGCCTGATCGCAATGACGATTGACCGAAGGATGATGGGGTCAATCCCGCGGGCGGGCGCCGGAGTTGCATCAAACACCGGCAAATTGCCAATCCAGGCATCATCTGGGCTGACGACGCCTTCAGCAACTGAACGGATTTGTGCTAAGTATTGTGTAGAGTCTGGCTTCAGGAACAACGGGCTGAAACACGATGAACGGACATAGGTCTTTCCGCTCTTGTCGTAGATCATGTTGTTCTCTGCCAATGCGATATAGCGATTGAGGTCACCTGACGCCTGATTGGGTGACACCCCAAACTTTTCGATCAGGTCACTTCGGTTGACGTGCCCCTCCCAGAACAGGCGGAATTCGATGAATTGAAGCTTCTGCTCCACACCCCATCGCAAACTTGGTCGTTCTTCGCCCATTGCCAGCCTTAGCCCACCTACTTGAACCACCCAAAAAGTGGATGGATACGACAATAGGGGGTAAGGCGGCCTGTCCGCAACAAGTTTCTCTTTTGATTCAATACGGGCAAAAATCCGACGGTTATGAACCGCGTTCCAAGTCAATTATGTTGGCGACGCCTTGCTGCGCCAATGGTTCAGCAAGCGCCCTGACACTGCGATGGTGTGTGAACAGCAGGACTTGGTTGGTCTTGCCAAACTCAGCGAGCAGGTCGAGCGTGGACCGGCTGCGCTCATCATCGAAATGCACCAGGATGTCGTCCGCGATGAAGGGCAGCGGCTCCGTCGCACTGGCATAATTCTCAAGACTTGCCAGCCGGAAGGCGAGGAAAAGCTGGTCGCGGGTGCCGTCGCTCATGGTAGCAACCGCAGCAATACCGCCATTGGCTCGCCGTCCAACCACGACCGGATGGCCTTTGTCATCGATATCGGTCTCGATTCCGGCAAATTCACCGAGTGTCGTTGCCGTGAACAGTTCGCCTGCCCGCGCAATGAGCGGATCTTGCTGTTCTGCGCGGATCGTTGCCATGGCCGACGTCACCAATTCGCGCGCAACCGATAGCTCGAGATAGCGCTCGAGGGCGAGATGCATCTGCGCTGCCGCCGCTTCGCGTTCGGCAACGGCGTGATTGACCTCGCTCTGGCTCAGATAGGCAGCAAGGTCGTCCTTTGCCGCCTTCTCGGCGAGAATGGCTGCCTCGATTTCGCTCTCGATCTCGCTAGCACGCGATGTCTGCTCGGTCAGTTCCGCGCGAACCTCATCGAGGTCGCGTTCATCCCATTCCGCCCGCAAGGCAGCGAGATCAAGCTTGTCGCCCACGTCCGTCGCGGTGCGTTCGGCCAGAGCGATCTCATTGCACAAAGCCATACGTGCTTCACACCGTGAAGCTGCTTCCAGAAGGGCCCCATCATCGCCGCCATCAAGTTTTGCCGAAGCCGCGAGCGTAGCCAGCTCCTCCCGAGCGGTGCCAAGGGCCTCTTGCGCCTGGTCGGCCTCGACCTTCGCCTCCTCAAAGTCGGGCAGTACCCCATCATATTGGGTTTGCGCTGTTGCGTTGTCGGTAAACCGGGCCAGCAGCATCTGCGCTGCAACCACACAGTCTTCGCCGATCTCGATGGCGAATTCGGTCGCGAGGCTGCGGACATCCGTCGCAAGGCTCGTCTCGTCTTCATCCATGCGCTTTAGCCGCTGGCGGGCCTGCCCTATTGCCGAAAGCACACCGCGTGCGCCAACCCATTCGGTGACCGCACTGTTGGCATCTGCCGGCGAAATGTCGGGCTTGAGACCCAGCGCACCTGTTGCCGCAGGCCATGCCGCATCCCAGGCGGCCTGTGCGTCCGACAATTGCTGCACTTCCGCCTCAACCAGCTTGTGCTGCCGCGCCAAATCCTCCCGGTCCCGCGCATCCCTGCCATATTCGGCATGTGCTTGTTCGTGCCGGGAAATGGCGTTTTGCACCACGCTGACCCGGGCCGCGAACGACAATGTGGTATCGAGCTTGCGGCTCTGTTCGATCCGCTCGAGCAGCTCAACGGCCGGCGCAAGCTGGGCCTCTTCCAAAGCCAGAGCATTTGCCAAATTCCGCAAGCGTTCTGATTCATCCAGCGCCAATTGTCGGGCCTGGGCAAATTGGAGCAGCGACGCCAGTTCCGGGTGTTTGACCAGAACTTGCGGAAAACTGTTCCCCCATTGCGCGATGCGCACTTCGCCTTGTGCGACAAGCGCGGCCGTCTCGGCCTCTGCCGCCGTGACCGCAGCCCTTGCCTCCGCGACGCGCCGCAACGCGAGTGCGAGCGATGCAGCCCGTTCTGCCTCTGCGGCGCGGCGATCGGCAAGTTCGTCTGCAGACACGATTGCCGTTTCCAGACCGTCAGCAACGGCAAGCCGAGCAGCGCCGTCATCGGGCAGCTGTCCCGCGACATATGCCGTCTTTATCGGCCTCCAGGCATCGGCGCGCAGGCTGCGCGCCTCGGCAAGAGAGGCATCGCTTGCAATGGTCCCGGATGCCTGAAGCGCGCCAATCTCAGCCTCACCAGCGGAAATCTCGCGCTCGGCCTGTCGCTTCAGCTTGGCCTGATCCTCGATCTGCGAGGTCAATGTCTCGCGCGCGGCCTGCTCACTGCGAATATCGTCAACGCTGGGGCATGGCAGGGTGCCAAGCGCGTCGATAGTATCGAAGCCAAGCGCCTTGAGCCGTCCGGTCAATGTTGCGCTGTCAGTATCCAGCGCCTGCTGACGTGCCAAGTGCGCCGACTTCTGGGCCGCAAGGCTGGCAAAGGCCGATGACGACGCCTCGGGCGGAGCATTATGCCCTGCCTGGCGGGCCGCTTCCAAACGATCGTCAATCGCCGCAAGCGAAGCCGCCAGTTCGCCAAGGCGCTTTCTGGCAGAAGCCAGACTTGGACGGCGCTCCACCATCTCGTCGGCAGCCGAGCGCACAAGATTGAGGGCAGACGGGTCCGGGATCAGTGGTGCAAGGTCCGCATCGGCCGGCAGGCCAAGCATCCGGCGCAGCGCCGCTAATTGAGCCTCGCCGTCATCAATCTCGCGCTGACGATTGGCACGATCGGACCGGGCCTTGCTGACGTGAATGGCGCGTTCGCTCAGATCACGCACCCGCTGTTCGGCGGCTTTGAGACCCGGGTTCACCACCAGCGCATCAAGCCGTGCCTTCAGGCGGTCCCGCCGCTCGATCGCGCCCTCGAGCCGCGTTTCAGCCTTGTTGCGCTGGTCCAGAGCAGTCCGCATCTTAGCCGCGAAATCACCCGGGAAGGACGCGACATCGTCGTAGCCGGCCAGATCCAGTGTAACGTTAGCCAGCTGACGCAAATAGGGCACGACTCGCAGGACGCGCTCCAGCCGGGACGTCGATGCGCCGAGGCTGCGCCTCTCTGATCGCAGGGCCTCGAGCTTTTCCGCGGCTGCGAGCGATGCCTTGCGCGTCTGCTCAAAGGTCTCTCGGGTCAGCTGCGCGCCGCGTGCCGTCTTCTCGGCTGCCTCGAATGCCGTCAGCTGCTGGTAGAAAACACGATTTACCGACCGCCTCGTATCGAAGAGCTTGTCCGCTTCGCCGTCGATACCTTCGAGGCGAGATACCAGCGTGCGCAAGCCGCCGCCTGCTTCGACGATCAGACGCCCGATGTCGCCATCGGCGTTAAGCAATCGCTCCCCGCCGTTGCGCAAGGTTTCGTGGTTGAGACCGAAGAGTGTTTCGAACCGCTCCCGTGTGATGGCACCCAGCACCGGCGCAAGGACGGTGTCATCGAGCGCCGTTCCAGACAGGTCAGCCAGTGTCTTGCCGTTGCCCTTGCGGCGCTTGAGCGTCACCGTGCTACCATCTGCCATCAACATCGTGGCCCCGATGCGCATGCCATCGTAGCCGAACAAACTGCCGCGCTGGGTATTCTTGGGGATCGAGAACAGGAAGTCGCTAATCGCGTCAAGACAGGTGCTCTTGCCCGCTTCATTGGCACCGTAGACCACCGTGAGGCCCGCTGTTTCAGGAATGGCGAGCTCGCGACTGGCGCAGCCGCCATATTTCTCAAGGCTGAGTTCAGTCAGGCGCATGACCAGCCTCGCTGACTAGACTGCGCGCAAGGGCTGCTGCGCGTTCGGGTATCTCGGCGCGCATCTGCTCAATGAATGCATCGGCATGCGCTCCAGCGGGCAGTTTCGTCCGAATCTCGGCAAGCCGCGCTTCGAGAACTTGCGCAAATGCGCTGTCCTGGCTGAGGCGGGTTACTTCCTGATCAAGCTTTCCAGCCACCGTTGGATCGACGGCGTCCGGGGCTTCAGGATGGGCCGTTTCCAACCTCAGCTTTTCGAGCCACACGTCATCCGAGAGCGTTGCCAGCAGTGTTTCCACGTCCTCCCGGAAAGCGGTGCGCTCGAGGATCAATCTGGAATGGAGCGGTGTCGTTCCAGTCACCGTCAGGCGCAGGGCAATAGGCCGTCCATCGGCTTGCTCAGCGCCTTGGGCGATATGGCCGCGAATGAGATCCAGTAATTCGGGGTGTTCGCTCGTTCCCGACACATCAACTGTGATCGATGCCCAGCGCACCACATCCAGCGCGCGATGCTCGAGCCTGGTGACTCTGCCGTCATTGACTTTGACCAGGACGGCTCCCTTTGGACCCGTCTCTCGTGGGTGTCGGCCCTGAAGATTGCCGGGATAGACGATGTGCGGGTGCTCGCCGAGCACGGCATGGGCGTGGACGTGGCCTAGCGCCCAATAGTCGTAGCCATGATTGGTGAGCTGCTCGGGCGTGCAGGGCGCATAGCGGGCGTGATGACCTTCGCTGCCCGCACAGGCCGTATGGAGAACGCCGATATTGAACAGTGCCTCGGTTGCTGCCGGATATTCGCGCGCCAGATCTTCGGAGACGTCCGGGCGGGGGAAGCTCCGCCCATGGATCGCAACCCCGACATCATCGAGACGATGTGTGGCGGCCTTGGTCTTTGGAAAGACATGGACATTGCCGGAAAGGGACAGCTTGTCGGCAAAACGATTGGCGGAGTCATGGTTTCCAAGGACCATGAACACCGAGATGCCAGCTTCGTCCAGCCGGCGCATTCCCTCCATGAAGTAAAGACCCGTCTGGAAGTTACGCAGATCGCCATCGAAAATGTCACCGGCCAACAGCATGAACCGGCAGCCCTCATCGATCGCAAGGGCCACCAGGTTATCGAAGGCCTCACGCGACGCCGCCTCGACGCGCGCGGCATATTCCGCAGATTTACCCGCCAATCCAAGTAATGGACTGTCGAGGTGAAGATCAGCGGCATGTACAAAGGTGAATTCGGTCAATCGAAGGCCTCCCGTCTCCAGCATGGCACGAACCACCCTAAAATGTCTCGATAAAATCGGTCCAGAGCATGAGGGGAAAGCCTTCCCCTGCTGCTGAGCCCGCCCGGTCTCATCAGACCCCTTCGTGCGGGACTGCCGCCCCGCAACGCCCCGCAAGAGGAAGAGGGCGGGATTGTCCCGTGACGGGCTGAGAGCGGCGAGAGAGGCTCGCTGTGGTCCGCCGCGGAGACCTGCCATGGCGCAACGATTTGCTGCGCGCTCGAGACCTGAGCGCGCCAATCTCTACCAGGAAATCACAGACCGCATCATCACCGATCTCGAGGCTGGGCGCGTCCCATGGGTTCAGCCCTGGGGATCTGCGAACGCCGGGATCGGCATGCCGCACAATGCTGTCAGCTCCCGCCGATACAGTGGCATCAATGTGCTTACCCTCTGGCATGCCGTCGTCTCCCGAGGGTTTTCGAGCCATGCCTTCCTGACGTTCCGGCAGGCTGCGGCCCTGGGGGGCTCGGTGCGTCGCGGCGAACGCGGGGTCGGTATCATCTACACCCGCCGCTTTGTGCCCAGCAGCGAACGTCGCCGAGCGGATGCCGAAGGCACCGCAACCAGCGGCGGGATTCCGTTCCTCAAGCATTTCACGGTGTTCTCGGTCGACCAGTGTGACGGCCTGCCCGAACATATCTGTCTCCCGCCGCCGCCCATCCCGGATGGCCTGATCCTGCCACACGCCGAGGAACTGATTGCGGCTACGGGCGCCGATTTTCGCATCGGTGGCCCGTCGGCCTTTTACAGTCCGTCGCATGACTATGTCGCCGTGCCGCGGCCCGACGATTTCCATGAGCCGATCAACTGGCATCGCACGGCTTTCCATGAATTGGGCCATTGGACTGGCCATGCCTCCCGGCTTGGCCGCGATCAGACCGGCAGCTTCGGCTCGAAGGACTATGGCCGCGAAGAATTGGTCGCCGAAATGGCGGGTGCCTTCATCTGCGCCGCGCTCGGGATTGTGCCAAGCGTTCGCCACGCTGACTACATCGGCTCGTGGCTCCAGATTATCCGGGAAGACAATCGCGCCATCCTGCGCGCCGCCAGCGCTGCCTCCAAGGCGGCAGAATATATCCTCGCCTGTCGTGACACCGCATCGACTGGCCTTGACGTCGCTGGTGAGGACGAAGTCGACGGCTTCGAACTAGAAGGGAGGTTGGCGGCATGAATCTGCTCACCCCCGAAATCCGTGCGGCCTTGCTCGCGAACATGTACGCGCGCCGCAATGCCCAGGCACAAGGCGAACGAGAGCCTGATCCCGTTCCCGTTGCCCGGTTCTTCAATCCGCTTGGCGCGGCCACCTGGCTTGCCACCGAACTCGACGAGGACGGCATCCTGTTCGGCCTTGCCGATCTCGGCCTTGACTGCCCTGAACTTGGCAGCTTTTCGTTGCGGGAATTGCAGTCGCTGCGTCTGCCGTTCGGCCTCGGGATCGAGCGGGATATCCTCTTCGACACCGCGTTGCCCATATCGGCCTACGTCGCGGCAGCCCGTCAGGCGGGTTCGATCCTAGGCGCTGAAAAGCTGCTGAGGGAACGCGCCATGCCAGAAGGGGATGGCTGAAATCTGGTAGCCTGGCGGCCTGCCAGATCGCGGGTTGGTCCGCCTGTGGCGGCCCTAGAGGAAGAGGAAGGCCAGGGCCTTCGTGACGGGCTTGGAAGCCGAGAGAGTGTCTCGCGGCGGCCCGTCATGGAGACCTGCAATGGCCAAACAGCCTGCAAAAATCACCCTCAGCCCGTCGCGTGACATTCCCTTCGACCATCTGATCCTGTCACAATCCAATGTCCGCCGCGTGAAGGCCGGCGTGTCGATCCCCGAACTTGCTGAGGATATCGCGCGCCGAACTTTGCTTCAGAGCCTCAACGTGCGCCCGGTGCTTGATGCCGAAGGTCAGGAGACCGGCATCTTCGAAGTTCCGGCCGGTGGCCGACGCTACCGTGCCCTTGAGCATTTGGTGAAACAGAAGCGCCTGGCGCGCACCGCGCCGATTCCCTGCATCGTCAAGGCGGCGGACAATGACGTCTCGGCGGAAGAAGACAGCTATGCCGAAAACGCGCACCGGGAGCAGTTGCATCCGCTCGACCAGTTCCGGGCCATGCAAGCCATGGTCGACAAGGGTAGCGCCGCCGAAGACATCGCCGCGCATTTCATGACCACGCCCGCTGTCGTCCGCCAGCGTCTCAAACTGGCGTCGGTCTCGCCCAAACTCCACGACATTTACGCCGAGGACGGCATGTCGCTGGACCAGCTGATGGCGTTCACCGTGTCCGAAGATCATGAGCGCCAGGAGCAGGTGTGGGAAATGCTCACCCACAGCTTCAACAAATCCGCCGCCTACATCCGCCAGCGCCTGACGGAAAACAGCGTCCGGGTTGCCGACAAGCGGGTGCGGTTCGTGTCCGTCGATGCTTATGTCGCGGCTGGCGGCGGCGTGATGCGCGACCTGTTCGAGGACGATGACGGGGGCTGGCTCACCGATCCCGCACTGCTCGACCGCTTGGTCGACGCGAAACTTGCCGCCGAGGGCAACCGCATTGGCACTGAAGGCTGGAAATGGGTGGCGACTGCCGTCGACCTGCCATGGAATGCGACCAACGGACACCGTGAGATCGTTGGCGCAGAATTACCCATGACTGAGGCTGAGCAGGCAAGACTCACGGCGCTTCAGGCTGAAATCGAGCAGATCGAGACCGAATGGGCCGACGACCCCAACGTGCCGCAGGACGTCTATGCGCGGATCGAAGGGCTTGAAACGGAAATCGGCCAACTGGTCGACCGGCCCATGATTTTCGATCCTGCCGAAATGGCAATCGCCGGTGCCTTTGTGACGATCGAGGCGGATGGTTCGCTTTGCATTGAGCGTGGCTATGTCCGAGCCGAAGACGAACCGGTGGCGGAAGTGAGCGGTGAAGACGATGGCTCCGGGGTCGATCCCGTTTCGGGCGAGCCAATGCCTAGCGCAAACCACAGCGGGACCGCACCAAGCGCCAGCGGTTCGGCACCTACCGGAACTGATGAAGAAGATTCCGACGATGACATCCTCAAGCCGTTGCCCGACCGCTTGGTTGCCGACCTGACCGCCTGGCGCACGCTCGCGTTGCAGGATGCCTTTGCCCAAAGTCCCGCCACAGCCTTCGCGACGGTGTTGCACGCGCTCGTGCTCGACACCTTCTACAGCTACAGCCGCGAGAGCTGTCTGCAACTGTCGCTCAACCGGGTGTCCTTTGCCAATCCACCTGCAGGTCTGCGCGACAGTGTTCCCGCGCGGGCCATCGCCGAGCGCATGAAGCGCTGGGAGGATCGACTGCCGGAGTCCGACAAGGAACTTTGGGACGCGCTTCTGACCTTCGACGCCGATGAGCAGGCCAGTCTGTTTGCCCATTGCACATCGCTGGCGGTGAACGCGCAGGCCGAGATCGTCCCCAAATACGACAATGGCCGGGTGTCGACGCACAGCGTTGCACGCCGCATCGCTCACAGCCATGTCCTGGCGCATGCCGTTGGTCTTGATGTCGTGGCGGCAGGCTGGAAGCCCACAGTCGATGGTTATTTCCGCAGCGTGACCAAACCGCGCATCCTTGCCGATGTGACCGAAGCGCGCGGAGAGCAGTTCGCTGGCATGATCGATCACCTGAAAAAAGGCGACATGGCCCGCGAGGCGGAACGGCTGCTGGAAGATGCCCACTGGCTTCCAGAGCCGCTGCGGACGCCCGACGCCGACGGTGGTCATGGCGCTACGCCTGACGTTGATCGTGAAGGGCTCGAGCTACCCGCGTTCCTTGATGATGACGAGGCGGCTTACGCGATCGCCGCCGAATGATCCGAACCGCGCGGGTTCAACATCCGGATTGTTTTTATCTCACTCAGGCCCGGCCACCACGCCGGGCCGCCTCTTTTTGAGGAGACCTCACATGCCGAAAACCAGTGCTCCCTGGCCCTCCTGCGGAGGACGCCATGGCTGACTATCATTCACCAACGGTCGTGCAACCCGACATACCAGTCGCGGCAATGACCCCGCTCGAACGCCGTTTGCTGTGCGAACTGTTCGAGCATGAAGGCAATGACCAAGCGGTCTACTTTTTCGCCAGCGATAATGTCGCCGACAGTGCTTGGATCGCGACCGCTGAGCTGGTCGAATTGCTCGGTCAGGATAATGGCATGGTCAGTCGCATCGCTGACGTGGTGCGCGCGGAAATCGCCAAGGGTGATCTTGGCGAAGACGAGTTCGAGCTCGATTTCTCGATGATCGGCTATGACCTGATCTTCCAGGACATTGTCCGGCGATCGCCTGACCTTGACCATGTGCAGATCATCGCAGCGTGGACCTGCACGAAGATGCGGCCCGACGGCTTTGGCGGGATGGCGACCGTCATAACGGCTGACGACGTCCATTCGATGTCCACCGCGTCCTACATCGAAGAGGTACTCGGGCGTTTGGGCGAGCCACCGCCCTCCACCTGAAATTTCCTATCCAATCACCCCACGAAGCCCGGCCGTTGAGCCGGGCTTTCGCGTTTCAAGGAGACCTGAAAATGTCAGCGCAATACATCTACGACACCGCCCCCTTGGGCAGCCTCGTCCGTTTTTCGAACAGCGAGCCGCGCCCGCCCGAGCGTTTTCGCCGCAAACTTGCCGCTTGGAAAAACGACAACGGCACCGGCCGGCTCGTTGAACGCTACCCCGGCCAGGTTACCGACAACTACCGTTCGCCGTCGCATTTCATGCTGCATTTGGCGACCTACGGCAGTCAGGGCGTCATCGTCATGACCGTGCGGCGCGCCTACAGCGTCGAAAGCCCGCTCAATTTCGAGATCATCGACACGCCGAAGCTTGGGCAAGTGCGCGTCTTGACCACGTTTCGGGGTAAGGACGAATTGCGCCACCTCGCAGCCGACATCTCATCGGCAGAAGCATGGATGCGCGACAATCCCTATTCAGGGATGCGCGCCGAGATTGTGACCGACGCTGATCTGGCCGTTCTGCCCTCTGAACTCAGGAGGGCGGCATGAACGACATCAGTGTCGAATATGGCACGACGAGCGACGGCCTTATGGCCGCACGGGTCGATGGGCTCGCCTATATCGCCGTTCCGCTCAGGGAAGGCTTCTCGATCGTGTCCGGCTGGAAGCTCAACCGGCCGATTGGCGAATGGTCCCGGTCAGATGTATATTGCGCCGAAGGCGCCGTCACTGATGAAGTCTCCTTCCGCGCCTATATTGCCGACATCGCGCTGCATGTCCGCCAGCGCAACGCGCTCGGCCGCGTCGATACGATCCTGCGCGTTTCCACGCCCTGGGGCATGTCTCAATCGGCGACCATCTACGCTGAGGGGATAGTCTTTCATTCCACTGCCGGTCATGGCGGCTTTAAGCTCGACCGGGCGCGCAATGCGGGGATGGATCCCGCATTGCGACTATCTGGCGGCTGGTATGAAGAAGACGCCGAATGGGCGCTCGTCGCCGCAGGTTACCCGGACCTGTTCACCTACCGCGAACAGGCAATGGCAGACAGAGCGATGCGCGATTGGTATCCCGATGCTTGGGAGGCCGTCCATGGCCGCACGTTGTCAGCGGCAGAATCATTCACTCGCGACCGCCAACAGTTTGCCCGCCGCCACGCAAAGGACTGGGTGGTGATTTCTGCCGTTCGATCATCCGATCATCCTGGCATGGTAGAGGCGCTGGCCACCGTCGGAGGGGATCGCAATAGCCGCGAAACGCGACGATTTCTGGTGCGGGTCGGAGAATACGCAGCCGGACGGCATGGGTTTGTTATCGTGCCAGCGGTCCACCAAGACATGGCATGCTTGGGGATTTGCTAACGGCTTGGTATGGGACATTCCAGCCGATCATTGTCGTTACTGGGATAGCCCTACTATGCCGAAAGCGACCACTGATTAAACGGCGTTTGCCTCATCCCTTACGTCCCAGCTGCCGGATGGTCCGACTGCATACGGCGTTGTGCTGACCGCGTCGCGAGAAGATCAAGATTTCGCTCAGTGGCGTGCGTGACAATCACGCTTGAGGGGGGCGTTCAAGCCTATCATCCATTTGAATTGCGACCGTCATTTGGACCGCCTATGGTCGGACGCTGACGTGATGCGGTTAAATAAGGCTGATGGGATTATGCGGGTCGAGAAGGTACGCGTTGAGGGATTTCGCCTTCTTGAAGACGTAGAGATACTTTTGGAATCTACATCTACCGTAATCGTTGGTCGCAATAATAGCGGAAAGACTTCTCTTACAGATGTTTTTGATCGTTTTTGTGGCGAAAGTTCATCGCGGTTTCGCTTAGAGGACTTCTCGGCAGGCCAGCGGCCAAAATTTCTAGCCGCAAAACAACTTGTCGATGATGGACAAGCGCCAAGCGATGTGATCGACACACTTCCCAAGATCGTCGTCACGCTCACCATGCGATATGATGTGAACGAAGAGTTCGGCCCGCTCTCCCCCTTTGTCATCGACCTCGATGAGACCTCAACGGCCGCCCTTATCCGCATGGAATATGCGCCCAAGCTGGCGACTGTTTCTTCGCTGTTTGGCCAGGCCGAACCCGAGGAAGGTGTGAGCCCGGTAGACCATTTCTATCGTGGGCTGCGCGACACGATCCCGAAGGCGTACGGCATACGGTTGTTTGCCGTGGACCCGACCAATCCCTCAGGTCAACGTGAATTTGAGGGTGTTTCCAACCTGAACGCCTTGATCCAGTGTGGCTTCATCGGCGCACAGCGCACGCTTGACCTCTCCAAACCCGGGGAGACCGATGTCATCGGAAAATTGCTCGGCAAGCTTTTTCAAACCGCCACGTCCGCCACCGCCGCCGAGGCGGACCAACAACTGGCGCAGGAACTAAAATCTTCAGTCGATGGCATCGAAAAGGGCATTCAAGCCGGCTTCGATACGATGGTGAAGGGGTTGCTGCCCGCGTTAGGCATCTTCGGCTTTCCAAGCCTCAATGACACTGAACTCCGCCCCGAAACATCGCTCAACGTCGAGAGCCTTTTGTCCGATCACACCCGTATTCTCTATACGGGCGCTGACGGGGTTCACCTGCCCGAAGGCTACAATGGCCTCGGCACCCGCAATCTCATCTACATCCTCCTGAAACTTGAAGCGTTCCATAAGGAATATCGTTCGAGACCTACTCGCCCAGGCGTGCATATCGTATTTGTCGAGGAGCCCGAAGCGCATTTGCACCCGCAAATGCAGGAGGTATTCATCGGGCAGCTCAACCAAGCTGCTGCGAAGCTCTCGGAAAGCTATCCCGGTGAGCCCCAATGGCAGGTGCAATTCGTAGTCTCGACACACTCTTCGCATGTGGCGAACGCTGCCAGCTTTGAGGCTATACGGTATTTCCTAAGCTCGACGCCGAACGCCGCAGGCATCCGGCACACCAAGGTCAAAGATTTCCGGAAAGGGCTTTCCGCTATCAGCCCGGACGATCGAAAATTTCTCCATCAGTATATGACGTTGACGAAGTGCGACCTTTACTTCGCTGACAAGGCCATTCTTGTTGAGGGCACCACGGAACGTATCCTTATGCCCCGAATTTGCCGTCTCGTGGATGAAGGCCTGCCCGAAGGTCAGAAACTCACCCGCCAGTATGTAAGCACGGTAGAGGTCAGCGGCGCTTACGCCAGCAAGTTCTATCCCTTGCTCGATTTCCTCGAATTGAAGTCTCTCATTATCACCGACCTAGATGCGCTCTATCTCGACGAGACAAAGGCTCCTGCGCGCTGGAAGAAGTGCCCGACGGCCAAAGGAAGTCGTTCTGGCAATGCAGCGCTGCGCGCTTGGTATGATGTGGAGCAGGGCGACGCCCTGTTACTAGCGGACCTAACTGTGAAGCAGGATGCTGACAAGATCAGCGGCTACCGCCGGATAGCCTATCAAATCGCCGAGCCCGGATCGGCGGATTGCGCTCGGAGCTTTGAAGATGCACTGATCCTCGCGAACCCGCAGCATTTTGCGTTGGCCGAAGAGAACCGTGCCAACGATGCTTGGGACAAGGCGCAAGCACTCCACAAGACCGATACGGCCCTTGAATTCGCGATCCGCGAGGAGGCCTGGGTGGTCCCCCACTACATTAGCGATGGGCTGATCTGGTTATCTCAACCGCCGCCTCCTCCGACTGAACCACCAGCCATTGGCGCTGGCGCAGAGCAGCCTGCTGCATGAACCCCGCCCCACAAAGCCCTGCAGAGATAGCTGCCGCCGACGCCCAACAGCGTGTAGATGCACGCCTCGATGAAGGCGCCCACTTTCGGCTCGAAGCTGGCGCAGGCGCAGGTAAAACCTATTCATTGGTGAAGGCGCTTAAGCGCCTTATCTCAACGCAAGGCACGTCACTACTTCAACGCGGCCAGCGAGTTGCGTGCATCACGTTCACAGAGGTTGCCCGAGACGAGATCGCTCGGGACATTGAGATGCATCCCGCGATCCTCGTCGAGACCATTCACGCTTTTTCATGGGCTTTCATGATGCCGTTTCAGTCGGCTCTTCGCGAATTGGTCGGCTCAATCGAGAACCGTCAGGAAAAGATCGAAGCCGGAGGCGGGATCGGCACAAAGCCAGTGACCTATGACCTCGGCTTTTTCGGTATCGATGAACACCGCGTCACCCTTAGCCACGACGACATTCCGAGCTTCATGGCCTGCCTACTGGAACGCCCGAAATTCCGCGCGATGCTAAATCAGGCCTTCCCAGTCATCTTCATCGATGAGTATCAGGACACCGACCCGCAGTTCATGGCAGCGTTGACAGCTCACCTGTTCGCTCCGTCGGCCAAACCCCAGATCGGCCTTTTTGGAGACCACTGGCAGACCATTTACCGAAACGAATACACACTCGCGGATTTCCCGAACGTCGAAGGAATAGGGAAGCAGTCGAACTTCCGATCCGCCCCTGCGATCGTCGACGTGCTCAACCGGCTTCGGCCGGAATTACCCCAGCATGTGAGCGACCCCGCAGCCTTCGGAGAGGCCCGATTCTTTCACGTCAACTCCTATGCAGGCGAACGGACCAATACGGCTCATTCGAAGGCGGACCTGCCAGATGCGGTGAAGGCGCCAGTGACCGAGGCCTTAAAGCAGCGGCTTATTGCCGAAGGCTGGGACTTCGCGCCGGAAAAGACAAAGGTATTGATGCTCACGCATAACGCCCTTGCCGCGCAGCAGGGATATCCGACCATAGCGGCCATCTTTGATCGCAACGAGGCCTTCGCGAAAAAGGAAGACCCGACCATCGCGTTTCTCGCGGATACTCTTGAACCAATGATGCGCGCTTTCGCTGGCGGACACTTTGGCGAGATGTTCCGTATCCTCGGCGGAAAACCGCCAATCAGCCGCCACGCGAGCAAGGTCGAATGGCGCAATGATATGGACCGTCTCAACGAACTGCGAGCCGCAGCAACCGTCGGCGACGTACTTGATCACCTGAAGGAAACGCAGCGTCCCCGCCTGCCGGATAAAGTCGCCTTGCGTGAGGAAGAGATCCATCAACTTGGACCCGAGGCCGCGGAAGGCGAAGAGAAGTACATCACTCGGCACCGTAAGCTTCGAGCAGTACCGTACAGCGAGGTCGTGGAATTGGTTCGTTTTCTAGAGGGCCACACCCCATTCGCGACGCAGCACAGCGTGAAAGGCGCCGAGTTTGAGAATGTTCTCGTACTGCTTGGTGGCGGATGGAATCACTATAACTGGCCCAACCTCATGGATCTGCTCAACACCCAAAAGATCACGGACAAAAACACGAAAGGTTATCATCGCGCGCGAAACCTTTTCTACGTCGCAATTTCGCGGCCGAAGGTGCGTCTGGCGGTTCTTGCGACCCAAACCATTAGCCAAACTGGGCTTGCTGCGGCCGCGGATCTTTTTGGAGCCGATGCCGTGATCGGATTGACCGTTTGATTGGCGCATGTTGGTCGAAACATTCCGCAAAGCACTGATGTACCCTTTATCGACCACACGGGGTTTTCGACCCCCCAACAGCGTAGGGTAGCCGAATTTCGAGGCAAAGCCTTGCCGGGAGCGGGCGAACCCGCCCGGGGTTGAGAGAGAGTGTCCGGGCGTGATCCGCCCTTCCTGCTCTCCCGGAGATCCCACCAATGACCCACATCCTTACGGACGCAGCGCTTGGCGCTGCGCCGCTCGCCCCGCATTGCGCATTTGATGCTGGCGCTCACCATTTCCATGCAGAACATCCTGTTCGAGGCCTTCGAGGGCCTGCTGACGGCCCGGGTCGAAGGCGCAATCGCCAGCGGCACCTATGAAATGGGCCTCGAAACCCTGCGCGCCGAAAGCTTCTCGGTCTCCGACCGCAAGACCATCTACACCCATCCTGGCACCGGAGCTGTGACCCACCTCCTGACCATCGAACGCAAAGACCGGATCGAGCCGGTTGTGCTCGAGAGGGCGCTGGCCATGGCAGTGGATCGCGATGCCGAACTGGTGATCAACACCCGCTCCGGGCGCGCGGCAGTCAAATTGCGCGCGCGCAGTCTCATCGACGATGATGGCGGCATTCACCCGCGCATCCGCCTCATCCGGCCTTTGGAGGCGACCAATATCCTCGCGGAGGTGTTCGCGACGAGTCATTGGGAACCGGTGGACCGTGAGCGGTTCAGCGAAGTCTGGCAGGCCGAACTTGCCGACTTGCCCGAGTTCGAAACCTCGACCCTGCACATAGTTTCAGGCCTGCTACTGCCGATCTGGCGGCGGCTCCCCAATGAATCGACCCGCGTCTACCGCCTGCAAACCGATGCTGGCGAGCGCGTCATCGGCCGCAAGGTTTCGCCCGCTTGGGTCGCCACGGTGATTGAGCAGGACACGGCGTCCGTCGTGCCTGCCGATGCTTGGGCTATGCTGTGTGCCGGAGATGCCAAACTGCATCTGACCGAAGATCAGACGCTCGCCCGCGTCCGCGCCATGAATGACTGGCGGATCGAACTGACCGGCTTCAACGATCTTGGCATCGAGCGATTGAAGGCAATGGGCTTGATCTCCGAGATCGTCTCGTGGAAACTCAAGCTCTACATACCGACAGGGGCTGTCGGGGTGGATGTGCTCGCCAAGCTGCTGGACCGGTTTCCGATTCAGCGGATCGCGGCACGCAAAGCCGCCTGAAGGAGCCCCGCATGGACAGTCCCGCCACCGATATCGCCCGCCGCCTTGCCGCCTCAGCCGAGGCGGTCTGCCGCCGTTACTTGTCCAATGGTCGCCGAGAAGGCCGCTACTGGCTGGTCGGCGATGTTCACAATTCGCCGGGTCGCAGTCTCTACGTCAGATTGTCGGCCACGGCTCAGAGCCGGGGAGGCGCAGGCAAATGGACAGACGCGCAAAGCGGCGACCATGGCGATCTTCTCGACATCATCGCGGCAAGTTGCGCCCACCGGACCATGCGCGAGACATTTGATGAAGCCCGCCAATTCCTGAGCCTGCCGCCGCCACCGGAAACCGCGCCGCGCAACCCGACCATACGCAAGGCGCCGACCGGCACACCAGAAGCGGCACGGCGCCTATGGGCCGCTTCAAAGCCGATCATGAACAGCATCGCAGCGCGCTATCTTGGTCGCCGGTCGATCATCGATCTGTCCGGCATTGATCAGCTGCGTTTCCATCCGCGCTGCTACTATCGGCCTGCTGAAGATGATGTCCCTGGTGTGCGGGAGGCATGGCCCGCCATGATCGCTGCAGTCACCGACAATGAGGGCACTATCACGGGGGTTCACCGCACTTGGCTTGATCCACAATCCCACGACAAAGCCACTGTCGCATATCCACGACGCGCCATGGGGCACTTGCTCGGCTCGGGCGTCCGGTTCGGCAAAGCGGACGGTGTCATGGTAGCCGGTGAAGGCCTCGAAACTCTGCTGTCGCTGCGACAGGTGATGCCATCCATGCCCATGATCGCAGGACTATCGGCCGCCCATCTCGCTGCCATCCAGTTCCCTGCTGCGCTGCGCTGTCTTTATGTCGCGCGCGATGATGATCCCGCCGGGGCAACAGCATTGTCGACCTTGATCGAGCGTTGCGAGCCGTTGGGTATTGTAGTCATACCGCTAGAGCCCCGGCTCGACGATTTCAACAGCGATCTTACCGCCTATGGCCATGAAAGGTTGGCAGCGGCCATTCGGGTCCAGCTCAGCGCCGCCGATGCCGTGCAGTTTCTCAAAGGATGAGCAAAGCAGGCCGGTAAGCGGGGGATTTTCGGCGGAAGTGGGGCGCATGGCCACCTCTCCCGGTCCTTGAAGGTCGCCACGCCCTCGGCCTTCGGGAGGGGGCGACTGCGGCAGCGAACACGGGCACCGCAATGGCTGCGCGGCGGCTATTTTCCGCCGGGGCTGCGCCCCTTTGCATCGCGAAACAAAATTGCCTTGCTTCGCCATCCTCCGCTGGCGCTCCGGCCGCGCGTTTCCGCGCGGTGCAGACCCGTGCCCGCCGCCGCTGGTCGTCGCCACGAAGGCCGCGAGAGGCGCGGCTCAGGACACGGAGACCATCATGGCAAGCGCCCCAGATCTTCCCCTTGAAGACACCACCCCCGAACTCGGCTCAACCGCCTATCTCCTCCAGGAAATGCAACTATACGGCTATCGCCCCTTCGAAGACGAACCTGATGGCAGGCCGCTCCCCGATGCCCGCCTTGCCGGTGGCGCGGTCGCCGACATGTTCGACGGGCTTGTCTCGGCTTTGATCGACACCCGCATTGAACCCGATCTCGAAGACCTGCTCTGGAACCTCGTCAACATCTTCCACCGCGCCGGCGAGAGAGTCGAACGCGATCTCGACGACAATGAACAGGCGCAAAAACGCCTGCAACGCGAACAGGATGGCAGCGAAGTGCGCTCGGTCGAACTTGAGCGCCAGATTGCCGAAGGCATCTCACTCATCGAACGCCGCGACACCATGGAATTCTTCCGCGAAGCCGCCGCCGATCAATTCCGCATTCACGCACGCAAGGCCTGGACGCCCCGCACCGGATCCCGCGTCAACCGCAAGGCCATGACCTCAGCCATCATCGACAGCCGCGACTTTCTCGACAAACGCGCCAGAGAGAATGCCCGTGTGCTGCTGCCCGAAGGGACCCGTATCGCCTTCACCGGTGGCCCAGATTGCAACGATCACTCGGCCATCTGGGATGTCCTCGACCGGGTTCATGCGCGTCATGCCGACATGGTCTTGCTGCACGGTGCCACACCCACTGGTGCCGAACGCGCAGCCGCTTGCTGGGCCGATACGCGCCGCGTGCCACAAGTCGCCTTCCGTCCCGACTGGAACCGGCACAAGAAGGCCGCGCCGTTCAAGCGCAACGACCGTATGCTCGAAGCCCTACCAGTAGGTCTGGTCATCTTTCCGGGCACCGGAATTCAGGACAACTTGGCCGATAAGGCGCGCAAAATGGGGATCCCGCTGTGGGATTTCAGGGAGCGCCGGTCAGGGTGATCACTTGAATTTGGCGAAATTTAACTGGTGGATCACCGGCTTGCCCGCGCAAGTTGCAGCGTGGATTGGCAACGTTCGGACAAATCACTTTTGGTCGAGCTTAGGGTGCGCACGTTGCAGAGACTAGAGCGATGCCGGCATGACTTCCTTGCAGATCCGAAGCGCGCGATCATCCACGCCATAATCGATAGGGCGTTGCCCCCCGAGTTTGGGGTTCGGAGATTTGCACCAGAGATTGGCCCTCACCGGATCTCGCGCGCGTTTGTCGGCCAAGGCCGTCAGCTCCAGGCGATTTTTCTCCAATGCTGCTTGCTGACGCGCTTTGTCTGCCGCTAGCGTTTCGGCTTCAATCCGCTCACTATGCATCCGCGCGAGTTCTGAGGTTGCACGTGCCAGACCTTCATCGGAATCGATCGCAAGGTCGAGCGGTGTCTTTCCATCAAGCTGCGCATTCGCTGTAGTCAGCCAATGTTGCGCTAATTGCCCCAGCACAGACGACGCCTTGTCCTGCATCGTTGAAATCCGGCGATTTCGCTCCACCTCCGCCAATCGAGCAACGCGCTCAGTCTCATTTTGTACCCGGCGCTCGTCCTGCGAGATCGCCTGGCGCTCATACTCCGCCAGCAACGGCAATCCTAATAGGTCATCGGCAAGCCGTCGCCCGCCTACGACCATGTCATATATGGCTTCGTGTAACGCGCGGGCTTCGTCCTCATCATATGAGGTTACGAACCAATCGATCCAAGCTGTGCGATCAAAGTCGGAAGTCTCGTTCGCCGGGACGCTCGACAATATCATATCGACCCAGTCGGTAACTGCCTCCTTCCGCTCTCGCTCCTGCTGCCAGGCTGCTTCCTGCTCCTTGCGGAGATACAAGGCGCTAGTTGATGGCAGCCATTGTTTGCCGACCACGTGCTTATCGAACATCCAATGCTTATCTTTGAGCCATTTGAGATAACCGTGCACGGTATGCCAAGGATCCTCGAATGTAGGGAAATCCCGGCGCATTCTGTCCGTGGTCTCCTTTGATATCCGGTTTAGTCCTGGCCATATGAGATCTTGAACACTTCCAAGGGCATCCTTGGTTTCGAAGGCAATCGGTGTCTCGTTCGCGCTATCCCAGAGGAAGCGGTTTATCACCTGAGCCTGCCAATACGCCGACGGCACTCGAAAGCATGCCGTCCCCTTCGTCGCATAGCCAATTTTTTGAGAAAACCCGCGTTTCATCGCCAATCTATGTTGAGTGATCAGATGCTCATCCGGGTCGCCGCAAGACGATAGAGCGTCGTTCCAAATCCCCACGATCCTTGAGTATTCCGCATCCAGAATCTGTTGTTTTGCCCTAGCTTCGGTGGCTGCCTGCGCCTCCATGTTCTGCTGAGCTTTGGCCGCTCTGGCATTGTGCAGCCATTCCCGAGGCGCAGTTTCGAGGATTGCAAGCTCCCATGCATCACGATTGTCCCAATCCAGCTTAGATAGGTCAATTTCAACCGACGAGATGCCGCGACTCTTAAGCTTTTCCAACTTGATGGGATCGACCCTATGGCGCACATAAATCTCGACATGCAGGATCTTGCCACTGGCTGTAACGAGAAGCAGGTCAGGTCGGACATTCCCATCCGCCTTTTCGACCAGCACCTCTGAGAATTCATATGTCCTGCGATCGGAGATGGGCTCCGTCCGTCCGGCTGCCTGAGCGCGAACTTCCGGAATCCACAGCCATAGCCTGTCCGCCAACAAAGTCTTGGCGAAGAAGTGTAGTTCGGATTCCGGTGTCGGGCGGCAATTGGTGGGAGCATGATGGGCAAAATGCCAGCGCAACTTAGGGCCTTGCTTGGCCAGAACCAACTGTCCGCATTCAAAGCAGACACATCGGCATTGCAAGCCGTTGGCGACATCCTTGACGTCAGCGCGTCGACCTTCAGCGTCAATAGCCTGCGTAGGGTGCCAATCGTTAGTCATGAAAGGTTAGCTAAGGTGAAAATCTGCATAGCCCTCCCAAACTAGCGCGCGGATTATCAGTAGCAACATCATGTGTTGAATCTCATGTGATAAACGCCTCATCAATGCCCAAACGGAAGGTTGATAGGCAGGATTTCCATTCGTCGTTTCAAAAGCCACCTGCAGATAAATTTCCGAACTTACTCGGTCCCCACATGGGCATCGAAAGTTCAAAGGCAGAGCGATCGTAAGCGTCAGTACCGGCAGCCCACGCCGACCCATTCGAACATCCGCTGCGCCACTTTTCGCGGCTGTGAAGCTGCCATTCTAGATCTTCAGCCTCCGTCGCGCTTTCCTCGCCGGATTTTTGCCGGGTCGGACAGGCTCCGGTCTGCCCAAAATGCCCGAAGACCTTGCGCTAGAATGCAAAAACTCAGCTTTCCAGCATACGCTTTTCGTAAACCGTCTTGATCGCGCGGCCATCCCACACATAGCAAAGGTGCCGCTCCTGTCGGCAGTTTGCCAACAGTCTAGGCCGAAACACAGCGGCACATTCGCCGTCAGGATCGCGGACGCTTTCATAGACCATCCCGTCCGACCCTCCATCGCGCAAGGTCCGCGCGGTTTCCTGAGACACGGCATAGCTGCTCGGATGGTACAGTGCTGGCAGCGCCTCTCGCTGCCCGCGGATGTCATGCAAGGTGGCATCAATATCCACAGCATAAACCCGCATGTCGAGTTCCTGCGCCGGTTCGTCGGTGGCCTCAAGGAAATGCGTGCGGTGATGGCGGGTCTCGGCGATTGCGGTTGCCAGTGTTCGTCCGGCATAGAAGACGCCGTAGCTGCCGTCGGTGAAGCGGTCGCCGACCGGATTGAGGTGGGTGAACGCCGCCATGATCGGCGTGGAACCGGGGCCTGAGACACGGTCTTCAGGCGGCACGAGCGACAGCTCGCCTGCCTCGTCGCGCAGGCGGTCGTTGGTCATCGCCTCGATGGCATAGACCGCTTCGAGATCGGCAGGATCGGCAACCGCCTCGAACAGCGAGATCGGGGGAAATCTGCTGGGGATGATGCGGTAGCAGGGCGTCCAGCGGACTTCAGACGTGGGAATGTCCACGGGTCAGCCGCGCTGCCCGTCAACATACTGACGCACGACATAGAGGTCGGCGACATTGCCCGACATCATCCGGTCAAGCGCCGAGGCGCCGCCGAAAACTTGCGCCTTGTTGGGTTTGCGCACCCACTCATCGGCCGTCTTGGGCAGCAGGATTTGCAGGCCTTTGTAGATGCCCATGACATAGGAAATTCGCTCCAGCGCATCCTTGGGCAGCGCCGCGACGACGCCGCGCTTCCAAGATTGAAAGGTCGAGCGGCTCTCCAGACCGAGCAAGCGCATCTGCTCCTGCTCTTTCAGGCCCCAGGCATCGGCAATGCGGAAGAACGTCCGCAGGGCTGGCCCCGTCAGATCCTTGCGGTCGAGACCCTTGGCAAGTCCCTTTGCAGGCGCTTTGGCTGCAGCTTGGATACCCATATCGGCATGTCCTTTCATGGCTTCATATGCTCATATTCTGTACAAAAGTCAATATGAGAGCCGATATTGAACACTGCGACCTGTGTAATGCAGCGAGAGCCTACTGTTGCCCGTCCACTGTCCAAGGTGGCAACGCCTCTCGATCAGCCAATGACTGCGTGTGAGGGATGATTGCTGCTGCGCTCCATGCAGTGATCCGGTGGGAAGGAAGCGTCCGACTTTTGGTCGATGAAAACGGGGATTCCGTGTGACAATCGTTCTCGGGTGGCGCGAAAGCCACCCCTCCTTGTCGCCTGCCTGCGGGTCTCGTCTCGCCTAGTACCGTCAACCCCGTGCGGGGTTCGCCCTCCGCTGACGCTGCGGTGACGGCGGCTCCCGGCCCCTTCTTTTGGCGCCATCGGGGATGGTCCCCGGCCACCTTTAG